>BNJU01002113.1_pt1 | contig 39527 bp, 43 predicted proteins | sample 8539281 | NCBI WGS metagenome assembly BNJU01 (sample SAMD00202456, study PRJDB9452) | human saliva metagenome | isolation source: human saliva | place: Japan
TAAGGCCAACGCCGGCCTGGCAGGTCATCTCGGTGTCGTCGATGCTTACGCCGGTGAGTCCGTCAGCGACGGCAATGATGACGCCGCGATATCCTGCATCAGAAACAAGCAGGTCAGAGCCGTAGCCGAGAATAAAATAAGGAGCTTCAGCGTCTTTAACCGCAAGGAGAATCTCTTTGACCTCATCGGGATTATCAGGGATGACATAAAGATCCGCAGGTCCACCCACTTTAAAGGTGGTGTGCTCGCTCATTGGCTCGTCTACCAGGACGTTCTCTTCTCCAACAATCGAGCAAAGCTTTCCGGCCAGGCTTTGTAAGTCATAGCCACTTTCAGACATGTAACACGCTCCTTAGTAAGTTACTTTTTATAGTTTATCGCAAGCGAGAAAAACGTGGCGTTGGGGCGAGAAAATCACGGCGTTGGGCCGAGAAAATCATGATTCTGGAACGATAAAACAATTTCTTTTGCAATTCTGTCAAAAAAATGTCCATCCCGTTTTACGTGTTATCAGCTGTTAACTCTGCTATAGTACGTATCGATATGTTTCAGAAATGGTTGCAATTACCTACTGGTGGTAAGGTGGCCGAACTTCAGGGTTTGTAACAACCCAGTTCAAAGAGCCATCAAGTCCGCGACCCGCAAAGGCGGTTAACCTGGTTAAAGTCCAGGACCAACGGTACAGTCCGGATGTCAGAAACGGAGACTTTTATGGCTTCATCCCATTCAACCCACGCAACAACCGCATCTTCTAACGGCTGGTCTACCAAGAGAATTGCTATTCTCGCCATGCTTTTGTGCAGTTGCTGCAATCAGCACCATGGTGCTTCAGTTCCCCCGATCCCAGGCGTGACGTTTTTTTGAAGTACGATCCATCGGGCATCTTTTGCCCCTGCTCGCAGGCGTAGCTGGCCCTGCTGCAGGCGCGATCGTCTCGGTGCTTCCCTACCTTCTGCACCTCACCACGGAGTCTGGAATTTACGGCACCATCATGGCAATCCTGGCAACGCTTACCTATGTTTTGCCTGTCTCGCTGATTGTGTATAACCGTTCCGAGAAGATCAAGCAGCTGGTACTTGCCCTGATTGTGGGCAGCGTTGTCAGCGTTGTCGCATGCATTCTGGGCAACCTTGTAGTTACCCCAATCTACACCGGCATGAGCGTGGAGGCAGTAAGCGGACTGATTGTCCCCGCGCTTCTCCCCTTTAACGTGGTGAAGGTTGCCATTAACAGCATCATCTTTGTTGTGATTATGCGCTCGGCTACCTCACTTTTTGAGAGCATCAAAAACGGTGAGTAGTCTGCTCGACAACTCCCCAGATACATACACGTCTGAAAGCGCTGCACAAACTCAGGACCTGCCTGTAGCTGCGACGCTTTTAGACGTAACCTTTGTGCACGCAAAAGGCGTGATTGCCTTAGACCACGTCTCGTTCTCTATTCCCGCAGGTAAACGTACCTGTATTGTTGGCGCAAACGGATCGGGCAAGTCCACGGTGGCCTCAATTCTTCTGGCCTTACTGCGCCTGACGAGGGCACCGTTACCTTTTTTTGGGAACCACCGTTGTCAACGATGGCCAGGTTGACTTTGAGGCATACAAAACCATTCGTCCGCAACTGGGCCTGGTCTTTCAAAATCCTGAGGACCAGATTATCTGCAGCGTGGTTGCAGACGATATTGCCTTTGGTCTGGAAAATCTTCAGGTGCCCAGCGATCAGATAACTCCGCTGGTAGAAGAGCAGATTACTCTTGGAACTCTCACCGAGTTTGCGTCAGAAAATCCGCAGATGCTTTCGGGCGGTCAGCAGCAGCGCGTAGCAATCTCGGGCGCGCTGGTCATGAAGCCGCAAATCCTCATTCTCGACGAACCTTCCGCAGCTCTTGACGTTGTTCACAGAAATAACGTTATGGGACTTGTCGAGAAACCCGTGCAGCTGGAAAGACTATCGTCCATGTAACGCATTTCATGGACGAAGTGGTTTCTGCTGATCACGTGATTGCCTTGGACGACGGCCACGTTGCCTTTGAGGGAACGCCCGAAGCCCTCTTTGAGCAGCATGAGCTGGTTGAATGTCTGCATCTTGAGGAGCCGTTTGCCTATCAGGTTGCTCACGCGCTCAACAACCGCGGAATTGTCGTGTGCCAATCACCTTCGGCTGAGCGCGTGCTCAGCGAGCTGACGGGGCTTCGCCACAGCGGCGCAGGGCGCGAGAAGTGCGGATGCGGCCACCGCGGGTTGCGACGCGACCGGAAGCGTGTCCAGCTCAGCAGTGGTTTCCGTGTGCGATGTGACGTTCTCGTACCAGAAGCCTGTGCTCAAAAACATCTCGGTTGACGTGCAAAAAGGCTCGCATGTTGCTGTTATCGGTTCAACCGGTTCCGGCAAGTCTACCCTGGCGCGCTTGATTTGCGCACTTGATACGCCTGACGCCGGTAGCCTCTGTGTAACTGGTTTGATACTCGACAGAAGCAAAATCGCAGAAAACTTCACGGCATTGTTGGCTACGTCATGCAGCGACCAGAGCGCCAGCTTTTTGCGCAAACGGTTGCCGAAGACGTAGCATTTGGCCCCACTAACCTGGGCCTTTCTGCCTGCGATGTAGCAAGCGCTGTAAATGCTGCTCTGAACTTGTCGGACTTTTCCCACAAGGCAGATGCATCCCCTTTTGAGCTTTCGGTGGTCAGCAAAGACTTTGCGCACTTGCGGGCGTTATTGCCATGCAGCCAAAGGTGCTTTGTCCTCGATGAGCCTACCAGCGGACTCGATCCCCACTATTGCTCTGAGCTCAGAAAAATTATCAACGCTGTTCTTGAGGACGGTTGCACCGTTATTGAACTCACACACTCGATGGAGGATGCAGCAGAAACTGACCAGACTATCGTACCCATGAGGGTGACCTGGTGTTCTCTGGGCACGCCTTATCAAACATTTACTCATTTCTCAGGGGCAGAATTCCAGGACCTTGGACTGGTATTCTCATGCGCTTGCGGGCGCAGCGCTTTGTCCCGCACTACTGGAATAAATCTGGGAGAACCTTTGACCTTGTCTGAGCTGGTAGATGCGGTGGTTGATGCGGTGACGACCGCCCCTTGCGCCACGCAGGTCAGCACCGCACAGCCGGGCGGCGTGCAGCCCAACGACCTCACGCAAGGAGATTGCTATGGCGCTTAAGATTTCCGTCGGCCAGTACTATCGCGGGGACTCGTCCATTCACAGGCTTAACCCCAACGTTAAATGCCTTGCTGCTCTTCTTTTGATGCTCACTACGTTTTTTTATCCGCACTGCACCACAGCTTGCACTGCTGGTAGTAGGTGCACTTTTCCTGCTGGCTCTAGCAAAAATCCCCATCAAACAAGTGCTTAAGTCAATCATCCCACTTGCCTGGCTGCTTTATCTTCCTCTCGCTCTTCAACCTGTTACTCACGCGAGAAGGAACGGTGCTTGTTTCCTGGTCAATCTTTACCATCACTGACGTGGGAGCATGGAGCGCTTTTTCTACCCCTAGCGCATTTTTAGCTGCAATTTTGATGGGCGCGCTACTTTCACTTACCACCACTCAAACCGATTTGGGCAATGCCTTTGAAGCAGCTTTGCGAGCCGCTCTCAAAAAAATTGGTCTTCCCGGTAAAGAAATTGCCATGATTTTTCTCGCTTATGCTGCGCTTTATTCCAACACTTGCGGGCGATGCGGTGTCTATTTTCGAGGCTCAAACCGCTCGCGCAGGTTACGTTGCTTTGCGATCACTTCCTAAAAAGACTTCGCGCAACCTTCTCCATTGTGGTGGCGCTTTTAGCAAGCTCGCTCAGACACGCCAACAACCTTTCTAAGGCACTTGATGCACGCCACTATGTAGCAGGGGCTTCTCGCACACGTTGGCATCAACCAACCTTTGGTGCTCGCGAGGTAATTGCCTTGGGCATAACCGCTTGTTTTATCGCTCTTTGTCTTTGTGCTGGCTTAAAAACTTTTTAACTAAATAATCTGTATTTTTTTAACGCTCTGTTACAACCCGTTTTTCTTTTCTCGACAACCGCCAATTTGGCCACCTAAGTAACGTACAATAAAGCCAGTAAAAGCGTTCAAGGCTTGCATTGAAAGGTGGCCCCATGGTCCTGCGCGTCTACGTCCAAAGAAAATCTGGTTTTCGAGGGCGAGGCAAAAGCCCTGCTCAAAGAAGTGAAAGACCTTCTTGGTATTACTGAGTTACAACGCATTGACCTGCTTAACCGCTATGATGTTGAGGGAATTTCAGAGGAACTCTTTGAGTCCTGCATTCCCACCGTTTTTTCAGAGCCACAGTCCGATCTTGCCAGCCGTACCATGCCAGAGTTTTCTTCTGAAGGTGCGGCTGTTCATACGTTTGCTGTTGAGTTTTTTTGCCTGGCCAGTTTGACCAGCGCGCAGACTCTGCAGCTGAGTGTGCAGCTCATCAGCCAGGGAGAGCGTCCACTTGTGCGCTCTGCTCGCCTCTACGTGCTAACCGGAAACCCTCACAGAGGCAGACGTTTCCGCTATCAAGAACTACCTCATCAACCCCTGTTGAGGCTCGCGAGGCTTCCCTTGAGCTGCCCTGAGACTCTCAAGATTTCCATCCCAGAGCCTGCAGACGTAGAGGTTCTTGAGGGCTTTAATGCTCTTGACCAGGACGGCCTCAAAGAGTTCATTGTTTCTCATGGCCTTGCTATGGACCCTAGCTGACCTCACCTTCTGCCAGCAGTACTTCACCAAAGAGCAGCGCGATCCCTACCATCACCGAGATTCGCGTCATTGATACCTACTGGTCTGACCACTGCCGCCACACCACCTTTAACACCGGAATTACCGGCGCAGATTGATGATGACCTGGTAAAAGCTGCGTTTGAGAAGTACTCTCCATGCGCAAAGAGCTTTGGGCGAGAAGATCGTGCCGTCTCTTTGGGATATGGCCACTATTGGTGCAAAGTACCTTCGCGAGAAGGGCGTCCTCACCAATCTTGATGAGTCAGAAGAGATTAATGCCTGTACCGTAAAAGTCAAGGTAGACGTTGACGGCAAAGACGAAGACTGGCTCTTCCTCTTCAAGAACGAGACTCACAACCACCCAACCGAGATTGAGCCCTTTGGTGGCGCAGCTACCTGCATCGGTGGCGCTATCCGCGACCCTCTTCTGGCCGCAGCTACGTCTACCAGGCAATGCGCGTCACGGGCGCTGCAGACCCAACCGTTCCTGTTTCCCAAACCCTTCCTGAAAGCTTCCTCAGCGCACCATCGTGCGCACGGCAGCTGCAGGTTATTCCAGCTACGGCAATCAGATTGGCCTTGCTACCGGCCAGGTTTCTGAGCTCTATCATCCAGGCTACGTTGCAAAACGCATGGAGATTGGTGCTGTTGTAGGCGCAACTCCTCAGAGCCACGTCCGCCGTGAGCGCCCAGAAGATGGCGACATCATCGTTCTTCTCGGCGGCCGCACTGGTCGTGATGGCATTGGCGGCGCAACCGGCTCTTCCAAGGCTCACGACGCTGGCTCCATTGAGCGCGACGGCGCCGAGGTCCAGAAGGGCAACGCTCTTGTTGAGCGCAAGCTTCAGCGCCTCTTCCGCCGTGAAGACGCTTGCAAGCTCATTAAGCGCTGCAATGACTTTGGTGCAGGCGGTGTCTCTGTTGCTATTGGCGAGCTTGCCGACGGCCTTGACGTCAACCCGGACGCTGTCCCCTAAGAAGTACGACGGCCTTGATGGCACTGAGCTGGCAATCTCCGAGTCTCAGGAGCGCATGGCCGTTGCGCTTGAGGCAAAAGACGTCGATCAGTTCTGCGCATACGCTCGCGAGGAAAACCTTGAGGCAACCATTGTGGCAACAGTCACCGAGGATCCTCGCCTGGTCACGAGCTGGCGCGGTCAGAAGATTGTCAACATCAGCCGCGCATTTTTCGCCTCAAACGGCGCACCTAAATCAATCACCGTGCGCCTGGCCAGCTCTCTGCCTACCAGCGTACCTGGGCAGGCACAACTCTTGGCGAGAAACTCCACTCGCTGGTACGCGATCTAAACGTTGCATCCAACAAGGGTCTCTCCGAGCGCTTTGACTCTACCATTGGCGCAGGTACCGTCCTTATGCCATTCGGTGGCGCTCGTCAGCTGACCCCTGCCCTTTCTATGGTGGCTAAGCTTCCTGTTATGGGTCAGACCAACACGGTCTCGGGCATGGCCTGGGGCTTTAACCCCTATCTCATGGAGGCCGACCAGTTCCGCGGCGCATACCTCTCTGTTGTTGAGTCCGTTTCCAAGCTGGTTGCTACCGGCTTTAAGTACCAGGACCCTCACCTCACCTTCCAGGAGTACTTCGAGAAGCTAGGCCAGAATCCCTAACCGTTGGGGCAAGCCAGCCTCAGCTCTTCTCGGCGCACTGATGGCCCAGGTCAACCTTGGTCTTGCAGCTGTCGGCGGTAAGGACTCCATGTCCGGCACCTTTGAGGACCTGGACGTTCCACCAACGCTGGTTTCGTTTGCTACCGGCCTTACCAAGGTAGACAAGATTGTCTCCAACGAGTTCAAGGGTGCAGGTCACAGGCTTATCTCCATTGTCCCGTCCTACGACGAGAGCGGCCTTCTCCCCGACAACGAGTCCCCTGCTCACCGCATATAAGCTGGTCAGCACCCTTGTCCAGTCCAAGAGCGCGCTTGCCATTACCACACCAGGTTACGGCGGCGTGGCCGAGGCTCTCTTCAAGAGCTGCCTGGGCAACAAGCTGGGCGTTGAGCTGGTCCCAGAGATTTCTGCCGACGCGCTCTTCTCGCCAACTTACGGTGCCTTCATCGTTGAGCTGGCAGACGGCGTATCCGTTGACGACGTCGACGGCGTATGCGTGGCTCCTCTGGGCGTCACCACGTCCGAGTACGTCTTTAGCGCGTGTGGCGAGAAGATCGACCTCTCCGAGCTCCAGGAAGCATGGGAGCGCCCACTTGAGGAGGTCTTCCCGTACCGCGGCGGCTCCGACGAGGCTGTGGAGAAAAATCAGCTTTGACGGCGCATCCACACGACACCCCTATGCTGGTCCAGCCCTTATCGCACCTGCGCACCCACGCGTCATCATCCCCGTGTTCCCAGGCAACAACTGCGAATACGACGTTGCGCGTGCCTTTGAGCGTGCAGGCGCTGACCCAACCACGCTGGTCATCAACAACCTGACATCTCAGGACATTGTTGAGTCCGCAAATGCGCTGGCAGAGTCCATCAAGAAGAGTCAGATTGTCACGATTCCAGGCGGTTTCTCCGGCGGAGACGAGCCAGACGGATCTGCTAAGTTTATCTGCGCACTCTTCCGCGCACCTCAGGTAACCGAGGCTGTTCGTGAACTTCTGCAGCAGCGCGATGGCCCTCATGCTGGGCATCTGCAACGGTTTCCAGGCGCTCATCAGCTGGGCCTTGTTCCTTACGGCGACATTCGCCCCATGGACGACACCCTGCCCAACGCTGACGTTCAACACCATCGGTCGCCACCAGAGCCAGCTTGTTCGCACCAGCGTTGCCTCCACGATGTCCCCATGGCTCTCCAAGTGCGCACTTGGCGACATCCACACCATTGCAATCAGCCACGGAGAAGGTCGCTTTGTTGCCTCCGACGAGCTTCTTGAAACGCTGAAGGCCAACGGCCAGATTGCAACACAGTACGTTGACGCAACGGGTGCCCCAAGCATGGACTTCTCCGTTAACCCTAACGGTTCCGTCCTAGCTATCGAAGGCATTACCAGCCCCGATGGCCGCGTCCTGGGCAAGATGGGCCACACGGAGCGCTCCGGTGCGGGCCTCTACAAGAACATCCCTGAACTCACCGCCGGTGACCAGTTCCAGCCTCTGATTGAGGGCGGCGTCGAGTACTTCAAGTAAGGCGCGAGTGCAGGTCAGTGACGCGTGCAACAACAGCAACGCCGCAGGTCAACGGCGTACGGGTCGCAGGTTGCAAGCGATTTCAACCCGGTATCCATTTCGTGTGGATACCGGGTTTCTTGTGCGTATCCGCTGCTAGTAGACGGGGTTTCTCGACAGGCGGGTGGTGCGAGCTTGCACGCGATCAGCGCGCGCCCGCCGCGCGCCAGGTGTACGCTTGGGTGCGCCTGATTTCTACAAAGAATCTGTAACTTCTGCCTAAATAAGTAAAAGAATCGGTGGATTTGCCTGATTTTTGTCAAAGAATCGGTGTCGCAAATACAGATTCTTTACACTTTTCAGGCGGACTTTTCTAGACGTAACTCTGATTTCAAGATTGGTTTTATGGACGCCTCATGGAGCCTGATTTTTCTCGCCATGTCTCGAACGATTTGCCTGAAAAAAACACGCCTAGTCTGAGTTATTTGCCGGTTTTTCTCGCCAAGTCTGAGCTGTTTTACTCAGACATGGTGGGGGTTTCAGGCTCGCAAAATTTGGAGACAGCACCCTAGTTAGAACGTGCCTGATTTCTTCAAAGAATCTGTAACTTTTGCCTAAATACGTAAAAAGAATCGGTGGATTTGTTTGATTTTTGTCAAAGAATCGGTACCTCAAATACAGATTCTTTGCACTTTTCAGGCGCGCATAATAAAAAGTCAGGAGCATAGTGAAAGTTAGGCTCGCACTAGCAGAAAGACCCGCTTGCCGAGAAACCCGTGCAGCCGCAGGCGCACCTGGCGAGAAACCCGTGTGCTCACAACGCCCAACGTTTCGCGGAAAAGCCGTATACTTATGACGATATAAGTCCACGAAAGGATTGATATGTCTGACGCTTTAATCCCACAAAATTCCTGCGTACTTGTTACCGGCGGCGCGGGCTTTATTGGCAGCCACACCGTTGTTGAGCTGCTCAATTCCGGCTATGAGGCTGTCATTGTTGACGACCTCTCCAACGCTTCGGCAAAGTTGTCGACCGCATCAAAACCATTATGGGAGAAGAAAATGCCAAGCGCCTTTCGTTCTATGAGGCAGACGTCAACGACAAAGATGCGCTGAACCGCATCTTTGACGAGCACGCCATTAACTTTGTCATCCATTTTGCTGGCTTCAAGGCCGTCGGCGAGTCCGTTGTCAAGCCTATTGAGTACTACTCGAACAACCTGGGCAACACCCTCACTCTTCTTGACGTCATGAGAAACCATGGCTGCAAGTCAATTATTTTCTCGAGCTCTGCCACTGTTTACGGAGACCCAGATAGCCTCCCTCTGACCGAGCAAAGCCCCAAGAAGAACGCAACAAACCCTTACGGTTGGACCAAGTGGATGATTGAGCAGATTCTCACCGACGTCCACACCGCAGACCCAGAATGGAACGTTGTCCTGCTCAGATACTTCAATCCTATTGGCGCTCATCAGTCCGGCCTCATCGGAGAAGATCCTGCGGGTATTCCAAACAACCTGGTCCCTTACGTGGCTCAGGTTGCCGTGGGCAAGCGCGAGGCTGTTCACGTCTTTGGTGACGACTACAACACCCCAGATGGCACGGGCGTTCGCGACTACATCCACGTCTGCGACCTTGGCTCCGGCCACGTTGCTGCACTTAAATGGATGGCTGGCCGCACGGGAGTTGAAATCTTCAACCTGGGTACCGGCACCGGTAGCTCGGTACTTGACGTTATCAAGGCATTCTCAAAGGCTTGTGGCAAAGAGATTCCTTACGTTATTGAGCCTCGTCGCGCAGGTGACGTCGCAACCAACTACGCTGACTGCCAGAAAGCTGCTGACATGCTTGGCTGGAAGGCTCAGTACAACCTTGCTGACATGTGTCGCGACTCCTGGAAGTGGCAGTCGATGAATCCAGACGGTTATCGCGGCTAGGACTTCCGTGAACTTCACCGACTACCTCACACAAAAGCTCCCTGCCGTCGAGGCAGAGATCATGCGCGGGCTCCCCGCGGCGATCGCGGCCCCCGCAGCAACGGCGACGCTCCCGGCGGGCGCAACGCCCGCAGCAGTGGCGGCCTCGCCCGCAGCCACGTCCGCACCCTCGGAGCGTACCCGCGCGGATCTGAACACCTACCTCTACCAGCCACTTGCTCACTTCAGCGCGGGCGGCGGCAAGCGTGTGCGTCCGGTCCTCTGCTGCCTGGGCGCCGAAGCAGTCGGCGGCTCAGCAGAAGCAGCTCTGCCTGTGGCCTGCGCCATCGAGGACTTCCAGTCGGCAGCCCTTATCCACGATGACATTGCAGATAAATCAGAGCTGCGCCGTGGCGAGAAGTGCCTCTACAAGACACTTGGTACCGGACTTGCCATCAATGTCGGTGATTCTGCGCTGGTCAATGTTGTCAGACGCGTTACCGTGGCCGACCACCTCTCTGACCAGCTTAAAGTTCGCGTTATCGACGCCCTTCTCGCCATGCAAGAGCACACCCTTGAGGGTCAGGCTCTCGACCTCGGTTGGGCTCAAAACGAGCGCTGGGATGTTACCTCTGAGCAGTATCTTTTTATGGCGCTCTCCAAAACCGCCTATTACTCTGCTGCATATCCCCTGGTACTGGGCGCGCTTATTGGCGGTGCTGACCAGAAAACGCTTGATGCACTCAAGGATTTTGGCCTCAAGGTAGGCCTTGCCTTCCAGCTGCAAGACGATCTTCTCAACCTGGTAGGAAACGCCGAGGTACAAGGCAAAGACTTTAGGTCAGACATCACTGAAGGCAAGCGAACGCTTGCGGTGGTCTACGCGCTTGAGCATCTTGGCCCAGCAGAAAAGACAGAGCTTGTCTCCATACTTTCTGCGCATACAGGCGATACTTTGAAGCTTCAGCGCGCTGTGGAGCTTATGGAAAGCGCTAATGCGATAAAATTTGTCCGCACGCACGCTCTTGCCTTAATTGATGAGGCAAAGCACGTGCTTGAAAACGTGATACTTACTGAAGACGCTCGCGACACACTTTTGTCTATGGCAGACTTCTTTGTGAACCGAGAAAGGTAATTATGGATCCTATTACTCCTGGTAGCACCGGTGCTGCCGTTGAAGACATTCAGGAACGCCTCGTAAAGCTTGGCTACACCATCGAAGACGATGAGCGCCAGAGCCACACGTTTGGCAAGTCAACTGCTCGCGCGGTTGCGCGCTTTAGGCTTGACCATGACCTTTCTCTTGGAGAAGAGGTAGATGCCTCTACCTGGGCAATCATGGTCGATGAGGGCTATGAGCTAGGAGACAGAACCCTCTACCTGCGTCTTCCTAACTTCCACGGCAATGACGTGCGTCAGCTACAAGAGCGCCTCAACATCTTGGGTTTCTCGTGCGGAAAAGTTGATGGTCATTACGGTGTTCACACCGAGGCTGCCGTTAAGCTCTTCCAGGAAAGCGTTGGCGAGCTTGCTGACGGTATGGCATTCCAGGACACCCTCGACGCTATTGAGCGCCTGCGTCACGTTTGGTCCGGCAAGCAGGCAAAAGGTCCTCATCCACAGGGTCCTATGGGCTTGCTCGCGCAGCCAACGTTCTTGAAACCACCTGCATTGCTATTACAGGAGAAGATCCTATCTCTAGAAACGTGGCTGCCCGCGTGTATAACCTTTCTAAGGCAACTACCGAGGCAAGCGGCATGACCATGATTGATCGTGCCGACTCCCCTACTGATGCAGCTACCATTTTGGTTCTGACCACGGCTTATGCCCCAAGTATGCCCGCTCGCGGACAGGTTGGTATTGGCTCTGTTTCTATGGAAGAAAACGAGACGCTGCCAGCAAGACTGCGCACTGCTATTGAGTCTGCTGATGCAACGGGCTCCCCTATCAAGATTGTGCTGCCAGAAGGAACAACGTAGACGGCTCATTTACTACCGCAGACGCGCAGACTTTAGCAGTTCTTGTTCTTGATGCAATTTGTGGAGCATTTGCCTCGCTAAGCTGATACACTTAATAGGGTTGCGGACAAAACCAACGTAGTGATTACATTGGGGTATCGTCCAACGGTTAGGACACGGGTTTTTGGTGCCTGGAATGTGGGTTCGAATCCTACTACCCCAGCCATTTTTTACGCAACTTTTGTGTAGGGACGCACTCGTATCGAGTAATACGAAGTACTTTGGAGGCTTACGTATGCCACTTACTGCGATTGTCCTCGCTGCAGGCGAGGGAACGCGCATGAAGTCCCACCACCCTAAGATTGTGCACAAATTACTAGATAAACCCCTTGTTTGGTGGAGTGTCAACGCTGCAATTACTGCTGGCGCTGACCGCGTCATTGTGGTTGTTGGTAACCACGCTGACGAGGTTAAATCTGCACTTTCTTGCTTCCCTAACCTTGAGTATGTTGCCCAGACCGAGCGTCTTGGCACCGGCCACGCCGTCAAGGTTGTAAAGGATGCTCTTGGTGGCTTCAAGGGACCCGTTGTTGTTATCAACGGTGACGCATCTCTGTTGCGCGCACAGTCTATTCTCGACCTTGTCGCAGAAACTAAAGCTCACCATAACGCATGCACGGTACTCACAATGACGCCCCCAGATCCAACCGGATATGGTCGCGTCATTTCTTCTAACGGCCAGGTAACTGCCATTGTTGAGCACAAGGATGCTACGCCAGAGCAGCGCGAGCAAGAGCGTGAATGCAACGTTGGCGTGTACTGCTTCTGTGGCGGAAGACTGACCGCAAACATCGATCTTCTCGGCAATGACAACGTACAGGGCGAGTACTACCTCACCGACATGGTAGGCCTGTACGTCAGCCAGAGCGAGCCTGTTGCTGCCGTCCACGTTGACGACTACAAAGAGGCGCTGGGCGTCAATTCCCGCTCCGAGCTTGCCGTTGCCACCCGTATCATGCAGGAGCGCATCAACGAGCACTGGATGAGCCAGGGCGTCACCATGCTGGACCCAACCTCCGTCTGGATTGGTCCCGAGGTCACGCTTGGTATGGACACCGAGGTTCTCCCACAGACCATGCTCTACGGCAAGACCTCAATTGGCGAGAATTGCGTGGTAGGTCCTAATACTCGTCTGACCGATACGCTTGTTGGCAACGACGCTGTTGTCGATGAAACTGTAGCTATCAACGCACAGGTAGATGACTTTGCTACCTGCGGTCCTCGCGCTTACCTGCGCCCAGGGACACACCTCATGCCTCACGCCAAGGCAGGCACCCACGTTGAGATTAAGAATTCAACTATCGGCGAGGGCTCTAAAGTTCCTCACCTCTCCTACATTGGTGACACTACCATGGGCTCTGGCGTCAATATTGGCGCAGGTTCAATTACGTGCAATTACGACGGTTACCACAAGTTCAAGACACACATCGGCAACAACGTCTTTGTTGGATCCGATACCATGATGGTGGCACCCGTCTCAATTGGTGATGGCGCACTTGTGGGGGCAAGTTCGTGCATCACAAAGGATGTACCAGCAGATGCGCTTGCACTTGAGCGCTCTGAGCAGAAAATTGTTGAGGGATACGCCGCCCAGAGGCGTCACAAGCTTGAGAAAGAGGACTAGATGTTCGAGAACCTGAGTGACCCACTGTTAGTTGCTAGAAATATCAAGCTCTACACCGGTACAGGCAACCCTGAACTGGCTCGTAAAGTTGCAGACATTCTTCACCTCGAGCTACAAGGTCTTCTCCTCGAGAAGTTTGCTAACGGAGAAATCTACGCTCGCTTTGACGAGTCTGTCCGCGGCGACGAGGTCTTCTTCATTCAGTCTTTGGCAGGTGTCAACGTCAACGACCTGGTTATGGAAACGCTGATTGTTGCTGACGCTGCAAAGCGCGCATCTGCTAACAGCTTTACCGTAGTTATCCCTCACTACGCATATGCTCGTCAGGACCGCAAAGCTGCTGCTCGCGAGCCTATTACCGCACGTCTGATGGCAAACTTGCTTGAGAACGCTGGCGTCGACCGCGTTATCACCCTTGACCTGCACCAGGGCCAGATCCAGGGCTTCTTTGACATTCCTGTTTCTCACCTGACTGCTCTCTACCTTCTGGGCGATTACTTTAAGAGCAAGCCATTTGACTGGGAGAATACCGTTGTTGTCTCCCCTGATATGGGTCGCGCTAAGGCAGCTAAGAAGCTCTCCGACTACCTGGACTGCGGCCTTGCTATTGCACATAAGAGCCGTCCTCGCCACAACGAGAGTGCTGTTATGGGCATCATCGGTGACATCAAGGGCAAAACCTGCATTGTTAATGACGACATGATTGATACCGCAGGTACCCTCTGCGCTTCCGTTGTTAAGCTGAAGGAAATGGGTGCCGGCGACATCTACGTCTGCGCTACCCACGGCGTCTTCTCTGGTCCCGCAATCGAGCGCCTCAACAACGCTCCTATCGAGGAGTGCGTGGTTACCGACGCAATTCCTTGTGCAGCAGCAAACCAGGAAGGCTCCAAGATTAAGACGATTACCATCGCAAACGAGATTGCCGAGGCAATCTACGCTGTCTACACCGACCGTCCAGTCTCCGACATCTTCGGCGGCGACTTCAACCTGTAATCCCGCAGGTCAGCGCCGCACGCGAGCGCGGCAACGCCGCAGGTCAGCAGCGCGTGCGGGCGCGGACGGCCACGAGCACGGTAACGCCGCAGGTCAGCGGCGCGTGCAGGTCGCGAAGCGATTTCAACCCGGTATCTACTTCGTGTGGATACCGGGTTTCTTGTGCGGAAATGCTAGGAGTGGACGGGTTTCTCGCCAGGCGGGCGGTGTGAGCTGGCGCGATCAGCGCTCCTGCTGCGAGCCTGGGCGTGATCAGCGCACGCCTGATTTCTGCAAAGAATCTGTAAGTATTGCCTGAAAACATCAAAGAATCGGTGGATTTTGCCTGATTTTATCAAAGAATCTGTGTCCCAAACACAGATTCTTTACACTTTTCAGGCTCGTATTCCAATCGTAGTTGATCCAAAACCTGAGTAATTATGTGTTCCCTGATCCATGCGAGCTAGCATTGTAGATTTTCCAGGGTCAATTGATCCAAAACCTAGGTAATTATGTGTCCAGTCAATCCAAAAGTAGGGTAATTATGTGCCGAATGGCACATAATTAGGCACCACCAGTAAACATCGTTCTTATCGACTGCAGTCACCCGTAAACCACGAGTTTGATCCAATTGCGAGAAGAACCCCGTGTTCTGGTGGATTTGCCCCGCCGTAATCTCGTTCAGTGGTGGATTCTCGGCCTTGAAAGCCTGAAGCTTTCCATATAGACGTCTTTCCCTTCCGTGGCAGACGCTTTTTTCGTAAAGGCAGCAGGGAGCAGAGCTTAGTGGGTAGTTCCGAGAGACTCGCCGGCGGTATCCACCTCGTGCTCCACAGCGGCTGCCAAGGCAACCTCAAGGCCGCGTGTCATAACCTCAATAGGAAGACTTGCGGTATTTGCCGGCTGCTTTGTTGCCTGCTCGGTTGCGAAAGGAACGTGCAGGAAAGCTCCGCGAGCATTGGGGTGCTTGGTGGCAAGCGCGTGCAACATGGAATACATCACATCGTTGCAGACATACGTACCTGCTGTATACGACACAGCGGCAGGTATACCTGCTTCATTCATTGCCTCTGTCATGGCACGAACGGGAAGCGTCGCAAAATAAGCATCGGGACCATCCTCGACGATCTTCTCGGCATGCGGTTGGTTGCCGTCGTTGTCGGGAATGCGAGCGTCGCGATAATTGATGCCCACAAACTCCGGGGTAATCTTTGCGCGACCTCCTGCCTGTCCAACACAAAGCACGATATCGGGATCAATATGATCAATCGCTGCGGATACCGCGTCGGCACCTGAGCCAAAGACCACAGGAATCTCAAGTTTCACTACATTAGCACCGGCAATGGTATCCGGAAGCGCTCGGACGGCTTCCCATGCCGGGTTGATTTTTCTCGCCACCAAAAGGTTGAAAACCAGTTACAAGAATCGTTGACACAACGACCTCCTTAAGACGAAGTTAGATACTCTAAGTACCCACCGCAACGAATTTCATACATGCAAATCGTTGCTGCCGCACGTCGCGTTCGTTGCACGCCCACCTCACCTGCCGCCCACGTCGAGCCGGCAGTATCGTGCCCGTTGCACTCACGTCATGCTCTGCTCGCCGCACCTGATGTACTTGTCGTCTTTGGGTCTGTCTTAAAACGCCACAAGAACGATCATCATAAGAACCTGAACGGTAAGCATGAAAATCGCAGGAATAACCTGCTTTTTAATGACTCCGTATTCGTCGTCCATCTCGAGAATTGCCACCGGAACAATATTGAAGTTGGCAGCCATGGGCGTCATAAGAGTTCCACAGAATCCACAAGTCAGGGCAAGCGCCCCCACAACCGTTGGGTCGGCGCCCAGCGAAAGGACAAACGGAGCTCCAATACCCACCGTCAGCACGGTAATTGCCGCAAAGGCGTTGCCCATAATGGCGGTAAAGAGCGCCATGCCGACGCAGTAGACAATGATACCGACAACCAGATTGCCCTCCGGAATGACGGCTCCCACAAGGTGAGAAATGACCTCCCCAACGCCGGCCGCCGTAAAAGTGGCACCAAGAATCGAGAGGAGCGTCGGCAGCATAACCAAAGGTCCGACAATATCAAGCATGCGCCTTGAGTCGTCCAAGAAAAGCTTAGGCGTATTGACGCCGGGGCGCATCGCCAAAAGGATTCCACAGCCCACAAAAACACCCACGGTCAAACCGACCAGAGTTGAAATCTTTGGAAAGAAAAAGGCAGACAGAAGCGCAAAAACGCCGATACTAAACGACGCGAGAAAAATCTTGTTTCCGACGCTCGTATATGCCAGAGACATTTCTTCCTCAGTCGGCTTTATTACATCTTCACCGCGTCCGACCTGCTTGAACACTGCCGGAAGCAACATAACAATAAGGCCAACGCCTGTCCACTCCGAAGGGATCCACTTGCCCACAATAAAAAGAAGGCCGAGCATGGTCCAAAATACCCCGGTACCGATGCGCTTTGCGTTGGTCTTGTCGCGAAAGTTTGAAATGCCCGCATAAATTGCGACAAGGCCAATCAGCACAAATACAACTTCAAGCAATTTTGTTGAAAGCGTAATCTTGGGATCGGTAGAGGTATAAAACGCGATAATGGCATCCATTATGCCTCGCCTCCTTCTACGGTAGCATGAACGTCGCCAGCAGCATCGTCAGCGACAAGAGCTGAGGTAACAGCCGTGTTTCCTGCTTTTTCAGCAGCAGCCTCAAGGTCGCGCTTTTGGCAGCGACGATCAAGGAAGATGTAGTATGCCGAGGTAAACGCCACAGCGATAAGAGCCACCGGAATTTCTATGGCCGCAAGATGCGCAAGCTCAACGGCGTATCCCAGCTCCTTGAGTGTGTTCTGCACCAGAAGCATGCCTGATGAACCCACAAAAAGCACCTGACCAAAGAACCATGCCACATTTTCCATACCGGATGCCATGCCCTTGAGGTCATCGCGATGCTTCGGTGTCATGAGCGTGCCATCAGGGTCGTCCGCGGCCTCGGCCATCGGCATCACGACCGGCTTGATGAATCCGGCAACGCCGCCAAAGCCAACATTAAATGCGGCAAAAATGACGCGAAAAACACCATATGCTGCCATGATAATGCCGCCGCTTGCGCCCTTGACGCGCCTCATCAGCTCGCGAGCCGCATTGCGAAGGCCGTTTCGCTCAAGCGTTCCCGTAAGCACAAAGACCACTACGCAAATCAGCATGGTTCTCGATGAGACAAAGCTCTTACCAAGCGTCTGCAAAAACACAATCGGATCCATGCCGGCAATCACGGCCGTTGTTACTGCCGCTATGAGAATCGTGAGAATGGAGTCGAGCTTCAGCGTAAAGCCGACAATGACCACAATAATTCCAGCAGTTTGACCAACTCAGATATATCCATACCGCCTCCTTGATATGCGCCTTTCTTACCACAAGATTACACACAAAATCCCCGACACAAAGGTAAAGTGCAAAAATTTGAATAATATGTTACATTCCGTAAACAAAACTACTCAGAGCGTCCGGGAGAAATGATGAGGGCACAAAGGCAGACACACCATGAACCGAGAAGATCTTCCGTGCCTCAAACGCCCCGTGAACTCCTCGAATCTCCGGTTCTTATCTGCGGCCTTGGCAATCCTGGCGAGAAGTACGCACACACCAGACACAACATCGGCTTTGCGGTAATCGATGCGCTTGCACGTCGTTATGACGTCCGCTATTGGAAAAGCGAAGCAGGTTGTCAGACAGCCTTGATTACCATCACCGGCGCGAGCGCTTTTACCGGCACGAGCGCTCAAAGTCCCGACGGTCAAAACACCGGCAGCCAAGGTTCCAACGGACGTTCCAATGGTCAAAAACGAGAGGTGCTTCTCGCCAAGCCACAAGACTTTATGAACACAAGTGGAGGCCCCCTCTCAAAACTTGCCCGTGCTCACGGCATACTTCCCGCTCAAATATTGGTTGTTCACGATGAAGTTGATCTTGAAGAAGGCCGCATTCGCGTTCTCGCAGGTGGCGGGCTCAATGCCCACAACGGGTTGCGTTCCATCGCTGACAAATTAGGAACCCGTGATTTCATGCGCCTGCAATGCGGTATTGGCCGACCACCCGGTCGTATGGCCGTTGCAGATTACGTGCTGAGAGAGCTCAAAGGTACCTCACTTGAAGCTTTTTGCATAACGGCGGAAGTCGCCGCCGATGAAGTCGAACGACTCATTCGCTCATCTGAACAAAATACCGCGAAGTAGGATAAATCAAACCAAGCAAGAACATGAAATTTTGCAGGACAAACAGCTTTTCTCGCCACATTAACATGCGGCACGTTATACAATAACGGTTACGCATTTTTCGGCCATCACCCAGGTGGTCGTTTAAATGATCAGCAGGTCGAGCATAGCCTCGATCAACTGCACGAGGATATCCGGTTCGGGAGAGGAGTACCGCTGAATGTATAAGATCCTCGAAAAGACGCAGTTCTCTGAAAAGGTTTTTAAGTTCCGCATTGAAGCACCACAGATGGCCAAGCATGCACACGCTGGTCAGTTCCTGATGGTCCGCGCCAAATGAGACTGGCGAGCGCGTTCCATTTACCTTTGCGGACTGGAATCCTGAGGAGGGTTGGGTCGAGTTTCATCTTTCATGGTAATCGGCAAGACCACCAGAGATGCTTTCCACCCTACGAGGCTGGGCGACTTTCATCGCAGGACGTCACTGGTCCTCTGGCGAGCCCACCGAGATGGGCGAGGGCAACTGGGCAGTTATCGGCGGCGGCGTTGGCCTGGCTATCGCCTTCCCTGTTGCTCGTCAGCTCGTAGCCAGCCGGTCGCGAGGTCCACGCCATCATGGGCGCTCGCACCAAAGAGCTGCTGCCGCTTGAGTGATCAGTTCCGTTCGCATTCTGGACGACGATCACATCCACATCACCACAGACGACGGTTCGTCTGGCGAGAAGGGCGTCGTCACTGCACCGCTCGAGCGCCTTCTGCAGGACAAGCAGGTCGACCGCGTATTTCTGCGTCGGCCCCAGTTCCATGATGAAGTTCTCCACCTCACTGCCGAGAAGTACGACACACCTATCATCGCTTCCCTGAACCCCAATCATGGTTGACGGCACTGGTACGTGCGGTTGCTGCCGTGTTGAGGTTGGCGGCGAGACCAAGTTTGCTTGCGTTGACGGTCCCTGACTTTGACGCAACCAAAAGGTTGACTGGAACGACCTTCGCGCACGTCAGGCAGCCTACCTCACCGAGGAAGGCCAGTCCATCAAGGCTATATGAGGAGACGAGGTGCGCATGCCACAGGTAAAACGGTCGCTACATTCCAAACGTCAAGGCACCTCGTACAGCTGACAACGAAGAGCCAGCTGCATGAGCGCGCACAAGACTTCCGCCCTGTCGACAAGGGTTTCACCAAAGAGATGGCAATTGCAGAGGCAAACCGCCGCCTGGATTGTAAGAATCCCACTGTGCGTTCAGGGCTGCCCGGTAAACATCAACATTCCTCGCTTTCATCGAGGCTATCCGTGCAGAGGAGTTTGGTCGCGGTCTTGACATCATCCGCGAGTCCTCCATGCTTCCCTGCAGTTTGTGGTCGCGTTTGCCCCACAGGAGAAACCAGTGCGAGGGCGTTCTGCATCATGGGTAAGCGCAGCGAACCAGTTGCTATTGGTCAGCTTGAGCGCTTCCTTGGAGACCAGCCTGAGCTTGCTTTCCAGCCAGCTATCGCTCCAAAGAACGGCAAGAAGGTTGCAGTTGTAGGCTCCGGTCCTTCCGGTATTGCTTTGCGCTGGCGAGCTTGCTCGTAACGGCTTTGACGTTACCGTCTTTTGAGGCATTCTTCACCGGCGGCGGCGTTCTGGTTTACGGTATTCCTGAGTTCCGTCTTCCAAAAGGCCGTTGTTAAGCGCGAGATTGACGGCCTCCAGAGACCTGGGCGTTAAGTTTGAGTTCAACTCTGTTGTCGGTCGTATCACTGATGCAGAAGAGCTTTTTGAGCAGGGCTTTGACGCAATCTATATCGCTACAGGCGCAGGCCTTCCAAAGCTTCTCAACATCCCTGGCGAGAACCTGCCCAACGTCTTCTTTGCAAACGAGTATCTCACCCGCGTTAACCTCATGAAGGCTAACAACTTCCCTGAGTATGACACCCCAACTAAGCACGGCAAGAACGTTATCGTCTTTGGTGGCGGAAACGTTGCCATGGACGCCGTCCGTACGGCAAAGCGTCTTGGTGCCGAGCGTGCCATCATCGCATATCGTCGTACTGAGGACGAGATGCCTGCTCGTCGTGCAGAGCTGCACCACGCAAAGGCAGAGGGCGTTGAGGTTCTTCCTCTCGTCTCCCCTCTCGAGTTTGTCGCTGGCGAGGACGGCGCAGTTTGCGCAGTTCGCGTCCAGAAGATGGAACTCGGCGAGCCTGACGCTGACGGACGTCGTCGTCCAGTTGCTATCGAGGGTGCTATCGAGGACATTCCTTGCGACGTTGCAATTTCTGCAATCGGCACTAACGCTAACCCATTCGCAAAGATGATCGGCGATATCAAGCTCAACAAGTGGGGCTACATTGAGGCCGACGAAGAGGGTCGTACTTCCGATCCTCGCATCTGGGCTGGTGGCGACATCGTAACTGGTGCTGCAACCGTCATTCTTGCAATGGGCGCTGGTAAGGTAGCAGCTGCTTCCATCACCAAGCACCTCGGCTAGTCCGCCGGTTTAGGCTGGCGTAGCTTTGGCTCGTAGTTCAGTTACAGCTGACACAGCAAGCTAACATGCATCACAAAAAAGACCCTGGTACCACACGGTGCCAGGTCTTTTTCATGCCGAGAAAGTGCCGCGAATCCACACCCAAGCGCACGAGTTTTCTCGCCATCGCGCGCCTTCGCCATCGCGCGCCTGAAAAGTGCAAAGAATCTGTATTTGAGGTACAGATTCTTTGACAAAAATCAGGCAAATCCACCGATTCTTTTTACATTTTTAGGCAAAAATTTACAGATTCTTTGAAGAAATCAGGCGCGTAAAAAGATAGACTACGTGGTCCCTGAATTTTTGAGCCTGAAAAGCTACATCAAGTCTGAGTAAATTTACTCAGACATGACGAGAAAAACCGGCAAACTAGCTCAGACATGGTGCACTTTTTCCGGCAAATCGTTCAGACATGGCGAGAAAAATCAGGCGCACCCAGCATACGCCTGGCTCACCCGCCCCACCGCCCACCTGGCGAGAAACCCGTCCACTCCTAGCGTTTCCGCACAAGAAACCCGGTACCCACACGAAGTAGATACCGGGTAGAAATCGCTCGCAACCTGCGCCCGCACCCGCGTCCGCACGCGCCGCTGACCTGCGGGTTTGCCGTCATCGCGCGCCCGCGCTCGCACGCGATGCTGACCTGCGGTGTTGCCGCGCTCGCACGCGGCTACGAGAGCAGGAACTCCCTGACGCGAGCGGCAATGCCTTCGGCGTCCAGGCCAAAGTGCGAGAGCAGCACGTCGCCAGGAGCGGACGTACCAAAGGTACGCATGCCAGCAAAGCGCATGGGCGTGGGCAGCTGCTCAGCCAGAAGCTCGGCAACTGCAGCTCCAAGGCCTGTTGCCACGTTGTGCTCCTCAACGGTTACCACATGACGGGTCTTCTCGGCAGATGCCAAAATAACTTCTTCATCCAAAGGCTTGATGGAGAACACGTCAATAACCTCGGCAGAGATCTTTTCCTCTGCCAGCAAATCTGCGGCTGCAAGTGCCTGAGCAACCTCAACACCACAGGCAGCAATGGTAACGTCAGTGCCTTCACGCAAAACGTTTGCAAAAGGCAGGCCACCCTTGAAAGATTCGTCGTAGATGTCGGCAACCTTGTGGCGACCCATGCGCACGTAGAAGGGGCCGTCTGCCTCGGCGGCAAGTCTGAGCGCAGCCTTGGTAGCGTTGTAATCTGCAGGAACAAGCACGCGCATCTGAGGCAGGGCGCGCATCATACCAATGTCCTCAAGGGACTGGTGGGTAGCGCCGTCCTCTCCTACCGTAATGCCTGCGTGCGTAGGGCAAATCTTCACGTTAAGGCCGGAGTCGCAGACGGTGTTTCTAATCTGATCGTAAGCGCGGCCGGTTGCAAACACGGCAAACGAGCCGGTAAACACGGTGCGTCCTGTAAGCGAAAGTCCTGATGCAACGCCTACCATGTTCTGCTCAGCAATACCCACGTCAACCATGCGCTGTGGGAAGGCCTTCTGGAGGTCGGCAAGCTTGGTGGAGCCGGCAAGGTCTGCGTCAACAGCAACAATGTCATGGCCCTCGTTTACCAGCTCAACAAGAGTCTGACCATATGCCTCACGAGTTGCTCTAGACATTGGCAACCTCCTTACCCTTCACCCTGAAGATCAATCAAAAGAAGCTCTCTTGCTGCATCAAGTTCTTCTCGCGCAAGGTCAGCCTGCTCGGCCGAAGGGGCGTTTCCGTGCCAGGAAGCCTTGTCCTCCATAAACGAGACGCCCTTGCCCTTGACGGTCTGGCAAATGACCACGGTAGGAGCCGTATTTCCTGCCTCGCGACCATCTCGTGCGGCGAGAAGAGCCTGGCGCACCTCGGTGACCTCGTGACCGTTAACGCGCAGTACGTTCCAGCCAAAAAACGGAACTTCTCGTCAATATCGCCAAGAGAGCACACGTCGGTGACGTGGCCGTCAATCTGCAGGTTGTTGAGGTCCACAATGGCAATAAGGTTATCCAGCTTCTGGTGAGCAGCAAACATGCATGCCTCCCAGTTAGAGCCCTCCTGCAGCTCGCCGTCGCCCAGAAGGACAAACACCTTCTTGGCGCGCTCACCGCTTGCCAGAGCGTCCATAGAAAGGCCTAGAGCACATCCTGCAGCTACCGAGAGACCCTGGCCAAGAGAGCCGGAGCAAACTTCAATGCCAGGACATGCGTGGCAATCTGGGTGACCCTGCAGGCGGCTGCCAAGCTGACGGAGGGTAACCATATCCTCGTCGTGAAGCCAATCAAGCAGGTGGTACGCAGCATACAGCACAGGAGCCACGTGACCCTTGGACAGGAAGAACCTATCCTCGGTATGGTCCTCTGGGTTGTTGTGGTTGTACTTCATAACTCCCGAGAAGAACAGTGTGGCCACAATATCTGCCGCACTCAGTGAGCCACCGGGATGACCTGACTTGCTTTTCTCGAGCATGTCAATGACATCGCGCCTCAGCGTATTAGCTGCAAGCTTGAGCTCATCATCGGTGAGGTTGCGCTCGGGTAATGCAGATGTTCCCATTCTCATCCTCTCAAAAATGTACGCCCAACCTAGGCTGGGCGTACCACAATCACTTTTATTGCTGAGCCTTAACCTTTTCCCAGTCTGCCTCAAAAGACTTAAGACCGGCGTCGGTCAGAGGGTGCTTCAGACACTTCTTCAAAGCTCCAAATGGAACGGTTGCAATGTCAGCACCAAGCAGAGCTGCCTGAGTCACGTGGTTAGGCGTACGGACAGAAGCCGTAATAATCTCTACGGTGTGATCAACATTTTTATCCCATGCATAGTTCTCAATGCAAGAAACTACGGTTCCCTAGCTGCTCAATGCCGTCCTCGCCGATGTCATCAAAAGCGACCAACAAAATGGAGAAATATAACGAGCACCAGCATTTGCCGCAAGAAGAGCCTGAGGTGCCGAGAAAATCAGCGTCATGTTGACGCGAATTCCCTCAGAAGCAAGCTGATGAGTAGCAGCAAGGCTCTCTGCGCAGATAGGAAGCTTAACAACAATGTTTGGAGCAAGAGAAGCCAGGTGACGGCCCTCTTCAATCATGCCCTCAGTTGTTGTTGCTGTTGACTCAGCAGAAACAGGAAGTCCCTCGCAAAGCTGAGCAATCTTGACCATATGAGACTCAAAGTCGGCTAGCTTTCCGCCAATCTTTGCATACAGCGATGGGTTGGTAGTAACACCTGCTAAACAGCCCCAGCTAAGAGCCTCAGAAATCTCATCGATATCTGCCGTGTCAATAAAGAACTTCATGTGTAATCCTTTCCTGTACAAACCTAAACGAGTTTGGAAACGTACGTCGTACTAAGAAAGAGCTCATCCACATTGTACAGATTCTTATGTACCGTCTGTGGCGAGAAACCCAAAACAAGTGCAAAAAGGCCGTTTACCCCTCAAACGCCTTATCAATTTTGCTGCGAACGTAGGTGGAAGCAAAGACAAGATCTTCTTTCCAGTTCTCGCTGCCGGTGTACCACATCTCTGCAACAAAACGCCTGACTCCCTGAGGAACAAGCTGTGACAGCGCGCCCTCGTAATCAGTGGTGCCAGTAGAGAATGGAATCTCACGATATGCACCAGCAACAGTTTCCTTAAGGTGAGCTGCGAAAATGTGACCTGCACCAAGAGCAACGTCGTCAGCAACGGTATTGCCGTAAATAAACGATGCATTGGTGAGGTTACCAGCGTCGGGATACACACCAAGGTAAGGGCTGTTGATAAGGTTTACGTAGTGCATGGCCTTCTCGACCGTATCCATAAAAGGAGTCTCCATGGTCTCAAAACCCATAACAATGCCCGCCTGAGCAGCCATTTCTACAGCCTTTGCCAGATTCTCCTCAAAGTACTTACGCGTATCCTCTGCGCCGTCCTCGTAGTACACGTCATAGCCAGCAAGTTGGATGGTATGAAGTCCCAGGTCACCTGCAAGGTCAAGCGCCTTCTGCATAATCTCAAGGCCACGCTCACGAGTAGCCTGATCGCGAGAACCAAAAGGATACTTACGGTGACCAGAAAGGCACATAGAGCCCAGGCGAACGCCAGAGTTTACCATTGCCTGACGAACTGCTGCACGCTCCTCACCAGTCCACTCAAGGCGAGAAAGACGAGCGTCAGACTCATCAACGGAGATCTCAACATAATCAAAGCCAGACTCTCCTGCTACGCTGAGGCGCTCCTCCCAAGAAAGATCAGTTGGAGTGGCCTTCTCGTAAAGTCCTAGCTGATACTTGGACATATCTTCTTTTAAAAACAGGCGGCCTTATAAAAGACCGCCTGACTGAAACAGATTCTACTCACTGAACAGGCTTTAGTGATTACCCTGTCCGTAGTAGGCATTTGGACCATGCTTGCGCATGTAGTGCTTGTCCTGAAGGTACTGTGGTGCCTCCTGAACCTTAGGGTTATTGAGCTCGGTGAGTGTTGCCATCTTAGCAACCTCCTCAATAACTACTGCGTGATACACAGCAGCCATTGCGTCTTTACCCCAAGAGAAAGGACCGTGATTGTGAAGGAGCGTTCCTGGAACCGCAATTGGGTCCAGATGAGCAAAGCCCTCAACAATAACGTTTCCGGTCTCAAGCTCATAGGCGCTTTCTACCTCGTCCTTGGTAAGGCTGCGCACGCAAGGAATATCTCCGTAGAAATAGTCTGCGTGTGTAGTTCCATAGCAAGGAATAGAGCGTCCTGCCTGTGCCCAAGAAACAGCGTGGGTTGAGTGAGTATGAACAATTCCGCCGATCTTATCGCCCCATGCACGATACAGGCAAGCATGAGTTGGAGTATCGGAGGATGGGTTCATCTCACCCTCAACAACGTTGCCATCTAAATCACAGATGACCAGATTCTCTGGACTGAGTTCCTCGTAGGAAACGCCTGATGGTTTGATAACAAACAGGCCACGCTCACGGTCAAGTCCAGAAGCATTTCCCCAGGTAAAAACTACCAGGCCATGCTTTGGCAGGTCCATATTTGCTTTGTAAACTTCCTCGCGGAGTTCTTTCAGCATCATAGGGTCTGCTCCTTAGAGAACGCTACGGAATGGAACGTTTGGCTCGTAATCGAAGCAATCGTGGAAGCCACGATCATGATGATACGCAAAGCGATCCTTGTCCTGTGGATACGTGTAGTGGCCGCCGACCTCCCAGAAGAATGGGTGGAACTTGTAGTCAAGGCGATCCTTACGCATGTCCCAAAGAACCTTAATCTCCTGGACGTCAGCCTGGAAGTTAGTCCAAACATCGTGGTGAATTGGGATAACAACCTTGGACTGAAGAGCCTCAGCCATGCGGAGCATATCGGTTGCTTCCATCTTGTCCTGAATACCAATTGGGTTGCAGCCAAAAGCACCAAAGCAGACGTCTACGCCGCCAAACTCCTGAGCGATGTCTTTGCCGTGCTTAGCAAAGTAAATGGAGTAGTGAGAGTCGCCGGAGTGATAGATGTTTCCACCAGGGGTGACAAAGAGGTAGTTAACTGCCTTCTCATCCATGTCCATTGGGCACTTACCCCAGAGGTCAGGACGGTTCTCAGAAGTATCAGTAGTGGTAACGATGATGGTGCGGTCAAAGGAATCGTATGCAACGATCTCCATGTCCTTGACCTTGATGCGGTCGCCAGGCTTAACAACAATGCACTGCTCGCGTGGAACGCCCCAGCCAACCCAAATGTCAACTGCATCCTTAGGACCAATAAAGGGAACAGGAATCTCTTTGCCATTCTCGTCAGTAGTGGTCATGTTGTTGTTAACAACGTGAGCTGCAAGCTCCTTGGACATATGGTCCTGATGAATGTGAGTTACCACAACAGCGTCAAGGTTCTTGATAGCAAAGGGATCAATAACAAAGGGGACGTTGCGCAGGTTTGGCTGCATCTTACGAACGCCAGCCATGTTTGCCATCTGGTGACCAGGCTTCATGAGGCCGTCACCGTGGGTGCGCTTACCATTGCCTGCCCAGAAGTCGACAGCAACGTTTGCTCCACCAGGAGTCTTAAACCAAATACCAACGCAGCCGAGCCACCACATCTCAACCTGGCCTGGCTCTACTACGGCATTGTCAATCTCTTCGTTGAGCCAAGTTCCCCACTCAGGGAAGGTGCTCATAATCCAACTGTCGCGTGTGACGTCTTTCAAACCTGCCATTACGCGCTCCTTTCTAAAACATAGGACTAGTACTTTGATGTATACGCAGGTAATTTGAGCGGCGCTCAGGACTTTGCCTGCATGCTCAGAAGCTCATCCTGAGCGCTCGCTACAAAACGCAGCCCTACTCCACTACTTTGTAGAGAGCCAGCTGGTCTGTCTCACGATATGCAGCAACAATGTAATCGCTGCCGTCATGCCTATACACCATGCAGTTTGCTGGTCCGAGGTCGTGGTCGATAACGTCTACGGTGTACTCACCGTCAACGTATCTAACAAGCAACAAATCGCGACCATCTTTACGGTTGCCAATGACTGCGCACTTCTCGCCATTAAGGTCTGCTGCCCAAAGCGCGTGAAGGAAGCTGCGCTTCTGTGGGTCGCACCAAACCTGCTCATAGCGATCGCGAGTCTGGCCTTCGTGCCAAATTGCCAGCGTGTCACCGTGGAACTTGGAGAAGGTAAGGATCTCCAGCTTGCCGTCGCCGTCAAAGTCTGTTGCAACAATATCGCTTGTTGGCTGGACCAGAAGGCAGGTGACATCCCAAGTACCCTCAGGGGTGGTTGGTGGCACATATCTAAACACGCCTGCTGCGGTTGAGATCAAAGCATACGATTTATCAGGTGCAGTCCAGAAACCGTGATTCTGAACTTGATAGTTAGCAACACAAGTCAGCTTAAGCTGGTTGTCTGCCGTGTACTGCTCAAGGTTATCGCTCAGAGGAGCAGCCCAAACAGCACCTGGAGTGCGCCAATCATCCTTGACGCCGGTCTCAGCTCCACCCTTGATAGAGCAAGCAAGAACCCAAAGCTGACCGTCAGCAGCCTTCAAGATGCCAAAACGGTGAACATATGGGAGGTCGCAGAGAATCTGCTCAGACCACGAACCGTCTGCCTGCTTGGTATAGGATGCAATTGCCGCGTCGTCTCCACCAAAGTTTGGCGAGAAGAACTTGCGGGTTGCGAGGAACTGATCTTTCCTGCCAGGGACCTGTGTAATGGTCATGACGCCGCCAGGGCCTGGAGCAACAGTCTCCAGAGGCTCACCATCAAGCGTAAAGCGACGGATTGGACCGTCCTTCTCGACAGCAGCTAAAAAGCTTGGTGTGTCTTCTCCTCAAACATGCCAAGTGCATAGCACTTAGGCATCTCGGCAAGAATTTTCTTTTCAAAAAGTCATTAAAGTGCTCGATTCTTTAGAAACCCTAAACTATGCGGAAATACTTCTGCAGCGCCGGTTTCTTGAGCTTTCTTCCATCTCTGCGTCAGAAAGAACGTTACGCAGACCAATGACGGTAACGCCAGCCTTAGCAGCATCCTCGTACATGTTCAGGAAGTTAGTGGTGCAAAAAAACAATGTCATACTGACGAGCAGAGCTTACGCCCTCGGAAAGTGCACAGTGGTGAATCTTATCGACGCCCATGTTGAGCTTCTGAGTGACGCGCTCAGCGGTCATCTTCATCATCAGAGAGGTACCTGCACCGTTTGCACATGCGACCAAAATCTTTGCGTTCATGTTGACTCCTTCGATCAAATAAACTACTTACGGACACATTGTGTATGTACCCATTTGGGCGCTACGATGCTCGCATTTAGAGCAAATACTGCATCAAACAATGTGCCGAGTATTACTAATAACCCTGAGCAGATGGGGGTCTGCTCAGGGTAGGAAGAAAGAGGGCTACTTGCTTTCCGCACTAGCTGCGGCGGCCTTCTGTGCACGGATTTCCTTGCACTTCTGGTAATCCTCAACCTCCATGAAGTACGTGTCTTTGTTTGCACGGTACTGGAGCTGTGGGATTGCAATAAGAGCAATAACAACAATTGCGAGGCCTGCGTAGGACAGGAACTTCATGAAGCCGGTCATGATTGGCCAGACAACTGCCCAGTCCCACATGCCAAGGTATCCACCGTATGCAGCCATGCCAACCCAGCCAGCGATAAGAGCTGAACCAAAGACCTGGAGAAGACCAGAGATGAAAGGCATGATAAGAACTGCGCGGAGGCCGCCCTTGTTGTTTGCGTAAACGCCGATAGTAGCGTTATCGAAGAACAGTGGAACGAAGCCTGCGATAACAACAACTGGAGACTTCAGAAGCAGCAGAGCTGCGATTGCCAGGAACTGGCCAGCTGCACCCATGAGGAAGCCAAGGGTAACTGCGTTTGGAGAACCAAAGCCGTAGGTAACAGCGCAGTCAACGCCTGGGACGGAACCCTTGAGGAGTTTGTTGGAAATACCCTGGAAGGAGTTGGTAAGCTCAGTAACAAAGGTACGAACACCAAGCTGCAGGATGGAGAGGTAAACAGCAAACTGGAAGGAAGTGGTCATGATGTAGAAGAAGAAATCCTGACCTGGCTTCATGAACTTGTTCTCAAGCAGGAACTCCTGACCAAGAACAGCAAGGATGACACCAAAGAATGCTGTCATGAGAATTGCAGTTGCAACGAGGTTCTCGTTGAAGATCTTAAGGAAGCCTGGAAGCTCGATGTCCTCAATGCGCTTAGACTCCTTCTTGGAGTGCTTGGCGAGCCACTCGGAAGCCTTGGATGCGCAGTAAACACCAAACATCTGCTGGTGAGCAATGGTAAGGCCAGCGCCATCAGTGAGGTCCTGGGTAGGTCCAATACAAAGGTTGGAACCAACTGCCCAGTAAAGGCCAAGGAGAACGGTCATAACTGCAAGGATGGTAACGTCGTTAAGCTGTGGGAAGCAGAAGAGGATAAGCCAAAATGCAGTTGCTGCCTGCTGAACCTGGACGTGACCAGTAGTAAAGATTGCGCGAAGCTTAGTCTGCTTCTTAAAAGCAACCAGAACAATGTTCAGAATGAAAGCGAAGAGCAGAAGAAGCATAACGGAGGAGAAGGAACGACCTGCGATAAATGCAGGAGCGTCAGCTGCCTCCATGCCTGCCTGTACTGCGTTCTGGCCAAAGTATGGGTCAATGACCATTGCAGAAAGGTTGAAGCGAGCCTGAAGTCCAACAAGAACTGGACGGAATGCAGTTACCAGGCCGCCGGAACCAACCAGGAGGATCTGATAACCAATGACTGCCTTAAGGAAGCCAGCGAGTACGTCGTACCACTTCTTCTTAAGAAGAATGTAGCCGATAGCAACAATCAAACCGATGAAATAGGCTGGCTGAGTCAAGAAGTTGCTCGCAAACCATTTCCAAATACCAAGAACAATATCCATTGATACCCCTTTCAAAGGGTCCTACATACGTACCTTCTGCAGCCCACACTACAAAAGGAAATCCTCAATTACGTGCCCAAACGGGCGTGTTTACTCGGAGATAAGCTTGTCAATCTCCAAAAGCTCCTCAGGAGACTGAATGTTCTTAAGACGCTCTAGAACCTCCTCGTTCATAAGAACTTGAACGAGCATCTGCATATTCTTGAGGTGAGCATCCTGATCAGTAGCGCTCAGAGTGAAGAAAGTCTTAACCTGCTTCTCGTCGTCGCCATCCTCAAAATTGACAGGAACATCAGAGTGCATAAATCCAATAGCAGTCTTGCCATTAGAGCCAATACGAGCAGTTGAGTGTGGCATTGCAACGTTTGGAACGATAACAATGTAAGGACCAAACTTGTTTACGCACTCGATAATATCGTCTGCATACTCTGGATTGACTGTTCCGTCAGCCTCCAGTGGTTTGCAGCACTCTCTAATAGACTCTTCCCAAGTCATGGGAGTCTTCACGAAAGCATAGTGATTCTGCTCGTAGATATCGCGAAGTAGCATGCGATTCACTCCTCTCCAGTAGACTACTGTGAATCTTTTCCTTGTGTTGGACTATAGCAAGAGCACACAAGAACACATCGCTTAACGACAAAAACTTGAATCTTCTGAACGCTTCAACAATTAGATAAATAACTTATATGACATTTGTCTTGTCGTATAACAAATTTCCCTATTTGTTGAATGTTTTGAATGTTTTAACAATCGAATCGATAATATTAGTATAGCTAAAGTTGAGAGTTTAGCAATACTTATCTATGCTCACTTTAGAGATTTACGTCATAAAAACCGTTGACCGCTAAATAATATCCGTTTAAGTATTCAAAACGTTCATTGAATAGGGTAAGATACACTCAGTTCTACTGAAAAGCGTCTACACAATTGTTCGACAACCGTTCAAAAGGTGTTATCAATTTGTACGTTGTTTTTCACAGAACTGAATTAGTTAAATGTAATTCTACAGGTTTATCAGCAGTTGAGCTCTATTGGGGGATTTATGGCCACAAGTCGTTCATTTGTAGCATCACGCAGAAGCTCAATCATGAGCCTTCTTGAACAATATCGCCAGGTTTCCGTTAGCGATCTTGCCGATAGATTTGAAGTTTCTTCGCTTACCATCCGCCGCGATCTTGACGAACTCGAAGCTCAAGGCCTCATTTCCCGAAGCTATGGCATGGCCACGCTGCTTGACCCGCTCTCGACAGGACTCAGCTCTAACCAGGTAACCGCAAAGTTCAAGCTTGCCCAGGCAGCTTCCAAGTTGATTAAAGACGGTGACACGGTCTTCATTAACACCAGCTCAACCGCTATAAAAGTCCTGGAATTTATCACCGCCAAGAACATCACGGTTGTTACCAATAACGGTAGCGTTCTGGCCGCCGACTATCCCCCATCAATGACCGTTTTAGTCACGGGTGGAGAAGTTCGACCAGCTAAGAAGTCACTGACCGGCGATTTTGCACTTGCTTCAATCAACCAGATTCGTGCCGCGAAATGCATCTTGGGATGCTCGGGAATTTCAGCTGAGCGCGGCCTTACCACGCTGGTTTCAAACGAGATGCGCGTGAACTCGCTGATGCTTAAGCACTCTGAGCAGCACATTGTCTTGGCCGATGCAAGCAAGCTGGGCGTCAACTCCAGCTTCCAATATGGATTGCCTGCTGATATCGATGTGCTTATGACGGACGAATCCGCATCGATTTCGCAGGTAGCAGCCCTCGAAGCTGCCGGCGTTCGTAAGGTTGTCCGCGTTAGCCTGTAGAGCTGCATGTCCACATGCGTCGGACGATGAGATTCGGCTTTAATCGCAAGTTTTCGCTGCTGTAGTCCATCGGTTCTCTCGCCCAGCAAAGAAGACATCAAAATTTTAACTACCATGATACGAAAATATTCACCTTCATGAATATTCATGAGGGTGAATTCATTTGTATGCATAAATTTTTTAGAGGCCTATTTTTGACGTTTTGAAAACACAGCAAAGTCACTTATTCTGCAAAATTGACCCTCAAAAGTCCTATTTTTCTCAGAATATCGTCATTTGCTGTGTTTTTTAGGGCTGTAAGTTATGTTTTTGGCTCTGTATATACAGATTATCCGACTTAGGTGTGTTCGGGCTTCTAAAAACGTGTAGATTATCCGACATAGGTGTGTTCTGACAGCATCAACGCTACCCAAAATCATAACCACCCGCATATGAACTGCGTCCCAAAACTTGGACGAATTTAATAAAGACCTAGGCCACGAAGGACTGATTCCGGAACTCCTCCGGGGTCAGTCCTTTTAGTTTAACCTGACGCCTTTGTGTGTTCCAGTACATAACATATGCGTCCAAATCAGCTTTGAAAGACTCAAAGTTAGGCCACGTTCTTCCTCGGAAGAACTCGTCTTTCATATGGCCAAAGACCTGCTCGGTGGCACCGTTGTCTATGCAGTTACCCTTTCTAGACATGCTCTGGACAACTCCTGCATCCCTCAGTCGCCTACACCATGCGCTGTGCTGGTATTGCCAACCCATATCGCTGTGCAGAATCGGAGTTACGCCTTTAGGTATCTTCGCTAAAAGTTGATCGAGAAGAGCTTTTTGCTGAACCATGTTTGGACCTCTCGCCACATTCCATGCGACAATCTCTTTGCTTCCGAAGTCATAGACAGGAGCAAAGTACGCCTTGCCCCACGGCTGCTTGAACTCTGTGACGTCGGTACCCATCTTCTTCCACGGTCCATCGGCAGAAAAGTCGCGTCCTATGACGTTTTCAAAGGTCTTGCCGACAACGCCTTTATAGGAGCTATAGCGGTGATAGTCTGTCTCACGCCGTATCTTACAGTGAATACCCATCTCACGCATGATTTTAAGAACAGTCTTGTCGGCGATTCTTACACCCAGCTCAGCGCGCAGACACATGGCTATCTGTCTGTGACCACAGCCGTTTGTAGTACGCGAGAAAATCTCTGCAACCGCGTGGTGTAGCTCTGGGCGTGTCGGCTTTACTGGGTGCGCTAGTGCGTAGTAGTAGGTAGACCTTGCAAGTCCTGAGCACTCCAGCAAATAGGACAAAAAGTACCCCTCGACTCGCAAAGCACTCACAATCTTAGCCTTTACCCCGGTCAGAGCTCGTCTTTCTCGACCAGGGCGCGCAATTTTTTTAAGTAGGCTACTTCGGTCTCGAGCCTGCGGCAGCGCTCCTCAAGCTCCTGTTCGCGGGTGCGTTTCTGTGGCTTGGATTTAGAGCCTTAGGTCTTCCTTTTGGCTTTGGCTTAAGAGCCTCTGCGCCACCTGTACGATAGAGCTTGCACCATCGCTTAAGTGGTGAAAGCGACATAATCTTAAACTCGGCCATTGCCTCAGCCTTTGTCATGCCGTCCTCAATGACAGCTCTTGCTGCAGCAACTTTTTGCTCGTAGGTATAGAGAGCTTGCTTGCCATCCATGATCAGTAGCACCTCGCTTCCAAACGCGTGGTATATATGGTGCCATTCTTTCACAGTTGAGAGTGGAACAGAAAGAGTACTTGCAGCCGCACAAAATCCCATACCGGAAGCGAAAAGCTCAGCTGCCTTTCTCCTTACCTCTACATCGTGCTTTACTCTACAATCCATACACATAAAAAGCCTCCCATTTCTTATGTCCAAGAAATGGGAGGCAGTTCAATAGCGGGTGGTTTGTTCTTAGGGTATAACCCTAATTATACTTGCCCAGGACTCAAGTCCTTTGCCCTTCACTTCGTTCAGGTCACAATAGCAATGTAACACCGGCAGCCAGTTAAACTGGCTATCCAGCTAGATTATTTATCGAAGGGATTTTCATATTCCTTCAAACTTAATTTATCCTGAGCTATATCGGCGTTTTCTTGTTCTCGAATATATTTTCTTATTGTCGCCTCATTAAGACCTACGGTTGATACATAGTAGCTGCGACCCAAAACTTTCTATTACCATACTTATATTTAAGGTTTGCATGTCTGTCGAACATGAGCAGTGAGCTTTTACCTTTTAAGTAACCCATAAAACTTGAAACGCTTATCTTAGGCGGAATACTCACAAGCATGTGTATATGATCTGGCATGAGATGTCCTTCAAGAATTTCTACCCCTTTCCAGTCACAAAGCATCTTGAGTATTTCTCGAAGGTCTTCTCTGTATTTGTTATAAATGACTTTCCTTCTATACTTTGGTGTAAACACAATGTGGTATTTACATAACCATTTTGTGTGCGCAAGGCTATTGGCCTTATGTGCCATAGCTACTCCTTCCTTCTTGGCTATTAGTGACCTGAACAATCGCTATGCTAGAAGGAAGGATTTTAATTTGCAAAGCAAAAAGTATTCTCCACCCGCATAGCGGGTGGTTTTGTGTTTCGCGCGTTACACGCGCTCAACAGGCTAAAGCCTCGAACAAAAAGCCCCACCAACTGGCAGGGCTTTGAAGTGCAGTTTTGTCGCCGGTCGCGATTTCGCACTCGTCGCGCATCGTCGCACCTCGCGCTCGTCGCGCATCGTCGCGCTCGTCGCGCATCGTCGCGTGCATCACGCTCGTCGCGTGGCGCGGACCAGAGAGCTTACTCCTCCTCGAGAGCAGCAGCAATCTCGTCGGTGATGTTCATGGTGCTGTAGACGTTCTGAACGTCGTCGAGCTCGTCGAGCTTATCGATAAGACGCTGAACCTTCTTTGCATCAGAAACAGAGACGTCAGTTGGGGTGGTTGGAACCATAGTAAGCTCGGAACCCTTGACCTCAATGCCCTGAGCCTCGAGGCCCTTCTGGACATCCTGCATCTTGTCGTATGCAGTCCAAACAATCCACTGATCGCCAGCGTCCTCGTAATCGTTTCCGCCAGCCTCGGCAACTGCCATCATGAACTCGTCCTCGTCGACAGCGTTCTCGCGGTCAGCAACCTTCTTCTCCTCGGAGACAATAACCTTGTCAACTGCGATGGAGCCCTTGCGCTCAAACTGGAACGCAACGGAACCTGCGGTACCAAGATTGCCACCGGAGTGGGTAAATGCGGAACGAACGTCTGCTGCGGTACGGTTCTTGTTGTCAGTCAGGCAGTCAACGTAAACTGCGACGCCTGCAGGACCGTATCCCTCGTAAACGATCTCCTCGTAAATGGCAGCATCAGCACCAGCGCCAAATGCCTTATCGATAGCGGCCTGAATCTTTGCGTTAGGCATGGAAACCATGCGAGCACGGGCAACAGCGGCAGACAAGCTAGCGTTGTTGTCCGGATTTGGGTCGCCACCCATCTTTGCGGCAACAGTAATGTTGCGGGAAAGCTTAGAGAACAGCGAGGAACGCTTAGCGTCGATAGCTGCTTTCTTGTGCTTGGTTGTGGCCCACTTAGAGTGTCCGGACATTGCACTCTCCTTCTTTAGAGGTTCGAAAACCTAATTATCACATTAGCCCTTATACGTTACACGAAATCAAGAAGCGAGAAAAGACTTATTTTGCAGATATGGAGACTTGCGCACGCCTGACGCCGAGAAACCCGTGGGCTCGCAAGTCTGCACACCTCCACGCAAGTCCGCGCACCATCGCGCACCTCCACGCACCATCACGCACCTCCACCGCGCAACACGTCCGCTCCTACTCCACCAGCTCAACGTGAATGGACTCCGCGATCTTTTCGACCAGCGCAAAGTCGCCCAAGCCAGCGCTCATCGCAACGTTTCCGCCGGTAGCCATCGCGCGCGTCAGAGCCTTCTCGACAGCCGACGGATCCTCAAGCCAAACCGACATGAAGCTTGCCAGCGTCGAATCACCTGCACACGCCGTCGAAAGCACCTCTACCTGCGCAGCATTTGCGTGCCAGACATGCTCGCCGTTGAAGAAGTACGCACCCTCGCCGCCAAGCGTGAGCAGGATGTTCTTTGCTCCGCGTTCGTGAATCTTGTGGAGGGCGAGAAGAACGTCGGCCTCGTTATGGACGTCGACACCAAAGATCTCTGCCACTTCTTCGTCGTTTGGCTTGATGAGCAGTGGTTTTTTCTCGACAAGTTCTGCAAGGTGTTTATGTGAGATGTCCAGGACCAGCTCAGCGCCGCGCTCATGACACAGATCAAAAAGCTCGTCGTAAAAGGTTGGATCCATCTCAGGAGAAAGCGAGCCGGAGACCACCAGCACGTCTAGGTCGGGCGCAGTGCGCAGCAGCTCAAGCATCTCGTCTTGCTTGGAGCGAATAACGGGAGCACCTGCATTAGGAAACTTGAGCTCACCTTCTGGTGTGGTAACAAAAATGTTTACGCGGGTGATGCCGTCAATCCACACAGGCTTGACCGAGCAAATCTTAGATGCCTCTTCAACAATATAGTTGCCCGAGAAGCCACCAAAAAAGCCCAGGATAGTGGACTCGACGCCGTAGTGAGCAAGCGTAAATGAAACGTTCAGACCCTTGCCGTTTGGTGTGTGTAAACAGCGTCGGTTGTGCGGTTGACGTGCGTATAAGAAGGAACTCCCGAGTTGACGTTCATGTCGATAGCGGGGTTAGTGGTAAGTGTGTAAATCATCAAAGCTCCCTCTGAAACAAATATGGACCCGACGTAATCGCCGAGTCCATATTTTACTTCGATTATCTAAGCATATACCTGGTCATGAGATGAATCCTTGGCATTTGCTTAGAGTGTGCTAAGCAAAAAGCTTAGTCCTCGACCAGCTTGTTGCCGTTCTTGCGGTACTCGTATGCCTTGAAAGCAACAAAGAGAATACCACCAACAACAGCGCCAATGAGAATAGCGAGAACCCACTTAAGGCCGCCATCGACAACGGGAAGAACCAGGAAACCACCGTGAGGAGCTGGGTCATGAACGCCAAAGAGCAGCGTCAGGATGGAGCCGATGGAAGAACCGATCATCATGATAGGCATGACAGGCCAAATGTTCTTGGTCATGAATGGAATAGCGCCCTCGGTAATGTGGGTGCAGCCAAGAACGAAGTTGACCAAACCAGCGTTGAAGTCGGACTTGGTGAAGTACTTCTTGCCAACGACAACAGCAAAGGTGGTGATCAGTGGAGGAACAATACAAGCAGCAGAAACTGCAGCCATAAAGTTGGTACCAAACTCATAGGTTGGGGTACCAACACCAGCAGCAAGAGCCTCGGTCAGAAGTGCAGTACCGGTAACGTAAGCTGCCTTGTTGACTGGGCCGCCCATGTCAAATGCGCACATGCAACCAATTGCAAGACCAAGAACAATTGGACCAGAAGCAGACAGGCCGCGCAGGAAGTTCATCATGCCAGTGTTAATTGCTGCCATAGGACCAGAGATACCCAGCATAACCAGGCCAACAATAGTGGTGGAAAGCAGTGGGTACAGGAAGATTGCCTTCAGGCCATCAAGGTTCTTTGGAAGACCAGCAAGGAGCTTCTCAAGACCTACGATGACATAACCTGCAAGGAAGCCGCCGACGATGCCACCCAGGAAGCCAAAACCAACACCAGCGCCACCAGCATCAATCATGCCAGTGTTAGGGTTGATTGGAAGACCCTGGATAGCAATCATACCTGCAACAAAACCAGGAACAAGAGCAGGACGCTTGCCGATAGACTCAGCAATGTAAGCAGAAAGCACTGGAACCATGAGGCCCATTGCAATGCCGCCGATGATCTTGAGCATTGCGGCAAAGCTGTTGTAGTCAGGTGCAGTGGAGCTGAAGGAAGTAATACCCCAGAGGAATGAAACAGCCGTCAGAACACCACCAGCAACAACAAAGACCAGCATGTGGCTGACGCCGTTCATGAGGTGCTTGTAGATGATGTGGCCTACAGACTCCTTCTCAATAGTGCTTGAGACTGGAGCGTCGTCTGCCTCTGCAAGCTCGCCCTCAGGCTGAGCAACAAGAGCACGGTCGATAAGACCCTCTGCATCCTTAATAGCTGCAGTAACACCAACATTTACCATTGGTTTTCCGGCAAAACGCTCAGCCTGAACGTCCTTATCGGCAGCAACAACTACTGCCTTGGCGTTCCTGATTTCAGCTGCGGTGAGCTCGTTCTCTACACCGACCTGGCCGTGCGTCTCAACCTTAATGGTAAGACCTTTAGCTGCGGCGGCCTTCTCAAGGGCCTCCTTAGCCATAAAGGTGTGCGCAATACCGGTTGGGCAACCAGTAGCAGCAACGATGTCATACTTTGACTCGTCAGCCACAGCACTCCCCTTTCATCCTAGTGCTCGGAACTATTCCAAACACAATCATAACCACCCGCATAGCGGGTGGTTTGTTCTTAGGGTATAACCCTAATTATACTTGCCCAGGACTCAAGTCCTTTGCCCTTCACTTCGTTCAGGTCACAATAGCAATGTAACACCGGCAGCCAGTTAAACTGGCTATCCAGCAAGATTATTTATCGAAGGGATTTTCATATTCCTTCAAACTTAATTTATCCTGAGCTATATCGGCGTTTTCTTGTTCTCGAATATATTTTCTTATTGTCGCCTCATTAAGACCCACGGTTGATACATAGTAGCCTTCAGCCCAAAACTTTCTATTACCATACTTATATTTAAGGTTTGCATGTCTGTCGAAACATGAGCAGTGAGCTTTTACCTTTTAAGTAACCCATAAAACTTGAAACGCTTATCTTAGGCGGAATACTCACAAGCATGTGTATATGATCTGGCATGAGATGTCCTTCAAGAATTTCTACCCCTTTCCAGTCACAAAGCATCTTGAGTATTTCTCGAAGGTCTTCTCTGTATTTGTTATAAATGACTTTCCTTCTATACTTTGGTGTAAACACAATGTGGTATTTACATAACCATTTTGTGTGCGCAAGGCTATTGGCCTTATAAAAGTGCATAGCTACTCCTTCCTTCTTGGCTATTAGTGACCTGAACAATCGCTATGCTAGAAGGAAGGATTTTAATTTGCAAAGCAAAAAGTATTCTCCACCCGCATAGCGGGTGGTTTTGTGTTTCGCGCGTTACACGCGCTCAACAGGCTAAAGCCTCGAACCAAAAAAGCTGCTCAATGTTAGCACTGAGCAGCTTTGACAACTACGTTTTTACATAAATTGTAATCAGAAAATTATGTT
>BNJU01004763.1_pt1 | contig 39515 bp, 59 predicted proteins | sample 8539281 | NCBI WGS metagenome assembly BNJU01 (sample SAMD00202456, study PRJDB9452) | human saliva metagenome | isolation source: human saliva | place: Japan
TCTCATCGCCGTCGAGTACGGATCCTTCTCATTCGCCGGAACCGTGGCGCGCTTGGCGACGCCGTCGTCGTCCTCGCCCCCTGACTCCTTGCGACAGGCGGTCCTGTCCCACCTGCGAGGTGCCGCCGGGCTCGCGGCACCGGAGGGGAGTGACGATGGCTCGCGCATCCGCCTCCGACCAGCTCACGCGGCTGTTGCGCGCTGCCCGCCCTGGGTTGCGGGCACCGCCGCGTGACCGTCACGGAGGCCGCCGAGCACTTCGGCGTCACCCCGGCCGCCATTGAGCGCGACGTCAACACGCTGTGGGTCTCCGGCTTTGCCCGGTGGCATGCACGAGGACCTCGTGGACTTCGACGCCACGGACTTCGAGGCCGGGCGCCTGCGCCTGTCCGAACCGCTGGGGACTGGACCGCGGTTCGCCTCACCCGGCAGGAGGCGATCTCTCTGCTCATGGCCCTCAGGGTGCTCGCCGACCTCCTGGCCGACGACGAAGCCTCCGCACCGTGATCGCCTCACCCAGCAGGGCGGTGACCGCCCTGCTCAGCTCAGGCGCCTCCGCCGATGGCACCGACGCGCACGTCGATCCGGGAACCGTCACCCCCATCGGGCCCCGGACCCCGCGCACGCCGGACGTTCCAGCCATACGTCCCCGGATCCTGCCACGGTGCGCTCCGCTCTGCAGCGAACAGGCGCGCCTCCACCTGGTCTATGTCTCCGCCACCGACACCCCCTCGGAGAGACGTCGATCCCATCACGCCTGAAAGTGATGGATCACTTATGACGCTGGTGGGCTGGTGCCTCAGCGCCCAGGCCGAGCGCAGCTTCCGCCTGGACCGGATCACGTCGGTCACGCTGCTCGACACCCCTGCCGTGCGGCACCGCGCCTCACGCAGAAGGAACCAGCCCGAGGCCGACCACTCGCGCGGGGGCCAGACCTCGCGCCACGCTGGTTCTGCAGCCGACGGGCCGCTGGCTCGCCGAGCAGGTCCCGTGCCTCTCCCAGGAGGAGACCGCGGACGGATGCCTCAGGGTCGTCGTCGAGGACGCGACCGCGCCTGGCTCATCGGCCTGGTCCTCTCCGCGGGGCGTCATCTCATCGCGGTGGAGCCCCCGGATCTTGCCCAGGAGGCCGCAACAGCAGCCACACAGGCTCTGGCCGCATATCGACTGCTGAGCCCCTGCCCCGTCCGCCTTGGGGAGAACCATCAGGACCCTCGTTCTGAGGCGCCCGCCCGGGAGGCTACACTCAGCCCGTATCGATAGCCTCGACCACAAGGAGCAGCACCGTGAACGTTTTCAAGCTCGTCACATGATCGTCCTGCTTGTCCTCGTCCTGCTGTCTCGGCTACAGCAGCTGCCCGACATCGCCCGCAGCGTGGGCCAGTCCATGAAGGTCTTCAAGAAGGAGGTCAAGGGGCTGCGCGACGACGACTCAAGACCCGCGGCTCAGATTCAGCAGCCGCAGGGCACCTACTACACCGAGCCCACGCAGTCCGGCCAGACCGCTCAGAACGCCGAGGGCTCATCCCAGAGTGATGTCATCCGGCGAGAGCCGGTGACCTGCAGACGAAGGAGGCCGTGGTGCTCAAAGCTCCCTCAGATCAAGCGATCGAGGCGCAAGGACAACCCCGAGGCACGCATGTCCGATCAGGGACCACCTGCGTGAGCTGCGCAACCGCTCTTCGTCTCTGCCCTAGGCGTCCTGGTGATGATCGGTTGTGGGCTATGTGCTATACGAGCGAGGCCTTTCTCCTCATCACCCGGCCGATCGATGCCGCCAATGCCCGCGGCGCCAACCTCACTCTGAATTTCGACACGATCCTGGCCTCCTTCGATATGAGACTCCAGGTCTCCATCTGGCTCGGCGTCCTGTTCTCCGCCCCACTGTGGATGTACGAGTTCTGGGCCTTCGTCGGACCGGGCATGACCCGCAAGGAGAAGGCCTACACCTGGTCCTACGGCGTCGTGGGACTCTTGTTGTTCTCCGCCGGCGCTGCCCTGGGGATCTGGGTGATGCCGCATGCGGTCGCCATCCTCACCAGCTTCATTCCTGATGGCCCCACGGCGGGCCTCATCAACGCAGGCGTCTACCTGTCCTTCACCATGCGACTGGTGGTCGTCTTCGGACTCGCCTTCCTCCTGCCCGAGCTCCTCGTCGCCCTCAATATGCTGGGGCTCATGAAGGGTTCCACGATGCTCAAGGGCTGGCGCTGGGCCGTCGTTGCCATCTTCACCTTCATGGCTTTCGCCAATCCGCTACCCGATGCCTGGTCCGCGATCTTCATGTCCCTGCCCGATCACTGGCCTGTACTTCCTGGCCTGCTTCATCTCCATCATGCATGACAAGCGGGTGGAGAGAAGCGCGCTGAGCTCGACGCCGAGCCGAGGCCGCCCTTGGCCGAGTAGCAGGGGTGCTTCAGCCCCGTCCCTCGCCTGACTTGTCCCTAGCCTTTCCTTCGATGCGTATCGCTCTGCTGTCCAACCCTCCTCGGGTCAGAGGACGTCATGCGGCCGCCGACGACGTCGCCCTCCGGATCTCACCGAGGCCGGTCACGAGGTCCTTCACGTGCGTGGCGGCTCCCTACGAGCAGACGCGTCGACGCAGGACGGACCCTCTGGGGACGGGCCGCACCGGAACATTGAGGCACTGGTCGTTGTCGGCGGCGACGGCATGGTTCACCTGAGGGGTGGACATCGTCGCCACGACGGGCGTGCCCTGGGCATCGTAGCCACCGGCACCGGGCAACGACATCGCCCGGCACTTCAATCTGCCCAGCCGGGATGCGGCGGCCTCCGCCCGCCTCATCAACCAGGCGCTGTCCGGTGAGGACGCCATCACGGCGGTGGACGCGATCTACGCCTCCGCCCCGACGGCACCCTGCTCGCCCCGCAGCGTCGCTGGTCCCTGGCCGTGGTCGGCGCCGGGGTGGACGCCGCCGTCAACGCCCGCGCCAACACCCTCTCCTGGCCCGCCCGGCGAGGGACGCTACGTACGCGCCTTCACCGCCGAGCTCGCGACGCTGGCACCCTACGGCTACCGGGTCACCACCGATGAAGGCACCTGGGAGGACCGGCGCTCCTGCTGGCGGCGGCCAACACCCGTTACAGTGGCGGCGGCATGGACCTGGCGCCCCAGGCCGACCCCACCGATGGTCTGCTGGAGGTGCTGCGCCTGGATCCCGTGGGCCGCACCCACCTGCTCACCCTCTTCCGCCGGCTCTTCCGCGGCACGCACCCTGACCGACCCGGCCGTCCACCTCGAGCGCAGCGCACCGTCACCATTGAGGCGCTCGCTGAGCGAACCGGCGCGTGACCGGGGCCTGCGCCCACCGCCTCACCCCTTCGCCGATGGCGAGCCGCTGGCCGAGCTGCCCCTGCGCCTTGAAGCCGTCCCCGACGCCGTCCGGCTGCTCCTACCGGCTCAGGGCTGATCCGGCCCGTAGGGTGTTGCCATGAGCTCACCAGCAGAGCGCTATGCCGCATCTCGACGTCGACAGGCCGCCTCCAGCAGTGAGCTCGCCCAATTCGCCCAGGGCTATGACTTTCCCCTCGACCCCTTCCAGGAGGAAGCCTGCGGCGCCGTCGAGAGAGGAGAGGGCGTCCTGGTAGCCGCCCCGACAGGCGCCGGCAAGACAGTGGTGGGGGAGTTCGCCGTGCACCTGGGCCTGGCCCGGGGACTCAAGGCCTTCTACACCACCCCCATCAAGGCGCTGAGCAACCAGAAGTATCTGGATCTCGTGGCCCGCACGGTCAGGAGCAGGGTGGGGCTGCTGACCGGTGACACCTCCGTCAACCCCTCACGCGGACGTGGTGGTCATGACCACCGAGGTGCTGCGCAACATGCTCTACTCGGGCTCGCGAGACCTGGACCGACTGGGCTTCGTGGTCATGGACGAGGTCCACTACCTGGCCGACCGCTTCCGCGGGCCGGTGTGGGAGGAGGTCATCATCCACCTGCCCGCCGAGGTCCAGGTGATCTCCCTGTCCGCTACGGTCTCCAACGCCGAGGAGTTCGGCGACTGGCTCGGCCAGGTGCGCGGCAGGACCGCCGTCGTCGTCTCCGAGGCGCCCCGTCCCACTAACTCAGCACGTGATGGTCGGTCGCCGACTGCTGCCGTTGTACTCCCCACCCCGCGGAGTGCGTGAGCAGCGACCGACCAGCATCGACCAGTCTGAGCAAATGCCCGAGCGGGCAGACGGGGCAGCCCCCGCTCAGCCCCGAGCTGCTCAAGGCCGTCAAGCAGGCCCGGCGTGCCGCCGCCTCCGGTGGCGCCTCCAAGAACAGCTACCGCGGCCGCGGTGGTGGTTCGGCCCGAGGGCCGCAGCCCTGGAAGCGCTCCGCCCGAGGGGGACGAGCGCCTCGCCGCGGCGAGGGAGGAGCCCGCACGGCCAGGTTGAAGCCGCCCTCGCGACTGCAGGTCGTCACGGCCCTGGAGGGGCGCGCCTGCTGCCCGCGATCGTCTTCGTCTTCTCCCGGGCGGGCTGCGAGCAGGCCGTCCACCAGGTGGTCAGCGCCGGGGTGGACCCTGACCACCGAGGCCGAGGCGGCACGGATCCGGGAGGTCATCGAGCGACGTACCGCTGACATCCCCGCCGGCGACCTGGGGGTCCTCGGCTTCCACTTCTGGGCCCACGCCCTGGAGCGTGGTGTTGCGGCCCACCACGCGGGGCTGCTGCCGGTATTCAAGGAGACGGTGGAGGAGCTCTTCAGCGCGGGCCTGGTCAGGTCGTCTACGCCACCGAGACCCTGGCGCTGGGCATCAACATGCCCGCCCGCACCGTCGTCCTGGGTCGCTGCGCAAGTGGAATGGTTCGGCTCACGTCACCCTCAGCCCGGGGAGTACACCCAGCTGACGGGCCGGGCCGGGCGCCGCGGCATCGACGTGGAGGCCACGCCGTCGTGCTGGCGGCCGACGACGTCGAGCCGGCCACGGTCTCCCTCACTGGCCTCCCGGCGCACCTACCCGCTGGTCTCCGCCTTCCGCCCGACCTACAACATGGCCGTCAACCTGCTCGAGCGCATGTCGCGGACGCGGGTGCGTGAGTGCTCGAGCAGTCCTTCGCCCAGTTCCAGGCCGACCGCGGCGTCGTGGAGCTGGCCGCTCAGCTCGCCGCAAGCGCCGCAGCCTGGAGGGCCTGGAGAAGGACATGACGTGCCGTCTGGGCGACTTCCGCGAGTACGCCTCCCTGCGCCAGGCCATTGCCGACGCCGAGGCGGACCTGTCGCGGGACAAGTCCGCCTCGCGCCGCAGCGAGACGGGACGGACCATGAGCTCACTGGGACGCGGTGACGTCATCGTCTTCCGCAAGGGTCGACGCCGCCGCCACGGCATCGTCCTTCAGGTCGGCGCCGACCGGACCGGGAACCCAACCGTCACGGTGCTGGGGGAGGACTCCCGGGTCGTCGCCCTGACCCCTGACACAGCGCCGGACGGCGTCATGCGCGTGGGCGCCCTGCGGGTGGCGGACTCGGTGGACCCGCACCGGCCCGGGACCGGGACCGACTCGTTCAGCGCCTGGTCGACGCTCTACGTGCCGGGGACCTGGAGGGCGGCAAGCGCACGCACCCGCTCCAGCCGCGCTCAGGCCCGCCGGGACAGCGCGATCGAGAATCTCGAGCGTCTGCGCCACGAGATGCGCTCCCACCCCTGCCACGGGTGCCCCGACCGCGAGGAGCACGCCCGGGTGGGCCGCAAGTGGTCAGGGCCCAGGCCGAGGCCGAGCGCCTCCAACGGCGCATCGAGACTCGCACCGGCACCATCGCGCGCCTCTTCGATGCCGTCTGCGAGGTCCTGCTCGAGCTGGGTTACTTGCGTCCTGTGGACCGGGGGCACCCGGAGCGCGAGCTGCGGGTCACCGGTGCCGGCAAGGTGCTGGCCAGGATCTACGCCGAGCGGGATCTGCTCATCGCCGAGTGCCTGCGCACGGGAGTCTTCGAGGATCTCAGCGCCGCAGAGCTGGCCGGTGCGCTGAGCGCCTGCGTCTACGAGCCGCGACTGAGCGCCCAGTCAATCGGGCTGCCCGTGGCGCCCGCATCCAGGCTCGGCCAGTGCCTGCGCGCACAGCTGGGGGTCTCGCACCGGATCCACGACCTGGAGTCCCTTGCCCGCATCGAGGCCTCCTCGGGGCGGAGCCTGCACTGGCCGGGTGCCGTCCAGGGCCTGGTGCGACGGAGCACAGCTGGCGGACATTCTGGATGCCACTGAGCTGACGGCCGGGGGACTTCGTGCGCTGGTGCAAGCAGCTGCTTGACGTCGTCGGGCAGATCGCGAGCCCTCACCGCCACCGGATGCCACCCCCGAGCAGGCCAGGACCGTCACCGACCTGTCGATGCGCGCCGCCGAGGCCTCTCTGGATCTCAATAGGGGAGTGGTGAGCTGGTCCGCCGTGTGATGCTGGGGCTAGTACTCGTTCCAGCCGATACTCCGGACGACAGGACTCATGCCCCTTATGTCGAGCTTCTTCGCCCTCCTCGACGACATCGCCACGCTCGCCAAGCTGACGCTGTCCACCGTTGACGACACGGCCTCCATGGCCGTCAAGGCCTCAGCGAAGGTCTCGGCGGCTGCTGTCGACGACGTCGCCACCACGCCTCAGTACGTCACCGGCATCACTCCGGACCGTGAGCTGCCGATCATCAAGAAGATCACGCTGGGCTCGCTGCGCAACAAGCTCCTCATCATTCTGCCGATCGGCCTGCTGCTGACGGCCGTGGCGCCGTGGCTCCTGCCGGTGGCGCTCGTCATCGGCGGCACCTACCTGTGCTTCGAGGGCGGGAGAAGATCCTGGAGCGCTTCGGCGGCGCTGCTCACGCCAAAGAGGAGACCGGCCCGGTCGACGAGGCCCAGATCGTCCGTCAGGCCGTGACCACGGACTTCGTCCTGTCCACCGAGATCATGCTGCTGGCCCTGGCAGAGGTGGAGGGGAGTCCTCCATGCGGCGCATCATCGTCCTGGTCCTCATCGCCCTGCTCATCACCTTCGCCGTCTACGGCCTGGTGGCGGCCCTCATCAAGCTCGACGACGCCGGGGCGCACCTGGCAGGCCACGGCCGCACCGGCACCATCCGCTCGCTGGGCCGCGCGATTGTGACGTCTGCGCCGGCGCTCTTCCGCGGTATCGGGATCGTCGGGACCGTGGCGATGCTGTGGGTGGGCGGCCATATCCTGGCAGTCAACCTCGCCAGGTCGGTTTCCACCCGCTGCACCACGCCATCGAGTGGGCCGAGGAGCTCACCCACAACCCGGTCCTGTCCTGGATCACTGGAACGGCCATGTCCTGCCTCATCGGAGCCATCATCGGCTCCCTGCTGGCCCTGGCCTGGCAGCCTGTGCATCGCGCTCTGGCCTGTCGCCACAAAGGTTAACAATCAAGTTACCCGTATGCTTCACCGCGTGACAGTGCCCTCCCGCTTGCCCTCCAGGCTGCGTACTCGGCTGCTTTCTCGGTCCTCCCTCTGGCTTCGCCGATCAGTGCCCGCAGCGGTGGCGCTGCTGGCGGGCGTAGCCACCTACGCCGCCTTCCCCCCGGTGAACCTGTGGTGGTCGGCCCTCATCGGGGTCGGGGCCTTCATGCTCCTCATCAGCGGCCGCCGCTTCTGGGCGGGCACCGGTCTGGGACTGCTCTACGGCTTCGGTCTGTTCACTCCTCTGCTGCACTTCACGATGGTGGGCATGGGCAACCCGATCGGCTGGATCGCGCTGACGCTCTTCGAGTCCCTCTTCCTGGCCGGACTCGGCGGGGCCTGGTCCCTGGTGAGCCGCCTGCCACTGCTCCAGGGGACTGCCCAGGAAGGCGGCTCACGCGGCACGTACCTGCCGGCGCGGCCGGCGTGCTCTTCTTCGCCGTGCTGTGGTCCGGGGTCGAGGAGCTGCGCTCGGTGTGGCCGCTGGGCGGCTTCCCCTTCAGGCGCCTGGCCTTCGCCATGGCGGATGCCCCCATCCTGCCGGCGGCGGCCTGTGTCGGCAGCGCCGGGGTGGGGCTGCTGGTGGCATTGGCGGCCGCATGCATCGCTCACGCGGCTCGATCCGTCTATGAGCGCCGCGCCATGCCGGTCCTCGTCTGCGCAACGCTCACGGCGGCTGTGCTCATTGCGCCGAGGACGCTGCCACTGCAGACGCGCGCTGAGAACGGCACCGTCCGTATCGGAGCCGTGCAGGGCAATGTGGCCACAGACTTCGAGGACGCCTACAACCGGGCCCTGGAGGTGACCAGCAACCACACCACGGCGACGAAGCAGCTGGCCGCCGACGTCGGCCCCGGCAGCCTCGACATGGTCATCTGGCCGGAGAACTCCGCGGACCTGGACCCTCGCGACTACCCGGCATCGGCGACCATCGTCGATGAGGCCGCCCAGGCGGTCCAGGCGCCGGTGCTCGTGGGCGCGGTTCCTGTTGTCGGCGACATCCGCTACAACGACGTCCTCATCTGGAATCCCGGAGACGTCTCCGGGAAGACGGCTCATCCCTACTACCGCAAGCACCGGCCCGTGCCCTTCGCGGAGTACATTCCCTCCCGTTCCCTGGTGCGGCGCCTGACCACTCAGGTGGACCGGGTCGGCATCGACATGCTGCCCGGTACCGGCCCCAGCACACTGACGGTTCCGGCCGTCACCCAGGGGCGGGACGTCACCTTCGCCATGGGCATCTGTTTCGAGGCCGCTTACGACGACTCCCCTGCGCGCCGGTGTCGCACAGGAGGGCAGGCGATCATCATCCCGACGAACAACGCCTCCTTCTCGACTCCGGCGAGGCCGCTCAGCAGCTCGCCCAGGGGGCGCGTTCAGGCGGTGAGTCCACGGCCGCAGCGTCATCCAGGCCTCCACCGTCGGCTACACCGCCATCATCAACCCCCGTGGTGAGGTCGAGCAGATCACCCGGCCCTACACCCAGGCGAGCCTCGTGGCCGATGTCCCGCTGCGCAGCTCACACACCGTCGCCGACCGGCTCGGTGCCGCCCCCGGATTCATTCTCCTCGCCGGTGCGGGGCTACTGGTGGGAGCCGGTATCCTGAGCCGGCTGCGCTCAGGACGGAAAGCAGTGGCTGCGTCTGGGAATCGCAGGCGTCGCCGCTGATCTCAGATAACCTCAGGGCGCCGCCACTAGCCTCGGCGCAACACCACCCCCAACCTTGGAGACAGAAGTGAAGGCACTCGTCGTCATCCCCACCTACAACGAGATCGAGTCCCTGCCCACGGCACTGGACCGGGTCCGCGAGCACGCTCCCGAGGCAGACATTCTCGTCGTCGACGACGGTTCCCCCGACGGCACCGGGGACTACGCCGACACCCGCGCGCACGAGGACTCCCACATCCATGTCCTGCACCGTTCGGAGAAGAACGGGCTGGGCCCGGCCTACCTCGCCGGGTTCTCCTGGGCACTGGCCGCCGGCTACGAGCTCATCGTGGAGATGGATGCCGACGGCTCCCACCGCGCCGAGGACCTGGCCCTGCTCATTCAGCGCGCCGAGATGACCGACGAGCCGGACCTCGTCATCGGCTCACGATGGGTCTCCGGCGGCGCCACCGAGGGCTGGGACGCCAAGCGCGTGGCCCTGTCAAGGTTGGGAACCTCTACATCAACGCCATGCTGGGTCTGCGCGTCAAGGACGCCACCGCAGGCTTCCGGGTCTTCCGTGCCTCGATCCTGCGTCGCATGGACCTCGGGAAGGTAGAGGCCCTCGGCTACGGGTTCCAGGTCAACATGACCAAGCTGGTTGACGAGATCGGCGGTCGCATCGTGGAGATGCCGATCACCTTCTTGGAGCGGGAGGCCGGACAGTCCAAGCTCTCCGGGGAATCTTCACCGAAGAGCTGTCCTCGTGACCCGTTGGGAGTGGCCAAGCGCTCCGGCCAGCTGCTCGATGCGGCCAAGCTCGCCGGAAACAGGCTGCGCGCCGCCCGTAACAAGCGCCGCCGGGCCACTGCCGGGTACCGGCAGCAGCGTCCGACTGGCTCATCTCGCCAGAAGCGCTCCTAACGGCCCCGTCAGCCGCTGACCCGCTCGCGGTAGACCTCACCGCTGCGCAGCGCCTCAAGGCGCTCGTGAGGAGAACCTCGAGCTCATCGACACTGCGACGCTCCAGGAGCATGTCCCAGTGGTGCGCGGGGTCTTCTTGGGCTCGTCGGGCTCAGGCTCGTCCTCACCGCGCCGGGCGGCGAGCTGGCCGCACTCAGGGGCACTCCCAGGTGGGAGGCACTTCTGCCTCGGTGGACATCGGGATCCTGGTGACGTGCGCCATCGGGCACTCGTAGCTGATGATCATCCGCTCGGCGAACTCGACGCCGTCCTCCGACTCCATCGACTTTGCGCCAATGGTCATGCCTCGCAGTGCGCGGTCTGCCATGCTTCTGGTCTCCTTGTGGCTCGTCTCTGTAATGTCCCGGCTGGCAAAGCGCACGGCTCCTGCGCAGCCTCCAGGGCACCTACGTCAACACCGGGGGAGGGCTCAGTGTTCCCGTTGGGTTACCACTGGGTTCTCCCGGTATCGACGCGATCAGGGTAATGATGATACCGGTTGGCGTCTAACGCGACGTCGTCTGCCCGTTTCAGCGAAGAACTGCGCCGTCTCATGACTTCTGAGAGTTTCGGATGTCATGACATCTGAGACACCGGTTGGGCGGCTTGCCGGAGGACCGTGCGGCACGCACCACGCCTAACCAGCTCAGCCCCGGCCTCCGAGCTCACCCTCGGGTAAGCGCCTCGCGTTCGTAGGGTAGGGCGCCGGTTCGTACCCTGAACCCCCGAACGCGAGGCATAGGGTACGAACACGACGCCAGGCCTACGCACCGACTTCGCCGCCAAGGCACCACGGAGTCGATCCCGCCCTTCGCCCCAGTGTCCACTCCGCGAGGGTGGGGCGCCACCCTGTGCAGCAGACCGCCCCCAAGGCGGGACTCGGCCCGAAGCGAGTGTTGCATCAACGCCACCGAACGTCTCAGAAGCCATGACACTCACATGTCTCTCAAGTGAGGAGACAGCACAGTTTCAGCGAAGAACCTTCTGTCAGCATCGCCAGAATCTCCGGAACAGGCGCTCACAGCCTGTGCGGGCCGGCAGGGAACGGCATACTTGGTTCCATGGCTCAGCGCATCGGCATTCTCACGGCGGGCGGCGACGCCCCGGGACTCAACGCAGCGATCCGAGGCTTCGGAAGGCGGCGATCCAGGAGCACGGCTGGGAGCTCATCGGCTTCCGGGACGGTATGCGCGGCCTGGCCGAGAACCGCTTCACCGAGCTCGACCCCGCCGCCCTGTCCGGGATCCTCACCACCGGCGGAACCATGCTGGGAACCAGCCGGGACAAGGTGCATCGCATGATGGTGGACGGCGAGCCCCGTGACATGGTGCCCACCATTGTGGACAACTGCGAGAAGGACGGGATCGACGCCCTGGTCTGCCTCGGCGGGGGCGGAACCGCGAAGAACGCCAAACGCCTCATGGATGCGGGTCTCAACGTCATCCACCTGCCCAAGACCATTGACAACGACATCGTCCACACCGACTCCTCCTTCGGTTTCGCCACGGCCCTGGAGATCGCTACGGAGGCCGTGGACCGCTTGCACTCGACGGCGCACTCCCACCACCGCATCATCCTCACCGAGATCATGGGGCACCGGGCCGGCTGGCTGGCCCTGGGCGCAGGCATCGCCGGTGGGGCGGACGTCATTCTGCTGCCAGAGATTCCATACTCGGTGGACGCGATCGCGGACAAGATCGAGCGGCGCCGCTCCCACGGGTCGTCCTTCTCCGTGGTGGCCGTGGCCGAGGGGGCACTGTCGGTGACGGATCACGCCGAGCTGGAACACGCCCGTGCCCTGGTCGAGGACGCCTCGAGTCCCGAGCGCAAGGCGATGGCCAAGCGGGGCGTCAAGCGTCTGGAGGCTTCCCACCGCGCCAACACCTTCACCCTGGCCGAGCAGCTGGAGAGCCTGACCGGGCTGGAGGCGCGCGTGTCCATCCTGGGGTACGTCCAGCGTGGCGGTTCACCCTGCGGCGCGGATCGCCTCCTGGGCACGCGCCTGGGCGTAGCGGGGCCAACGCGATCGCCGAGGGCCGCTACGGGGTCATGGTGGCCGACCGCGGTCAGGGCACGGAGCTGGTACCGCTCAAGGATGTGGCCGGACGCACCAAGTTCGTTCCGGCCGATCACGAGTGGATTCAGGCCGCTCGCGCGGTGGGGACGGCGCTGGGGACTGAGAGCCCAGTCTGCGGCGGGCGGCTGTGCGCCTCAACGGGCCAGGAGCGGCCCGGGAATCCAGGCGGTCTCTCCCGGCTCCACACCGGCCGGAGCGTCTCCGGAGACGATGACGTCGGCGCGCCGCCAGGGACGATCCTTGGCGAAGAAGAGGCGCTCGCCGGCCATCCACCAGTGCCAGAAACGCACCGACTCCTCGGCGTCGCCGTTGACTCCCTCAGCGATGTCCCGCTTGATGCCGCGGCGCTCGGCTACGTCGTCGCTGGTCTGGACCCACACGTGTGCGTCAATGAGGGCTGCGGACTGCTGCCAGGCCGGCCCCGGTTCCCCTCGACGAGGACCACGGGGGAGCCGGCCGGGATCCGGATGGAGCCCTCGCGTCCGTGCTCGCGCCACTTGTCCGGGACAAGGTCGAGGCTGCCGGCCTGACGCAGCCGGGTCAGGTGTCGACGTACAGCTGGTCCCAGTCGTAGAGCGGCTCGTTCCAGATGAGGTCATCCAGGTGGAGGACCTGCGCGCCAGGGACGGCCGCGGTCAGCGCTGTGGTGAGCGTGGTCTTGCCCGAACCGCCTCTTCCGTCGACCGCGACGATCGCCGGCCGCCCCTGCGGGGTTCCGACAAGGCTCAGCAGGTGCGCAACGAGCTCATCGGTGGCGCTGACCTGCCACCGAGTGACGGCGGGTTCCTCGGGCTGCAGCTCGATGGACTGGTCGGCGTTGACCCATCGGGGGCTCTCTCCGTCGGCGGGCTTGTTCTGGTGACAGCACATGGTGAGTCCTTTCAGGCAACGGCTCATGAGGGTCAGGTCGAGGATCTGACCATGCTTCTCGCCGGCCTGTGGGACAGTGCCGACAGTGGTGAAACCATAGCGCGCGTGCAGGTGCACCGAGGTCGCGTTACCCGCCTCGATCAGGGCGATCATGGTACGGTCCCCGGCCCGTCGTGAGGCCTCGATGAGGGCGGCGAGGAGCCTGGCTCCCAGCCCTTTCCCTTGAGCCGACGGGCTGAGGTAGATCGAGTCCTCGACTGTGCGGGCGTAGCCCTCGTAGGAGTGCCAGGGACCGGCCACCGCGAACCCGACGACGTCCTGTGGCCTGCCGCTGACGTGGGCGACGAGAGCCGTTCCACGCTGCACCATGGGGGCCAGCCAGGTCTTGGCCTCAACGGAGTTCTGCTCGATGCTGGTCCAGATGGCCAGGGACTCCCGCACGGCAGCATTGCGGATCCGGCGGATAGCGGAGCAGTCCGCCATGGTCGCCGGACGGATCTGGTAGGTCTGTGCCGTTGTGGTCTCGCGTGAGGGCATGTTCGTTCACCCTGCTCGATGTACCGGGCGAGGTACTGTCCCGTCAGCGTACTTCGGTCCGTCACCATCTGCGTCAGTGTTCCGGTGAACACGACACGGCCGCAGTCCACGAGGCGGCCCAGGAGCGTCCCTGGTTCAGGGTGATGTTGCCGGACGTCGCCGACCGGATGGCGAGGACATGATGCCGTGCGCGTTCCTCAGCAGAACAAGCCCCACTCATTCAACGCCGATAATGCACATTATGTCATTCTTGCTGGAGCGCCCCTCTCCCGCGACACGCCGCAGGACTTGGGTGTCTCGCCTGGTCGCCACCCCGCAACGACCACCAACCCTGAACCATCCACCGCGTGACCCCCTAAGCGGCATGTACCTCTCACGGAGCGCGCCAGCTGGCCCCTGCTGCTGATTTTTCCCTTAGGGCCCCATGTTCCTCGCGCTGCGCGAGATCCGGCACGAACCCGTCCGCTTCACGCTCATCATCTCCGTCATCACTTTGGTGGCTTACTCACATTTTTCTTGGCTTCCTTGGCCGTGGGCCTCGCCCATCGTTACCGCGCCGGCATCGACGGCTGGAACACCGCCAGCGTCGCCGTCACGGACGCCTCTAACGAGAACCTCTCCGCCTCACGCTTGAGCGACAAGCAGCTGAGCGCGGCCACGGACTTGGCCAAGGACAACGGGACCACGGCCTCTGCCTTGATGAGCACGGCAGCTGTTGCCCAGGGCACCTGATGTCAGGACGAGGACGGTGAGGCCTTGCGAGAAGACGTCTTCGCCTTCGGAATCGATCTGGACGGGCAGCTCAGTCCGCCTGCTGGCCGACGGGCGGGCGATCTCCGCCCCCGATAGCGAGGGTCCTCGTCGACGACTCGCTGAAGGCTAAGGGACTCGCGGTCGGTGACACGCTCCGGCTGCTGGGCTCCGACCACGACTGGACCATCGTCAGCTTCACCCATGACACCACCTTCCAGGCGGCGCCCGTCGTGACCATGGACAGCCGGGCCCTGAGCCAGTACGGCCCCGCCAGCTTGTCCCCGGCCGTCTCGGCCGTCGTGTTCACCTCCGACCTGACTACCAACAGCAAGGCCGCACAGTCCGCCAAGGACGCGGGACTGACGATCCTCACCACCGAGGAGCTCGTTCGCACGCTCCCCGGCTACTCGGCCCAGGTCCTCACCTTCAGCCTCATGATCGGCTCATGATCATCATCGCCTCCACGGTGCTGGGCATCTTCATCTACGTGTTGACGCTGCAGAAGAGGCCGGTACTGGGCATCCTCAAAGCCCGCGGCGTTCCCACCAGCTATCTCATCCGCTCCGGATGTGCCCAGACCCTCGTGCTGTCGGTCGTTGGCATCGGCGTCAGCCTGCTTCTGACGATAGTAACGGCCCTGGTCCTCCCCCGCGCCGTGCCCTTCAGGATTTCCGCTCCGCTGGACCTTCTCATCGTCACGGCATTCATCGTCATCTCCGTCATCGGAGGCTTCATCTCCGTACGGGTTATCTCCCGCATCGACCCCGTGGAGGCCATCTCATGACCGCATCAGCAGCAGCGAGCGAAGCGACAACCCCCGTCATGTCCCTGGAGTCGGTGACCCGGGACTACCGTCAGGGCGATGAGACCGTTCATGCCCTGCGTGGCACCGACCTTGAGCTACGTGCTGGTGAGCTGGTGGGAATCCTGGGCCCCTCTGGCTCAGGGAAGTCCACGCTCCTGACCATCATGGGCGGCCTGCGCAACCCCTCCAGCGGCACCGTGACAATCTCCGGTCAGCCCTTCTCCAACCTGTCGGAGAAGCAGCGGGCCAGGCTCCGACTTCGGCGCATCGGCTTCGTCCTCCAGGCCTCGGGGCTGGTCCCCTTCCTGAGGCTCAACGACCAGTTCAGCCTGCACGACCGAGCGGCACGAACGAAGGGCGACACTGACAGACGGGACCATCTGCTGGACTCGCTCGGCATCACGAAGCGCGCCCACGCCTACCCCTCCGAGCTGTCCGGGGCGAGCGTCAGCGCGCTGCCATCGCGGTGGCGCTCTACCACGACCCAGACATCATCCTGGCCGACGAGCCCACCGCATCCCTGGATACTCGACGGGCGCAGGACGTCGCTCATCTGCTCGCCGACCAGACCCACGAGCTGGGCAAGGCCACGGTGATGGTCACTCATGACGAGCGGCTGCTTCCCGTATGCGACCGGGTACTGGTCATGCCGACGGCGTCCTGACGGAGCAGCACTTTGGCCAAGGATGACGAGGGCCGGAGCGACTCGCAAGATGACCGCTGAGCCGCCCTGGTTCCTCCAGCCTGGAGAACTACAGTCGGTAGCCGTGTCCACGATCCCCACTCCGACCACTTCCCCGTTGCCGTCTTCCTTGGTGATTCCATCACCACCGGCTGGCGAGCCCTGAGCCATCCCCGCAATCGCTGGACCTCTCTGGTGTGCGAGCACCAGCGGTGGCGGGAAGTGAACCTGGCGGCGGACGGTCTGGGTTTCTTCGCACGACGTGGGGGCCACCTGCCCGGCGGGCAGCGCTCGCCGTCGTGCCGTGACACCACCTGGCTCGAAGCGGTTCTGCGTTGCGAGGCCCGACATCGTCACGATCAGCCTGGGCCTGAACGACGCCGCCTTCCTCCCCTCTCAGCGTGAGCTGGTCGAGACAGGCGATCGACCACGACCTCAGTTTCGTTGCCCACACGCCTGCGGGGTGCGCCGGTTGTCATCGCCCCCTACTTCCCCTCACTGGAGGCCGGCCCACGCTTCCAAGCCGTCCGCCGCCTCGTTCATGAGAGGGCCACCTCCCTGGGTCTGACCTCGACCGACGCCTTGAGCACGGCCATCAACGGTGATGAGGACCGGCTGGCCATCGACCAGATCCACCCCGACGACGCCGGACACGCCCAGATGGCCCGCGCCATGATCTCCTTCTACGCTGAAATCCTGCCCGACACGTAACACTTCCAACCACGTTTACGCAGGTCAGTTGGGTAATGGCCCCCTCGAGGCATATGCTTGGCGGCAGATCGCACTCACCGTGACCGACTGAGAGGAGCTCGAGGACCCACTCGTGGAGTCACACCGCGAACCCACACTGGCCGATGTCGCTCAGGCTGCAGGCGTCTCACTGACCACAGTCTCCCGCGTGCTCAACAACCGCGGTTACCTCTCCCAAGAGACACGGGAGCGGGTGGCTGAGGCGATTGCGCAGCTCAACTACCGCCCCAATCAGATCGCCCGAGCACTGCACGGCAAGTCGACGCATTCGATCGGCCTGATCGTCCCCACCGTCGCCCTGCCCTTCTTCGGCGAGCTGACCGAGCATGTCGAAGATTTCCTCGCAGAGCGCGGCTACAGGACCTTCGTCTGCAACTCCATGGGCAAGGCGGATCGGGAACGCGAATACCTCGACCTTCTCGTCTCCCACCGGGTCGATGGCATCATCTCCAGCGCCCACAATGACGGCCTGGCCGACTACAGCTCGATCCGCCTGCCCCTGGTCAGTGTGGATCGGGACCTCTCCCCATCGTCCCCAATGTCCGCTGCGACAACGAGGCCGGCGGTCGGCTCGCCGCCGAGCACCTGCTCAAGCGGGGGGCGCGCCGCCCGGCCCTGCTGACTTCTCGCACGGGAACCCACAACCTGCGGGAGAAGGGCTACCGCCAGGTGCTCCAGCAGGCAGGTATCGAGCCGGTGGTCCTGACCGTCGACTTCAACACACCCAATAGTGAGCGCCCCTGGCCTCATCCGCGAGACGGCTCAACCTCGTGGCCGACGACGTCGACGCGGTCTTCGCCACCGACGATCTGGCTGCCGCGCGAAGTGGTGGAGTGGGCGGCCCAGCGCGACCTGAGGATTCCGGACGACTTCAAGGTGATCGGCTTCGACGGAACGGTCGCCATGCAGCACGCCCTGCCAGCGCTGACCACGATCCAGCAACCCATTACCAAGCTGGCGCGGGCAGCGGTCGACCTGCTCCTGAACCGGATCGAGTCGACGACGGCCGTCTCCTCGGAGAGCACGCCGTCGGGCGGTCCCGGGATGAAGGACCTGCAAGTCCCCTCCCCATGCCGGTGAAGCTGCTGCCCGGCCGTACCGCCTAGTGATCCGTTGACGATACTCGGGGCCCCGACCTGGATGGTCGGGGCCCCGAGTATCCGTGTCACAGACAGTCCTTGAATGGATCAGGCCGTGGCCTGTGCGGCGTCGGCCTGAGCATTCTCCTTGCCGTCATCGGAGTCGTCGGTCTTGCGCACAACGTCGAAGAGGGCATCACCTCGGTGAATCGTTCCAGCACCGTGCTCCTCGATACCCTCGTAGCCCTGGGCGTTGGAGACGACGATCGGGGTGACGGTCTGGTAGCCGGCGGCTCCGACGGCGGCCCAGTCGACGTCCACCAGCGGCATGCCGCGCAGAACCTTGTCGCCTGCCTTGACCTTGGGGCTGAAGTGCTTGCCCTCGAGCTGGACGGTGTCCATGCCGACGTGAATGAGCAGCTCGACTCCACTGGCGGCTCGCAGCCCGTAGGCGTGACCGGTCAGGAAGGCCACGAGGACCTCTCCGTCAACCGGGGAGACGACCGGCCCCTCGGAGGGGGCGATGGCCATACCCGGGCCGAGCATGCCCGAGGCGAAGGTCTGGTCCTCCACCTCGGACAGCGGGATAGCGCGCCCCTGGATCGGAGCGGTGACGGTGAAGTCCTCGGCGGCCTCAGCGGGCAGCTCGACGGTCTCGGCGTGCTCGGCCATGGCCTCGGCCTCCAGGGCAGCCTCATCGGCGTCGACGTCGTCACCGGCCAGAGAGGCCTTACCACGGGTAGTGCCATAGGCGAAGGCAGCGCCGAAAGCAGCGAAGAAGACGATCACCTCGAGGATGAGGTACTTGACGATGTCGTCGGGAACGATCGAGACGAAGCCAACGAATCCGGCGGCGCCCAGAGCCTGGTTGTGGATGTCGAGCAGGGCGACGGCGGCGCCCCCGAGGGAGGCCACGCCCATCCCGATGAAGAATGGCCAGCGCAGACGCAGGTTGACACCGAAGATGGCGGGCTCGGTGATACCGACGATCGCCGAGACACCACCAGCACCGGCCAGACCCTTCATCTTGGAGTCCTTGGTCAGGAGGAAGACCGCCAGGGTCACGGCACCCTGGGCGATATTGGCCATGGAGGCGATCGGGAAGATGAAGGAGCCGGGACCGCCGCTGCTCATCTGTGCGATGAGAGGCAGCTCCACTGCCGGGAAGGACTGGTGCAATCCGGTAACGACGATCGGCGAGTAGACCAGGCCGAAGAGAAGCCACCCACGGGTCCGGCGGTCGTGTACAGCCAGCTCAGGCCGTTGGTGATGCCGTCGGAAAGCTCACGTGCCAGAGGGCCGACGACGACGAAGGTGAGAGCCAGTCACCAGCAGCGTGATGAGCGGGGTCAACAGGAAGTCGGCAGTTCCCGACAGACGCTTGTGAAGCCATTTTACTCGATGTATGCCAGCAGCCATGAGACGCACAGGACGGGGATGACCATGGCCTGGTAGCCGATCTTGTCCACGGTCAGGCCGAAGAGGTGCCACACCTCAATGGTGCCGGCCTGTCGAGCTGTCTCGATCTCGTAGGCGCTGGTCAGTTGAGTGGAGACCATGGCGGCCCCCATGGCCGCACCCAGGTAGACGTTGCCGCCGAAGCGCTTGACTGCGGAGAAGCCGACGAGCACCGGCAGGAAGGCGAAGGCTGCCGAGGATACGAGGTTGATGACGTCGTCGTAGTCGGCAAGCCACGAGAACCGGTCGACGAGTCCATAGGCGCCAGTGGGGTTGTCCGAGGTGACAAAGGAAGGCGCAGTGAAGAAATCGGCTGTGAGGACGTTGTGAATCGCCATCATGAGACCGCCGGCGACCAGGGCCGGAAGCAGCGGAACGAAGATATCCGCGATGGTCTTGATGAAGCGGGAGAGCGGGTTACCGCCCTTGGCGGCCTGCTCCTGGCCTCGTCGCCGGAGACCTCCTTGACGCCTCCGGTTCGGATCATCTCGGAGAAGACGAGGTCGACGTCTCCCGGTCCGACGATGATCTGGAACATGCCGCCCGCGATGAAGGTGCCGCTTGAGATCGGGGTCCTTGTCAGAGCCTTCTGGTCGACCTTGTCCATGTCATTGAGGACAAGACGCAGACGCGTTGCGCAGTGCGCTGCTGCGTTGATGTTGTCGGCGCCACCGACGTACGTCAGGACGTCCTTCGCCACGCGGGCGTGATCCATTGCCACCCGGGGGTTTCCTTTTCTCGTGATGGGACCGCAGCACCTGGGAGGGCGGGAAGCCCAACGGTCGGGATCATCGCTGACTCCTGCGGCCACACTGTGTCAATCGATAGGCACATTACAGTGAGTTAGAGCACCCTGCAACCGGAGAGAAAGGTCCTGGTCAATTCCCTGTCTTCGCCCTGCTCAGGAGCTCTTTGCTCCCCTGGCGACGCCACGTCGGGAAGGCCTCAGGACGGTGCGAAAGTCCTCGCGCTGCCAGCTGTCAGCGCGAGGCTCTCCCCCACCATCAGTCGCGCTCCCGAGCTGTTGACGTCGACGAAACTGCGCAGGGTGAGCACCAGCGCCCCGTCCCCGACGAAGACCTCAGTCAACGAGCGGTCATGGATGACCTCCAGCACCGGCTCGCATCCTTCAGGAAGTGTTACAACGCGCGTGGAGCCGTGCTGGGTATAGCGGGAGGTGGAGCGATCCACCCGAAGCACCCGCCCGTCCAGAGTGATGTCCACGTGCGAGTCATCCGATCCGATTCGCAGTCCCCACGGCCCCGTGGTCTGCTCGGCGTCGGCCTCCAGGCGCAGCTGCCAGCTACGGTGCGCACTGAGGTCATCGATCTCATAGATGCCCGTCTCCAGGTGCTCACCCACGACAGCCGGCTCCCCGGCGTCATATGGGAGACAAGCGGCAGGGCGCTGGACGAGCCTCCCCGCTTTGAGACTCAGCATCCGAGGCATACTCAGGGCGTGGACCCACTGTCCGGTCTCGATGGAGGGCTGGTCGTCCTCAGGCGTTGCCCGCCCACCCGGTCAGCAGCACCGGCCCCTGGCTCGGAGGGACGCCGGGCGAAGACCTGAGGGCGTAGAACTCGAAGCCCCGGTCGACCTCGTAGAAGACCCCGCCGGTGTCTTGCAGCTCAGTACCCACGGGTGACCCACCGTGTAGACGCAGGGAAGATGTTCTCAAAGCCCTCCCTGTCGGGGTTGATGCCCTGCGGGCACCAGAAGAGAACGTCCCAGTCCTCACCGGTGTCCTCGTCCTTCAGCCGCACCAGGCCGGGGCACTCCCACATGTACCCGAAGGAGTCGAAGGCGCCTCCGGCCCCGGGGAAGCTCAGCTCCCCCTCCAGCTCCCAGGAGACCAGGTCCCGGGAACGGTACAGGACTGCGGCTCCGGTGGCGTTGGCGCGTGGACCCCTGATGAGCATCCGGTACTCCCCGGCCGGTCGGCGTCCCGGAAGACCTGCGGGTCACGGTAGTGGGCGGTGTATCCCTCAGCATGGGTGGGGATGAGGTTGCCGGGCCACTTGGTGAAGTCGGTCAGGTCACCGCTGGTCACCAGGCACTGGCTGGCGGTGCGCTCGTCGGTCACCGGGTCCTTGAGGTTCCCGGTGTAGAAGAGGTGATAGGGAACCTGAGCGGCTGCGCCGTTGAGCTCAGCCCCCTCCAGCACGATCGCGTTGCCGGAGTACGCCCCGGAGCGGTCGTAGGAGGAGTCCGGGATGACCGCGGGAGCGTGGTGGCGCCAGCGCAGCAGGTCCGTCGAGGAGGAGTGCCCCAGTAGACCAGCTTGCGGTGGGGGTGAAGAGGACTGAACTGGTAGAAGGCGTGGTAGGTGTCGCCGTCGACCAGCAGCCCATTGGGATCGTTGAGTCGCCCCACCGGTGGGACAACGTGGAAGCGGGGGTAGTCCGGGTCATCAGCCGCCGTGGACGCGGCAATCGCATCCAGGGCCAGGCCCTCAAGGTCCTCAGTCACGATCGGATGTTAGCAGGGCCACTGTCGCGTACCAGGGGCGGTTCTCAGTGGAAGTACGGGATGATGAGCCAAAGACCGAATAACGCGATCATGGCGGCAATGGTGATGAAGACGCCCGCCAGGACCTGAGCCAGACGCACCCCTTCGACCTCGCCGGCCTCGTGCTTGGCGTGCACGATGGCCAGCATGCGAGGCCGCCAGCGAGCAGATGGTGAGGATGAAGGCGGTGCCCAGCACCGTCACTGACGCCACCAGCCCCAGCGAGCCCCAGTCGATCGCCATACCGGTCATGCCATGGATCCTGTCGTCATCCGATGCGTACTGTCCTGGTCCGTCACGCCGTTGACGATCTCGAACGCACCTCGTCCAGCGTCAGCGGTTCACGTCCCAGTTCCGGTCCCTGCTTGACGACGACGATCTCGGAGGCGTCATTGACGATTGGAAAAATCCACCCGGTTGTGGCCCGCCTGACGGATGATGGCCAGGGCCCCGAGAATGAGCAGGCAGATGACGGCAATCGTGCCCGGCACCCCGCCCTTGACCGCGACATAGGACGTGGCGGCTCCCCACCAGGCCTGAGCACGGAAGCGTCACCAGCCAGGCGATCCCCATCTTGCCAGCGGTTCTCCACGAGACGCTTTGGTGCCCCTGGCCGATCCCTGAGCCCAGGATCGACCCGGTGCAGATATGGGTGGTGGACAGGGCGAAACCCAGGTGGGAGGAGGCCAGGATCGCCACCGTTGAGGCGGTCTCGGAGGCGAAGCCCTGCGGCGCCTCGACATGCACCAGCCCGCGCCCCATGGTGCGCATGATGCGCCAGCCGCCCGAGTAGGTGCCCAGACCGATGGCGAGGCCCTGCTGCGGCGATGACCCACCAGTGGGGGCTGGTACCGGCCTCCTGGTAGCCGCTGGCCACCAGCACCAGCGTGATGACCCCCATGGTCTTCTGCCCGTCAGATGTGCCGTGAGACAGCGCCACCAGCGATGCGGTGACCCGCTGACTGTTGCGGAAGAGCCTCTCGGAGTGAGGGTTGGTCGGATGCGCGATGCAGTAGGCCAGGGCCGTGGCCCAGCGCTGCCGCCAGCCCGGCCACCACTGGTGCGATGACGGCGGGCAGGATGATCTTGGAGATCACCCGTCCCCAGTGGACTCCCTGGACCCCGGCCGCCACCACGACCGCTCCAATGAGTCCTCCGAACAGGGCGTGGGACGAGGACGACGGCAGTCCGAACAACCAGGTCGCCAGGGTTCCACAAGATGGCGCCGGCCAGACCAGCGAAGATCATGGCCGGCGCTGCACTCGATCACCGCGTCGTCGAACATGCCGTGAGAGATCGTCTTGGAGACCTCGGTCGACAGGCAGGCACCGACGACGTTGAGCACGGCGGCGACCAGAACCGCTCTTCTGGGTGTGAAGGCGCCTGTCGCCACCGACGTCGCCATCGCATTGGACGAGTCGTGAAACCGTTCGTGAAGTCGAAGATGAGGGCCGTCACGACGACAACGATCACGAGGAAGAGATGGTGCTCATACCGTTCCCGATGGAGATCTGGCTGCCCTCTCGGCCGCCCTGGCAGACGGTTGCGGAGGTCCGGGTCGCGTGAGCGCAACCCACTAGTATTGTTACCCGCCGGCCCCCCTGCTGCCTAACCAATCGCATACGAGCCTCGCACCGGTTCCGGACGGCTCATAGGCACGTCATGCCCACTCCCCAGCAACACGGTCTTTCGTCCCATCTCAGGGGCAAAGCCGCTGAGCCAATTGTCACGTTCCACAAATACCTCTCGACATGGTGGCATTCCCCGGAAAGAGGGGCCCGTCACGATAGGGTCAACGCATGGCAGCGGACACCATGAAGAGCCTGGACAGCATCGGCAGCGGCATCCTCCCCGACCAGGGGATCGACTCCGAGTCAGCAACGGACATCGACCTGGGTATCGATCTGGGGACGACACGCACCGTCGTGGCACGTGCTGATCGGGGAACTATCCCGTTATCAGCTTCACCGACGAGCACGGTGACGAGCACGACTTCATCCCCTCACTGACAGCACTGCACGAAGGGGCGCTCGTTCACGGTTTCGCCGCCAGGCAGGCCGCTCACCAGGGGGCTCCGTTGCGCAGCCTCAAACGGGCCCTGGCCTCCCCACGCTGACGGCCGCGACGCCGGTACGGCTGGAGACCAGACCTTCTCCGTTTTGGAGGTTCTCACCAGCTTCCTGCGCCACCTGAAAGCGAGCTCGCTGAGCGGGGCATCGACATCGCACGCGCCCGCGTGGTGGTCGCGGTGCCCAGCCCACGCCTACGGCGCTCAGCGTCTTCTGACTCTTGAGGCCTTCCAGCAGGCGGGCTTCCAGTGTCGCCGCCATGCTCAGCAGGCCCAGTGCAGCCGGGTTCGAGTACACCCATCGCAAGGCGACCACCGTCTCCTCCAGGCGCACCCGGGTGCTGGTCTACGACCCTGGGCGGTGGTACCTTCGACACCTCACTGGTCGACGTCGTCGGCACTTCTCATGAGGTGCTGGCCTCTCACGGACTGGGGGACCTGGGTGGGGACGACGTCGACCTGCTCATGGCCACGATGGTCCTGAGCCGGGCGGGCATCACCGAGAGGACCTCTCCCCACCGAGCTCGACGACCTGCTGGACCAGTGCCGGGATGCCAAGGGCACCTGACCCCTCAGAGCCGTCGGGTGCTCATCATCCCTGAGAGGCCAGGACGTCGTCACTGCCCGTGTCCGACCTGTATAAGGCCTGCACGCCGCTCATTGAGCGGTCCTCAGCCACGATGGCCCCTCTGGTCGGCAGGCTGGACGACGGAGCCCGGATCTGACCGACATCGCCGGCGTCTACCTGGTCGGCGGCGCCTCAGGTCTGCCTCTGGTGCCCAGGCTCCTGCGAGAGCGCTTTCGGGTCGCCGGGTTCACCGCTCCCCCTACCCCGGGGCCTCCACCGCCATCGGCCTGGCGATCGCGGCGGACCGCACCAGCGACTACGACCTCACTGACCGGCTCTCACGGGGTTTCCGGTGTCTTCCGCGAGGCCGACGGCGTCATCGTCTCACCTTCGACGCGATCCTCAGCCCCAGGTCCGTCAGGCCTCTCCCGGTGGCCGGGAGGGTACGGTGCTGACCCGCAGTACGATGCGGCGCACAGCATCGGCTGGTACCGCTTCGTGGAGTGCGCCGGTGTCGACGAGGGCGGTGAGCCCCGCGGCGAGATCGCACCCCTACCGGGACATCGTCTTCCCCTTCGAGGCCCCACTGCGGGACGGTCGATGACCAGGAGCTGAGGACCTACTCGGTGGAGCGGCGCGATCACGGGCCGCGGATTCAGGAGCACTACCGCGTCGATGAGGCCGGTCTGGTTCGCGTCACCATCACCGACCTCACCGACGGATACAGCCGCCGTTACGTTCTGGGCAGGCGCACCCTGTAGCGCCGGCCGGCCCCCAAAGCGGGTCAGGAGCGCGCGGCATCGGAGACCCGGGTGAGCCGGGTCTCCTCGTCACTGATACTCGGGGTCAGCGCCTCCGTGATCGGCCGCAGCGGTTTGAGGATCGTGCTGAGGCCAACGGAGCAGTGAGCACCGGGACGATCACGCAGCCAAGCCAGGCGACGGCTGCCGGCTCCACCCGTGATCCGCCGCCACCCACCGGCGACAGTCTCAGCGACGTCATGGCACTCGGGCCGCTGGTAGTCGGCGACCATTCCAGCCCTCTCGCCACTGATCGGCTCGTCCCGGCGGTACTTCCCGTGAGAAAACCGGCGGCCGGGAGCGAAGTGAGAGCATGAGGCCCCATACCGAGCTCGGCCGCCACCGCACCTGGCACCGGGCCTTCGACGTCGCCTCGGTGGAGCAGGTTGTGGTGAGGCTGAAGCACGACGGGCCGAGCGCACCCGTGAGCGTCAGCGATGGCGAACCACTGCCGGATACGCTCAGGGCGTGTGGTTGGACAGCCCCAGTGCCGGATCCTGCCGGCGAGACGAGCCTCTTCAAAAGGCGCCGACGGTCTCCTCCAGCGAGGTGGACTCATCGTCGAAGTGGGCGTAGTAGATATCAATGACGTCGGTACGCAGCCGCGACGACGACTCCTCCAGCGCCCCGGCGGATGTTTCACGCTCAGCCCCGGACGGTCGGGCTTAGTGGAGACCTTCGTGGCCAGAACCAGCGCTCACGGACGGGGACGCAGGCGAGCCAGGCACCGATCACGGTCTCCGACTCCCTCCTGAATTCCCGGGCCCAGTAGGGTGTCCGTCAACGCGGTGTCGAAATGGTTCCGCCACCGTCCAGGGTACGTCAGCACCTGGAAGGAGGTCGTCATCTCAGCCGTCAGCCGAAGACGATACCTCCCAGCCCAATGGAGGCTGATCCTCAGATCGGCCGGGGTACGGGTGGGAGCTCCAGTCATCTTGCCTCCTGGTGTATAAAGAGCGCCCGACCGGAAAGGCGCACCGCGGAGACACTCGCCTGTCGTGAGTCGGATCGACTCGGCGAGAATACGTTGAGGCTGGAACCGTCACCGCGGTTCCAGCCTCAACAACTAAGCGTTCTGATGGCGCGCGCCTCGCGTCGCTCAGATGGCCTGCTGCCGCTTGGCGGCGCGACGCTTGGCCAGCTCGTCCTCGACCAGCGGCGTTCCCGAGCGCCTGAGCGTGATCGACGGGCAGGTCCGCCAACGCTCCCCTCAGACCTCGTGCCACACCCGCCCCACGGCGATGCCGAAGACGCCCTGGCCGCCGGCGACCAGGTCGACGACCTCGTCGGCCGAGGTGCACTCGTAGACCGAGGCGCCGTCGCTCATGAGAGGGTGATGGAGGCCAGATCCTCGACACCGCAGGGTGCGGGGCGCTGACGGCAGTCCGGATCTGCTGGGCGAGACCCCGGTGTCCAGGAGAGCGCTTGACGACCTTGAGGACCAGGATGTCGCGGAAGGAGTAAAGCCGCTGAGGACCCGATCCATGGCGCTTCGGATCGATGGCTCGACCAGCCCGGTGCGCGCCCAGTAGTCGAGCTGGCGGTACGTGATGCCGGCGGCGCGGCAGGCGACCGGCCCGCGGTAGCCCTGAGTCGGCATCGGCTGGGGCAACGGGTCACCGAGCAGCATGCCCTGAGTACGCTGAGGCCTTGCTATCGCACTGGCTTCATTCATGCTCACGACCTGCTCCTGATCGCCGGAAGAACACGCACCTGAGAACTGGTGCGGCGGCAGCCTGGTGCAGCCACGGCTCCACGATAGGGGCCGCGGGGCGATGCTCAAGCGAGGGCACGCCCCATCTCGGTGTGCCGTCAGGCGTGAATCTCTAGTGAGGTCGACGGTCGCAGGCCCCTACGAGCTATTCCCCGCGATGACAGCCGATTCTCCGGCAGGGACGGCTGCAACCTACAAAAGTGACACAGATTACAACACTAGTCACATCGAGTCACATCAGTCCCGCGATGTCGTCATCGGCCAGGTCATCGGTCTGCGACAACATTTCGCTGCCACTGCTCAAGGCGCTCCAGCCCCGTGGTCGTCGCTGAGATCCACAGCCCTCAGGCGCGTCAGCGCTGCTGGCGTGCACCGGGAGACCGGTGGTATCCACTCAAAGCAGCCCCTCTCCCCGGAGTGCAGGCCACGGTCGTCACGCGACTGGTGCAGGACAGGAGTCTCAACGACGAGCCTGGCGACGATACGCGTCATCATCGACATCGAGACTCCAGTGCACCCGATCCGACCGCCCAGCGCCTCGACGACGTCGTCAAGGACCCGTGGGCCAGGGAGGGCGAGCGGTGCGAGCCGTGGGCCTGCAGCACCAGTCCCTCGTGCGCCGTCACCGGAATGGCCAGCATCGTCGGTCCGCCGTCCTCCACGAGGACGGCGACCAAGCCGTCATCAGGATCGGTGGATCGGCACCCACCAACTGCATCAATGGGCACGTTCCAACCCCTACGGGGCAGTCACCTCTGTCCCGGGACACGCCACCGATGTCGCTGACCTTCGTCGACATGAGCCCCGACCGGGTGAACGCCTGCCGGGCGTGGTGCGCGCGCCCGCCCTCAGCCAGAGCGTCAACGGCACGACGCAGCAGAATCGTGTGCAGATCCGCGACGAGCTCGGCCAGGCTCCCGAGCCGTCTCCTCACCGGCGCTGCGCGACGCGCGACCGACGCGAGCCACTGCCTGGTCGATCGTGTCCGCCTCCCGCTCAGGCTGAGCGCGTACCGCGCACAGGTTGCGCAGGGGCACTCGCGGGTGATCTCCATGGCCAGACGCACGGTCCTGAGGTTCTGCTGACTGTAGCGTCCCACGAACATCAGGGGCTGATGAGGTCCCGACGGCGACGAGCTCCTCGATCTGGGACTCACTGGCACCGGGTGGAGCCAGGGCGCCTCAGATCCATGGGGCCGTCGTCGACGATCCCGGCCATCCCGGGCGACCACCCGGGCGACGGGCTGTGGGCAGGGCGCCTCGACGTCGGCGTCCAGCCGCCAGACGCTCACGGATGACGTGCAACGGAGGTACTCGTCGCGCTGCACCGCCAAGGCGTAGCGCAGACGCTCCAGGTCCGCCTGCGGTAGCGACGGTGCCGTTGCCGACACGGTGAGGCTGATGAGTCCCCTCACCCTCGAGATAGCGAACCTTTGAGATCGACAGGGCAGGGGAACTCCACGCTTGAGGATCCACCACCTGCCCGATCTTCATCACAGGCTCTCGAGAGATGCCGCGAGGCCAGGTCTCGCCCGCCAGGGCACTCAGAGCCTCAAGCAAGGAGGAGGGGCTTCTCGCTTCTTGCTTCGTGCGGTTTGCAGCGCTCACCGAGACGCAGCTCCGCCCTGGGGCCGGGGTGGTAGGTCATCCGGTGCTGCCGATCTGGACCTCGTCACCGGGCGAAGCGCCACCTGCTCCACGCGTGCGGTTGACGTACGTTCCATTGAGCGAACCGGAGTCACGGACGCCGTACCCGCCATCGGGCAGACGACGAGAAGACCGCGTGCTTCCTGGAGACGGTGACGTCATCGAGGAAGATGTCGGCACGGTGGCGCCCGGTGGTCTCCTCGGCGTCCAGGAGGAACCGCGCACCGGTGGTCGGCCCGTGGTGGACGAGGAGAAGCGCCGTTCCCGACGGCAGGGGCAGCGATCGCGGCGGCGTCCTGCTGGCTCAGCCCCTGCACCGAAGTCGACCGAGTTGGCGACGTCGACGACGAAAGGTCTGTGTGGAGGAGGATCACTGCTCGATCGGACTGCTCGACATTGGTCCTGCCCCTCGGTTCGTTGCGGCGCCCGGTGCGCCGCCCTCGAGACTTTCATGCCGTTCGTTGCACCGCCGTCGAGTCAACACCGACGCATGGCCTCCATGATTGGCCACGAGCCTACCCGCTGCACGCCCGCAACGATGCCCTCGAGGTGACTAGGAGCACCGATTGAAGGTCTCAAACAGGTCACGGCCTCGCATTGATGTTGCTCAGGCTGGGACAAAGGGTCTCACAGGCATGGAGATGGTCTGAGCCTCAGGATCACTCTGAGCGGTGCGTCGAGCGGTCCGAGAGCACGTCGCAGGTCGTCGAGGCTCTTGAGGACGAGCCGGCGCAGGGCCGACGGCGCCTCGGGGTGCGTCGTAGCCAGTCCTCGACCGCTTGGGCATCCACCTCGTCCCCGCAGGCGAGGAAGAGCCGACGACCAACCGGGTGGCGATCTCCTGGCCGCGCCCGGACCACAGTCCTGGAAGCTCCTGGAGGTATCGAGGGGTGAATGTCGCGGTCAGCTCTCGGTGGGCGTCGACGGCGAAGCCCGCCACGAGAGCATCGATGTGGTCGTTGCTCAGCGGTGGTCGTTCAGGAGCCGGTCGAAGACCTCGGCCTTGAGGTCCTGGTGGGGCATCGAGCTGGAGGCCTGCAGGTGATGGGTGATGCCACTGGCCGTCGGGTCCGCCTTCCGCTGCGCCTCGAGCTCATCGGCACTGACGGCGTCCAGCCGCGCCAAGGCGGTCAGGGCCCTGCCACCGCATGTCGGCGTCCGGCTCCAGCCGGGCACGAGGCTCATCCAGGATCTCTCGTGCACGAGCGACCCGCCTGGGCGCTGCTGCCTCACCGAGCAGCCGCGCCGCCCTGCGGCCTCCAGCCAGGCGCGCGGGCGCGCACGATCTGGGCGTCGGACCGGCGCGGCAGCGCAGAGCCTACCCACCCGCGGGCAGCGCGGCCGGCTCCGTCTCTTTCGACGGCTCGGTCGAGTCATCGGCCACGAGGCGCTCCAGGGCGCACGCCGCGTGCATGCGGGTCAGCGCCTGCAGGGCGACCCGCAGCGCCTGGTTCAACAGGACGGTCAGGGTGCTCGGCTCGGTGTCGTCGTCGGCGTGTGCCAGGACGGCACGGACGAACAGTGCCGCATCGATGAGCGCGTCGCGCGACCAGGTTGTGCAGCATCGACCGGGCCAGGGACCTCGCCGCAGGATCATGCGGGGAGCCGAGCGAGCCGGTCAGGACAGCGAGGCGTCCGTCGAGGCCGCACGACGGCGCAGGTGAGGGTCCTCGTCGTTGACGACGACGAGATCGAGAGCGGGCAGACCCACGGCCTCGACGACGTCGAGCCGTCTCGGCATCCAGGACGACCGGCAGCCTGTGGGTGCGTACCAGCGCTCCATCCCCCGTCGAAGGAGTACAGGCCGACGACGGTGTGTCGGACGCAGACGCTCTGCCCAGTCACCGGGTCGCTCCCCTCCTGCTGAGGATCAGGGAGGCGATCCGCTCCTCATGAACGGCCAGCTCGTCGGTGACCGAGGGGCCTGCAGGTGTCAGGAGCCAGGCGCGAGCCCGGGTTCTGCATGTCACGGCCGAGCCTGGGAGCGCAGGAAGTCGTCCAGGGAGGCGTTGCCCGTGCCCTGCGCTCGAAAAAGGGGACCCGCGGCCGCGAGGAAGGCCTCCTGGCCGACGTGGGCGACGAGCAGCTTGAGACGGCGCCCTTGGCGTGGGTGATGCCGTCGAAGGCCTGCCGGGCGGCTCGACGTCGATCGACCTGCGCGACGATGGGTGGTGGTGGCCGGCAGGGTCCTCAGGTGAGCCCAGGCCTTGCGGGTGGAGCGAAAGGCTCACCCGAGCGCCGGTGTAGCCGCCGCCTCGGCCTCGGCCCAGGTGCCCTGGTGATCGGCGAAAGACTCCTTGAGCCAGGTGTCCTCACCAGTGTGGGGTCACGAGTCGCCGAGCACATGTGACACATCTCGTGGAGGATCGTGTTGCGCGTCCGGCTCTCTGGGAGCGTGGTGACCGGCCCCCTGAAGAGGTGGGGCTCCCTCGTTGAACGTGACGCAGCCCGGAGTTCTCCATGGCTCCGAGGTTGTACTCCGGGACGAGCACGCTGTCGATAGGAGTCCCAGGGAAACCGTAGGCGTAGGCTACGGTCGATAGAGGTCCAGGCCGGCGCGGGTCAGGTCGAGGAGCTCTGCGGCATCGAGGTGCTCGGCCAGGCTGGCGCGGCAGGGACCACGACAGCGGGATCGTCAGGCCCGGCGGCTCGGGGACGTCCATTGCCCGGTCACTCGGTGCCAGGGGCCCGGCGGCAGTGCGGTGAGTAGGCGGGCGGGGCCTGGAGGCGGCGAAGGACGTCGTCTCACAGCCGCGGTCGGTGCCGGTCGCCTGGGGGCTCGATCCGCCGCTTTGCGGTGCGGGTGTTGGACATGACCGTCCAGCCGCGTGGGTGCGTGACCTCCAGCGAGAAGCGGATGTTGATGTCCGGCTGCGCCATGACCGGCCAGGCCCGCGCGCGTCGGAGGGCTCCCGAAGTGGAGTGATAGAGGTAGGTGGCGCCGTCGACCGGGTCGTGGAAGCGGTGCAGTCTGACGGCAGTTGAGTGAGGCCGCGCCCGTGATCTCCACCGTGTGCTCGCCCGGGTCGAGGACGGGCAGCTCGATACGGGCCTCGTCCCAGATCGCCGGGACGTGGTTGCCCGTCGATGCTGAGGGAGTCGACCTGCCTCCCACGAAGTCCACCCAGAGTCGTCAGTGCGTTGCCCTGATGTCCAGGCATCGGGCAACGCACGCTGAGCGACCTCGTGGCGTCGATGGCCCCGGTGACGTCGACGGCCACGTGGGTGGAGGGCACCTGGCACACGGAGGATCGCCAGGGCGACCTCCTCGTGACGCAGGTTCGTGGGGCTGTCTGGCGGGCGGGCGCGGTGGTCGTCATGCGCCAGAATCTAACGCGCTATGCGGTCGCGACGAGGCCTCCGAGCCCTGAGGCGGGTGCCAGGCCTCAGTCGAAGTCTCGTCCCACTTCTCCTCGGTGCGCTCGGGCGTGGCCCACAGGGGTGTGGTAGACGCCCTCGACGTCGTCGGTGCGGTGGTAGGTGTGCGAGCCGAAGAAGCTGCTGCCCCTGGATGAGGGCGGCCGGCGGGCACCGGAGCGCAGCCGGTCGACGTGAGCCAGGGAGGCGGGAAGGCCGGGCGGGGACACCGGTGGTGGCGAGTGGCCACGACCTGGCGCCAGGCGGGCAGGACCTTCGCCAGGGAGGAGGCGAAGACCCGGCGCCGTGAGCAGACTGGCCAGAGCGTTCTCCGTCGTAGGCGCGGGTGATGTCGTCAGGAAGCGGGCGCGGATGATGCAGCCGCCTCGCCAGATGCGGGCCATGGCTCCCAGGTCGATGTTCCGGTCGAACTGCTTGGAGGCGGTGGCGATCTCGTCGAAACCCTGGGCGTAGGCGGCGATCTTTAGAGCCGTAGAGGGCCGCTTGACGGCGTCGACGAAGGCGCGTCGCTCTCGGGTCGGTCAGGGCCGCGTGGTTCCTGCAGCGATGTCGGCGGCCTGGACCGCTGCCCGTGCCGCGCTGGAGGAGGAGACCGCGCGCGCGAAAGGTGGCCTCGGCGATGGCGGGCACAGCCACTCCCAGCTCGAGGGCCGTCTGGGTGGTCCACACGCCGGTGCCCTTCTGGCCGGCCGCGTCGACGACGACGTCGACGAAGGCTTCTCCGGTGGCCGCGTCGGTGTGGGACAGGACCTCGGTGGTGATGTCGATGAGGTAGGTCGAGCCTGAGTCCTTCCAGGGCGGAAGACCTCGGCGATCTCCTCCACGGTGAACCCGCCGACGTGGCGCACGGTCGTAGGCGCTCGGCGATGAGCCGCATGTCGGCGTACTCGATGCCGTTGTGGACCATCTTGACGAAGTGGCCGGCGCCGTCGGGACCGACGTGGGTGCAGCACGGCGTACGTCGACGGTGGGCCGAGATGGACTCCAGCATCGGCCCCAGGCGGTCATAGGACTCGGCAGTGCCGCCAGGCATGATCGAGGGGCCGTTGAGCGCCCCCTCCTCGCCGCCGGAGACCCCCATGCCCACGAAGTGCAGGCCGCGCTCACGCAGGGAGACCTCACGGCGCCGGGTGTCGGTGTAGAGCGTGTTGCCGGCGTCGACGATGTATCTGGGCTCCATGAGGCGGCGAGTCCTCGATCACCGCCTCCGTGGCGGGCTCCGGCCTGGACCATGATGATGGCCACACGCGGCGTGCGCAGCGAGGCCACGAAGTCCTTCAGGTCGGCGGGTGGGCACGAAGTCGCCCTCGGAGCCGTATCGTTCGATGAGCCTCCCGGTACGGGCCAGCGTGCGGTTGAAGACGGCGCATCACGCGTCCAGCCGATACGAGACCGGCGTGGCCGGTGCGGGGGTGGCTGCTCGTGGGAGTCCTTTCCTGTGCGCAGCCCCTGATGACGGCGTGCGATTCCAAAGCGCTGGTGGCGGAGGATACTGGTTGCGCTCTGCGAGACATACGGCGTCCAGTCCGAGTTCACGAGCGTCTGGTGGTGGGCAGTACTGCTGGCAACCTGGCGATGACCCTACCGCGTCCAGTCCTCGCTGCAGGACGTCGTGGTTCAGACGTGCGCAACGGCGTGTGACGGCTCACGGCGACTGTCTGCGGCGTGAGCCGCCTGACATTCGAGCGCTGATGAGTTACTCGCTGGCAGGCTGCGGTGTCCCTGGCCGGGCCTCGCTCAGAGCGCCAGGGCGCCGACGACCCGTCGGTGGCGCCTGGTCCGCCGTTCGTCGAATCTCCAGAAGGCTGACGTCCGGCTCCGACTCTGGGACTCCGTTTCCGTCGTCGAGACCCGCGCGGGCGGTCAACCCGCTTCTCGACGCCCGTGACCTTCGCCTTCGCGTATCGCGGACCCCTGCGTCCTGGTGATGTTCGGCATCACTGGTGATCTGGCCCGCCAAAAGCTCCCTGCCCGCAATCTGACCTGGCCAACCGCGGCCTGCCTCTCCCCAGCTCTCTCCCTGGTGGGGTCGGCCGGTCCTGGGTCCGACGACGACCTGCGCGCCTACGTGGAGGAATCGGCTCGGGCGGGCGCCCGCACCCCCTGGCGTCCCTGCATCTGGGAGCAGCTGGCAGCGGGATGCGCTTCGTGAGTTCGCCTCCTCGAGGATGACGCCGCCTCACGACCGGCTCACGGCCGTGGTGGTGACCTGGATGCCACCGGGCACACGCGGCAACCGCGCCTTCTACCTGTCGATTCCCAGGATGGTTCCCGCCGTGACTGAGCGGATCGCGCTCCGGGCTCGTGCAGGAGTCGGCTGACGCCTGGCGGCGCGTCGTCATGAGAAGCCCGGGCACAACCGCTCCAGCGCCCGAGAGCTCGACGCCCTGGTGGGACGCATCGTGCGTCCCGATCGACGTCTTCCGGGTCGACCACACCTGCGAGACGGGATGCAGCATCCTGGCGCTGCGGTTCGCCAACACGATGTTCGAGCCGCTGTGGAACCAAGCGCTACGTTGACCATGTCCAGATCACCATGGCCGGGGACATCGGTATCGGCACCCGGGCCGCTACGACACCATCGGCTCGGCTCGCGACGTCATCCAGAACCACCTGCTCCAGCTCCTGGCGCTGACCGCGATGGAGGAGCCCACCAGCATGGAGGCGGCCGCGGTGCGCCTGGAGAAGGAGAAGAGTGCTCAACTACGTGCGCCTGGAGCGCAACGGGGTGCTGGACCTGGACCTCACGCAGCCGGGCCGTTACGACGCCGGCTTCAGGGAGGGCTGCCGGTGCGGGGCTAGCTGGAGGAGGACGGCGTCGCCGCCGACTCCCGAACCGAGACCTGCCGCTCTGCGTCTGGATGATCAACCGTCGCTGGGCCGGCGTGCCCGTTCTACCTGCGCGCCGGCAAGCGCCTGACCCGCGGGTCACTGCGGTCGCCGTCGTCTTCTAAGCAGCCGCCGTTCCTGCCCTTTGAGTCGGCGGCCACCACGGCCGTGGGGAGCCAACACCATCGTGCTGCGATCCAGCCGATGAGGGCATCACGCTGCGGCTGCGGGGTACGGAACCCAGATGGAGCTGCGCGACGTCTCCATGGACTTCGGCTACGGAGCCACTTCAACGAGAGTCCCCGAGGCTGGTGAGCGCCTCATCCTCGATTGCGCTCCTGGGTGACGCCCCGCTCTTCCACCAGCGCGAGGTCGACCTGTCTGGCGCATGCCCAGATCTGTCATCGAGCACTGGAGCGCCGGCGGGAGCTCGAGGGCTACTCGCCCCGGCTCCCTGGGGCCGGCAATGCCCGCGAACTCCTTGCCCGAGACGGCCGCACCTGGGCGCCTATGATTCCCACTGACCGCGACGACCACCTCCCGGATCGATCTCCCGGCTGGTGGTGACGGGCCTCCGGCTCCTCCCGGGTGCTGACGCTCGTGATCTCCACCGACGAGAAGGGCCTGGAGGATGCGCTGTGCGCCGCGCACGGTGCCAGCCGGGATCATCCCAGCCGAATCATCGCCGTCGTCAAGCCGCCTGAGGAGGACATCGGCCACGTGACTGCGCGTAGTCGTGACGGACACGTCCGGCTCGGGCCGTGGACACCTGGACGCTGGGATCGGAGTCGGTCACGACGCCGGCGCCGGCGAGACGCTGGTCCTGAGACCCTGGGACGAGGCGGCTCTGCACACCGACACGCTGGTGGTGCCCTTCCTCCTGCCCGACGCCCCGGTGGTCGTGTGGTGGCCAACGACCGTGCCCTGGATCCCTCGCAGGACCCCCTGGGCGCCTGGGCTCACTCGCATCCCAACACCCCGCACAGGACTTCCCCGGCCAGGGGCGCTGCGGAAGCTGGCACCGGTGAGCGTGCGCGGCGACATCGATCTGGCCTGGACCCGCATCTCACCCTGTGGCGCGCCATGGTGGCCTAACTCTGGATCCCGCTGCTGCGCGACGGGCAGCCTGCGAGGTGGTGGTGACCGGCGAACGAGGAACTCCTCGCTCTCGCTCACGGTCGCGTGGCTGCGGCTGCGGCTGGATGCCGGTCACGCGAGGTCGATGAAGAGGGCTTCAGGGCATCCTCCATCACCCGCCAGAACCGACGACGGCGAGATCATCATCGCCCGCCACGACCTGGAGCGGGTCACGATCACGCGCGCTCTCCCGAGCCTCAGGTGGTCACGATGGCGCGACGCGAGCCGATCAGCACCCTCGACGAGGCTGCGCCGCTCACCCCGACCTCGTCTACCAAGAGGTCCTGGCCTCACTGCCCGAGAGCCCGTCAATGGCTGACTGACGCCCGACGCCCAGCCGATCGCCGAGATCGGGCGGCCGCCCTAGCTGCTGCGCCGGAGAGTCATCGTGGTTCCCACACTGAACGACGCCGCGCTCAGAGCCTGCCAGGACACCATGCGGATCCTGTCCACGGTGGTGACGGACCGGGGAGTCGCCCACCCTGGCGCTGACAGGCGGTTCCGGGGATCGCGCTGGCTGAGCCCTCGCGCCGCTCATCGCCGCCAGCCCGAACCGGTGCGTCCGCCATCGTGTGTGGTTCGGTGACGAGCGCTTCGTGCCCGCCGGGACCCGCAGCAACGATCTGGCTGGCCACGCCGCTCATCGCCCGGGCATCAGGAGTCTCAGACGCACCAGCTGGCCGCTCCGACGAGGTCAGCGGTCTGGATGAGGCGACCGCGCGCATAGTCCACGAGCTTGAGTCGGCGGGTCTGACCGCGTTTCGACGTGTCCACGGGCTAGGACTGACGCACAGTCCTGCTCCCTCTTCCCCGGGCACCCGGCCGCGCTCGCGGTGGGTGCCCGCCGTGACCGTGCTGCTACGGCCCGCCTCCCGGGCGCTGCTCCTGACCTTCGAGGCCCTGCAGCATGCCGGCCCGGGTCATGGTGGTGACCGGCAGAGCAAGAGCCGAGCGGTACGCCCGGGTCTAGAGCCCCCGGGATGTGCTCAAGGCACCGGCCTCGTGCTGCGGGGATCAGACCACCTGGTACCTGGACGAGCCGGCCAACGCTCTGATGCCTGCTTGAGTCCGATCCGGTCGCCCTGCTGGCGCTGCTGCGGGCGACGAGCCCACGATTTTCGTGTCCGGCGGGTCAGACTAGCCGTAGCCCCTATGAACGCTACCGCCGGCTCCTGGCGCGCCTCACGGTGCTCGGTGCACTCAGTGCGTCGGGGATGACAGCCGCCCTTCCGTCCATGCCGATGACGCCTCGCCGGTGCCCGCCCAGAACTCCGCGCCACTGAGCTCACTCCACGAGGGCACCCTGGGACCGGAGGCTTCATCCTGTCTAAAGGCCTCTCGAGGGCGCTTTCGAGCTGCGCGAGGACGCTCCGGCCGCCACTCCTGGGCGGAGGGAGGTTCCCGCACCGGCTGGTTTCGGTGAGGCGTGGACCGACGTCGACGGCGACAGTTGTGACACTCGTAACGAGATCCTGGCGGGACCTGACGGACGCCGACTTCTCTGCCGACTGCGTGCGTTCAGTCCCGTGAGGAGGGACGTGGCCGGGGTGCTGCGTGTGCCCAGACGCCACCGTCTGGGCGGGTGTCCTCAGGATCCCGTACCAGGGCAATAGGATCACCTTCACGCGTGGTCAGGGGACCTCGAGGCCGTCCAGATCGACCATGGTACCGCTGAACTACCTCTACGCCCCACGGAGCCTGGCAGTGGGATGAGCGCACCCGACTGCTGGCAGCCAACGACCCGCTGAATCTCGTCGCTCGTTGAAGGCGAGGCAGCAGAGCTAAAGGGCGCCTGCAGCGACGAGCTGCTCCCGTTGGTTCCACGAGACCGGCAGCTGGCGAGCGACCGGCCCGGGGGCTGGTGGCCGGACGAACACCTCTACCGCTGCAGCACGCGTCGATTCGTCTCAGTGGCAGCCGCCTACCGGCTCGGCCTGCCCCCAGGCCGACAGGCGGCGCTGCCTGCTATGAACAGCTGCTCGCCGGTGGGAACGGGACCGCGTCGCCTCCCGGAACGAGCCGCTCAGCGGCGAAAGAAGGTCGGCTCCGCGATGTGGCGCAGTCCCGTATGCCGCGCTGGCAGCCGTCGGCGCCCTGGTCTGGGATGGGGACTCATGGTCCGGGGGCAGACGCCGAGGCGCGCGCCACCTCACGGCGCCGGGGCCGTTCATGCCCCACCAGCTGAGCCACTGCTTTAGGATGCCACCATGGCAGACTCACCTCGTCCGCACGGGTAACAGCACTCTGAGTGCCGGCATCGGCCCGTATCGACGTCTGGCTGTGGAGCGTGCGGCAGATCAAGTCCCGCTCGGCGGCGACGAGCGCCTGCAAGCAGGGCATGTGCGCATCAACGGAGAGAGCCGCCAAGACCCGCCCAGCACGTCTCGGTGGAGATGGTCTGCTACCGCGTCGACGGGCTTCGACCGGCTGCGACCGTCACCGGATCCTCACCAAGCGGGTGGGTGCTCCTATCGCCCGCACCGCGTACATCGACTCCTCTCCCCTCGCCCGTCGCTCTGGATGCGCCGGCCGCCATCATCCGAGATCGCAACGTGCGGCCCACGAAGAAGCGCCGTCAGCTCGACGCCCCCTCATGGAGGCGGGCGCCATCAGGATCGACGCGCCTGACATCTCGGGGTGGCGGCCTCACCGCCAGCAGATTTCGGAAGGAGCCGTTCCATGGGTTAAGGTTCTGCATCGTTGCAAGCGGCCCGGTGCCGCGAGTCAACGGGCTGTGGCGCAGTTTGGTGGCCGCACGACTGGGGGTCAAGGGTCGTGGGTTCAAATCCGCCAGCCCGACCAGTAGCGAAAGGTCCGCACTCTTTCAAAGGGTAGGATACTGATGACAGCACTGGCAGCAGACGTTCGGGGTTAGGGTCAAATATGTATAAGGATCGCGGATTTTCACGGATTGACCTATGGTTCCGGAAATATATGCTCCGGAAAAGCATATATCTAACTTCGACAGGCTCTCGGTGTGGCGGCGTGATGCTATGCGCGGCGTGGTCTGGTGTCGCAGCTGTCGAAGAACCAACCCGCTGCCACTGCGGCGGTGAAATGAGCAACGCTGCTGAAAACTTACCAGATGGCGCTGCAAACAATGCGCAGCGCCTCCAGCGTCAAACGTCGAAACGCATCACCAACGCGACGATGTTCGCAGTTCATCGAGCATTACCACCGCAATATCCTCGAGCGACTAGCCAAACGAAACGGTGTTAGCCGCGCCGCACCATGAAGCGCGCTGAAGTGGTGCTGGCTCGTTGATGTGCTATTTACGCAGCCCACCACAAGCGGTCTGACGGTATTTCTCATTTAACCACCCATGGTAACACCTGATCGTCGCGGCGACCATCGACCACCGTGATCGCCTGGCACTGGTGCAAACACGAAACCACCGCGATGACCTGCTGCTGCTTGAACGCATCAAAGGCCACTCATCGCGTCATCGACGGCGTAAAGCTGCACATACAGCGCAATCAAAAGTCGCGGCCGACCGAAAATTTAACGCTGCCTCGACCGCCCAGCGCGTGGTCCGCCGCTACACCACCAGCCGCACCGATGCCGGGCGCACCCATCTACCGACTTGCGCTGAAGCGGCCGGATCACACGGATGGAGAAGCCGCCGCGTGGGGTGTGCAACTGCCAGGTTGCAACGATCTGCCAGGAATGGTGAACAGAAAAGCAGATCAGAACCCCCAAAACAGGTGCATGGACCGCGTGGACCCACCACAACGTGCCGGAGCTACAACAGCCTCAACCATCTTTGGCGGTCCGGATGCTGTTTTGTCTACCTCAGCCGCCAGCAGGTCCTTGCGCCGACGGATCGATCAGCAATACGTAA
>BNJU01000576.1_pt1 | contig 39508 bp, 49 predicted proteins | sample 8539281 | NCBI WGS metagenome assembly BNJU01 (sample SAMD00202456, study PRJDB9452) | human saliva metagenome | isolation source: human saliva | place: Japan
TCTGAAATCCCCCTGGCCCTGAGCCGCCGGCCGTCGTCGGAGCGGATCAGCGCAGCACGTAGGCGGCCATCCAGCGGCGCAGGGCCGAGAAGACCTGCTCGCGCACGGGCGGCTCGGACAGGGTGAGGTCATGGACGCCGCCGGGGAAGCGGGCGATGGTCACCAGCTTGCCGAGCATGACGGCGCGGCGGGCGGTGGCGTCGGCGTCGATGATCGTGTCCGCACTGCGCGACTCCGGAGTCCACACCACCCCGAGCCGGGTGGAGGCCGCGCCCATGGACAGCACCGGGCAGCGGATGTCCAGGCCCTGGGCGACGCGGTTGTGGCCCTCCATGACGGCCTGGAGCCAGCCCACGCGCACGGGCGCGGAGGGCTTGATCGACCAGGCCGGGTTGATGTCCCAGCCGGTCACGTAGGGATCGTCAGCCCAGGCCGGATCGGGCAGTTCGCCGTCACGCTCGGGCACCCAGCCGTCGGTGATGGAGAAGACGCGCGCCGGGTCGACCCAGCCGTCGAGAATCGACATGCGCGGGTCGCGCAGCGCCAGGGTGCGCAGGACCGGGTCGCCGACGGTGCGCACGATCTCGGAGCCCTGGAGCGAGAGCCAGGCGGAGTTCAGAACCAGGGCGCGCAGGGCCCCCGGGTGGCGGTCGGCCCACAGGGAGGCGACGAGCCCACCCGTGGAGTGACCCGACAGGACGAGCTCGGCCTCCCAGCCCTGCTCGGCGCGGATGGCCGACAGGGCCAGGCCCAGGTCCTCGTCGTACTCGGCCAGCGAGGTGCACCAGCCCAGCATCTGGCCCTCGCGCCAGGAGCGGCCGTAGCGGCGCAGGTCCAGGGCGTAGAAGGCCCCGCCCAGGCGGGAGATCTCGCGCGCCAGGTGGGTCTGGAAGAAGTAGTCGTTCCAGCCGTGCAGGTAGAGGTAGATGAAGGTGGGGGTGGTGGGGGTGCCCGGCAGGGCGCCGGGGTCGAGGGCTGGCAGGTGGCGCACCAGGGTGGCGACGGCGCCGTCGTCCTCGTCGTCGGGCAGCAGCTCCAGGGTGCGGGCCTCGAAGCCCGGGCCCAGGAAATCCGGCCCCCAGGCGTCCACCGGCGCGTGCTCGGTCGTTGCGTTCACGCCCCCATGATGGCACCGCTCGCCGTGAGGGGCGCCGCAACGGAGTTCTCACTCACCAGCAAAACTTCAGAAACGACCCGGAGCCGCGTCTTTTTGAAGTTTCTGTCGAAGTGAGGTGGGTGGGGTGCAGCTGCAGCGGCATCGATGGTGGGAGGGCTCCTCGGTGGGCCGCTGACGAAACGGGCCTCGGCATCGACCCTGACGACCGCCTTCGGCATCCTCCTCCTGGGCGTCTGCACCGTCACCGCCTACGACCTTCTGACCTCCTGAGCCAGGGATGGGAGCTCGCCCACCGAGCCTGCGGTGACTGCGGATTCGGCGCTGCGGCTCGGCACGTACTTCGGGGTGTCAGCGCAGTTCTGGTTGAACCTGCAGACCCAGTATGACCTTGACGTGGCGGAGGACCGTCTTTCGATGCAGATCGATGTCATCACTCCGCTGCGGTTGGCCTGAGGCTCGACATGCCGTACAAGTTGGTCAGCCGGCCGAGATGCGTGGCAGCATCGGTGGCATAAGAAGGGAAACAGTGCCTGAGCAGACCAGCACCTATGATGTCGTCGCGATCGGTGGCGGGCCGGCGGGGGAGAACGTCGCCCAGTACGCCATCAAGGGCACCGACCTGACCGCGGTCCTCGTTGAGGGCGAGCTCCTGGGCGGCGAGTGCTCCTACTACGCCTGCATGCCCAGCAAGGCGTTCCTCGTGCCTATCGAGGTCGCGGCGTCGTCCGCCAACCTCAGCAGCCTGCGCCCGGCCGAACTGTCCGTGCTCGATCTGCTCAAGCGTCGTGACGAGTGGGTTTCCCGCTACAACGACGCTGGTCAGGTGCGCTGGGCCGAGGGTGCCGGCCTCAACGTCGTTCGCGGATGGGCTCGCCTCGACGGTGAACGGCGCGTCGCTGTGAGAACCGCTGAGGGGGGAGCGGGTCCTTCGCGCCCGCCGCGCTGTCGTTCTCGCCACTGGCGCGCAGCCCGTCATGCCTGCTGCGTTCCAAGGCCTTGAGGCCTGGGACTCGCGTGACGCCACCGGCGTGCAGGAGATCCCGCAGCATCTCATCGTCGTCGGTGGCGGGGTCGTCGCCTGCGAGGCCGCCACGTGGATGTCCGCCCTGGGCTGCGATGTCACCATGCTGGTGCGTGGTCCCCGCCTCCTGTCGGCTGCGGAGTCCTTCGCCTCCCGACTCATCGAGTCCTTCACCAGCGAGGCCTCCTATGAATGAGAATGAATGTGATTGTCAGTATCGACATCGGTGGTGCCGTCTCTTAGGATGAGACCATGATCGGCGCAGGGGTTCAGGAGACTCTCTTCTTCCCGCTTCTGGGGCGGGCTCGTGCTGCGCGAAGCTGGCCGAGCTGCTTTCAGGACTCCTGGTCCGAGCGCCTGGTCTCGATGGTCTCCGCCTTCCGCCCTGGCGTCGAGGACATGGATATGGGCGAGATGCCCGCCGCCGTCTACGCCTTGCGCCACCTTGCCGCCGTGACGGAGATCCGGCGCTACCTGGGCACCCACCCCGAAGCCGCCGTCGTCGATCTCGGCTGCGGACTGGATCGTCTCGTTGACGAGGTCGACAACGGTCGGGCGCTGATCTACAACTTGGACTTCCCCGACGTTCTCGAGTCCCGACGCACCTGGGTCGAGCCCCATGAGCGAGAGCGGGAGCTCCCCTTCTCCTTAACCGATCATCGCTGGATGGATGAGGTCGACGCCAGCGGCGGACTGATTGCCGTGGCCTCCGGGGTCTTCTACTTCCTGGAGACCAGCTCAGTTCGAGACCTCGTCAACGCGATGTCCCACCGCTTTCCCGGCGGCCGTCTGGTCTACGACTCCGAGTCCCCGGAGATGGTCGCGATGAGCGAGCAGGCCGTCCGGGATCGAGGAATCGACGCGGCCCCCATGCCCTTCCGGGTCGCCGACCCCTGCGCCGCACACACCTGGAGTCCCCGCGTCTCCCAGATCAGGGTGAACTTCGACCTGTCCTCCTACGCCGCCGATCCCTCAGCCCTTCCTGCACAGGTACTCGAGGGCTGCGCTCAGATGAGGCAGGGTCGGGCTCTCTATGAGGTCATCGCCGATTTTGCCGTCTCAGGGGAACCCTGCTGACTCATTGACCGGGGCATACTCGCCTTCCGTGACGAGGCCTGAGAGACTGGGCGCATGCGAATCGCCATCGGTGCCCCGGGCAATGGAGCCCTCCTGAAGAACGCTCTTGAGGAACGACTGGCCGAGGACGGGCGCGTGAGCGACGTCCTCGACCTGTCCACGCCGGAGATCACCTACCCGGAGGTCTCCTTCCAGGTCGCCCGGGCAGTCGCCGAGGGGCGGGTCGACCGGGGGCTTCTCATCTGCGGCACCGGCGTGGGAACCGCCATCGCCGCCAACAAGGTCCCGGGGGTGCGTGCGGCGACCGCGCCACGACCTGCTCACCGTGCGCGGCTCGGTGGAGAACTACGACGCCCAGATCCTGTGCATGGGGCAGAACGTCATCGCGGCCCCCGCCGCCTGGGCACTCATCGACATCTGGCTCGACCTGCGCCACGACCCCACCAGCAGCTACGGCCCCAAGGTCGGCGAGATCGCCGCCTACGAGGCGCGTCTCCACTCCTGACGGCGGCCCTGTCGAGCGGACGGGTGCCCAGGGCACCATCCGCAGCCTCTACATGCGTGGCCCCTATCGGAAACCCATCGCGGTCGCTGTCTACGAGGGTGCCTGAGGATTGCCCGGGTACCGCAAGAGCATCCGTGTCCAAAACGGACACAAAGGAGTCCGAGGCCCGATACAGCCGCTGACTGAACCGCGGAATCGCGCGGTTTCTTTCTGTGTGTCCGAGCTGGGGGCGAGCCTTGTGGCCGATTTGGACACCGACCAACACATCGTGGCCGGTCGCGCTGCGCTTGGGGGCGCGATGTCTGGTGCACGGCCTGCGTGAGGAACCTCGCGCAGCCCTGCATTGAGTGCAAGACTGCACTGAGTGCAAGATGGTGGCGTGACCGGAAACGACCTGCGCGCCACCCAGGCGCAACGCACCCGTGCCGCCATCCGGGCCGCCGCTCTCACTCTGACCCGGGAACGCGGCTATGCCGCGATGACGGTGGATGACGTCGCCGCCCTCGCCGGAGTGTCCCGACGCACTGTCTTCAACCACTTCTCCTCCAAGGCTGACCTCCTCGTCGTTGGCCTGGAGCCCCCGGCTCCCGCGGTTGTCGAGGCCTTCGTCAACGGTTCCGGAAGCCTCCTGGGGGACCTCGGCGTCCTTCTCGCCTCCGGCGCCGAGACCGTGGAGTCCGAGCGCGGTTGGCTCCTGTCCTTCCCGGAGATCGTGCGGGACAATCCCGAGGTGGAGCGCGCCGTCCACGAGCGGCTGCGCATCGTCGCCCAGTCCCTGGCGGAGGCCGCCGGCCGCCGCCTGGGAGCCGAGCCCGACGACCCGCGCACCCGCGCCGTCGTCGCCCTGGCCATAGCCATCCAACGCAGCTCCCTGGATCTGTGGTGCGGGCGCTCCCACCCCTGGGAGGAACGCCGCGAAGGTGGCGGCGCGCACCGAGCGCACCGAGCCCGCCGGGGCCTCCGAGGGCCCTTCGGCCGTCGAGGTCTCAGGCAAGTGCCCCCAGGTCCGCTTGGTCGATGCCGTCCGCACCATGGTTGAGGCGATCTCCGAGGTCGTCTCCCCACCCCGCTCCGACGCCTCAGCCTCCACTGCTGCCGGCGACCCGATGCCGTCGAGCTCGCCGAGGTAGCCGCGAGGGCGGCTCGCCCCTCCTTCTCGCACCTGACTGAACCAGCTGTTTCCATCCTTTTTCATCCTTTGCCCTCAACCGACAAGGCCACACCTATGACTCAACGCACTTCGACGCCGGCCTCCGCCGGCACCGCCCTCCATGAACCGGGGGCGGAGTTCCACCCCGACCGCCGCTTCTGGGCGGTCTATGCCTCGCTCCTGATCGTCATGTTCCTGTCCGCCATGGACCAGACGATCGTCGGCACGGCCCTGCCCACCATCGTGGGCGATCTCGGCGGCGCCGCCCACATGGCCTGGATCCTGACCGCCTACACCCTGGCCATCACTGTGGCCATGCCGGTCTACGGCAAGCTCGGCGACCTCGTGGGACGCAAGAACCTCTTCCTGGTGGCCATCGCCCTTTTCCTGATCGGCTCAGCCCTGTGCGGTACCGCCGACTCCATGACCCAGCTCATCATCTACCGCTTCATCCAGGGGCTGGGTGGCGGCGGCCTCATGATCTCCTCCCAGGCGATCACCGGCGACCTCATCCCGCCGCGCGTGCGCGGCACCTACATGGCCCCCATGGGAGCCATGTTCGGCATCGCCTCCATCCTGGGACCCATCATCGGTGGCTGGCTCACCGACTCGGTCTCCTGGCGCTGGACCTTCTGGATCAACCTGCCGCTGGGCGTCCTGGCCTTCATCGCCATCTTCCTGGTGCTGCGCCTGCCCAGCAGCCGCCTGACCAGCCCCATCGACTGGTGGGGGCTCGGACTCATGAACGCCGGCGCCATCGCCATCGTCCTCATGGCCACCTGGGGCGGCAACCAGTACGAGTGGACCAGCCCGGTCATCATCGGCCTGGGCATCGTCGGCCTGGTGTGCTGGGGGCTGTTCGGCTTCGCCGAGACGCGCGCCACCGACCCCATCCTGCCCTGGACGATCCTCACCAGCCGTACCTTCATCGTCTCCACGCTCGTCGGCATGCTCGCAATGGGCGGCATGATCGGTGTGCTGAGCTACCTGCCCACCCTACCTCCAGATGGTCTACGGCTACTCGGCCACCACCTCCGGCCTGCTCCTGGTGCCCATCACCATCGGGATGCTCATCTCCTCGATCCTCTCCGGTGTGCTCGTCTCGCGCACCGACCGCTACAAGATCTACCCGGTGGCGGGACCCCTGGTTGCCGCCGGCGCCGCCTTCTGGCTCTCCCGTCTGTCGACGACGTCGCCCGTCTGGCAGATCTCCGCGGCCACCTTCCTCATGGGGGCGGGCATCGGGCTGTTCTTCCAGCTCCTGGTCACCGTGGTGCAGAACGCCCTGCCGGCCAAGCACCTGGGCACGGCCACCAGCGGCAACAACTTCTTCCGCGAGGTCGGCGTCTCCCTGGGCGCCTCGCTCATCGGTGCGGCCTTCTCCTCCGGCCTGACCTCCAACCTCACGGATCGGATCGGGGCGCTGGCCCGAAGTGCGGACCCGTCCGTCCTGGGGGCGCTGGCCCGGTTCAAGGACGCCGACACCTCCTCGCTCACTCCCGCCCTGGTCAACCAGCTGCCCACCGCCCTGCACGACGCCGTGGCCGGCTCCTACGCCGACGCCCTCCTGCCGATCTTCGGCTGGATGATCCCGCTGTTCGTGGCGACCTCCGTCGTCGCCCTCTTCCTGCCCGAGGTGCCCCTGTCCCAGAAGACCGCCATGGAGCAGGTCGCCGAGGCCGAGGACGAGGCGGAGGCTGAGGTCAGCAGGCCGACAGTCGCCGCAGGAGCCGGACTCGGCGACCCGCGACGCAGGACGGAGACGCGGGATGATCGACGGACGGCCGGGTGAGTCGGCCCGGCTCGACGCAGAGCGATAGCGGCGGCTCCGGCATCGGCATCCCGCGGCGCCCGCCTCAGCCCGCCGGGAACCGTGTAGCGGTAGATCGTGGCTCCCCGCGCGTAGTAGAGACTGCGGTCGGCGCCGAGGGTCAGGGAGTTGACGTAGACCTTTCCTCGAGGCGTGGTGGCGAAGTCGGCGATGACGGTGCCCGTCATCCCTGCAAGGACGTGCTCAGGGCCCGCAGGCGCCAGCCATGATGCCCGTAGAGCACGCCGTCGCGCTCTATCAGCCCTGACTGCGGTTGGCGTCGGCGTAGCCCTCGCCTGGTCAGCGCTCGGCTGCGTCCGATCGTGAAGTCGGCCGGGCTCACGCGAAGACGTGCATGCCGGTAGTCCCGTACACGGTGCCGTCGCTGCCGAGGTCAGGGGCCGTGATGGAACGCTGGTCCTGAACGGCGTCATCACCCGGGTCACCTGCGTGTCTTCAGGTCGAACTCGAAGAGCCTGGGGCGCTCGCCTCCGTCTGGTCGGGGTTCATGCCGTTGCCGCTCGCACTGGTCCCCACGTACAGCCTGTCCTGGTGGGACGATCGACAGTGGCCGGCGGTCGCTCAACAAGCCTCGCAGCGACGGATCCGCATAGGCGATCGTGTCCAGCGGGTAGGTGTCGATCTTGTTGCGCGCGGCGTCGTGGATGGACAGCGCCCCGGAGCCGGGCTTGTTCTGGGCGAGGTGCCGACGGCGAACTCATCGTCATTGATCGGCACGATGGCGTACGGCCGCGCCTGGCTGGCATCGGTCGATCCTCACCGACTGGCGATTCTCCAGCATCGTGCCCGGAGGCCCCCATCTCGTACCTGACCAGGCTCGCCACTGGGGTAGATGCCCGTGACGAACCACTTGCTGCTGTGCCCGAAGTCCTCGACCTGACCCAGCGGGGCGCTGGGGTCAGGCTGTACAGTCGTCTTGTCCACCTGCGCGTTGGGGGGTGGCGCGAAGGACATCGGAGCGGTCATGTACCAGGAGGCGTAGAGGTCTCCCGCCGGGACTGCCGTCAGCGACTGGATGGTCGCAGGTGACCCCTGGATCGCGTTGCCTCCGTTCGCGTCCTGGGGAGGCCTGCCGCGCTGCCGTCGGAGGCGTGGACAATGGCGATGCTGGCGTCGTCCTTGCCCCGCTGAGATGAAGTGGTCGTGCGTCGCCCAGGGCTCGACTGACTCGGCCTGGGCCGAGGAGGCCAGTCCTCGGGCCAGCGTCCCGTGAGGTGTTGGTCCGTGGGTCGTACTCCTGGAGCGTCGGTGTGTGCCTGGCTCTGGACGGTGTAGTAGACCTTCTCAGCCTCGCCGGGGCGAGTGACGACCTGGCTGGACCAGGTGTCCACCTCAATCGCCTTGCCGTCCTTCATCTTCTGAGCCCCGGTAGCCGGGTCCAGGACGCAGGTTCCCCCGCAGGTCGGCCGGACTTTTCGCCCGGGACGCTCGTGCCGACGTACAGGTTGCCGGCCTTGACCCTGCAGCCGTTCGAGGTGGGAGAGGCCGGCGGTGACGCGACTGGGCACCGACAGCTTGGTGGCGGCGTTGGTGGAGGTGTTGATCCGGACGATGGAGGGTTCTTCGTACCCTGTCCCGGCGTAGAGGAAACCGTTGTCGTAAGCGAGGCTGCGCACGTCGCTCTCTCCTGCCTGAACTCCTCCCGGCAGCAGGTCGGTCCACTGGCCCCGTCCCTGGTTGGCGGAGGGTCGTATCGCAGGATGTGGCCGCCGTGATTGCTCTGCGTGGCGACATAGACCCGGTCGTGCTCGTCAGACGACGACGTCCCAGAGGAACGTGCTGTAGGCGGCGACCCTGTTCGTAGCCGGGTCGGGACGGATCGCCCAGATTCGTGGCTTTCTGTCCTCGGGGGCGTCCGGATCGATCTCGAAGAGCCTGTCCGCCGCCGCTGGCGAGCATGACGTGCCGGTTCGACAACGTGGCGAACTCCCAGGGCTGCACGTCGGTGTTCTCGGGACGAGCTGCTCGCGCGACCTCAGCGTGCGGGTATTGAGGTCCACGACATGCAGCAGGCCGCCGTTGCCGCCGGCCACGACGATGCCGACGGGGTGCCGTCACTCAGGACGGTGGTTCCGATGCTCGGCACGCTGGGGTCGGGTGGCGGCGTAGTGGGCAGGGCCTCTCCCGGCCTCCCGGGTCGAGGGCGACGGCGGGTGCGGTGATGGACAGGGACAGGGCAGGGCGGTGACGAGTGCGCCCCACAGGGTGAGGATGGTTGTCCTGGCTGGCTGTCTTCATCGCTGTTCTCGCCTTTGTGTCGGAGTGAAGGGGCTGTGCGTCCGCCGTCCGACGGGCTGAGCTCGTCGGAGCGGATGGAACCGCCTGGCCATTGTTCACCGGGGGAGAGATGACGGTGCGAAACCAACCGTGAAAGTTGATCGATAAATCACTGAGAGGATGCTGGTCGAGGTGCTCTGGTGGTCCTGAGCGTTCTCGTGGGTCGAGCCTGGTGCGCCGCCGGGCCTGCAGGATGAGAGGATGGCCTGGTGATGGAACAGATCGTTCAGGCTGACCGCCCCCGGCAGTGCTGCTGGCGATGGCGGGCGCGGCGCAGGGCGCCATGGCTCGTGGTCGGACAGTGACGCCCGCGTCGGTGGCGGCGGCCACCGCCGTCGTCGAGGCTCGCTGTGCCTGCTCGCCGGAAGTGCGGGTAACTTTCTTCGCCACCGCACCACGGTCGACCCAGTGAGGGTCGAGCGGGCCCAGCACCCTCGTTGTGGACGGCCCCAACCGGCTGACGCGCAATCCCTATGTACCTGGGCCTGACGGGCCTGCTGCTCTCGCACGCGATCGCGCGCAGGAGCCCGTCCGCGTGATCCCCGCTGGCCGGCTTCGTCTGGCTCATCGACCGCCACCAGATCCCGGCCGAGGAAACGGCTCTGGAGGAGAGGTTCGGGCAGGACTACCTCGACTACAAGGAGGCCGTTCCCCGCTGGCTGGACGTCCGTGGCTCGTGCGGTCGAGGGTGCTGTCAGGCGCGCTGCTAACGAGGAAGCCCCTCGGCACGATGGCAACGATTTGCTGGACGAGGTCGCCAACATCGATGATCGTCCTCTGGTTGATGGGGACCGAGCCAGCTGGGCTCCTGCGGTGAGGAGGGACCTCATGAGTACGACCGACTCGTCCTCGTTGATCGCCGGCTGCAGAGCGCTGCTCATCACCACCGGGAGTCGCGGCGACGTTCAGCCGTTCCTGGTGCTGGCCCACGCCCTCGCCGAAGCCGGGGCCGTCCTGTTGTCGCGGCGCCGAGGCGCTTTCGACAACCTGGCTGCGCGCTTCGGTGCGGAATTCATCGGCCTGGACGACAGCATCCTCGATCTCCAGGACGAGTCTCGTGGGAGCGGGACCGGTTCGTGCCGTGCGCTCGCTGGGCCGCATACGCCCGCTGATGCGGCGGTGGCTGGATGACCTCGCGGAGCTCGCGCACGGGGAGTCCGGCCGGGCCGATATTGTCGTCTTCACCCAGAAGGTCCCTGGGTGGAGCGAGCCTCGCGGAGGCTCAAGATCCCCGGACTGCCCGCTCAACTCATCCCCACCGGGCCGCCGACGAGCGCCTTCGGGCTCCCGTTCGCCCCGGTTGGTACGCCGCGGCTGCTGTACCGCGCCTCGTGGTTACTGGTCGGGGCGGCCGAGGCGCCATGGCGAAGAATGGTGGCTCAGTGGCGGTCGGCGCGTCTCGGTCTCAAGACGAGTCCGATTCCCTTCTCCAGGATCGTCGCCTCGCGGGGGATTCTCAGTGCCTGGAGCCCCCGCCTGCTGGCGGCACCGCCCGAGTGGCGTTCCTCCCAGAGCCCCCTCGGGTTCTGGCGGTCGCGTGACACCGGGACTCTTCCGCCGGACGTCGAGCGCTTCCTGGCTGCCGGGCCGCCACCCGTGGTCATCGGCTTCGGAAGTATGAGGCACGACGACCCGACGCGGCTCGCCCGAGAAGTGATGGATGGTCTGCGCCGTGCGGGACGCAGGGGGATCCTCCTGGCCGGATGGTCAGGGCTGAGCGCGTCGGGAGGTGGTGACATTCTCGCCGTCGAGGAGGCTCCCTTGGGACGGGCTCCTACCGAGAGCCGCGGCCATCGTCCACCACGGTGGGTAGGAACTGTGGGCGCCGCACTCCATTCGGGGACTCCGCAGGTCATCAGCCCCTTCTTCGGTGATCAGCCCTTCTGGGCCGGTCGCCTCCGTGAGCTGGGCGTGGCACCGCGCCCGCTCATGCGCATCACCGGAGAGGCTCTTGCTGAGAGGCTGCGTGCCGCTGACGCCTGGCCGATACCGCTGGAGCGCTGGGCGAGGTGATGGCTGACGAGGATGGTTGCGCCGCCGCTATCGCCCGCATCAACCAGGTGCTGAGCCGAGGGGGATCGGTCGGATCCAGGTGACGTGGCTCGCGTGGCCGGACGGAATGATCTGACTATTCTAGTAGTTGAAGGTTGTATGAAAGCATTTCGGGTTTCCTCAGCTTCGGACACTACGGACACGGTCGCGGCCCCCGGCGACCCCGACGCCGGCCAGGCGCTCAAGGAGGCCGTCGAGATCGCCGTCGGCGCTGACGAGATCGGCGTCAACGGGCGCCTACTGGCGCGTCCACCACTACGCCCGCCAGGCCGCCGCCCCCATCCCGCTGCTCTCCGCGGCCGGCGCCCGTACCCGGCGCATCGAGGTCGGCACCGGCGTCATCGACATGCGCTATGAGAACCCGCTCTACCTGGCTGAGGAGGTCGCCGCCCTCGACCTGCTCACCGACCAGCGCATTGCCATTGGCATCTCCCGCGGCTCGCCGGAGCAGGCCCGCCGCGGCTGGGAGACCTTCGGCTACACCGGCGGCGCCGACCCGCGCGGAGCCGACGTCGCCCACGCCCACACCGCCCAGTTCCTCGACGCCGTCCGGGGTGTCCCGCAGGCGGACCTCGACACCAGCGGTGGCATGGCTCCCGGCGCCGGCTCCCGCCTGCGCATCGAGCCGCACGCCCCCGGCGTGGACCGCCGCCTGTGGTGGGGCGCCGGCTCGCGGGAGACCGCCGAGTGGACCGCCCGCCAGGGTCTGAACCTCATGAGCTCGACCCTCCTGACCGAGGCCACTGGTGAGGGCTTCTCCCACCTTCAGGCCGAGCAGATCCGCCGCTACCGCGAGGCGTGGAAGGAGGCCGGCCACGACTGGACCCCGCGCGTGAGCGTCTCGCGCTCCATCTTCCCGATCGTCTCCGAGGTCGACCGGAAGTTCTTCGCGCTGCGCGGCGAGGACTCCCACGACCAGATCGGCGTCATCGACGGCCTGCAGTCGACCTTCGGGCGCACCTACGCCGCCGAGCCCGACGTCCTCATCGAGCAGCTCGCCCGGGACGAGGCGCTCCATGCCGCCGACACCCTCATGCTCACCATCCCCAGCCAGCTCGGCGTCGACTTCAACCTCCACATCCTGCAGGCCTTCGCCGAGCATGTCGCCCCGGCACTGGGGTGGCAGCCCAACACCGCCGGACCGGTGACGGGCTACTCCCTGGAGGCGTAGACCTCCGGCAGCGGTCACCGTCCGGTCCGGCCGCGATACGGTTCCGTCATGGAGGACGCAGGCGATCAGGCCCCGGTGGTCGCGTGGATGGAGCACCACCAGGTGGTCCTGTACCTGGGTGCGCTCGTGGCCGGCGCCGTCCTGGGGCTGGCGGCTCCCGCAGCCAGCAGCCTTCTTGAGGCGGCTGTCTCCCCGGTGCTGGTCACGCTGCTGTACACGACCTTTCTCGGTGTCCCCTTCCATCGCCTGCGGGCCGCCTTCGCCGATGCCCGGTTCATGGCGGCGCTTGTGGCGGTCAACTTCCTCGTGGTGCCGGCGGTGGTCCTGCCTCTGTCCCGACTGGTCGCCGATGAGTCGGGGCTCCTGGTCGGCACCCTCCTGGTGCTCCTGGCGCCCTGCGTCGACTACGTCATGGTCTTCACCCGACTGGCCGGCGGCGCATGGTCACGCATCCTGGCGGCATCTCCGGTGCTCATGCTCCTCCAGGCCCTCGTCCTGCCACTGTGGCTGGCCCTCGCTGCCGGCTCACCCGGGGCTCAGGGAGGTGGTATCAGCTGGCGGCCTTTCGCGCAGGCCTTCGTCCTCATGATCGCACTGCCCATGGGGCTATCGATCCTCACGCGGCGCGCCGCACCCCGGGTCCGGTCCGCCGACCGGCTCGCTTCAGCAGCGACGGCGCTCATGGTTCCGCTCATGATGGCGACCCTGCTGCTCGTCGTCGCCTCCCAGGTTCCCCACGTCGCCTCCCGGCCCGACGTCGTCGCCCGGGTGGTTCCCCTCTTCGTGGCTTTCGCTCTGGTGATGCCGGTTGTGGGAGATGTCGCCGGGCGCATAGCTCACCGGGGACGCCAGGAGCGCCTGGCTCTCGCCTTCTCCGGGACCACCCGTAACTCGTTGGTGGTTTTGCCGTTGGCTCTCGCGCTGCCCGATTCCATGGGGATGGCGCCGATTGTGGTGGTGGCTCAGACGTTGGTGGAGCTCGTCGTCATGGCAATCGGTGTCCGTCTGCTTCCCCGCCTTATTCGATAGGGGACTGTGGGGAAGAAACCGATGCAATGATGATGCATTGATGCCAATGATGCAGAAGAACGACGTGGCCTGTGGGTCTCGGACTGCTCCGAGCCCCACAGGCCCCTGTCGTTGAGGGTGGCATCGCCCCTGGATCCCATATTCCAGAGGAGAATCAACCCTCCTTCGCCAGAGCGGCTCGCGCCGAGCTCCCTATCAACTCGGGCGGCCTCGAAATCCGATCGGTCATTGGGCTCCCCAACCCTCGCGACCAGTTCCGTCCGGCGGCGGTCACTATGTAACCCACTGCTCCTGAGGGAGCACTTCAATGTACCTGAGAATACTCTGGGAATCTGGCTGCGGAATTTGTTTCGTTTTCCTGGGGCTGGAGAAGGCCTTTTCAAAAGAGGGAAATATTGTCAATCTTTGGTGTATTTTAAACGTATAGGCAACCCTTTTGTGTTGATTCTCGTCGGTGTTGTCCCGGAAGTGCCGTGTATTGTTCATCCGTCCAACCGTTAATCAACGGGCGGAAGGTAGTGGTTGTCCGGCTCAGGGCGCCGGATGCCGCCAGCCCCGATCTCTCCAAGGAGCAGTTGCCTATGCCGCAGGTCACCGGAGCCGTTCATGAAGTGGGTGTCGACCAGCTCTTCTTCTCCACCACTGATGCACGTGGCGTCATCCGCCACTCGAACAACGTCTTCATCGAGCTCTCGCGTTACCGGCGTGATGAGCTCTCCGGCGCCCCGCACAACATCATTCGCCACCCGGAGATGCCCGGTGGTGCCTTCAAGGCCATGTGGGACACCCTCAAGGCAGGCAGCCCCTTCGCCGCCTACGTGCGCAACCTCGCCGCCGACGGCAGCGAGTACGACGTCTTCGCCACCGTCACCCCGCTGTCCGACGGCGGCTACCTCTCGGTGCGCACCCGACCGGTGTGCTCCGACCTGTTCGACACCGCCTGTGCCATCTACCGCGACGCCCGCGCCACAGAGGACCAGGCCATCGATGGCGGGGCCAACCGTCGGGCGGCGGCCGAGGAGGGGCTGGGCCGCATCGCCGAGATGCTGGCCGGAGCGGGCCTGTCCTCCTACGAGGAGTTCCAGAACACGGCCCTGCCGGCGGAGGTGGCGCGTCGTGAGGAGCTCTCCGACGGTATCCCGGTGCGCCCCGACGCCGCCGGGGACCTGCGCGTCATGCTTGACTCGGTCACCAGGATCGCCGCCGGGCTCGACTCGTGGATGTCCGGTCAGCAGCAGCTCGCCGAGCTCTCCGCCTCACTCAAGGCCGCGGGGGAAGGGACTGACCCGGACCCTGGAGGACCCTCGCCTGAGTGTCGAGCACATCGCCGCCCTGGACCGCTCCGACCCCAGGGTCAAGCCCCTGGCCGACCTGCTGGACCTGTGGACCCAGATGCAGGTTCTGGTCAGCCCCCTCGTGGCGAGGCTCGTCGACACCCTGGCCCAGCTCGACACCAACGGCGCCCGCACCCGCTTCCGCATCGCCCTGGCCCGTCTGCACACCACCATCACCTCCCTGTTCACCGTCGAGCTCATCGACGGCGTCGGAGACCCGCAGTACTCGGCGCAGGCCATCCCCGACCTCATCGAGTCGTTGCGTGAGGGCATCGCCGAGATGGAGCGTCAGGCTCAGGCCCACCGCGCCCTCGCGGCCCAGGCGGTCGCCTACATCGGCGAGGCCAGCCGCATGATGACGATCCCGAACCAGCTCCTCATGCTGTGGACCGGTTCAGCCGTGTCTCGCGACCCGGAGCTGCCCGCCATCGCCGCAGAGCTCTCCAGTGCCGCCTCCGGCGTGGTCGAGTCCGTGGGCCGTCGCCTGGCCGAGCTCGACGACCTCGCTGCCCGCTGCCAAGCCACTCATGTCGCCGATAACTTCGCGGAGCTGGGGGAGGCCCTGGACTCCTTCACGACGGCGGCCGGAGCTGTCGCCCCGAGCTGAACGGGTGCGGCGCCGGTCGGCGAACGTATCCGTTCATCAACCGGCGCCGCTGTGCTGACCGAGTGCTAGGCGGGCTCGCCCCGCCCGACCGGGCTCAGTAGGAGTCGGTCTCGGAGCGCGGGGCGTCCTGAGCCGTTGCCTCAGTGGGCGTTGCCCCCGGGTAGTCCACGTGTCGGTCCTGCACGGGGCTTGTCGGTGAGGCGTACCCGTAGGGGCCGGGTTGCTGCGGCCCGGTGGAACCGGCCGCGCTCGGGGGTGCTGAGAGGGCGCCCTGTCCGAAAGACGCGGTTCCCACCGGAACGGGCACGGGAACGGGGGAGGCCCAGCGCAGCTCATCGCGAGGGATCTCATAGACCACACCGGGGTAGCGACCGAACTGCTCCTCGCTGGGCACGGCCGAGGAGGTGGAGTCCAGCACCGCGAGCATCTGCTCCGGCGTCGGCCACGAACCGGACGGCCCGCTGCCGCTGGGAGCCGGCGGCGGGAACCACGCCGTGAACTCCGGCGGACGGATCATGATCCGCCCCGGGCGGGTGCGGTCGCGCAGGGCGTGGGCGCGCCAGGTGATGACCGGGTGCGTGGACCGCCAGACGGTCATGTGGAGCCACAGTCCCTTCTCCCGGGTGGCGCGATCCGCCAGGGCGTGGGTGTTGACCTCGGCACCCAGGTACTTGCCGCCGGAGAGCACCCCCACGACCCCGGGCACACCCGCAGGCGCGTAGGTGTAGCCGTGGTTGTCCGCCGTGTACTCCTGGGCCCGAACCAGCGCTTTGCCCAGAAGCGGGACGTTGAGGCCGAGGGTGACGAACAGCAGGCGCAGCATGGAGATGTGACCCGCGGCGAGGTGCCCGACCTCGTGCCCGACCACGAAGCGCAGCGCCTCAGGGTCGCGAGCCCGACCACCGATCTCGAACATGTCGGAGTGGACGACCACGAAACGCCGGTAGCCGTGGCCGGCCGCGAAGGCGTTGATCTGACCGTTGCCCATGGTCACGTAGGCATCGGGGACCCGGCGCAGGCCGAACTGCTGGGCCGCCTCGACAACCATCCGATAGCCCTCCGGGAACTGGGTGGGACTCATCTGGACCGCGGTCGCGCGGAGCTTGGCGTACAGCATCGCGCGCGCCACCCACAGGATGATCGGGATGAGGGGCACCAGCAGGAGGAACTGCGCGCCGCTGCCCTCCTGGCTGAGGAAGAAGTCGCGAACCTGAGCCCCCAAAACCGGTGGGCTCAGGCACGGCGACCAGCCAGATCACCAGGGCGATCCACACCAGGTAGGCCAGTGCAGTCGCAATGCTGGTCGCGATCAGGAGCGGGATCTCGGCGGGGTGACGCAGCTTGCGGATGCCCTTGATGCCGTGAACGGTCGCGCCGTTGAACATCCGGGGCGGGAGGGCGGCACGGCCGGCGGCGGCGAGCCGAGGGACCGGGGACGGTGGATGGAACATGTGGTGGCATGACGGCAACCCTAAACGACTCGCCGCTGGATTCATCTCCTGCCCCAGGAGGATCTTCGCCTCCGGCGTATCGGCCGTCTGGTGGGAAAAGGTGCGGTTGATCGCTTCCCTCGAACGGCGCTGTCGCTCCAGCAGTCCTGCAGGAGGTGGGGAGCCGGCGGGACCTGACGCCGTCGATCGCGACCCCGTAGGCTCCTGCCCGTGCCGCACTCCGCCTCGCCGTCTTCGCCGTTCCTGTCCTCGCAGCCTCTGCCCTCCCTGTCCGGGAACCCGGACCACACCGTGCCCTGGGGCATGCAGATCGCCGTGCGCTACGACAAGGTCCACCCGCCCCGGAGGATCGACGTCGCCGAGGCGGCCGCGCGCGCCGTCGTCTCCCTCCTGGCCTCACCCGCCGCCGCCCCCGGCGGGCCGTGGAACCCGGCCGTCGACTACTGGCGCGACGGGCGCATCCGCAAGCTCGTGCGTCGGGCCCGCGGCAAGCGCTGGGAGGAGGTCCAGGCCATCGACGGCGTCACCGTCACCCAGGACGGTCCCGGCCGGCTGGGGGCAGGCGGCCGCCCGCGCCTTCGTCCCCGGGCCGGTGCGCCCCCTGCCCGGGGCCCTGGCCAAGACCCAGGTGGAGGGCACCCACTTCCCACCCGGTGACGAGCTGCCCCCGCCGCCCGCCGAGATCACCGCGCGCGTCGCCCAGGACCCGGCCGCGGCCGAGCAGATCGCGCTCACGGCGGCGTCGGCCTCCACCGGCGCCCTCGTGACGATCGAGGTGACCCCCCTGCACGAGATGACCTCGGGCAAGCTGGCCGCCCAGTGCGGCCACGCCGCCCAGCTGGCCTGGGAGAGCAGCGCCATGCCGCCCGCCCTGAGGCGGGCCTGGGCCGACGACGGCTACCGGGTGCGCGTCGTCGTGCCCAGCCGGGAGCAGTGGGAGACCACCACCCGGCCCGTCAGCGTCACCGACGCCGGCTTCACCGAGCTCGACGGCCCCACCGAGACGACCCGCGCCTCCTGGTGAGGGAGGTTCCTCAGCGATCAGCGTGCTCGGGCTCCGGCACCCCGCGGAACACCCACAGCCGGATGAACACGTAGAGGTAGATGCCCTCGCAGCAGGCCGAGATGACGCGCGCCAGCTCGGCGTTGACCCCGAACCAGTGCAGCAGTGAGGACAGGCCCAGGATGAAGATGACGTACTGGCTGACGACCCCGGCCATGTAGCCCGCCCCCTGCTGGACGACGTGCCCGTGGGCCTGGAAGTTCAGCCACCGGTTGAGCAGGAAGGAGTAGACGGCCGCGATGGCGTAGCCGACCGTGACCGCCACCGGGTAGAACCAGTGAAGGTGGTTGTAGAACACCCACAGGCAGGTGATGTCCAGGAAGAAGGCGGAGCCGTTGATGATCGCGTAGCCGATGAAGGTCACCGGCAGCCGACGGCGCACGAAGCCCGGCAGGACGGAGTGGATCGCCGTGATGAGGCGCAGGAAGACCTCCGGGGCGCGGCGGGTCGTGGAGGCGGAGGACTCGACGGTGGACGCAGCTCCTTCAGCGGTCGTGGTCCCGGGGGCCCGGTCGTCCGTCGCGGTTCCTGCCATGAGGTGTCCTTCCCTGTGAACGCTCCTGTCAGGGGGAGTCTTCCCCGACCGCGCCGGATGGGCAAGTTCCGAAAGGAGGAACAGCGGCCCGCCGGCTCATCCGTGCTGCGCAGAGGCGGCCGGCGTCAGGGCCTGGGCGACCTCGCGGCGCAACAGCTCGCCGCCGGCGTCGGCCGGGTGGTGGATAGTGCGCAAGCCCACCTCGCGGGCCGCGGCGATGTTGGTGGCGCTGTCATCGACGAACAGGGGCCTGGTCCGCCTCCACCCCTGCGAGCTCCAGCAGCCGGTGGAAGTAGGCGGCATCCGGTTTGGCCACCCCCAGCGTGCAGGAGTAGCCGTCGATGTCGCACAGGCCGTCATAGCCCAGCTCCTCGCGCATCCAGGCCCGACGCTCCCACTGCTGATTGGTGGCCAGGACCGTGGTGTAACCCGCCTCGCGCAGGTCCCTCACCAGCTGCCAGGCCACAGGGTCGGGCGTGGCCCGGTGCCACATCTCCAACAGGTCCGATGCGCGCAGCTCCAGCCCCAGGTTGCTTCACCACCCGCTCCAGCAGCTCGGTGAGGGTCTCCCGACCCGCCAGGGCGTCGGTCTCACCATCGATCATGGCCTGGGCGAAGGCGGGTCCGCCGCCGCGGGTCAGCGCCTCGCCCCACGGGGTGCCGATGAGCTGCAGAACGCCGTCGGCATCGAGCAGGACGGCGCGCACGGGCGTGGACGAGGCGGGCGGGATGACCGGCTGAGAGATACTCACACCCCGATTCTGCCCTACCTCACGGTGGGTTTGCTTGGGAGGTCGGTCGGGGCGTGGGGCGCACCGGTGGAAGACTGGGGCCATGACTGATGCCGCCAGCACGCCCCCACCCGTGACGCTGCCGCGATCCTGCGCGACGACGACGCCTACACCGACTCCCTCATCGACTTCGTCACCGCCTCGCCCAGCTCCTACCACGCCGCCGCCGAGGTCGCCCGCCGCCTGGAGGCAGCCGGCTTCACCCGGCGCCGACGAGACCGTCACCCTGGGCAGGAGGACCCTGCCGCGGCGCGGCTACGTCATCCGCGACGGCGCCATCGCCGCCTGGGCTCTGCCCGAGACACTCAACCCGGGGGCGGGCCTGCGCATCGTCGGCGCCCACACCGACTCCCCGGCCCTCAAGCTCAAGCCCGCCGCCGCCCTCGTCCGCTCCGGCTGGCAGCTCATCAACGCCGAGGTCTACGGCGGCCCCCTGCTCGCCTCCTTCCTCGACCGCGAGCTGGGCCTGGCCGGACGCCTGACCACCCGCGACGGCGCCGTCCACCTCGTGCGCACCGGCCCCATCGCCCGCGTGGCCCAGATCGCCCCGCACCTGGACCGCAGCGTCAACGACACCCTCCACCTGGACCGCCAGACCCACCTGCTGCCCCTGTGGTCGCTGGCCGGACCCGACGCCGCCCCCGACGCCGTCGAGACCCACCTGTGCGAGATCGCCGGCATCGACCCGGCCGAGCTCGCCGGCCACGACGTCCTGACCTACCCCCACCCAGGCGCCCGCCCGCTTCGGCCGCGACGGAGAGTTCCTGGCCTCCTCCCGCCTGGACAACCTCTCCTCCGTCCACGCCGGACTGGTCGCCCTCGAGGCGCTCGCGGCCGCCGGGGCCGCAGCCCGCCGAGCCCGTCATCCTGGTCGCCTTCGACCACGAGGAGGTCGGCTCGGACACCCGCTCCGGGGCGGGCGGCCCCTTCCTCGAGACGCTCCTGCGGCGCCTGGCCCGGGTCCTGGGCGTCAGCGGTGACGGCCTCGAGGCCCTCCTGGCCCGCTCGACCTGCGTGAGCGCCGACGCCGGGCACTCCGTCCACCCCGCCTACGCCCACCTGCACGACCCGGCCGTCCAGCCGCTCATCAACCACGGGCCCCTGCTCAAGATCAACGCCCAGCAGCGCTACGCCACCGACGCCGCGGGCGCCGCGATCTGGGCGCGGGCCTGCACCGCCGCCGGCGTGCCCAGCCAGGACTTCGTCTCCAACAACGCCGTGCCCTGCGGCTCCACCATCGGGCCCCATCACCGCCACCCGCCTCGGCATCACCACGGTCGACGTCGGCGTGCCCCTGCTGAGCATGCACTCGGCCCGCGAGATGGGCGGCGTCAGGACGGCCCCTGGCTCGCCCAGGCCCTGCACGCCTACTGGCAGGGGGCCTGAGCGTGGCGGGGGAGCAGGCGGCCGCAGGGGCCGGGCCGGACTCGCCGATCCGCGCCGCCGGCGTGCACGGCGCCGACCCCCTGCCCCCTGCGGCAGCGGGCGCACCCTACGCCCAGTGCTGCGAGCCGCTCCACGACGGCGCCCCGGCGCCCACCGGCCGAGGCCCTCATGCGCTCTCGCTACACGGCCTTCGTCGTCGGCGACGAGGACTACCTCTTCCGCACCTGGCACCCGCGCACCCGCCCCGAGGGGCCCTACTGCCACCCCGGGACCCGGTGGACGGGACTGACCATCCACGAGACCGTCGGTGGCGGGGAGGACGACGAGACCGGCCTCGTGGAGTTCACCGCCACCTACCGCACCGGCGACGGGCGTGGGGCAGTGGTGGACGACGCCCTGCGCGAGCGCTCCCGCTTCACCCGCCGCGCCGGCCGCTGGCTCTACCTCGACGCCGTCGGATAGGGCCGGCGGCCCAGGGGTGACCGGAGCGGACGGGGCGGATGGAGCCCTGCTCAGCTCCAGGTGCCGCGCCAGTACTGGATGGGCCAGGGGGCCTCGTCCCAGGAGCGCACCCCCAGGTCGGCCGCCCAGCGCAGCGGCAGGTAGGGGTCGCGCAGGGCTGCCCGGCCCACGGCGATCGCGTCGGCCTGCCCGGAGATGAGCGCCTGCTCGGCCTGGGCCGCCTCCTCGATGAGACCCACGCCCACCACCGGGACGTCGCTACCGGCGACGGCCCGCTTGACCTGCTCGGCCAGCGGCAGCTGGTAACCGGGCCCCACCGGCACCGCGGCCGGGACGTTCCCGCCGCTGGAGATGTGCAGGACGTCAACGCCGGCCTCCACCAGCTCGCGGCTGAAAGCGGCGGTCTCCTCGCCGGTGACGCCGCCCTCGGCCCAGTCCGAGGCCGACAGGCGGATGTCGAGCACCGTCTCCGGCCCGATGGCCTCGCGCACGGCCCGCACCACCTCAAGCGGGAAGCGCTGCCGGTTCTCCACGCTGCCGCCGTAGGAGTCGGTGCGCCGGTTGGACAGAGCGGAGCGGAACTCGTGGATGAGGTAGCCGTGGGCCCCGTGGATCTCGACGACGTCGTACCCGGCCTCGACGGCGCGCCGCGCGGCCGCTGCGAAGGCCTCCACGAGCCTGCTGATCCCGGCCTCGTCCAGCTCGGTGGGAACCGCGTGCTGGGGGAAGGGGATCGCGCTGGGGGCCAGCAGCTCCCAGCCTTCCAGGGTGCCGGTGCGCGCGCCCTCCACCTTGGGGCGCCACGGAGGGGTCCCCGACTTGCGGCCGCCGTGCCCGATCTGGATACCCGCCAGGGCCCCGCCGGCGTGGATCGCCTCCACCAGGCGGCGCTGGCCGGCGACCTGCTCATCCGACCACAGCCCCAGGTCGTTGGGGGACAGGCGCCCCTCCGGGGTGACTGCCGTGGCCTCCACGATGACCGTGCCGAAACCGCCCACCGCACGGCTGGCGTAGTGGGTCACGTGCCAGTCGGTGACGACGCCGTCCTGCGCCTCGACCGAGTACATGCACATCGGCGGCAGCCACAGGCGGTTGCGGGCGGTCAGCCCGCGCATGGTCATTGGCTCAAGAATGCGCAGCGCGCTGGAGGAACTCATGGCCTCACGCTACTCTCCCGACCGCTCGGCCGACATGGGGCGGGAATCACCCGTGCGATGGCGCCCATGGAACCCATAGGCTCCCGGGCGTGATCTCGTCCCCGTCCCGTCCCCCTGTCCCCGTCCCGACCCTCACCACCGGCCCGCCCCTCATCACCCACGGCCCCGACGACGTCGCCCTCGTCTTCGAGAGCGGCGGCATGCGCGGGGCCTACACGGCCGGCCTCGTGCGCGTCATGCTGGAGGCCGGACTCTCCTTCCCCTGGGTCGGGGGCATCTCAGCGGGCTGCACCAACACCTGCAACTTCGTCTCCCGGGACACCTGGCGCACCCGTGAGGCCTACCTGGGACTGACCACCGACCCCCAGGCCGGCGGCTGGGGCAGCTTCGTGACCGGCAAGGGCTACTTCAACTCCGAGCACATCTACCTGCACACCTCCGCCCCCGACGAGTCCATCCCCTTCGACTGGGAGACCTTCGCCGCCTCACCCACCACGGTGCGCCTGGGCGCCTTCCGCTGCGACACCGGCGAGGAGGTCTACTGGGGCCTGGAGGACATGCCCACCATGGAGCGACCTGCTGGTGCGGGCCCGGGCGTCGTCGTCGATGCCGGTGCTCATGCCCATGGTCGAGGTCGACGGCGCCCCCTACGTGGACGGCGCCGTCGGACCCACCGGCGGCTTCGCCATCGACGCCGCCCGCGCCGACGGCTACGACAAGCTGCTCGTGGTCATGACCCGCCCCGAGGGCTACCGCAAGCCGCCCATGCGACGCCACGAGATCGAGATTCTCCAGCGGCTCTACCCCCGCTACCCGGCCCTGGTCCAGGCCGTCATCGACCGCCCCGAGAACTACAACCGCACCGTCGAGGAGCTGGAGCGCCTGCGCAGCCAGGGGCGCGTCTACCTCTTCCGGCCCGAGCGCATGCCCATCGCCAACGGCGAGCTGCGCTACGACCGCATCGTCACCGCCTTCGAGGCCGGACTGGCCCAGGCCCGCCGCGAGCTTCCCGCCATCGAGGCCTTCCTGGCGAGCTGAGCTCAGTGCGGCAGGGCGACGCCATAGCGGTCGATGTCCTGGCCCTCATCGAAGCCGAAGGTGATGATCGGGGGCACCGGCCTCCCGCCGTCGAGGGAGGCGGCCAGCAGCTCCAGGACGTGGCGCTCGTGCGGCGGGACCGCCTCGGGCAGGTCGGTCAGTGAGAACCAACGCAGACCCGCGTTCTTGGCCGGCTCACGCACGGCCGGCGTGCCCGTCCAGGTCCGCAGCGTGAAGAACAAGTCGATGCGCTGCTCCAGAGCCGCGCCGCCCAGGTCATTGGTGCGGTGCATCGCCGTCAGCGCGTCGAGGTCCTTCGCCTCGACGCCGATCCCCAGCTCCTCATCGGTCTCGCGCACAGCCGTCTCCAGGACGCTCTCGGCGGCCTCGACGTGCCCCGAGGCGCCGCAGGCCCAGTGCCCGTCCATGTAGCCGGTGTTCCGCCGCAACTGGAGGAGCACCTGGGTCGCGCTGCTCGCCGCTGCGGCATCCTCGCCCACGGCACCCGGAGCGGGACGCAGGAGGTAGACGTAGGCGGCGGGAACGAGGGTGAAGGAGTGGGCTGCCATGGCGACCACCGTAGACCAGGTGCCGGAGCGGAGCCGGACGGGCGGAGGATATGAGGAGAACGGTCGGGATACGGGAGACAGGGACTCATGAAACCATCAGGAATGTAGGCGATGCTCCGGTGCAGTCAGTCATCAGTGGCCGTCTGCGGCAGCTTTTCGCAGCGTGCCCGTCCTGGGGCATCTGAGAATCACCTCGACGGTAACGCTGCCGGCTCGACGTCGGACAACTAGGATCCACCCTGGGGTGACGGGAGATCTCGGACCCAGTCCGCGGACCCGACGTCGCCGCCGACCGCCAGTCGTCGACACGATCAATGATGACCGATGCCGACCTGAGCCCGACCGACGCCCCGTTGACGTCGATTGACGACGCTGCCTGAGGAGGACCCGATGCAGACCAGCCTTACTCGGCTCACAGCCGACGACGGAACGCGTCTGGTCGTGCACATCTGGCTCCCCGAGTGGCTCATCGACGGCTCCCTCCTGGTGGCCGACGCCCCCGAGACCGACTCCCCAGCGCCCGCCTCGGCCGCGACGCGCCCACAGGTACCCGGCGCCGCCCGCCCCCGGGGCATCATCGTCATCGCCCACGGCATGGCCGAGCACGCCTCGCGCTACGCCCGCTTCGCCGCCTCCGCTGTGGAGGAGGGTTATGCGGTCCTGGCCGAGGACCACCGCGGCCACGGGGCCACCGCCGCCCCGGGCGGCTTCGGCTTTGTCTCCGAGCGAGACGGCTGGGAGCGGGTTGTGGCCGACATGGGCACCGTCCTGGACGCGGCTCGGCGGGCCTGGCCCGATGTTCCGGTCTTCCTCATGGGCCACTCCTGGGGCTCCTTCCTGGCCCGCGACCTGGCCGCGCGCCGCGGCGGTGAGCTGGCCGGCCTCATCCTGCTGGGGACCGGCTCAGGAACTGGTGCGCTGACCCGTCCCGCCGCCGCGGTCTGTGCCGGGGAGTCCCTGGCTGCGCGGCCCGCGCCACCCCTCTCGGCTGCTCAACGCGCTCGCCTTCGGCCCCTACCAGCGCCACTTCGCCCCCAACCGCACCGAGGCCGACTGGATCAGCCGGGACGTTCACGAGGTCGACCGCTACGTCGCCGACCCCTGGTGCGGATTCGTGTGCACCGCCAGCTTCTTCCGCGACCTCGTTGCCGGAGGAAGGGCCGTCAATACGGCCGCCCACGCCGCGGCCGTGCCCGCGCAGCTGCCCATGCTCCTGGCCTCCGGTGACCGGGACCCGGTTGGCGCCATGGGGCGGGGTGTCCAGCGCTCCGCCACCCTCTACCGCCGCGCCGGCGTGCGAGAGGTCTGCGTCATCCTCTACCCGGGCGGGCGCCACGAGCTGCTCAACGAGACCAACCGGGACCAGGTCACCGGCGACATCCTCACCTGGATCGACGGACACCTGCCCGAACTGTGAGAACCGACGGGTAATCACGGAGTCTCAGGCGGATACCCGGGTTATTCTTGTAGGAAACCTACAAGTTGCGCGGTGGCTCTTCGGTGGGAACCGGTCGTTCGTCAACTCTGCGATCCCCGTAGGGTGGAGTCATGGTCACCAAACTCTCCTCCACGTCAACCGCCGGCAGCCTCGCCCACAGTCCCGCGCTCGCCCGCGTTCGCGAGGCCGGCCTGGTCCTGACCGGAACGCTCTCCCTGATCCTCATCGGTCAGATCACGATCCCCCTGCCCTTCACTCCCGTTCCGATCACCATGGGTACCTTCGCGGCCCTGGGTGTCGGCGCCGTGCTCGGCTCGCGCCGTGGCGCCCTGTCCGCGCTGCTCCTCGGTGCCCTGGCCGCTGTTGGGGCCCCGGTCCTGCACGACTGGAAAGGCGGCGCCATCGTGACCTTCGGTTACGTCGTCGGATACGTCCTCATCGCCCTCATCGCCGGACGCGCCGCCACCGTGTGGTCGCGCCACTCCGGCTCCATGGCATCTCGGGTCGCCACCGGCGTCGCCCTCATGCTGCTGGCCTCGGCCTCGGTCTACATCCCGGGCCTCATCTGGCTGAAGGTCGCCACCGGCGCCAGCTGGAGCACTGCCCTGAGCCTGGGCCTGGTGCCCTTCATCGCGGGAGACATCCTGAAGTCCGTGGTCGCCACCGGCCTGCTCCCCGCGCGCAGTCGCCTTCGCTGACCGCCTGACGACGCGGGTCGGACCCTCCGTGTGCCCCGCCGGGCTCTGCGCTCGGCGGGGCACACGGGCCTGAGGGCCCGCTTCGGGGCGGTCGGAGGGGGTTAGAGTGCCCGTATGAGTCAGCCCGAAAGGCGGGCCGTACCCGTCCTGTCCGTCATGGACATGGTCCCCGTCAGCGCCGGATGCAGCCGCACCGACGCTCTTACCGACATGATCGCCCTGGCTCGAGCCGCCGACGCCGCCGGCTATGAGCGCTACTGGCTGGCCGAGCACCACGGCTCCACCACCCTACCCTGTCCTCGGCGACCATCGTCCCTCATGGGGCAGGTCCTGGCCGCCACCGAGCGCCTGGGTGTCGCCTCCGGCGGGATCATGCTGCCCAACCACGCCCCGCTCGTTGTCGCCGAGCAGATCGGAACCCTGGCCACCCTCTACCCCGGCCGGGTTGATCTGGGACTGGGGCGGGCCCCGGGCACCGACCGGCGCACGGCCGCTGCACTGCGCCGGCGGGCCTCCGAACCGGGCCGCTTTGCCGAGGAGATCCTGGAGATCCTCACCTACCTCGGTGACGAGCCCGTGCCGGAACGGGTCCCCGGCTCCCTCCTCCTGGGCTCCCCGGCAATCCCGACGACGCCCTCCACGCCCCTGAGCCCGGCGGCCCCGCGTGCGGGCCATCCTCGGGAGGGCACCCACCCGACCGTGTGGGTGCTCGGCTCCTCGGTCAACGGCGCCCGCGTGGCCGGGCCGGCTCGGACTTCCCTTCGCCGTGGCCTCGCACTTCGCCCCGGTCCAGGCCGAGGCGGCGATCGCCACCTACCGCTCCGTCCTGGAGTCCCGTACCGAAGACGCTCCCGGCCCTCAGTACGCGCCGGATGTCCCCCGGGTCGCAGCCGCCGTCAACGTCATGGTGGCCCCCAGCCAGGAGGAGGCCCGCCTGCTGTTCAGCACCGCCATGGCCGCCGCTGCCCGCATCGTCGGCAACCGGCCCGGGCCGCTGGACCCGCCCAGCCAGGGACCCTCGAGGCCTGGCGCGCCTACGCGCCCGGCCGGGAGGGGGCCGTCGAGGCGGCCATGTCCCTGTCCTTCGTGGGCACGGCCGACGACGTCGCCGCCCGCCTGCGTGAGCAGGCCGCCCGGTGGGACCTCGACGAGATCCTCGTGGTCACCTACGCCCACGACCCGGCCCTGCGGCGCCGCTCCTACGAGCTGCTCGCCCAGGCCTGGAACGCCTGAGACTACCGGTTTCTCACGGTTTGACGCGCGTTCCACGTGTCGGTCCTGTTTCCCATGGCGGGACGTAGTATGCCCCGCCTGTGGGCGGCGCCTGAGTCCCTCAGTGTGCCGAAACCCTCTGTCCCAGTGACGAATCCCCGTCGGTTCCATGCCCCATGGAGGTCGCATGAACAACGCCCTGACAGTGTCGCGCCGTGGCTTCGGGCTCGGCGCGGCCGCCTTCGGCCTGCTCCTGGTCTCAGGATGCTCGCGCGGATCGAGCTCGGAAGGAGGCGGGCTGGGCAGCGGCAGCGGCAAGCTGACCCTGGCCTACAACTCCGACGGCCCGCACAAGACCTGGGCCGAGGCCGTGTGCCACTCGGTGTCCAACGTCCTGGGCATCACCATGGAGCCCCTGCCGGTGGCCCAGTTCTCCGAGATGCGCTCGGCCATCACCAGCACACGCTCCTGGGCGCCTTCCGCAGCGGATGGGTCGGCCGACTATCCCCGTCGCTGGAGAACTTCCTCAACGCCACCTTCCAGACCGGCGCCAGCGCTAACGACTCCCAGTACTCCTCGAAGACCTTCGACGACCTCCTGGCCCAGGCGGCGGCGGCCACTGACCCCCGAGACCGCCTACGGCTACTTCCGCCAGGCCCAGTCCCAGCTCTTCGCCGACCTGCCCGGCATCCCGCTGTGGTACCAGAACGGGATCGGCGGCTACTCCCGCAACGCCTCCAACGTCGACTTCGACTGGAGGGCCGTCCCCGGTCTACGAGGAGGCCCGCCCAGCGCCAACGGCGGCGTCATCCTGGCCAACAACACCGAGCCCCAGAACTCGCTGCTGCCCACCAACACCAACGAGTTCGGTGGTGGGCGGGTCCTCGACCTGATCTATCGCCGGTCTGATCCGCTACGACAAGGACGGTAACGTCATCAACGAGGTGGCCTCTCCATTGAGACCACGGACAACCAGCACTACACGATCACTCTCAAACCGGGCTGGACCTTCTCCGACGGCAGTCCCGGTGACCGCCGACTCCTTCATCAAGGCTTGGAAGTTCGGCGCCCTGCTGTCCAACGCCCAGCTCGGCTCCTCCTTCTTCGAGCGGATCAAGGGCTTCTCCCTACGACGAGGACTCCGAGCTGACCGGGCTGACCAAGGTGGACGACCTCACCTTCACAGTCGAGCTGAACGCCCCGGCGTCGGACTTCAAGATCAGCCTGGGGCACTACGCCTACTATCCGATGCCGGACTCCGCCTTCAAGGACATCAAGGCCTACGGCAACAAGCCCTGTGGGCAACGGCCCCTACCGGCTCGTCTCCTGGGACCACGACAGCCGGATGGTCCTGAGCCCAACCCCGCCTACGCCGGCGGGCGCACCGTGGCGAACAAGGGCGTCACCTTCAAGCTGTACACGAGCTACGACTCGGTCTACAACGACCTGCTGGCCGACGCCATCGACATCGCCGACGGAGTCCCCTGACTCTTCCCTGCCCATCTTCCAGAAGCAGCTGGGCGAGCGTGCCATCAACAAGCCAGCCGCATACTTCCAGGGACTCGCCATCGACGTCACCCACGAGCACTGGAAGATGGACGAGGAGGGACGCGCCCGCCGTGCCGCCATCTGCCGGGCCATCGACCGCAAGCTCATCTGCGACAAGCTCTACTACGGCACCCGCACGCCCGCCAAGGACTTCACCGCTCCCCACCGTTGTGGGCTGGACGCCGGATGTCCCTGGGCAACGAGGTCCTCACCTACGACCCGGACGAGGCCAGACGCCTGTGGGCGCGGGCCGAGGCCATCTCCAAGTTCTGATCGGGAGGAAGAAGGAGACATGCTTCGCTACGTCGCACGCAGGCTGCTGCAGATGGTCCCGGTGTTCTTCGGTGCCACGCTGCTCATCTACGCGATGGTCTTCGCCCCTGCCGGGCGACCCGATCGCCGCGCTCGGGGGCCAGCGCTCGCTCAGCCCCGAGGTGATCGACCAGATCAAGGCCAGCTACCACCTCGACAAGCCCTTCATCGTCCAGTACCTGCTCTACCTCAAGGGACTGTTCACCCTGGACCTGGGCCAGTCGCTGCGGGGGACCGAGTCCGTCCTCGACGTGCTGGTGCGGGCCTACCCGATCACCATCAAGCTCTCCCTCATGGCCCTGGCCTTCGAGGCCATCGCGGGCATCGGCTTCGGCCTCATCGCCGGGGTGAGGAAGGGCGGCTGGTTCGACGCCACCGTCCTGGTGCTCTCCCTGGTGGTCATCGCCGTGCCCACCTTCGTCATCGGCTTCGTCCTGCAGTTCATCGTCGGGGTCCGCCTGGGGCTGGCTGCCCGTGACCGCCGGTGAGAGCCCCGGTCTCACCGAGCTCCCTCATGCCCGCGGTGGTGCTGGGCGCCGTCTCCTTCGCCTACGTGCTGCGCCTGACCCGCACCGAGGTGGCTGAGAACCTCACCGCCGACCACGTGCGCACCGCCCGGGCCAAGGGCCTGAGCGGGGCCCGCGTCATGATCGTCCACGTCCTGCGCAACTCCCTGGTCCCGGTCGTCACCTTCCTGGGTGCGGACCTGGGGGCCCTCATGGGAGGCGCCATCGTCACCGAGGGCATCTTCAACATCAAGGGCGTGGGCGGCACCCTCTACTCCGCCATCATCCGCGGCGACGGACCCATGGTCGTGTCCTTCACGACCGTGCTCGTGCTCGTCTTCATCGTCTCCAACCTCCTGGTGGACCTGCTCTACGCCGCCCTGGACCCGAGGATCCGCTATGCCTGAGAACACCACGTCCCCCACTACCCGCCCCGGGCCAGGAGCGCTTCGTCATCGCCGACGACGAGATCGGCCTGGGCGCCGTCGACGCCGTCGCCGACGAGTCCGCCCCGGCCTCCGTCTGGGTCGACGCCTGGAGGCAGCCTGCGCCGTCGGCCCCATCTTCTGGGCGGCCTCGGTGCTCATCGCCGTGGCCGTGGCCTTCTCCCTGGTCCCCGGGCTCATCGCCCCGCGCGACCCCGGCTACTGCACGCTGGTCAACTCCCTACCAGGGGCCCTCCTGGGGCCACCCCTTCGGATTCGACATCCAGGGCTGCGACATCTTCGCCCGCACGGTCCACGGGGCCCGGGCCTCGGTGAGCGTGGGCATCTTCACCACCCTCGTCGTGGTCCTCGTCGGCTCGGCCGTCGGGGCCCCTGGCCGGGTTCTTCGGCGGGTTCTTCGACGCGCTGCTCTCGCGCGTCACCGACATCTTCTTCGCCGTGCCCTTCGTCCTGGCGGCCATCGTCGTCATGCAGATGTTCCGCAACGACCGCTCGATCCTCACCGTCATCCTGGTCCTGGCCCTGTTCGGCTGGCCCCAGATCGCCCGCATCACGCGAGGCTCGGTGATGAGCGTTAAGAACGAGGACTACGTGACCGCCTCGCGGGCACTGGGCTCGGGACGCATGGCCATGCTGCTGCGCCACGTCATGCCCAACGCCGCCGCCCCCCATCATCGTGACCGCCACCGTCGAGCTCGGCGTCTTCATCGTCTCGGAGGCCACCTTGAGCTTCCTGGGCATCGGCCTGCCCTCCTCGGTCGTCTCCCTGGGGCGCGGACATCGCGGCCGCCAGGACGCCCCTCAACAGCCACCCCAGCGTCCTGCTCTTTCCCCGCCGGCGCACTGGCCCCTGACCGTGCTCGGCTTCATCATGCTCGGCGACGTCGTCCGCGACGCCCTGGACCCGAAGGCCCGCAAGTGACACCCTCCAACCCATCCACCGCCACCGCCTCAGGCGCCTCCGACAAGACCTTCGCCCCCGCGGCCTCCTGGAAGGCCGAGAGCGACCCCCTCCTGGAGATCAGCGACCTGGAGGTCGCCTTCCGCTCCTCGACCGGGCTCGTCCCGGCCGTGCGCAAGGCGAACCTGACCCTCTACCCCGGCCAGTCCGTGGCCATCGTGGGGGAGTCGGGCTCGGGCAAGTCCACCCTGGCCCACGCCGTCATCGGGCTGCTGCCCGGAACCGGTCGGGTCACCGGCGGCACGATCCGCTTCCAGGGCCGCGACATCACCCACCTGGGCACCCAGGAGCTCACCGCCCTGCGCGGCTCCTCCATCGGCCTGGTGCCCCAGGACCCCATGTCCAACCTCAACCCGGTGTGGTCCATCGGCTTCCAGGTCAAGGAGGCGCTGCGGGCCAACGGCCTGGCCGGCGTCGCCGACGACCGCCTCGCCCACCTCATGGCCGAACATGCCGAGCACACCGGGCACGCCGCTGACGCCCAGAAGGCGGCCCCCTCGGCCGGCGGGCGCATCGACGTCGACGAGCAGGTGGCCCTCCTGCTGGAGCAGGCCGGCCTGCCCGAGGCCTCCCGGCGGGCCAAGCAGTACCCCCACGAGTTCTCCGGCGGCATGCGCCAGCGCGCCCTCATCGCCATCGGCCTGGCTGCCCGCCCCGACCTGCTCATCGCCGATGAGCCCACCAGCGCCCTGGACGTCACCGTCCAGCGACGCATCCTCGACCACCTCCAGACCCTCGTGCGCGAGCTGGGCACCGCGATGCTCTTCATCACCCACGACCTGGGGCTGGCCGCCGAGAGGGCCGAGCACATCGTCGTCATGCACCGCGGCCGGGTCGTCGAGTCCGGTCCCCAGCCTCGAGGTGCTCCAGGACCCCCGCCACCCCTACACCCAGCGCCTGGTCAAGGCCGCCCCTCCCTGGCCTCCCGGCGCATCGAGTCCGCCCACGCCCGCGGCATCCAGGTCACCGACGACGAGCTCCTGGGCGCCAGCCTGGGATCGAGCGCCACCGAGGAGATCCTGCGCGTGGAGCACCTCACCAAGGTCTTCGAGGTGCGCGGCGCCAAGGGCAGGACAAGACCCTCACCGCCGTCGACGACGTCAGCTTCGGTATCCGCAAAGGGCACGACGACGGCGCTCGTCGGGCGAGTCCGGCTCGGGCAAGTCCACGGTCGCCAACATCATCTCTGAACCTCATCGACCCCACCTCCGGCAAGGTGTTTCCACGACGGGGTGGACCTGTCCACCCTGGGGCCCAAGGAGCTCTTCGCCCTGCGGCGCATCATGCAGCCGGTCTTCCAGAACCCCTACGGCTCCCTGGACCCGATGTACTCGATCTTCCGCGTCGTCGAGGAGCCGCTGCGGGTCCACGGGATCGGCACCGCCAAGGAGCGCGAGGCGCGCGTCGCCGAGCTGCTCGACATGGTCTCCCTGCCGCGCTCGGTCATGCGCCGCTACCCCCACGAGCTCTCCGGCGGTCAGCGCCAGCGCGTCGCCATCGCCCGGGCCCTGGCCCTCAAGCCGCAGATCGTCGTCCTCGACGAGGCGGTCTCCGCCCTGGACGTGCTGGTCCAGGCCCAGATCCTGCGCCTGCTGTCCGACCTGCAGGCCGAGCTGGAGCTGACCTACCTGTTCATCACCCACGACCTGGCCGTCGTGCGCCAGATCGCCGACGACGTCGTCGTCATGGAGCACGGGCGCATCGTGGAGTCCGGGGCGGCCGACGAGCTCTTCGCCAACCCGCGCCAGGACTACACCCGCGAGCTCATCCGGGCCGTCCCCGGAGCCGGCATCGACCTCTACGGCGATGAGGCACCCTCGAGGTCCGAGAGCTGAGGATGGACGTCTGACGACGCGGCGGTGGACGTCAATCCGCCGCCGCGTTTCATTTCCCTCCGATATCGACCAGGTGGGCATTTCCTGAATGCTGGAAATGTATCCATTGAGTTTCACTCAACAGGTATTGTGACCCCGTTCATTTGTTCGTACACGGTGTCACCTTCACGGCTGTCAGGTGCTCGTGCCACGGGCCGGTGATCCTGCACCGGTGGGTTGTCCGAAGGAGGAGAACGCATGCTCCCGTACCTGGCGCGCCGGATCGCGAACTACGCGGTCCTGCTGTTCATCGCCACATCGTTGGCCTATCTACTGGCCTCGGCCTCCCTGGATCCCTCGGCCCTGTGGAACCGTCAGGATCCTTCCCTCAACTGGGACGCCATTCACGCCAACCTCGTGAAGTACAACATCAGTCACGACCTGCCCGTGTGGGACCGCTACGTCACCCTGGCTGCGCAACGTGCTCTTCCACTGGGACTGGGGGCGCACCCCCTAAGGGTGAGCTCATCAACACTCCTCATCGGCACCAAGATCTTCGTCTCGGTGCGGCTGGTCTTCCTGGGTGCCGCCATCGGCATGGTCGGGGAGTGGCCCTGGGGGCCTGGACCGCCACGCGCCAGTACCGCTTCTCCGACCGCGTGACCTCCCTGATCTCCATGATTATCATCTCCACCCCCGCCATGGTCATCGCGATCCTCCTGCAGGTCCTGGCCGTCCAGATCAACCGCAGCTCCGGCTTCCAGATCTTCGAGTTCACCGGTGAGGGGGAGGGCGCCCTCGGTCGCCTCCAGCACCTGCTGCTTCCCACCCTGTCGATGTCGCTGGGCGGTATCGCCTCCTACTCCCGCTTCCAGCGCAACCTCATGCTCGACACCCTGGGCGCCGACTACGTGCGCACCGCCCGCGCCAAGGGCCTCATCAAGCGCAAGGCGCTGACCCGCCACGCGCTGCGCACCGCGCTCATCCCCATGGCCACCTACTTCGCCTTCGCCCTGGCCACCCTGTTCACCGGTGCCGCCATCACCGAGCGGGTCTACGGCTGGCACGGCATGGGCGAGTACTCCATCAGCGCGATCTCCGGCATGGACATCAACGGAGTGACGGCCGTCGTCGCCTTCTCCGGGCTGTGCACCCTCACCGGCGCGCTCCTGTCCGATGTCTTCGTGGCGATCGTCGACCCGAGAGTGAGGGTGAGCTGACCCATGGCGCGCAATGCTGAACCCAACGGGATGGCCTCCATCGGCAAGCAGATGACGGTGGGCGGCTACGCCGCCGTCGAGCAGGGCGGGGAGGCCCCGCTGAGCCCCGAGGACCTGGGCGACATCACCAGGAGACCCCCAGGGACTCCCGGCGTCTGACCCGCAGGCAGATCATCACCCGGCGCTTCTGGCGCAACAAGGGGCCGTCGTCGGCGCGATCGGCTTCCCTGCTCATGGTGCTCTTCGCGCTCCTCGGTGACGCCGCGACCCACTGGACCTTCACCGACGTCGACTCCTCCGCCTTCCTGCAGGCCCCCAGTGCCGATCACTGGTTCGGCACCACCCAGGGCGGCCGCGACGTTCACGCGATGGTCGTGGAGGGCACCCGCAAGTCCATGATGATCGGCGTCTTCGTCGCCCCTGCTCCAGACGGGCATCGCCGCCGTCATCGGGTCCTCGGCCGCCTACTTCGGCGGCTGGTGGAGAAGATCGCCCTGTGGGCCACCGACCTGCTCCTGGTGGTGCCCTCCTTCCTCATCATCGCGATCCTCTCCCAGCGGGCCGGAGCCGCCAAGGGCTCCATCGCGCTGTTCATCATCCTGCTGGCCGGCTTCGGGTGGATGCTCACGGCCCGCGTGGTGCGCTCCCTGACCCTGAGCGTGAAGAACCTGAGTACGTCAATGCCGCCCGCTTCATGAACGTGCCCAGTCCCGTCATCATCGCCCGGCACATCCCTGCCCAATATCGCCTCCCTGCTCATCGTGGACGCCACCATCAACGTGGCCTACGCCGTCATCAGCGAGACGACGCTGTCCTACTTCGGCTTTCGGGGTCCAGCCGCCCAACACCTCCCTGGGCACCCTCATCGCCGAGGGGCAGCGCTCCGCGACCACCTACCCCTGGATCTTCCTGGCCCCGGCCGCCGTGCTCGTCCTCATGCTCCTGTGCGTCAACGTCATGGGTGACGGTCTGCGCGATGCCATCGATCCCTCGTCCAAGTCAGGAGGCAAGGCATGAGCCCCACGAGCAGCACCCGCACGTCCGCCGAGGCCACGAAGAGTGCCGCGGCCGTGCCCGCCGTCGATGCCCGCAGAGGCGACGACGCGCTGCCGGACCCCACCAGCGCCGCCCCGCTGCTGGAGGTCTCCGACCTGAAGGTCTCCTTCCCTCCGAGGACGGGCGCGTCAACGCCGTGCGCGGAGTCAACCCTGTCCGTCGCCCGCGGTGAGGTGCTGGCCCTGGTCGGCGAGTCCGGCTCGGGCAAGTCCGTCACCTCGACGGCGGTCATGGGACTGCTCGACGAGTCCGCCGAGGTCACCGGCTCGGTGCGCCTCCACGGCACCGAGCCTGCTGGGGCGGCCCGACGGCTACATGTCCCGCATCCGCGGCTCCCAGGTCGCCATGGTCTTCCAGGACCCGCTCAGCGCCCTGACCCCCGTGTACACGGTGGGCGCCCAGATCGTCGAGGCCCTGCGGATCCACCAGCCCGGGATGAGCGAGGCGGACGCCCACAAGCGCGCCGTCGAGCTGCTCGACCTGGTGGGCATCCCCAACCCGCAGGTGCGTGCCAAGGCCTACCCCCACGAGTTCTCCGGCGGCATGCGCCAGCGGGCCGTCATCGCCATCGCGATCGCCAACGACCCCGATCTCATCATCGCCGACGAGCCCACCACGGCCCTCGACGTCACCATCCAGGCCCAGATCCTCGACGTGCTGCGCACCGCCCAGAAGGAGACCGGTGCCGGCGTCATCATGATTACCCACGACCTGGGGGTCGTGGCCGGCATGGCGGACCGGGTGGCCGTCATGTACGCCGGGCGCATCGTGGAGACCGGCGACGTCGACGACATCTTCTACCGCTCGCGCATGCCCTACACGATCGGCCTGCTCGGCTCCCTGCCCCGTCTGGACGCGCGCAAGGACTCGGCCCTGGCCACCCTGGAGGGCAACCTGCCCTCCCTGCTCGAGCTGCCCCGAGGGTGCCCCTTCATCCCCCTGCTGCCCCATGGCCCAGGCCGAGTGCGCCCAGGAGGAGCCGGAGCCCTCACCCTCGTGGAGCGCGACGGGACCGACGGCCAGGAGGCCGGCTCCGGCGCCCAGTACTCGGCCTGCCACCGCCGCGACGAGATCGAGCGGGACCAGCTCGACTACTCCCACATCTATCCCGTGCCGGCTCTCAAGACTCCCGAGACCATGAGCCTGCCGCACGCCGAGCGCCCCTGAGGTCCTGCGCGTCACCGACCTCGTCAAGGAGTTCCCCCTCATGAAGGGCGCCGTCTTCAAAAGACGCGTGGGCACCGTCCACGCCGTCGACGGCGTCTCCTTCGACGTCCGCCGGGGCGAGACCCTGGCCCTGGTCGGCGAGTCCGGATGCGGCAAGACCACCACCCTCATGGAGGTCCTCTCCCTCCAGGCGCCCCAGGAGGGCACGATCGTGGTCCTGGGCAAGGACACGGCCGACCTGGGGCGGGCCCAGCGCCGCCAGGTGCGCCGCGACCTGCAGATCGTCTTCCAGGACCCCATGGCCTCCCTGGACCCGCGCCCTGCCGATCTTCGACATCATCGCCGAGCCGCTGCGGGCCAACGGCTGGAAGAAGGCGGACATCGGGCCGCGCATCGAGGGAGCTCATGGGCTTGTCGGGCTCGAGCCCAGCCACGCCAACCGCTACCCGCGCAACTTCTCCGGCGGGCAGCGTCAGCGCATCGGCATCGCCCGCGCCCCTGGCCCTCGAACCCAGCCTCCTGGTCCTCGATGAGCCGGTCTCCGCCCTGGACGTGTCCATCCAGGCCGGCGTCATCAACCTGCTCGACGAGCCTGCGCGCCACCATGGGCCTGAGCTACCTCTTCGTGGCCCACGACCCTGTCAGTGGTGCGCCACATCGCCGACCGCGTCGCCGTCATGTACCTGGGGCGGATCGTGGAGATCGGCGACGTCGACACCATCTTCGAGGCCCCGGCCCACCCCTACACCCAGGCCCCTGCTCTCGGCGATCCCCATCCCGGACCCGGCTAAGGAGCGCGGCCGCAGCCGCATCGTCCTGGAGGGCGACATGCCCAGCCCCGCCAACCCGCCCTCGGGTTGCCGCTTCCGCACCCGCTGCCCGAAGTTCGCCTCAGGACTCACCGACGACGAGCGCTCGGCCTGCCTGGGAGCCATGCCGGAGTTCCGCTCCCAGGGCGAGGACCACGACGTCGCCTGCTACTACCCCGAGCGCACCGCGGTCTTCTGACGTCCCTCGCCCCCGAGTCCACCCATCGCACTGTCCACCGATCCAGTCCACCGATCCTGCCCACCACCGCGCGCCGACGACGGCGCCCTTAGTGAACGGAGATTCCCATGAAGTCTCAACCGTCGCATGTTCCTCGCCACGACGGCCTCCGCGGCCGTCCTGACCGCCCTGGCTGCCTGCGCCAAGAACGGCTCCGGCTCCTCGGGCTCCACCGCCGGTGTCCCACCGCCGCCCCGACGAGCTCCAGGACGGGGGCACGCTGCGCTTCGGCATCGCCACGGCGCCCGGCGAAACTGGAACGCCGCGACCGTGGACGGCAACCTCGTCGACACACGCCTGGTCATGAAGTTCGTCATGCCCCTACACCGTCGACTGGGCCGAGGACGGCAAGGCGACACCGAACCCCGACTTCCTCACCGAGCTCGAGGCCGCGGAGGTCGGCGGCAAGACCGTGGTCACCGTCGCCGTCAACGAGAAAGCCACCTGGGGCAACGGGCGCAAGTGGGACCTGAGGACATCAAGGCGTTCTTCGACCACGTCAAGGACCCCAGCTACTCCTGGGCCTCACGTCGAGGGAACTCGACAAGGTCGAGAAGGTCGAGATCGTGGACAAGCAGACCGCCAAGGTCACCTTCAACTCGGTCTACCCCGACTGGTCCCACTGCGCTGGCCAGCATCACCCCAGGGAGCCTCATGGCCGACGCCAAGACCTTCAACGAGTCGATGGCCGGCGCCACCAAGTTCAACAACGACTACTTCGCCGGTCCCCTTCAAGATCAAGAGCTCACGACGAGTCCAAGCAGGTCATCACCCTGGAGCGCAACGACAAGTGGTGGGGCGCCGCGCCCAGCTCGAGACCGTCACCCCTGCACGTCCTGGACGACTCGGCCCTGGGACAGGCCTTCGCCAACAAGGAGATCGACGTCCTGGACTACATCTTCTCCGCCGACGTCTACCAGCAGGCCAGCGGCCGTGACGACGCCGAGGTCCGCCAGAACACCGGCCTGCAGTGGCGTCACATCATGTTCAACGCCTCCTCCGGTCCCCCTGGCGGACAAGGCCGTGCGTCAGGCCATCATCCCGGGCCTGCAACCGTGAGGCCATCGCCGCCTCCGACCTGGCGGGTCTGCCCGTGGACGCCAAGAAGACCCTCATGGGCAACCGCTTCTTCCCTGCCCGTCCAGGAGGGCTACCAGGACAACTCCACCAGCTGGGGGCCACGACGTCGAGGCCGCCAAGAAGCTGCTCGACGGCGCCGGGCTGGGTGGCCGGATCCGACGGCGTGCGTGCCAAGGACGGCACGAAGCTCGAGCTGGTGATGACCATCCTCCAACGCCCCCGGTGGCCACCAACGAGGCCAACCTCCTTCAGAAGCAGCTGAACGAGGTCGGCATCAAGCTCAGTGTCTCCACGGTCGAGATCGACAAGTACTTCCCGGAGTACATCAACAAGAAGAACTACGCGCTGACGGCCTTCACCACCGAGAACACCCAGTACCCCCTGGCCAACGTGGGCCAGTACTACGCCCTCGACCAGCCAGTCGAACTACACCGGACTGTCCGTCTCGAGGTCGACCAGTACGTCGCCAAGATCGGCTCGACCCCCGACGGTGCCGAGCGCAACAAGCTCGCCAACGAGCTCGACAAGATTCTGTGGGAGAACGTCTTCAACATCCCGATCTACCAGCGCATGCAGCTGACCGCCGTGCCCAAGACGCTGCGCAACTCGGCGCCCAGGGGCTGGCCTCCTTCCGGCCCGAGAGCATCGGCTACGTCAAGAGCCTGAGCCGGTGCCCGCAACCGGAGCGGATGACGACGGACGAGAGCCGGTGCGGCATGATGCGCCCGTGCAAGAAGACGTGCCCACCACCGTGTCCACCACTGTGCTCCCTGTCATGCCGACCGTCGTCATCCGCTCCCTGCCGGCCCGCCTGGGCACCGCCCTCATCGGCCTGGCTGCGGCGGGATGTCCCTGACGATCGGCCTGGCCGACGGCGCGCCCACGGGCTGCGCACCCTGGCCTGGGCGGGGCTGCTCACCTTCCCTCACCTGGCTGCTGTGGTGGGCCCCGCAGATCACCCCTGACCCCGCAGGCTCTCACCATCCGCAACGCCTGGCGCACCCACGTGCTGGGCTGGGACGAGGTCGAGATGTGCCGCACCCGCTGGGGGCTGTCGGTCGTCACCCGTGACGACGTCGAGGTGCGGGCCTCGGCCGCTCCCCCGCCGCGGCGGCATGGCCGAGTCCTTCGGCGCCGCCAGGAGCTGCGCGAGCAGCAGGAGCGGCGCGACGGCCTGCGGGCCACCGAACCGGCCCCGGCGGTGCGCCCGGAGTACCTGGTGGGGAGGGACTCACCGCACCAACCTCGACACCGGTGATGCCGGGTCCCTCATCGAGGGCCTACGCCGAGCAGGTGCGCAGCCTTCCCTGCTCAGGCCGCGGACGATGCGGCGCCCGGGCGCGGCCGCCGGCGTGAGCAGCAGCCTCAACCGCCCGGTCG
>BNJU01003330.1_pt1 | contig 39508 bp, 54 predicted proteins | sample 8539281 | NCBI WGS metagenome assembly BNJU01 (sample SAMD00202456, study PRJDB9452) | human saliva metagenome | isolation source: human saliva | place: Japan
ATGGAAGTTACGTATTGCTATCAGTTCGACAAACTGGAATTGTGCGTTTGAAGCGAAGCAAAATACGAAATGCACCGCAGCAATAAATTTCTGTTTAACGATTTCTTTTTCCGGTATTCTCTGTCCCACGGATTTCCTCATGATAGAAATAATCTACGATCACGGATGTCCCTTGAGGACTCTACCATAAGGCATTTCATTATCCACAAGGGACAATCATACTTTTTAGCCATTTCCGCAGCTTTTTACTTCAGCTGTCAGCAGCTGCGGTTATGCTTTGCTGATCTCATCGTAAAGCGGCACAAGATCAGGATGTTTTCCGGCGATATGCTCACAATCGTCTTTTGAAGCTGCCCGAAGATTGAGATTTTCAGCCAGAACAGATCGCACTGATCCTTTACCCGCTCAAAATGCTTCAAAGTCCGTGACTACCGGGAAATACCAGATACGAAACAGACTGTACGGATTCCTCAGTCATATACCTGCTTTCATAGCAGCGATACGCCGTTCAATGCTCGAAGCAGAGTCCATATCGTTCTTGAAATTTTCATCCAGTGTGTGATCGACCATGAAAACGGTCACCGTCCAAGCTTCTTCAGCAGATCAATATCCCGTGCCACAAGATCAGACTTTGTGCAGATCAGAATATCTGCGTCACTGCCGATCAGCTGCTCCAGAAGTTTTCTGGTATTCCCGAATTGCTCCTCCTGTGGATGGTAGCCATCCGTCACAGAACCGATGACCACCCGCTGTCCGGCATATTTCTTTCGGATTCTTAATTTTCGGCCACTGCTCACATCAAGGAAAGTGCCCCCATTCCTCTGGCGTGTGTCCGGTAAGCGCTTCACAAAGAAGCATAGCAATACTTGCAGGCATGTGTACAGCCCACAGGGATTGACTGAGTAACCGCCTCACCGGCGAGACTGACTCTGGTCATGATATTCTTTTGTTTCCACCTCAGTCAATGAGGATTCCGTCGATTACTTCTTCCATGATTTTGTACCTCTAACACTTTTATTAAATTCTTCCGGCATTTCCTGAATCATATTTTCATCCCCTATAATAGGGACAAGGTCTTCCTTCACAAACACCGGAATGCCGAGCGTATGTGCCTGGTCCGTCAGGAGACCATGCCCATTCCGGCTCCGTATGAATCTTCCTGCTCTGGGCCTCGGTCATGGTGCCGACAACAATCCAGTTGATTTTGGAAAATCGACTGTACCGTGACTCGTCGAATAACGGCTCAAAGGTAACATGGTAATGTTTTTGCTCTGACATTTTTGTACGAAGGGCGTCGATACGCCACAGTTCTGGCTTTTCCTCGTCACCGTAACGCCAAACCACTGCGTTTTTCCAGATCGGTATCAAAAATCCTAGCAAATCAGGTCGCTTAGTAAGGAAACAGGAACTCGATGCTGTGATTTTCACGGATCTTGCAAATACCTCGTCTCTCCATTCCGGCTTCCATCCGAGAGATCGCCTCACGGTAAGAAGAAAGTTCTGCGGGACTTTCTTTTCCATCATCTTGAGCTTACCTGGGAAGAATTCAGGTGATCAGCGAAAGTCATCAACCATATGCCAGCGTTTCACATTGTTGCGGTATAGCAATATGCACACCCCACTGTGCAGCCGATGACAATATTCATGTTCTGAATCTGATCTTTGATACAAATACTCATGACTCCTGCCACCCCTCAAGATTCTTTCTGATACGGTCGAGGCATTCCTCAAACCGTAATTTCTTCCTCGAAAAAACCTTTGTAGTAAATACTCCCTCATCCTCATCAGATACAGAATCTGTACCTGCCCTTAAGAGCATGTGCTTTCTCTGTCAGAAACAGGAGTGTTTTCCTTTGTCCGTTTCAGACTGAACACGGCTTATCAGCCCTTGATTTTCCATTCTTTCCAGCATCGTCGTAAGAGATGTTATCGCTAATCCGCATTTGACCGAAAGTGACCTGATTGAGATACCATCCTCCTGCCACAGCACATAAAGAATACGCCCCCTGGCTCCATTAAACGCGTCAATATTTTCGTTGAGAATCTTCTCAAAAATCCGGTCTCAAGTTGTTTTTATTTTTGGTGACCATAAATCCACCATTTGTTTTTCATAAAAGCTCCTATATAGTAGTTTTCTTCAAACAATACTATATAGAGCTTTATTATCAACAGTTTATATGTCTTAATCAGGTAAATTCCGTTTTTCAATTCTCCAAACTGGGATTTATCTATGAGATTTCATAATATCTATGGCAAACTTTCCACTTGCTGCAGCTATAGGAAGCCCTCCACCAGTTTGAATCCATTGACTTGCAAGGTATAAATTGTTTATACCTTTGATAATGCTCTTAACATACTTACTTTTTATAACCTTTCTGTGGATTAAAGCTCATATATCCCCTTTGTGAGCATTACACCAAGTTGTAGAATGTAACTGGAGAATACGTTCCCAAGCACGATGAGTTTACCCTCAAGCTGAGGGAACTTTTTCAACCCTTAATCTCAATTCTTCTGCAATTCGCTGTTTTTCTTGATTATATTTCTCTTTATTATCTTTTAGCCCAAACCAGTAAGCATAATTTTTCAGCATTTTGTAAAACATTACACTGAATAACTCTCTTTTCCCATAGGAAATAGTGTTTCATCATAATCATAAACACGCATTCCACAAAAATTGTGTGTTTCTCCTGCAACATCATATTCGTCACAAGGAAAAATCAATGCTTCCTTCAGGTAATTTCAAATCCGCTTCAGTAACTATTCCAAACGCAACCTGATAACCTGTATTAGAAACATAACCCTCCGGATTCTCATACATGTACCTAAGATTTTTATCCAAATATCCTTCATCAATTAAGTCATAGAAAAGAATGCAGGGTCTGCACACCAAACATAGTTATCTGAGTTGATAACCTTTCCATTATTACCAATAATACTAACAACCTGCTTATCTGCAATATTTATTTTTCAATATTAACGCCCTAAATGTAGTTTGCCACCCAAGGATTCAAATTTTGCAAGCATTCTACTAACTGCCAACAGAACCTCCTGTGGAATAGCTGCTGTATTACTTTGTATAAAAAGCATACGATGCAACAAAGGAGAGGGCAATGAAGTTGCTATTAAAGTAATTTTTAAAAATCGCTCTAATGTAATGATTTGTAAAACGATTTGTAAAGTCTTCCATAGACTGTTTTCCATATTCCTTTATGGCCTTATTAGCATCTTTCATGCTCATTCCTAGTTTAATAAATTGTATTAGGTTCATATGAGCAATTGAAATATCACACGGCGGCTTTATACACTCTAAAGCTTTTAACACAGTCAAAAACAGATTTAATTCTTTTGGTATCTTCTGGAGCAAGTTCTAAAAACTCTTTTCTTGCTTTCTCTAAATTTCTCCACAAATGTAGTGTTACCCCGTCCATTTCCATACAATAAAAATATGGCTCACGATAAATCTCCAAACTATCAGAAAGAACTCCAGATTTTTCCCACATTTTATATAATTGTTCATCCTTATTGCATCCAACGAGAAAATGAGATGCAATTATCATATGATATCCTTGCCTGTTCCACCTCCCTGCACACTCACCACCGCATTTTGTCGTATATTTCTACTGAATATCCAGCCTGCAATGCATATATTCCAGCACTCAAGCCAGAAACACCTGCTCCAATAATTACTACTTTTTACCCATATTCTCTCTACTTTTCTATATAAGGTCTTAGGAACCATTTTAGAGCATCAGACAATACACAATGCTCATACATTACTCTAAGGAACCAAATAAATTTCTAATTTGTTTTGCACTATGTCAGCAACATCATAATCAGTATATTTCTTTTCGATTTCGATATATTTCCTTTCGCTTTCAATATATCTCGATTGCGATCTATAGCTTTTATAGTTTTAATGGTGTGTAAATCCTTGGTAACTACTGGCTGTATCAAATCTGATTTCAAATAAAATCAACGATCTCTCCTGCATATTCTATCGTGTCTTTGTAGCCTGAATTTTAGCACTAAATTGCTCGGCAAGATCAAAAATCGTCTTGGAACTTTTTGCACCATCCCTTAGCTTTGACATGCTCATTTCTCCGTGAGGAATGGTGGTAATGCCACGTTTGATTTTCGTTTATTTCACTTTGTCGTTTCCTTTTGAAAGACGAAAGTAAAAGTATATTTTCAGCCGGCTCAAAATAAAAATTTACTATTCTTACATTGGGAACATTATTTACAGATGTTGCAAGGCTATTTCTGTTTGTTCAGCCATAATTCTGATTCCGCTTTTATATCCATTTAAGGAGACCTCCTAATAATCAAACTATGTCTTCCAGAATATACTATTTCAGCAACCTCGTAATCAGTATATTTCATTTGCTTCCAGAATATGATGATAAAACTTTTCATGCCTTGAAAACAATCATATACTTTCTTCTTTTTATTTCATCGATTTCTTCCTCGTCATCCCAAATATTCGGATACAAATCGGCAGTTTTGCATTCTTCCGTACTGAATTTTTCCAACGCCTTTTTCATATCAAAATGATCGAGTGCAGAAACATATCTTTAATCTTTGTCTTTTCGGTGTATGCCATAAACTCTGATGCATCAACAGAAAAATTCACCTCTCAACCGCCTCACTTAAAGGCTCTGTTTTTATTGGTTCTAAAAGCCTTCTTCCTCCCGTAAGCATAAAATGCAATACATCCCACATTTTATCTATATCCAGCGAAAGTTCCACTTTTCATGGGAATCTTCAATTTCTTCTGAAATCTTATCTTCTATTCCATAACAAGACTCTAAGCTCTTTTTAAATTTTCTATCACTTAAATATCGATAAGTCGCGCGCATTCCCATTTTACATGAGCCCTCCATCATTAACTTATAATTTCATGGTCAATTCTATAAACCATATCCCTGAATTCCAAATATACAGGATAGCTGATACTGGTTCTTTTCCTTTCTCCCAAAACCAGCCTGTGTATGTTGTACTATAGCCGAAGTATCCTTCTGTTAAAAATTCAAAATCCACATCATAGTTTTTCAACATTTGTTCAATCACAACACTAATCTAAAGCCTCCTAAGAAGGGAATACAACTTTTTAATATTTGTTGAATGATACGTCACACTATACTCTCACATATCTTAAGGGTATCCAGCTTTTTCTCAGCTCTGATTCTTCAATGCGTAAGTTTTCTGTTAAATGCAAAAAGCTCCTTTGTATTCGGCAAGGAGATACTGTATAAAGTTGATCGCATAAGGCCTTTTCTACTTCAGCAATCCGATAAAAGTAGTCTCCTTCTGCAACAAACGGATGCCAAGAGGAAATGCCTCAGTAGGTACATCGCGGTAAGTAAATGTCCCGAAAGCTGTTTCAAACTTCTTTTTCTTTTTCTTCTCAGATGTGGCGGAAGTAACAGTATATACCGCTTCCGGAATCATCCCATAGAAGCTTAGAGCATATTCAAAGGAAATGTAGGAAGGACAGTAAATGCTGCGCGCGTAAGTGGGTAAGCCAGAGTATGCCGGTTTGTTTCACAAATTCCTTTGTAATAGGGAAGTACTCACCACCTTTAGCCATACGGGAAAGCTTTAGACTTTGGAGAACCGTATTCACTTAATTCCGCTAGGAGCTATTGTTGTTGATTTTTATCATATTTTTCACCTCATAGTCCTCATCATATGCAACTTTCAGGTGAAAAATAAAGTATTTTTCAATGTTATAGATACAAAAATAAATCCCAAGTTTATTTCCTTCTCCCGTTTTCATCAAAGTTTTTCTTCAATGCAATCTCTGTAGGAATCATCGCGCCAACTAAAGGGATCATCTGAATCATCGTGATAATACCGCCAACAGTACCCATTGTCTCCGTTCCCTTTTCAAAAACAATGGCCATGGCAATCACGGAGAGAGGTGCTGAAAGCAGTCCGCAAAGATACCATGCTTTCCCAAAATATTGATTTGCAAACTTCCATGTTTCTTCATTCCTCATGGACCTTTTTGTTCGGTATCCGAATACATAATTGATTTCTTTCGGTGTTCTCCTGAAAAGTAGCCATCCAAAGAAAAGCATAGTTAACGGAATAAGTAAAACTACGATTAGCATGAATATCCTAAATCCCATTTAAATTCCCTCCATTACTTTTACCTCTAAATGATAGATTCAGCCTCAGCTATACTTGAAAATCATTTTTCTTGCTCTTCTTATGTAATCATGAATAGTTTACTAAATCCAGGTTTATCCCATCATAATATTTTTTCCATAATGACCGCTATTCCATTCTCATTTTCTTTTTCTACGCCCGTCTCTGTAAAACCACATTTTCTCCAAAAGCTCCTACTTTGCATATTTCCTTTCATATAGGCCAGTCTTACTTTTTTATAACCTTCGCTTTTCCATGCAGTTAAAGCCTCTATAATAATAGCGCTCCCTTTCCCTTTTCCGGACTCTTTACTGTCCATCATGAACAAGCCAATGAAAACCGTATCTTCTTTTGGAAAGGAGAGAATAAAGTCCATAATGGCAATTAAGCTGTCATTTTCAAAAAAGCCGATATAAAACTTATCCTCAAGGCTTTTTCCTCCGGTAAGGCTTTTAAATCATTCAGCACCGTTTCCCTACATGGCTTTGGTGGGCAATACGCAAAAGTATTGGGGATTGCCATTCTCTAGATTCAAAAATCCCGGAGATATCCTCTTCCTCCATTTTTAATTCTATACTTTGTAGACAGTTGGCTGATGTTCAGCATACTTTTCTATCTCCCAATCCCTCTTGAAATGTAATCTCTTTTATCTTTTACAAAGCCCTGTTTTTAAGCTTTAGTTATCGGAATCCACAGCTCCATTTTATAATCATTGCTATGCATATCACCTTCATAGTAATATTCAAAGTCAGACTTTTCCTGAATGAACATAGCCATGCTCAGGGAAAAGAAACTTCCATCGCATATTTCCATCCATTATGAGATGCAATCCGGAACACTTCCTATTAACTCTACAACTGCATACTCTGCTTCATCAACTTCCAAAAACATCTAAGCCCATACTTCTTGCTTTGTCTCACATCATTAACGATATAGCCAGCCATATAATTTATTGTGCTTGAGTTTTTCCACATCATGGCAAACGCCCAACACTTTTGACCGCTTCCCTCAAACTTGCAAGTTCATCGTGGCTATATTTTTTCATACAGCTTATCCCAGACACTCGGACATAATGATGAATTAATGCTTTGTTCATTTACCCTGCAACTGCAAAATGCTTGTTTCTTTTTGAATTGTAATATTCATGCTTCTTCCTCCTCTTACACTGAGTGCTAATTGCACTCGTGATACTAATTTAAATGGTTTTCCCATTTCTCACCTCTAGAAGGAGTAAATCCATGAAAATTTTTAAAAGCTGTTCCAAATGAATCTGATGACTCATATCCAAATTTGAAAGCAACATCAATAATCTTTTTCGTCCGTATCTCTTAATATAACGGCTAGCTTCCGTCAATCTTTCTGCTTCTTAAATATTCTGATAGCGTTGTTTCGGTCAGAATAGAGAAACAAGCGACTGAACATTGAATAAGAGTATCCTGATAACTGAGTTACTTTCTTTTCGTCAATCTCATCATCAAGAACTGTTTCAAGATAATCAATCGTATTGTTAAACGACTTGATAATATTCATTTTCAATTCCTCCTTTCTTTCGGTTTATTTTTAGTATAGAGGAAGATTTCTTTTTCCTACCCTACAATATCCGTACAAGTTTTTATAGGTTTCATCTCATAGAAACTTATACCTTGCTAAAGTTCAACAAACTGAAGCTTGTTTGTCTCATTTAGCTTTCTTGGGTTTCTTTTCTGGCAGTTCCGCATACATACCTTTTCAGTAGTTCAGTAATCAAATCCATATCCTCAAATCTGTCGAATGCATACATCAATGTCTTTGAACCCTCATACGGATAACGCAATTCTGAGTCTGCAAGAAGTTTGTCCGATGTCGGCGTTCTCTTTAAAAATAGTTCATTATCGCAAATGTCACCTATCAGCTTACCGTTAAAATATATAAGGTATCCGCCCATCATGGATCTTATGACAATATCACCTGCTGCAGAAAAAATCTCACGAACAAATTCATTAAATTCATTCACTATGATTACCTCCTTCAAAATCAAATATTCCTTACTTTATGGCATACTCTTTCCTATTTTATCCTCAAAATTTCAGCAATCCATTTTCATCAAATTGAAAATTCGGTCCCCATGAAACTTCCCAATAGTATCCATCTAAATCCGAAAAATATGCGTGATATCCATCCCAAAAAACTTCCTGTGGCTCTTTTACAATTTTTCCACCTGCTTTTCTTACTAATGCAATTACAGTCTCTACATCTTCTTTATGTTCAACATTGTAGGCTAATGTAATTCCTGAAAATCCATTCCCTTTTGGTGGATTATTTTCATCAATATCTTTTGCTAATTGTTCCAAAGGAAATAGTTCAAACTTTGTTCCCGGAGTATCAAAAAGCATACTGACAGATTATTTTCTCTGCATCATAAGTGATTGCCACTAAAAAGCTCCATCGCTAATTACCTTTTTCTTCATTCCGGAATAATGCGTCATTTCTCCTAGAAATTCCAAAAATGATGCTGCAATCCGCTTACATCCATCAACACGCATTTTTGCGTGTGTGTTTTCTTTGTCTAATTCATTTTCCTTAAAAACATTATTAACATGTTTACGAACCGTCATCTCTATCAAAAGAGTAATACCATTTGATTAGAACTCAGCTATACTGTCTCATTTTCCAGAGAAAACTGACAACTTAACTTCTTGATCATTTGTTTCAAATAAAATTATCTCATTATTTTTCTCTATTCACCGTACTATCCCATCCTCACACGTTCCAATTTAGCAATCAATTCTATAAACCATATCCCTGAATTCCAAATATACAGGATAGCCGATACAGGTTCTTTTCCTTTCTCCCAAAAGCCAGCCTGTATATGTTGTACTATAGCCGAAGTATCCTTCTGTTAAGATTTCAAATTCTGCATGGGCATATTCTTTCATATATTCTTTTTAATCCGATGGCTTTCCGGAAAATTCCCCTCATATGACAGTCCTATCAAATATCAAAATATTACATTCCTCTAAATCCGTATCAAAAACACAAGTTTTCCGGAATATACTTTTTCCCCTCTTCCGTATATTGAAAGAGTTTATGCGGTTCTAAAGGTTAAAACACCGTTTTGAAAATGAATCTTCTTTATACTGCTATCATGCAAACTAAAAAGAATAATACTTTTTCCTATCCTGCGTAAAATCCATCTCCTGTCTCCCATCCTTATAGCCCTAATTTTCCTAACCACCTCAATATCTTCCACGGAGGTATTCGCAGAAAGCATCAGTGTGTCCTCATTATTTTCATCATAAAATCAATTCCTGTTCTCGATCCAAAAACAGGCCGAGCCATACAATAAAGCTTGCATAATCCTTCATTCTATTCTCGAATTAAAATACTCTATGGCAAAGGTGGATCTTTTTCATCCATTCGTAGTGTAAATTCGATAAGTCTCCGAATAATTTTTCCCAACAAAGGTCATAGGAAAATGACGCACTGTTACTCTGCTCTATCTCTGCCCCATGATACTTCTTTTTCCATTTCCTATTGAGTTTTCTAAATCAAATACTTATTTTTCCGCTTTGTTTGCATGAATAAAACTGCTTACAGACATTTCTACTTTCCCTCACAGACCAATGGTTTCATATAGGGCATAAAAGCCTCTAGAATTCCCCAAAATCTTCCTCATAGCTTCCTAAAATAAGCATTTCATTAGCATCTTGAAACATTACGGTTATCTATCTCCCGCAACTACTGACAGGGGCAGTCCCGTCATTTCACATAATCCATCGGATAGGTATGCGCAGAGTTCTCTCCATGCTCTAAAAATCCGATGCAGGAACATGAATTTTCGATACAAAAACGCCTGATCCGCACAATGCTGATCCATGGGTATGCTCTTTCCTCTTTCACCCCTGCGAAATCGACTCGATAATGGATACTCTCTCTAAAGGGCATCCAGCAGGGCACTTGGAAAGTTGAGGATGTTCTGTAAAAATATTTTTGCTTCATAGTCCTCTTCCTCAATAAATCCGGTATAAAAAGCTCACGAACATATCCTGACTTTATGCAAAATCTATATCCGCGCAATCAATATCTCTATCTTTGATTCCGCTCACATCAAATACGATTCCTTCTTTCTGTATACTCCAATAGAATCTCTTTATTCATCACGTCATGTGTGTAAATAAATGTCCTACCAAGGCTTTCTTCTCATTCCCTGGGCATCTGTCACCATTTTGGGCGTAATCTTATCATAAGATCCATTTTCATCTGCGTTTCTCCTATGACCTCGTATCCAAAATAGGCTTTCTCTCATCACTTCTACTTTATCGGATAGTATCAGTATGTCGGAGCAGAATGTCTTCTTCTCAAAAATCAGATTCCGAAATTCTGTTCTTAATTCATCAGCAACACAATAGATTTCATCGTCATCCCACTCATCCGCATATTCTGCACTGATCCAATTCCCTGCGATTCGAAAAAGCGACATCTCCGATTAGAATTTTTCCGCCCTCTTTAAGATGCGTAAGCAAATTTTTAGCAAAACAGTCTTTTGCGCATCCGTTAAGTGATGAATAGAATAAGTCGCAACAATAAAATCAAGGACTCTTGCTTCCAGTTCATCCGCTAAGCCCTTTGAAAAATCTCCTGATAGAGATGTGCACCCAGCATCTTTTTCACACGCGAGCTCTATCATCTCTTGAGGAAAAATCTTTGTCCGTAAATAGTGCATCCGTTCTCATATAGTCTTGTCGTTAATGTACCTGTCCCAAACCCGAGGTCCAAAACTACTGCATTAGGCTTTTCCATTATAATTTTGTAAATCTCTCCCAGAATCCTTTTTGTACTGCGAAAGGGATAACGATTCTCTTCTTCCGATACCCCGACTGATTTATCATAATCATCCGCCCATAAATCAAAAGCCTTTACTATTTAACATTTTCTCCTACTCTCCTGCTTTTCTATCGTATACCCCTGCTTTTCCTGCCTTTGCCTATCGAACAAGATTCCTCTCGCTCAAAAGCACTCAGTACATTCTTCGGTGACAGCAGCTGAACTCCCATAATTCCTTGCATCCATATTTTATTGCAAAAGCTCCATAATTCCCTTTGCACAGCGAGATTCACTGTCTTGAAAATGACTTTCCTGGGTTCAACTCATATTTGCAGGGAATCCCAAGCTCCTAAAATACTGGAGCAGATCTTCCGTATTTTTCCTGCATGGTTTTTAAAATAGGATGTCTCGTTTTGGACTCTTGATCTCCAATGGATAAATACAGCTTTTCCGGCAGGATTTTTATCGCATTTTCTTTACAAAATTCCTTGAATTCCGGAAACCAAAAAGAGCCCGACATGCTGGCTACACGGGAAAAACATCCGTCTTATACATGGCATACCATGCAAATAAGCCGGCTAAAGAATAGCCGGCTATGCCCTATAAACTCGCCTTTCGTGAATTCTTTCCGTAGCCCAAGGTAAAAATAGCGGACAGTAGACTTTCAGATAGCCATCCGCGCCTCCGGAAAAGGCCTCTCCGTCTTTCGAGCGCAGGCGCGTAGCCATGGGACATCTCCCTCTGCCAGTCATGAATGGCAATGGATAGATAATTACACTCCGGCGCATTCTGTTTCCGAAGCTCCTGATACACCGCCTCCCCCTCATCGGAAAAGCTGTGAAAAACAATCAGCGGGCGGTCCACTTTCTCCACCTGAAATAAGCTAGTTTATGATTACATACAGGTAATTTCTTCTCTGCATACGTTACCCTCTCCCTATCTTTCTCTCCATACTTTCTAATAAGGATATGATTGCATTACAACATTCTTCAAACTCAATGCCTTTAGCATGAATCAAAGTCTTTTTGATAATTCTCCCACCGGATTTTCATAATACTACTACTTTTACAGTAGAAAGAATATCCCGAAACTGGCTAAGAATGATGAGCAGAGCCTCGCTTCTCTGCCGTTGCCGCAGAGAGCGAGACCAAGAGTTTATCATCTATATTTTCTCCCTGTAATTTTAGTCAAAATATAAACATCATAGTAATCTCTGGGACGTGTATTTTGGTCTGCTCTGGACAAAATGGTTTCCAGCTTCTCAGCAGAATAGTAGAAAGATTGTATGCCAAAATGCTGATGCTACGATTCTCCACATCAGCTATAACTCATACTCTATTTCTCTGGGAGTGATTTTATCTCCACTGGTGATATCAATTTCAGGAGCAACAGCCATTCTCCCGTACTCTGCAATTAAAGACGCACGATATCCGGGTAGTCATCATCTTCTCTAATTTCATGAATACTGCAAGCGAAATGTTATACCGTCTTCTATAGGAATGCCAAGAACTCTTCTATCATCTTCGAATACTATCTTCCTTTACCGGATATCCTTGATGGTTGCATCCATATCCATAGTTGCCCTCTATCCAGTCCCACCATAGAAGCAATCAAAAATCCACCTTTAATAATAACAGTTATCGCGATATGAGGATAAAGAAATTCTCTCTAAAACGCTCCAGCATACATTTTGCAGTACAAGTTGAGCTGAGATACATTTTCTTTTTGCAAGATTTTTAATTAACGCTTTAAGCTGCATTGCATCTGCGTCAGTAGAAGCTAACCTCAAGATACGGTCTCAAGCTTCTCCTCTACATGAAGGTCTCTGGCATAATTTGAAAGAAGAGGATGTTCTTTGTCTTTTCGCAAAATATATCGTTTAAAGGCCTCTACTACTACCTGTACATCCACGTGGTTTCTTGTTTTTCCAAAATATCACTGATGTACGTTCCGCAGAATAAGCCTTCACGGGGTTTCCCGCCGGACTAGTAAGTTCCGTAGACCCCAGGCTATGATAACTCCTTTGCCCCCTTAGCTAATATGCCATCCTTTTAGGATTAGATAAATTATAAGTAGCAGGAAACATTTGAAACTTAAGAGAGTTCTATCCGTCAAGTCACAGAGAAAAAGAGCCGTTTCAAGGCATAAATTCCCCTTTATAGCGAGTTTGCAATTAACAAATTCATCGTCCCACGCTTCCGGTAATATATAGACTCCTCTTCCGGAACGTTCTAAATCTCCTTTTTACAAGATGCTGAAGACTCCCTCTGGAAAAATCCCGCATGAACCACCATGGCCGTTGTAAGAACAGCATTATTCTGTTTTTGCAGTTCCAGAATTTCTCTGAGAATCCGTCATGCAATCACCGCCTTTTTACTTTCTTGCTGTGTATAATATATCAAACAAGCATAAAAAGTAAATCAATTATTTCGCTGTAGTAAAGAAGAATATTTAGCTTTTATGTCGAAGAAGATATTGAAAATATCATCTGCTTCGACATCTTCCCTCAGATATCTTAATGTCTCTATCTTAAATCCAACACCATACTGTCAAAGTCGATATATTCTTCCCCAACCTTAAAAATACGCCGGTAAAGTTCCCACTTTTTAAAACCGAATTTCTCATACAAATGAATGGCTCGGCTGTTGTCCCTCGCACTTCAGATTAATGAGTTCCACGTCATTTTCCCCGGCATAGTCTATAAGCTTTTTGCATAAGTTTGGTTCCGATACCGCTATTCCTCCCTGCCTTTACCACGGTAAGTCCCAGCTCCTGCCCTATGGCTCATCCTCCTTGGAAAAGCCCTTAATTCTCCGCTGCCTACTAGATTTCCATTCTTCCACGCAAAAATAACATACAGATTTCGGATCCTTGGAAAAGTGCGAATTTTCCTCCTGCTCTTCCTCTGAGAGTAAATCCTTCCTTTCCAAAAGGATAAATTATCTGTTTCCGAACCCACCTGTTTTGAGTAGAGCTATTCTGGCTTCCAGCGTCCTCCAGCAGAGCTTCTTTAATGATAACGTCTTTGATTACGTCTTTAGTAGCCTTTACTAATTTCTTTGATAATGTCCTTCATAATATCTTCCTGCAAAATCTCTAATATGCTTTATTTCTTAAATGAGCAAGTCCGTATAAAGTCCTTCACCTCAGCCCTGCATCCAGATAGCGAAGCAATATTTCCACACAGGCATGGCTGTCACTATCACTGATGGTGGTCCAGTGCAATTCGAAATGCTCGCAGACCATATTTAACTATTGCTCCTATCGGGAAAAGAGGCTTCTGCCATTTTCACCGTGCGAAAGATAGCGGGCATAGGGCTTCCAGTCAATGCCATAGTCAAAAGGCAGTTTTTCAACACGTTCATGTCAAAGAGGCATTGTGGGCTCACAGCATTCGTCGGAGTGGGCTCAATCTGCTGCCATAATTCCGGAAAGGTGGGAGCATCACTGACACTGGCCTTACATGATTCGCGGTAAGCTGACGTAGTCAAAGTCTGCCTCTGGATTCACTAAAAAGAATGAGAATTTCTTGCTGATTTTTCCTTCTTCCACCACAGTAATGCCAATGGCGCTCATTCAGTTATTCTCTTCGGTTCGGTGTCTCACATCAAAAACAATAAAGCGTGCCTAAAATCTCCTTTACTCATCTTTCGTTAATAAATCAAATCGTAATTATTTGTAATCATTAGTAATCGCATGATTGTTTTTCCGGTCTCTGTCTGCTATACTAATACCACAAGAAGATGTTTAGTATAAACTCTACGAAGTGGAGCGCACATGGCAAGTACACTGGTTCAATTCGAACAGAAGACACGGAAAAGATAAAGATCTATACAAATCTTAGAAAAACTGGGGCTTTCTCTTCCTGCCTATCTTAGGATGTGTATGTCTAGGTTAAATCAGGAAAGACGGTATACCGTTTAGCATGACCCTTGAAAAAGAGTATTCTCCGGAATTTTATGCCTTTGGAGAAAGCCAGTAAAAGTGCGGAAGAATATGGTATTTCGATATGTCCTAGATGAAATCAACGCAGAAATTACAGAAGCACGGAAATAGTATCTTATGAAAATATTTTGCTGTCATTGATACCAATGTACTCGTATCCGCAATGCTCAAAGCATCAATCCGTTCCCGGTAACATTCTCGACATGGTATTTTTCCGGTATCATTACACCGGTTTTAAATTACGATATCGAGTCAGAATACCGGGATGTGATTTCTCTCCTACAACTGGTACCAGCTCGTGTACTTCTCTCATGTAATCCGAAATAGTTTACATTGAACTCTTCCCGATCACCATTTTTCATCAGCTCCGGCGCCTCATAGCTTGAAACCGTAGGTATGGATATACTCCTTCAACCACTTCATAATTTCATCAGACGGTTTTCTTCCAGTAGCTTCTCCACATTGAGGTCCTTCGCATAGCCTGCATAAACTGCGCTGCAAAGGCAGTTCCCAGAGCGTAGGTGGGGAAATAACCGAAGCTTCCGTCCGACCGGTGTACATCCTGTAAGATGCCCACTTTATCATTTGGCACATCCAGCCCAAATACTCCTTGTACTTTGCATTCAGGTCTTATCCAATCCTCTGTAGCTAGCTTCGTTAAATAAACCCTTCTCGATTTCATAGTCGAGATGAGCATGCAACGGATAGGTCGATTCATCCGCTCCGTACGGATAAAGGAGGGCTTGGACACTGATTGCCTGATAAAACTCCTCTAAAGACCTCTCCCAGTTGCTTTGGAAAATGTTTTTGCAGCCTGGATAATGATATTTCAAAAAGGCCAGAGTTCTTCCAGATAGTTCTCACAAAGTCTGGACTGGGACTCATGCATTCGGAGATACTCCTCGGATAAAATCATACCGTCATACTTCAGGTTAATATTGTGCTCATAGTAGGCTGTCCTACCTCATGCACCGTAGATAAAATCGCTGAAATCACATTGTCCTCGAGATACTTCGTAGTGGTACGCAGTCATTTTCACATGTCCAGGAGTAAAGGGATGCTCGGACTCATTTGGTAGCCCCAGGAGGAATCAAAATGCAGGTACTCTAAGAGCCCTTCCATAAACTTCTTCTGCTCTTCCACAGGAAAGCTCTGCGTGAAAAATCCTCGAAGCTGTTGTAGCCTTTGTGACCTTCTGAATGAGAGCACCAGTCTTTCCTTTAAGCAGCAAAGAGGCATCATATTTTTCCTCATCCATCCCAGCTCAAAGTCATCCAGCATCTGATTATAAAATACTCTTATCACTCTTTCGATAGCCGTAAAGCTATCTGACTCTCGAATTACCTCAGATAAGAGGCAAAGAGAGAATAATCCGCCTTGGACTTTGCTAAAAATCCAGGCATCAAAGGACTCATCACAAAGCTTTTAAAAGCTACAAACTCCTCCTTAGGGAATACAAAGGTATCAGAGCCTGCTTATAATAAAGCTGAATGGCTCGCTTATTTTCCGCGTCTACCTCAGGATCTTCCTGCAAATCCTTTCAGTAATGCCACAATTTCCGGATCGGTTTCCAGGCTAAAAAGCTCTCCTGCCAAAAAGGCGGAACGCTCGTCCCGATAGCTTACCCCTGCCTCCGAGCGCCACCGTCTGCTTATCAATGCCAATGATATTTAAAGCCATTTGATAGGCAGAGCATTTAAACAGCCAGATCCTGATATTTCTTTAATTTTTCTTCTGTAGTCATATTTTTTCCTTTCTATCCTGATGTACACTCTGGCATCGCCACTTTTTCTTTGCGGCTTCGGCTGCAGCATTCTACGCATCCTTCCTCTTTCATCAAAGGCTGCGGGTAAAATGTATCTCGCATTTAATTCCTGATCGCTCACCAGTTCCGCTATAGCATAGGCTGCGGCAACCTTCATTTCATCATTGATATCCTTTGCCCGACATCAGGGCTCCTCTAAAGATACCCGGAAGCATAGTACATTATTGATCTGGTTGGGAAAATCCGACCGTCCTGTAGATACTACTGCAGCACCGGCCTCCTTCGCATCCTCCGGGAAGATTTCCGGAATAGGATTTTGCACAGAGCAAAGATAATGAGCTTCTCCGCCATGCTCTTCACCATTTCTTTGCTTAAGGTTCCCAGTGCGGAAACACCGATAAAGACATCCGCATTTTGATAACATCAGAAAGACTTCCCCTTTTCCATGAGAGATTGGTAAGCTCTGCCATTTCCATCTTAATGGGATTTAAGTTCTCTCTTCCCTTATAAATAGCACCTTCCCTATCCGTCATAATCCATGTTTTGCTCCCATGCTTATGAGCAGTTTGATAATGGCAATGCCCGCCGCTCCTGCTCCGGAGGTCACAATCTTCACTTCTTCGATTTTCCGGTAAGCTTTAAAGGCATTGATGAGGCCTGCCGAAAGTTACTACTGCAGTGCCATGCTGGTCATCATGGAAAATAGGAATATCGCAAACTTCCTTGAGTCTCTTCTCAATTTCAAAAACAACAGGGGTGCAGAAATGTCTTCCAGATTCACTCCCCCAAAGCTTCCGGCAAGGAGGGCTCACCGTCTTTACAATTTCCTCACATCCTTCGTTCTTACGCAGAGCAGAATGGCATCCACATCTCCAGGCCTTAAACAGCACATTTTTCCTTCCATAACCGGCATGCCCGCCTCGGGCCTATGTCTCCCAAAGCCTAACACCGCAGTTCCGTCCGTTACCACCGCCACCGTGTTCCAACGTCTGGTCAGCTCATAGCTTTTCTCCACATCTTTCTGTATCACTAGGCAGGGGTTCCACCAACTCGGGGTATAAGCAAGGCTTAAAAGCCTCTTTGCTGTCCACCTTGGCTCTGGGTGTAATCTCAGCTTTCCTTTAATTCATAATGCAATTTCAATGATTCCTTGCATAATCCATTTTTCTTCCTCCATACTTTATATCATTTCTTCCGGCTTAAACACTTCATCAAACTTCTCTTCTGTCAAAAAGCCAAGCTGCAGGCAGGCTTCTTTCAAAAGAAATGTTTTCCTGAAGGCTTTCTTCGCTGTCTTCGCCGCATTTTTCATAGCCAATGTAGGAGTTCAAACAGGTTACCAGCATCAGAGACGATGAAGATTTTCCTGCATTTTTCTCCTTGTTCGCCTGTAATCCAGCACAGTTCTGATTAAAAAGGATAACATGGCATCGGAAAGTAGGCGTACAGACTGTAAAAATTGTGAGATACATGCCATGATATACATTTAGCTCAAAATTCCTGAAGACGCCATCCCCACTGCTACATCATTGGCCATGACCTGCAGGAAACCATGGTAAGCGCCTCGCACTGGGTGGGATTGACCTTTCCCGGCATAATAGAGCTTCCAGCTCATTTTCGGAAGGAAAATTTCTCAAGACCGCATCTTGGGCCGCTGCCAAGCCAACGAATGTCGTTGGCTATTTTTCATCAAATTCGCTGCCAAGGCTTTCAAGGCACCGTGGGAAAAAACGAGTTCATCCTTACTACTAAGAGAATGGAATTTATTGTCCGCCGTTTTAAAATCCTTATGCGTCAGTTCCGAAACGGCTTTAGCCACTTCCAAATCGAAGCCTTTGGGGCATTGAGTCCCGTTCCACCGCAGTTCCCCAAGAGCCAGTTCCCGAAGTCCGGGAAGGCTTAATTGAAGCATCTCCTGCGATTTTTCCAGCATATTTTTCCAACCGCTGATTTCCTGGGAAAAGCTAATCAGGGTGGCATCCTGTAAGTGAGTCCGACCTGTTTTCACAATGCCTTCATTTTCCTGCATCAGTTTTTCAAAGGATTGAATGAGGGTGTCAAGACTGGGAAAAAGTTTCTCCTCGATTTCCAAGGCTGCTGCGATATGCATGGCTGTTGGGAAGGTATCGTTGGAGCTTTGGGACATATTTACATGGTCATTCGGATGCAGAAGCTTTTCTCCTGCCATTTCATTTCCTCGATTGGCATGACTTCGTTCACATTCATGTTGGACTGGGTTCACTTCCGGTTTGCCCATGCCACAAGAGGAAAATGTTCGTTAAGTTCCCCTCAAAATCTCATCGCAGTACGCTGAAATCAAAGTTTTTCGTCTTTCATCCAGTTTACCAAGTCGAGTTGTGGCCATTGCTGCCGCCTTTTTAAAATGGCAAAAGGCACGAATAATCTCTGTAGGCATCTTCTCATTCTATTTTAAAAATTCTCAAAAGCTTCTCTGGGTTTGTGCCCCAGTATTTCTCCACCGGAACCAGCACTTCCCCAGCGGAATCGTGTTCTGTTCTATAGTCCATTTCTTTTCCTCCATACAGCCTTTACAACAGGAAAATCACTTCGGATAGATTTTATCAAAAATGGCTGACGGAACAGGCTGGATTCTATTAGATTCTTTAATTTCCACCGGAGCATTCTTTGGATGTCATTTTGCAAAATTCTTCAGATGTCTTTTTGTAAAAATATGCTTGACATATCAAAAACAAAGGTGTATATTATTCATGTAAAGTATTTACGACATTTTATAATATATATTGCTTTTCGTCAAAAGTAAGAAAATAAAAAGTGAAAAGGAGTTTTCGATGAATTATTTTAACAAGGAATCGCTGTAGGTTTTTGCCAGTTCCTCTTAGTTCTCTTTCGAAACAGATTGAGTAAGAAACAACAGGATTGCTATGATGAAAGGCGAGGTAATCGTCGCAGGAAGGCCTATCAATACGCTTTTTCACCACCATGGGACTCCTCATGCTGTACGCTGCTTTTTGCCGAGCCGATTGAGAAATATTTGGAAGCCGGGAGTTATTCCCCTTGCCATTCTTCTTTTCTCGGGACTGATCCTCATGGGATACTGCCTTTTTCCACGATGCCTTCTGGGGGCTTAGCAATATAAAGGATTTGCTGTTACCGTATGGGCTCTGTTCAGTGTGCTGAACGTCTTTTAACACCGTGAGAATATCTCCCGATAAAAATATGGATTGCCGGAAGGCTCAGCAGCCGCTTTATGTTCCTCTCCTTCTCAGTATCTTTTTGCTATTGCCTAATTCTCATGGTACTGAAGGATCGAATGAAGAATGATGAAGAGTGAGGTGAAAAATGAAGAATCTTCGTTTTAAAAATCCGCTAGAGCAGGGAAAAGATCTGTCTCAACAGGAGCTTGCGGATCTGGTAGGCGTCAGCAGGCAAACCATCAATGCCATAGAAAAGGGGACTATAACCTACCATCCGCCTCTGCCTCGCCATTTTGTCATGTACTAGGGAAAACATTGGATGAACTATTCTGGGAAGAAGAAGATAGTTAGCTGTAGAGGGCTGTGAATAATTAAAATAATAAAAGGGATTCTTTGCAATAAAAACCAGTCAGAAAAATATTATCCTACTCATTATTTTTAAATCAGTTATCCTTGTCTACCTGCCGTATAATTCTGTTTTTAGAAATTATAAATAAAATCTTCATTATGTAATACATTAATATTTTTATTCTCTCTTTCAACTAAGTTCTGTGAAGATATTTTTCCATAAGCTATAGCTATGGCTAGAGAAAAATCTATGAAAATCTCTTTAGAATTTGATATGGAATTTTTATTATTTTTCTTTCTTCTTTTTGCTATGATGTTATAAGTTAGAATCTTCTAACTAACTTATGCGATATATTTTTCCTTTCTGATCTTATCGGATCAGCGAGATAGAAATATTCCCTGAAGGAGTAAGCTATGAGAGAAATTTTTCAAAATATTGATGCTAAGAGGTGAAATTGTCCATGAAATTAAATCACCTATGATGAGGGAAAGATATCTTTGGAAGAAGCCAGAAAATCCCCTTAAAGATAGAGGTACAACACCTGGCTCCCTATGAAATTGCCATTATCGAGCAGGAAATGGTGGTAGAAAGCGAGACAGAGTGCGTGGGAGATATCCAAGCTAGCTGGAGGTCTTCCAGGATGTTTGGTCACAAAAGGGATCAGAGCTTCGGAAAATCATCCCATCTCCTGCTATCGTAGGGAAAATGCCAAAATGAAGGGTGCTCGCTTTCCGTGGAGGTTGGTGCAGTATCCTTATTAAAAACCAATGGCTGGAACTTTATGAAGAATTGTTGAAATTCAAGATTCATTTGTCAGAAAAGCAAAATCAATTATACCCGGTTTGGAGAAGAAAAGGCTGCCCGTCCTACCACCACCATGTGGACTTTGGATGACTTTATCCGGGATGAGATTGCAGAGTGCTGCAATCTTCTCTTAGAGGATAAGGAAGAGAATTTATCGGAAAGCAGAGCTGAGCTTGTGGCGGATGTGCAGGATTTGATGGACAAGGAAAATATTCTCTACCCTACCTCCTTGGAAATGATCAACGAAGAAGAGTTCCGTTATATGGCTGAGGAGACCAGGAAATCGGTTTTTGCCTATATTAGCGTGCAGGCAGATAAGTCAGCAATTCAACTGGATTCCTCTGCCTCAGCTTCTACAGCCGGTGCTCCCTCTCCGGTCTTTCCTCTGCTCGGCTTTGCAGAAGAGCTTGCCGGTCTTCTAGGAAAGTATGACTTTAATAATAAGGAAGGAAACTGAATGTTAGCATCGGTCAACTTACCTTGGAGCAGATTAATCTGGTTATCAGCATATGCCTGTGGATCTTTCCTATGTAGATGAAAATGAACTGGTTTGCTTCTACCGACACAAGCACAGGAGTTTTCCCCAAGTAAAAATGTCATCGGAAGAGATGTGAAAAACTGTCATCCAAAAGGCTTCGGTACATATCGTTGAGAAATCATTAGAAGTTCCGTTCCGGAGAACAGGATAAAGGCGAGTTTTGGATTAAGCCGGACCTCTTTATTTACATCATCTACTATGCGGTTCGGGATGAAAACAGAAGAGTTTCGTGGTGCTGGAAATGATGCAGGATTTGCACCCATATCCGTTCCTACAGGGCTCTCAAACTCTTTTTGACATGGGAGCAGCAGGAAAAGGAGAAAAGCAAAGGAGACTTCTGAAGACGAAGACAAGAGGGATGGCTCAGAGACTTCTGAAGATGTGGCAATAAAAGAAAGCGCAGGTCTTTTGGGAAACGAGAGGAAATAGAAAGCACAGGGTCTTTGACAGCCGGCAAGCTGACAAAAGTCACCGAGATACCTTATTAAGGATATTTTGGAAGCGGATCCCAGTAAAGACTCTCCTTTTTCCGATTAAGTGACCGCTTTAAGGCCTTAAACACTCCTCTTGCTCGTAGTTATGATGCCAAAGCCACGGTAAAGATTTGTGAGTGAACGGGCAGAGGTGGATTTGGATACCCTGCTTCGAGGCTTAGGAGTATTTTAAACTATGAGCTTTCAGGTTTACTCTTAGGCTTGGTTTTGCTTTCTCTGCATGAGGATGTTTCATCCATAGTGGTGTATGCGGAGTATTACTTTAGCAATGAAAATAGCCTGGCTTTTTCTTAATAGAGTCTATCCGCCTGTATGTCAGTCTTTTCTCCTTCTCTTTTCCTCTCCGGAAGTTTGGCCATCTTTGGCATCTCCTGCTTTTGGAGTATTCATGAATTATATGAGCAGGAAAGAGATTGGAAAAAGGATGGTTCCTGAAAAATCCATGGGAGAAAATTTTAGGATTATAAAAGGCTTTGATCTGCCCCTTTTTTCAAATACTCTTATTTTTCACATGCTAAATCATAAAGCACATTGGTATAAATTGCACATGCCAAAAGCACTCGTTTCAATTTCAAAAGCCTCGTCACCTCGTGCTCTGCGCCAACCCGCGATGCATATCTCTTGTCGGGAAAATCCGGACCGAGCGGCAAAATTCTCAAAGCTGCGCGCAGGTTCCTCCGCCGATACGAAGAGGCGGTGTATAGGTATCTCGCTAAAGGCACGGTAGTGCTCAGACAAGTTTTAATGAGTTCACTGTCCGGATTGTTCAGAAGCCACTTGGAATCATCCACTAAGCACGTATCGATATGCAAGAACTTCCTGAATGATGTCGCACTTCTTTTAGCAAATCACTTCCTTCACATTCATTCGGATAACGGTAGTCAGGCAAAATAAACCTTGCATTTTCTATATTTGCCTTACCTAAGTTGAATGTTAAGGGTCCCATATAAACACCGTCTGACTCCACCTTCAGGCCGACACCGTACGGATCCTTGAACAGCTTCACTGCATTTAAACTGAAGAGCATCGTTATAGCAGCTTCCGACAAATTCAAACATCTTCACCGCCGCATTCACACCCATGTAAGGGCGAGAAGCATGGAAGGGTTTTCCATCAATATGATAATGCGCGCCTTCCTCATCCTGATGGCATTCTCCGCTTAGTCCATTTGCAAGCAGGAATTTCTCAAAAATACTCTTTTTCGAGCGGCTTATCCACAATGCATCCGCTTTACCGATTACTACATTAAAAGCTGTGCCGGACTGCATAGACTTTATGCAGGAATCAATTTTCCCTTCAGCACTAAAGTCCAAAATTCCCTTTTTCCGCATAGATACAAAGGAACTCCGCATCGGTACGATTCCCATAATAGGATTCTTACGCACCTTCTTATAGTAAAGAATGCCGGCAGAGTATTTTTCCTCATCGGTACCTAAAATCATCTGGATATTGTGCTTTTAGCTTATAGCCCTTATCCTTTAAAAATCTTCATAGCGTAATATGCTGCAATGGCAGGGCCCTTGTCATCACAGGTCCCTCTTCCCATGATATAGCCGTCCTTAATTTCTCCTGCCAGGGTCAAAGTGCCAGCCGTCTCCGATAGGGAACGACATCCAAGTGTCCCAGTATGCCTACAGACTCCTCTAAATCCCCATACTGAGATTACACCAGCATAGCCATCGACATTTTCCACCTGAAAACCGTCTCGCTTACCGATTTCCAAGGCCTTATCCAAAGCACTTTTGCAATGTTTGGGCCAAATGGAGCCTCCTTCGTTGCCGCATCGTCATCCGCACGGATTCAATCTTTACCAGCTCTCGCAAGTCAACAATCATATTGTCCTGATACGCCCGTGCTTCCTCTAAAAACTTCATTGTCTGAAACCTCCTTTGATTCTATCTATGATTTGGTTCTATTTGATTCTATTTCTTTATCTTCTTTAAATAGCATCTGGATTCTGCTGTTTTCCATTATAACTGAAGGATGTGAAAAACACTTCTTTTTAAGTCCCGGAAGAATTTTTACATCTATAAACATTTCCTCTAAACAGATCGTCTATTCTTTCTCTTACTTCCATAAACGACTTATTTTATATGTCATATCCCAAAATAAAATCTATAAATCAGATTGTTAACATCTTCTTTACCCTCAAGTTTTTGAGGTCCGGCATTGCCTTAGTCGAAATCAGTTCCTCTAGCTCTTTCTCCAGCTCTCCCTTTTCATATAATTTTCGGAGTAGCTCTCTGTAAAGTCTTGTTCATAATAGTCCTTGGCAAAGTCCCAGAATTTCTCAGAAACTTTCAAAGGCATACGCTAACAACACTGCCCACCATCCTTTTTCCGCGAAGAAATTTTGATGTAGTTCTCCATCATACCAAAAGGAAAAAGTCGTTTCCCTTTCTCCTCCGCTGAAAAGAGATTTTGATATTCTTCCGAAGCTCAGCATAGATCCGCTCAAGTATGTTTTTGCTCCTCTTGTTCTTTTGCAAACAGATTCAATGCACTTTCATGCGCGAATCCTTTCACCAACATCAGCTTTTCCATAAAAATCACGGATAAGGAATCACCTGCTCCATTATCTATATGATAATAAAGCTTTTCTCCGTCTTCTATCTTTCGAATTAAGCGGAGATACTCTTCGGAAGGATCTGTCAAAGCATTATCCAAAAACATATAACGCTTCAAGCTTCCGTTGCATTTCATTCCAATCCCTATATTTCATAAAACACTCACTTTCCGTCGTTATCTTCGTTTTCTCCACAGCTCTTTTAATTCCTCAAAGCTATAGTCCCGATAGACCTTGCCTCGTTCAGTAGAGATTCAGCCGTTTCCGGCAAGACTTTCAACAGTGTTTCCGGCTGGATTTCCTTCGACAAAGGAATCAATTCTCCATCCGCATCTTCCGCCTGATGTGCCATAAAATAAATTCTCCCTTTCCCAGTCCATGCTAAAGCTATTCATCACTTCTGTACCGGACACTTGCAGCAGGTTTCCTCTTCAGAAATCATATTTTCATAGAAATTCATATGAGGGCTTCTTTACCGATTTTTGATCACTCTAACGGTGTTTTTCTCTCATACTTTTCCTTCCTAATCTTTATCCGAACTTTATCCAAGATAGCTTCTCTAATTCTTTTAAACTCTCTCCTTTCCAGATATTCATGCATAAGGATACATAAAAAGAAGCTCATGGGACGAACCTGCGTAGGACTTGCTACATCCCAAAAGCTTGCTTTTGCCCAGCTTTCTACCACTTCCAATACCTTGTCTTTCCGGCCGAGATACGATAGCAAATGCAAGCTTGCTCGTAATACAGTTCTCAAGATTCAAGTCCTTGATCCTTTCATAATAGTCCACTGTATCCTCCGGACTTCCCTTCATAAAAAGTAAATTCAGAAGCTTCATCTTATCAAAGTCTTTTCGGGATTCAGCTTTCCTTCTGCTATCAATTCTGAAGCCGTTTTTGGTGCTTTTGTCGACTGATAATTCTTGCTTCTTGATTCCGGTAAAATATCCTGCAAATAGTTCAGGAGAATCGCGCAATAATTATAGCGTTGGCAAGAGCCTTTAAGACATTTCTCTTCCTCCGCTTCCATTAAGCGACTTCGTTCTTCATGAAGAGCCGGAATGACTTCCGCTTCCCGTCCGATTTTCTTTGCCGCAAAGCACATGGCCATCATATATTCGTTAGCTACATTGGAATAATACCACTCATCCCAAAAGGGCATGAGAAGAAGAGTATGGCTCACGCCTCTTCATACTTTCGGTCACTCCACTCCGGCCCTTACCGCAAGATTTTGGTGCGAAACTTCTTTCAAAAGCTCCAGCTTCGACAAACTTTCATAGGAGCCATTTTTGATTTCCTCGCAAATGTCTCGGTACTTCTTAGGTAGTTTTATTGCTTCCATAAGCATCCCTTTCGGGACAATATCCCCGTTATCAATACTGCTTCCTGTAATATCAAAACCCGGATTCCTCTCAGTCTATAGTCTGTAAAATCTCATCCACGAACTCCTGAAAAGCTCTGCTGCGGCATAAATCACCTCATCCGGATCATGGATATAGCAAAAGAATCTGTCCTCTTTTCCTCCTTATCCGGGTCAAAATCCAGCATTAAAAGCAGCTGTCACAATACTCGCAAAGGAATCCATTGCTTATGAAAAAGATAAGGCTTGGATCCTGCTATCCCGCATTTCTCTATTTCTTCTTCGGTGAAAAAGTCCGGAAACTCTGTCAGAAGAGCATCTCTGTTTTTGAAAATATTGCTTTGTCTTCTCATCTGCTCTAAACTCATTAAGGAAAATGACATTTCCACATCATGGATTGTAGAAGGTAAAATGCTGAAATATTTGCTTCCGTTTTTATAGCTGTAAAGTGCCTTAGAAGTCTTTTTGGTAGCTTGATGGAAACTTCTTCTCAAAAGCCTCTATCTCTTTCTGCGAAGCCCCAGGAATCTCTTGATACTCCTCCCAATATCTCTCTTCTATCGGATCATCCAAGTCCAGTTCTTCAAAATTTTCTAAAACATACTGTTCTATCCGCTTTATCTTCTGAATAAGATCCATTTCTCCTCCAGCTTTTTATCATAAAAATTCGACGCAAAAACGCTTCCACTTCTTCTTAACTAACGATGGTAATTATACTATATCTGTCCTGAAGAATCCTTAATAAAGAATATTGACTTTCCATTTTCCAATTGTATAGTATAAATAAGATTATCATAAATTAGTTTATAATAAAGAGGACCAATGTATGAATTTTATAGGCAGAAAAATGAGCTTAGTAAATTGGAAAAGGAATATAATCGTGACAGCAGCTTTGTGGTCATCTATGGCCGCCGCAGAGTTGGAAAGATAACGCTGATTAAAGAATTTCTGAAGGAGAAAACCGCATTCTATTTTCTTGCCACAGAAGAATTGGAAAGCCGAGCGATGAAGCGATTGGCGAGCGTTATGGCTCGTACAACAAAAATGCAATACTGCAAAAACAACATTTACGGATTGGTTGGATTTATTCCAGTGATTTGCTGACTATAAGCCCGAAGAGAAAAAGGTGTTTGTCATTGATGAATTTTCGTATCTTATAAAGACCAATTCGGCTTTTTCCCTCTATTTTTGCAAAATGCTTGGGATGAAATTTTAAAAGACAGTAATGTGATGCTGATTCTGTCCGGTTCTTTCATCAGTATGATGCAGAAATACGCTCTGTCTTATGACAGTCCTTTGTATGGCCGTAGGACAGCACAAATACGTCTAGCTCCACTGCCGTTCACGGATATCTATGCTGTACGAAGATGCCCTTTGAACATGCCGCCGTAGAACAGTATGCTGTAACAGGCGGCATTCCGAAATATCTCGAGTTTTTGAAGATGGACGTCCTTTGGAAGAACAAATCAAGGATACTGTTTATCTAAAAATGGTTTTCTTATATGAGGAACCTAATTTCTTGCTAAAAAGCGAGTCCATGACAGCGGTAAACTACTTTTTCCATCATTAGAGCGATTGCGGACGGCAATCATAAACTAAAGCAAGATTGCCCGGCATACTTGAGCAAAGCTCTTCTCTGACGCCATATCTATCTACGCTTTTAGATTTAGGGATTTATAGAAAGAGAACGCCTATTACTGAAAAATCCGGAAAAATCCGCAAGGGTCTATATTTTAGTGCGGATAATTTCATCCGTTTCTGGTTCCGTTATGTTTATCCCTATAAAGGCGAACTGGAATTGGACAATATGCAGATTGTGCTGGATGAAATACACAAGGATTTTTCAGGAAAAATTTGTAGCATTTGCTTATGAGAGATATCTGTAAGTCCATTTTTGTGGAGCTGTGCAACAATAGGCATTTCCTTTTTACCATCTCGTATCGGCTCTTACTGGTTAAATGATTTTTGATCGTGATACGGAAATTGATGTAGTATCTGTAGACCACCAAAAACAAACGGGTATTTACAGTGAGTGCAAATACCATGCAAAACCGATAGATGCACCGGTGTACTTCGCATTAAAAGAGAAAAGTGGATCGTTCCACAGAAATTCGTAGAGCTTTTTCGGGGTATGAGATTATCTATGGCGTGTCTCAGTAAAAGCGGCTTTACGGCGTATGCTGGATATTGCAAAGGAAGTTTCAGTATTCTTCTGATAAATGAAGACCATCTTATATAAAGAATATGGTGCAAGTTCATTGGAATTACTTTAAAAACTTCTTTTACATGTCTTTCACTGCAGTTCTTTCGGATTTTCCAGAAAAGCTGCTGCCGTCAAAGTCATTATGTAAGGAACTCCTTTTTCCTCGATAATCACAGTGTTATACCACTGCCCCAAAGAAACATATTGTCCGTAATGAATATTAATCAGCATACTGCAAATCGGACTCCAACTGCCTCTCCACCGTCTCCGCCAGTAAATAATAGGCATCTAAAAACAGGAGGTTCCGCCCATAAAGCCAAAAAGGGAAGCGACCTTTCCAGCAGCGGAGCTTTGCGGAAAAATCCCGTCTCCGTGAGGTGCTTCCGTTTCATATTGAAAGTCTATTTCACTGCCGAAATAGGCGATGCTTCCCCATCAGGGCCAAGGTTTAACGGAATCCCTCTTCCGCAATGAAAAATTCCATAATTTCTCCCCTTCTTTCCAACGTAATCGAATCAAAATTCCATAAAAAGATAATTTATTGATCTGAATAGAAACTCCTGTGTTATACTCAAAAAGTTATCATCAAAATCAATTATTTACTATTTTATAGAGATGAGTGGAAGAAGGGATAGCGAAAAATGGATTTAAGCCGGGAAGAACTAAAGAAAATAAATGAACTTCAGAATACTGCGCGGTTTTCAACATAGCTGGAAAGCCATACGAAATATCATCACTTGGAAGGAAAGAGTACAACATTATTTTTGTCTCGGAATATGGTTCTTTTGTTTCTTTGCTTTCTTGTGGTGGCAGTTTAATGATCCTTACCGATGAAGGTACTCTTCCCGCAATGAATTTATAGATGCACCTATGATGCTCCTCGCTCAGACTGGGCATCTTTCTTGTGGCATGCTTCAGATTCTCAGTGTCCTACTGTATAGCAGATAGTCCTGGTTGGGAAGCAAAGCAAGAGCTAAAGCTCCGCAAACTTTATGAACGAGGACATTCTTGCAACGATACTGCAAGTCCTTTATCCTTCTTCAGAAATCGATACGGAACATGATATGTCCCTCGAACAATGTAAAAGAACTGGTCCCTTCTGCAGATTACTATATTCAATCCGGAATACTGAAGCTCAATGATGAAAGAGAACTTAAAACAGTGGATTTATATGCCTATAGTGTCGTAAAAGGAAAGGACGGTTACGATGATGTAACCGACTTTCTCAGCCAGGTCTACTCGATAAAGAAACACGTTTTTTCTTTTAAAAGGAGAACTGCGAATTGTTCCGACAGAGCATTTCCTTCTCTTTGAGACCCAAGGGGGTATCTCGGCAGCATGCAAGGCGGTAAGAAAATCGATGTAGAAGACATACAGCATAACGAACACTACAACATTTACTGTACGGACGAACAATCTGCAGAAAGTTCCTAACTCCCACTGTTATCGAATGGTTTAACGGCATGACTTCGGACTGCAAGTTTTCCTTCTATAGCAACGAGCTCGGATTTATTTTTGCAAATTATAACGACCGCTATTCTTCTGCCGTGCCAAAAAGACAAGAAAAAGTCTCAGTGCATGGCGAATAGAAGAAACAGCAATAAAGCTGAAAATATGCCTTCTATTTTTGCAAACGAAGTGATGGAGATGCTGTATAAGAACAGAAGGATTTTCATAGAATACTCCTAAAACTCTTTCTTTGCATAGATGCTCTTTCTTTGTATAGATACTCTATTTTTGCCTTACTTAATTTTCACCTTGGGAACAAGGAAGTACAGAGGAATGATATTCAGTACAAAGCTTGTTATAAGAGCAGCATATCCTTCAGCTGAATTCCATTTTCCGGACAAGATCGCATTCATCATATTCGTGTAATAATAGCCCGGAAAATCCTTTGTAGTTTTAGCAACAAGGAAATAAATCCGCTTTTCCGCTCCGAAGCTTGCGAAGGGCATAATGGTCAAAGCTGCCAGAATAATGACCGAAATCCCACTGTATCGATGAGTTTGGCATCCAATCTCACACCAAGTACAAAAGCCGATAATGCTGAAGTAAATGCCCATGACAGTCAATAAGAAAACTGAATGCCCAGCTTTCCGTTAATCGGAAATTTTGCAAATACCGTCGCAACGCCTAAAACCACAACAAAAATCAAGGTATTTAACACGATTTGTACTGAAGGTCTGGCTCAAAAAGATAGTTTTTATTCCGTAGTTGGAAAATCAGGATTCAAAGAATAAAAACCGATATCGGAGGAGATTCTTTTGCTAAAGGTTGCCAAACTGTTTCCGATGATGCCGATAAACACGGCAATCCCCAGCATAATATTCGGCAACATATCCGCCCTGAATATTGTATAAGAACATATACCAGGCCAGTGGAAGAAGAATCGTAAATAAGACAAATCTTCTGTTTCGTAACACCTGCTTTAATTGAATCATACTAATCATTTTTAGGCCTCCTTTTCAACCTTTTCTCTATAAAACTCTTCAATCGTTTTCCCCTGCCGATGAATCTCTTCTACGGATTCCGTTGCAGCAATCCGTCCATTTCTTTTAAAATCATCACTTTTGTAAAGAAATGATCAATCTGGTTAAAATCATGGGTAACAATCACGGAAGTATATTTTTCCTTCTCAGAAGCTTCCAAAACCGGTCTACGGATTCCAGGTCCATTCCGGTGGTTGGCTCATCCAGAAAAATAAGCTTCGGAGAATTTAAAATGCTGAGCAGTAAGGAAAGTCTCCTCTTTTGCCCGCCGGAAAGACCGCCCACATATTGCTTTTTAAAATCCTGCAAGGAAACCTTTTCCAAGGCAGTATCCAAATCTATCGAGATTCGATTCATCGCACTTTTCAGCTGTACTAAATCTGAAACCGTCAAACTCCTCGATCGAAAAATATCGCCTCTGGGGCATCATGCCGATTTCTGTCTGATAATCCAGCGCCGTGTTCACGAGTACCGGAATTTGCCTCCAGCTGACCAGCAGATGATTTTCATCAGCGTGCTTTTCTGCTCCATTATTCCCCAGTAAAGCGACCTTCTCTCCTCTCTTCTATGGAGAAGGAAACACCCTTTAATACCTCTTTATTTTTAAAGGACTCTTGACTTCATCTACTCTAAACATCTCAGTGAACCTCCCTTTCTGTTTACGAGGCTCATTATAGAATGTGTGCCGGAAGGAAAATAGCTTTGTCGCGAAGGGCATTAATTCTTTTGTCGCGAACAGTAATTTTCTGAGCTTACTAAAACAAATAAAAGCGCCATATAGAGGCCAACTTTCCAGCTAATTCCCCATGTTTCAGCTGACAAAGAGAAGAGAAACTCGGAATCGTGAAATCACAGGTGCTAAACTGCATCAGTCTCGAAATTTTTATTCAAGGACAGGAAGGAGAGTAGCAGGAAGCCACCTTATCCAAATATCCAAGGTCTATTTGCAAAACTGGATGGTTTGAAAAACTGTTCAGCGCTGCAGGTACTGATGAGGGATTTTCGAATTATTTTTCAAAAATCTGTATGCACGTTATAAAGGCCCAAGGCCTCTGCCTTCTCATAGAGAATACCCCTTTCTCGAAAAATAGGAGAAGCTCCAGTTTTTCCGCTAGCAATGCTGTCCACCACCAAAATAAGGGTTCTCTCCTCACGAATCAAAGCGATGAGTGATTTTCGGGTGGTCGGCAGTAAGACATCCTCTATGGCATTGTGTCACGAGAATGGAAAGAATCTTGATAAAATCCAGCAGCTCGATTTGAAAATCATAAATCTCTTCTTCTATCTCTACAGAAGTCTCTATCCCTCACTCTGGGCCTCGAAGAGCTTCTGCGGATAAGACACTTTTACCGCATCATTTCAATCCGGCTTAACTTATGCAAGGTCAAATTTACTGCTATAAAAGGGCTTTCCGCTGTCTTTTCAGAACCGTATTGTAAATGTTTTCAATGCTGTCAAAGTCTTTCCGCTCAATTCCCAGCTTCAGGCTGGTTAAGATATTCATATAGTCATGGCAAACTGCGAATCTCCGTATAACTCCTCCACATGATGACTGTATTCAGAAAGCGCCTTTTAGCTCACTATCCTTTTGCTCCAGCACTTCCGCTTTCAGCCTTTCCTTGAAAGCGAGCATTGATATATAAAAAGCACCACGAAAAAGATAATGATATAGAGATTATTCAGCTGTCTGAAAGGCTGTCCGCCCAAGAAAAAGCTGTCACGCAGCATCAAAAAGGCCGTAATCCAAAACAGTGTAAACCATCATCGATGAGAGATTGATCGGCGGTAAAAAGCGGCGAGCCACGCGCAAAGCCTGCCTTAAGCTCCTGAGAAATTGATTTTCAGGGATTTTATAAGGACAAGATGGAGGGAAAACAGAAGTTCAATCGAGAGATCATATCCGCCGATACTCGCCTCATAAAGCTGGCAAATGCCGAAGAACGGAAAAACATAGAAGGCCCAGCCTCTCCAGCAAGCTTTCTAAAACAATAGGATAAAGACCGTAAAAAAACTTCAGTCTCCGTCTTTCTCCCGATTTCGATAGAAGCTGTACAGCACGAAGCTCACAAAATACCCGAAGAAAGCAAGCGGCGGAAAAAGAAAAACAATAGCTCAAAAAGAACCGGAACAAGAAGAAAAGACCAGAGAGGCGTATTTTCATCGCTAATCTGCGATAGAACAACATCACGTTGACGATTTTCACATATTCAATTGTCAGATTGATCATAGACTCCATACCTTCTCCTCTCTGAAAATATATTACTGCTTCCTCTGACTTCATCCGTTTCCAAAAGTCCTCTATATCTTCATACAGGAAATCAGGCAGCTCTCCTGATTCTCGAATATCGCCATTTTCTCCTCTTTATCGATCTTCACAATATTCTCCGGATTGACCACAAAGGGCGGTGGCATTGGTACGAGTCTGGAATCCGCCTTTTCCAGGTCGGAAAGCCCTGCATAGAACTCGATTCTTTCCTCCTTGGTATAAAATCACCTTATGGACGGTGCAGAAGAAGACTCAAAATACAAAATTTTATGCATAGGAACCTGCACTCTGGCTGGCCGTTTCAAAACTAGAAAGAATCCTCTGATCACAGTAGCTGCCAAGCTTTTTCCAACGTGTACTCAATAGCTGACCCACACGCTCGGCAAATGTTCTTCATCAAAGCTTTGTCAATAAAGGTCCAGTGCCGAAAACCTTATAGCGAAAGGTAATCGGCATAAATTCCGAATGGGTTGTTACAAATACGATAGTGGCATTTGGGATCCTTGCTCGAATTTCTTTCGCAATATCCAGCCCCTTCTTTTTCCTCTCCTCTAATCTCAATATCCAAAAAGAAAAAGCTAGAGAAACCTCTTTCCCGTAATCGCATTGATGAAGCTGCCCGGCATTCCCAAAGATTTCCGGTGCCTTACAAGACAAGCTCTTCCTACTAATCAGCTCCTTAATCACCTTTTCAATGCAGGATTGTTGTATTCTTTCATCCTCTAAAATAAAGATTTTCAGCAAAGTCTCTACTCCTATTAAATAAATTCTTTGGCGATTTCGAATTCCTATTAAATAATCTATAGTAAAAATATATGCAATTTTAATTATAAATGGCAAAAATCCGCTATTTTCCCAAAAAGCTACCGCTATACGCTCTCACAAAATAATCGGTTTATTTTTACCATGCTTTCGCTAAAATAGAGTAAGTTTTCATTGCGTGCTTAGTATATTTTGGGCTTTTAATGTGTTTTCTGTTGTTCACTTTGCAGTTTATCTCATCTTACCTTCACAGTATATTTTCTTTCGTCCCCATATAAAATGCTATACTGTTCCCCGTTAATAGACATTAATTATCATAAGCTCACTCCTTACGACACTGCTTAAGAAAAAACACTCTATAGAAAGACTAACTATTAAAGTCAATTGGAAAATAAGATTTTTGAATAAGGCATCATCAGATGTTTAGCATGGCCAGGCAGGTTTAAACATCAATCAATTACCTTAAAATCGCACGACAAATAAAACATCTAAATAATTGCTCTCAGAAAAAAAGGATAATGAAGTTAATGAATTATCTTCGGTAAGCTTCGCCTGTAAGTTCCATTTATATGGTACGCACCAGTTTTCGTACATGACCGATAGCAACACCATAGTGCTTACCTTCACCTATCTTCTTTGAAGAGTAAGCTCGAAATTCCATCCCTTGCAGACAAATTTCACGACATTGAACAAAGCATATCCAGATAACAGAACCTCGTTTCTCCATAAGAATAATAAATCAGTTGACCTGACTGGTAGGTGACAACCTGCAAATGCCAGTATCCACGATCAATAGTTGAATCAGTGAAGTCACCAATCTCTGCAAGGATCATAGCTCCCAACGATAGCTAATCCAGGGGATTGTCATAATCGGAGAGTGCAAGTGTCCATGATGGATTTGATGGAATCTTCAATTTCATCAATCTCTTCCGTCATCACCTCAATCAAATGCTTGATGGTGCTAGTTCCATTGATTTTGGCTGGTATCGCACAGGCCGATTCGAGCTCTGGCGGTGTTCTTAAAGTGATCGCGCTATCTCGTCCGTAGCCTGGTCAGCTGAAGCTGTTTCTAGGAGATTTTTGAGATGGGTAGATGACATTCAGTGATGTGAGAGCTCCGGGGAGTTAGGGACAGCAAAGGCGTACACGAAAGCCATATGAAGGCTGGGGACGAGTCCAGCTCCGGGAAAAGGATGTTTACAAGACGAGCTTCGGAAGATTTGAGTTTTTGCTCGCTCCTGAACCTTGTCGAAACGATAACAGGAGTTAATGACTTAAGTTCTTCGCTGTGATATGATGTGTGTCTGAGTAGGGCTTGAGTCTGATCCGTCATTAACATCACTTAGCAATCGGACGGGCGTCGACTTTATCGTTTTGTCTTTCTAAGGCTAGACCTTTTCTGTAAAGATTTGTATGTAACAGGTTGATAACACGAGGTGGGTGAGCCTTTATCAATGGGCGATCCGAGAAGATTGGTGAGTAGTGACGATTGGCTTCAAGACCCTACTTTTATTTTGGTCTTATCATCAGTCACAGTGAGGCATCTTCTCGCACTGAGCTCATCAAAAGCTGCTCTGTTATTCAGGATAGTGAAATACCGGATAGAGTTATCGGCTTCCGATCCCAGATGCAGCAATCCTGATTTATCCTTTGCAACATCGTGCTAACATAGATCATACACATGATCCTCCTTAAAAAGTATTTGACGCTGTATTGGATCCACAGGGCGCTCTGCTGATGTAACCTCTCGTTCTACATAAACCGTCGTACGGTATCTAACTGCGTCTTGCATTTTGACAAAGAGGCTGTGGTTGGAGCGCTTTTCCGTAACCGTCTATGCGGTGGGAGGTGCTGACCAATCCACAGCATCTTCAACAGCATACCCTATACCTGTAGAACAGGTAAAGAATGGGTATGACTATATAATACAAGGAGGAAGAAAAAGTGGATTCTTTTCGATTTGCATTATCTTTCCGCTCTTATTGTATCCTTTCTTTTCTCCTTACCTTTTATATTTATTTCGGCTTTTATGCGGCGTAAAAACAGAAGTCCCCAGTGGTTTATAATTCAGGCAGGCTTTTCGGGAAGAGTGCATGGGTATGAAAATGCAACGACTTCACCAGCTCTTCAAAGAGATGCCAATATTTTCCTTTTTTTCTGGCTTCTTTCCAATATTCTAAGCTTTTCTTTTGTATTTCAAAATGAAAACTACTAATACCCAACTGTCTATCAATGTTGCAAGCTACAGTTCATATCGTGCTTCAGCCATGACATTCCCTCTTTCAGTTTTTTTTAGAATGACTTTCATTCTTCACGAGAAGCCAAATGTTGGTATTCCATAAGCAATGCACACTTTCTTGGGTATGCTTCTCCGGCGTCCTTTTATGTTCACTTTATGCACTACCATGGGTTCCGGAAAAGACCGATAACGGCACAAATTGACAGGAACGGAAACTGGTTATCAGCACAAAGGCACTCTTCGCTTATTGATGCAGATTTTCTTTTACAGGAAAAGCGCTGAAAGTAAATCACCAACCAAAGAAATGACCCTTTTGTGGTGAATGTCTAGAGTACAAAGGACGGAAAATCCTACGGTTTTTATGAGTGTGGCCCTAACTTGGAAAGAGCGAGGATGGTAAGAATTGTACCATTACCTATTATGAAATCCCGGAGATTGCTTAATTAGCAGAAGTCAATTTAATAAGATGAACTTAACACTCTCTCTTCCGACTTTCAAACCAGGAAAATCACGGATACTACTTTAAAACCCGCTAACTATAAAAAATTCAGAATGAGACTATTATGTTTGTTGCAAACAAAGACCTGCATTCTGGAAAACTATAGTCTTTATGCATATTTGATACAAATGGTGTTGTGTTCTACTACAGCATCCGCGTAACAATCTATTTGGGAATAATTCTATCAGGAAAGGATAATGAAAATGAACTTTTTAACTTTGAATTCTTTTCATTGTATTATTTGGTATCTCTTCTCTCACCTTTTATATATCTATTTGCGGCTCCTTATCGGCGTAATGAAAAGCGGCCAAGGGAAGTCCCTCAGTGGATTTATAAATTCGGGCAGGCTTTTCGGGAAAGTGCATGTGTGAATATGAAAAATGCAACGAATTCCGCCGCTCTTCGAGATGCCAATTATTTCTCTTTCTTTGGCTTTTGGTCCAATGTTTTGACTTTGCTTTTTCTATACCATAAAACAGGATGCTCTTGCTCTCTATCAATGCATGAAAATGCCATTTACGATAATCGTGGCTCAATAGTCACAATTTGCTTTACTTAGAGTGCAGTTCAGTTCTTCCGAGGCGCTTATCATATCTACTCACTACCAATGCAGTCCGAGGCAACCTTTTTCTCCGTCTTCCTTCTGGCTCTTACGTCAATATGTAGAAACCGTAAAAGCCTTCCCGTGGAACATAGCGAAGCCAGAAATGAACGATTGTATTGGCTAAACATACAAATCGACTATTCGTTATGGAAAAGCTATCCTTCGGCATAACTTTTCATGCAGATTATTCTCTTACCAACTACGGAATTCGCACTCCAAGGAAAATGCGTATATCTACTTCAGCCAATATAAAGGAAGCATAACTCCTCAAGAATCATCAAGCGGCAAGATTAATGCCTAAGATGGCGAAGAAAACATAGCTATAGAATTCCCTTTCAGATCTGTATGGTAAGCGCAGCAATCCACCGGCTTTGAAGAGAGAGATTTCCGATGAACGCCTCAGCCTGTCTCTCACGCTGCTTTCTCCCATCTAAAGACGGGTATAATTTCCCTCTTCTTCCACTCAATGATAAAGTTCCTTTATTGCTGTCAAAGCTACTGACTGAAGTACTTGTAAGAACAGGAGAAAAGTACAGCTTTTCCCAGTCTCTGCTCTAGCAACAAGCCAGTATTTCCGATAGGAGTTTTTTGACTTTTCCTTCAAAGCCAAATCCGTATTTTCCTAGGAAGATGAACTTCCCTCTTCCTCTGTACAGGGCATTTCAAAGAATAGCTCCGCCTTTGCAAAGCTGATGATGTTTCTAATGAAATAAATGCAATTCCATGGGAATCAATAAAAAAGCATAAATTTCTCATCTTGTCTCTCTTTCTAAAATATATATCTTTACTGTCATTCTTTAAAATACATAAATATCTTTTGCTTGAGAACAGCATAATGTCTTTGTTTAAGAACATAAACCATGCTCTAAATGTTAATCCCAAGATGGCACAATCATGATGATTATAGATAAAATTTTCCCCTCTTAATATCATGCCATGATATTTTAGAACCATCCAATATATCAAAGCAATATCTGGAAAATAAGATGCAAGATACATTGTTCCTGCACCAGCCCTTTACTCTGCTCAGTAAAATCAGGCAAATAGCAGCTAAGTCACTAATCCCCGCCATAAACTGATATTCCGAGAAAGAGTGGTTGCCACAACTAAGCGAAAAGGGCGCAATGAATAAGTCGCCAGTAACTTTCCAGCATCTGAAAAGCCCTATTCCTCCAAGTAAGACCACGAAAGATTGCCAAAAAAAATAATACGGCGGGCAGAGAACTGTATTTAAAAGAAAGGAAAGAGCTGCTATGCACTGCTCCTATCCATCTTTTAAGATTTTAAACATCACAATCTGACTGATTAAAGACCGGTGAACACAAGGGCAAATAGGATATTCAATAAGACATAGCTGTAAACTGAAAACAGGGGCTTACTTGAAATAGGAGTATAAAGCAATCCAAATTAATAATATAAAAATGAAAGATTCTGAGAATCCATGAAAATGCTTCATAAGCTTTCCTCTTTCTTTCTGATAATATTGATAATTTCTACCTATCTACCAAGTTAAACACTCTCCTGCTCTGATAAGCTACTGCCTTTATTATCTTACATTGCTCAACTGATAGGTACACTTTATTCCTCAAAACATCCTAGTGTTCCCTGCTTTGATATGTGGATGGTGCATTTGTTACGATGTTGGAGGAAGAACCTATAATCACTGGGTTGTCTTTAATGAGATATTTGTTATATTGTTGTGGATTCTTAAACAAAGACGTGCCGTTCTCAACAAAAATAAGAATAACGTGGGCAGCATTTAGAAAGTAGATGAGGTATGTCCCATGGGCCAGTGATTTTTCAGCGTGAAAGCGTCATCGCTTTCAAAAATGCCTGTGTCCTCGGGAAAGCTGAAGTTGAAGGCGTTCAGGCTGTCGACTTTCGAGCCGGGAAGCTGCAGATAACCGCTGCGTACTTCGTCAGTAACTGATTTCAAGGCTGTCGTTACGGTGAAAAGAGTGCTGTCTTTGAATGGGCGGCGATGAGGCTGAGCTGAGCGTCTGGCTCAAGCCGATTAACGGCTACGGAGTCTGCTATGTTTTGCCGCTGTCTTTCGCTGCTGACGGTGGTGGTTGACGGAAGGTGATCTGCGTGAGGGTGGGGATAACTCGCAGTGGTCGACATTGTCTTGACAGCCTGATCGCGCAGACTTTGGAGCTGTGATGGGCGTGGCGGAAGGACGGAGGCGCTGCTCCTGGGTGGAGCGGGTGTTCGGGCGTGGTTCGTTGAAATGGCTGGATGGTGGACTGGGGCCACGTTGTCGTGACGGTGCGTTGGGGCGACAGGCTATGGTATGAAAAACAAGGGGTCAAAACATGACCAGCCAAAGGAGTGGGTGGCGTCTCGGGCGGCGGAGATCGTTCGCGCTGGTGGGGCTTCCATGTGCATGGGCCAAATATGGGTGGGGGCGAGGTCAGGGTTCATTTTCGTTATCGCTTCTGACCGTCGTTCAAATGGTGATTGACTTGAATGAAACTCTGTTCTCATTATTCCTCGA
>BNJU01005378.1_pt1 | contig 39498 bp, 46 predicted proteins | sample 8539281 | NCBI WGS metagenome assembly BNJU01 (sample SAMD00202456, study PRJDB9452) | human saliva metagenome | isolation source: human saliva | place: Japan
AAGAAAGTGCCGTACTTTTCATAAATAGCTTTCATCTCAGTGGCTGCGCATATCATGGAAGCGTTATCCGTCTTATTCTCATACTTTTTCCTGTACAGCACGGGTACCGGTTGCATAATCTGACATCGTTCTGGAGGATTTTGCTGTTTAAAAGAAGTCGGGAGACAAGCAGAAATACGAGATTACCAAAGTAGAATGATGGCTAATCCAATGTTTGGATACCGATTCCAAAGTCTGAGAGGTAAATCGGTTCATGTAATCAACCTATTTGCCTTACGAGTCAAGTTCCAGATGAGTAGCGATTTACAAGGGTGTGGATGTGTGGTTGAAACATAATCGAGATTTTTGATCAAGTTTTCTCTCCATGTCTAGGGAACAGCAGGATCACTTATCCGCCTTTTATGCAAAGGATTACAGCACCAGTAATCTCCAGATTGCCAACAATAGTCCTTTCACACACACCCGTGCTTTTGTATGGCCTCATAGGCGTATTGAGAACATGTGGGTGTGTATTTACAATAGAGAATGTCCCTTCATAGGAGCATAAAGTGCTGAGTAAAAGCAGATCATCTTTAACATCAGCTTTTTCATCAAAAAGCTCTCCTTCGGAATAAAATGCTGCTTCATGATTTCTATCAACTTATTTCCTGATAAAACGTACTTTTCTATCAAGGTTTCTTCCACTATTATAATAGGGATTTCTTTTCCCTTTGATCAGAATTTCAGAACTTCTCTCATTACTAAGTATGTGATGCCTACTACATAAATCGAGATAAGCAATCTCAATTCCGAATAGTCTTGCAAAAGCTAACTTCTTCTCACGACTAAAACGATGTCTAACCCCTCTTTGATTTCTTTTGTGTAATCGAAATATCTCGAAAGCTTTACTGATTCCATGACGAACTAGAATTTCCCCACCTTCTTGGAACAGGATATTCCCAGCCGGAATAGTCTAAACCGTTTTCCACGATCAACATCACAAAAATAAGCATTGGCATAGGATTTTTCCTCTTTATAACAATGCTGAAACTCTTCATTTGACTTCATGGAAGGAAAACGCTGCATAAATTATCTCCAAGGTTGAAGAAAAGACCGCTTTCCAGCTGGCCTCTGTTTCTAGGGTAGTTTTATGTAGCCGTAAAGCTTTTCAAGAAAGCTTTCCCTTTATGTTTTCTGACATTATGAGATAATCTTGTCTACCTTTAGCTCTTCTAGCAGACAAAAACCTTTCTACCGTTGGCTGTGGACATTCTCTTTCTAAATCCATGCACTCTTTTGCTCTCTGTCTTGTCTTTGGCTGATAAGTCATGTTTTCCCTTATGCATGGAGACCTCCTGAGTGTATGGCCGAAGCCACCGATCGTTTCTCCGGGAATTGTGCGAGTCTCGCTATGCGAAAGGGTCCCGAATAAACTCCTAATTTTGGGTAAAACATCGCAGATTGATATATGAGAAAGAGACTGTAAATCGTCAATGATACCCTTTGGGCAAAACTTATTTTCGAGAAAGGAATGTGTATATCTTGTATCCTCTTCTCCTCCTAAATAAGAGCGGAAAATCCTGTAAAACAGGGTTTATCACACGTATGCACTTATCCACAAATTCTGTCCACAAAAACATCTGTTCACCCTTATCCACAAACTGTTTATAAACTGTGGATAGGGTGTATAATTTCTTTTCCTATAGTTAAAGGCTTCTTTTAGCTTTTCTTCTGTGAGACAGCTTTTGTTTTATACTCCATTTATACTCTTTTCGCTATATTCTTTACTCAATAATTCTTCTGTCTTTTTCTATATTTTCTGAAAAGAATTATTCTTCTTTCCTTAGGGAGTTCGTAGAAACTTGCGAGAAAGAGGCTCTCTTGCTGTAGAAATAAAAGAACTGTCTTTTCAGAGGGTACTGGAAAATAGCGAGAAACCCCCTTGTCGTTGATTTTAAGGAGTCTGGGAATGGCAAAGAACTTTAACCTCGCATAAAAGAAAAATGGGAAGAAATCCTCCTACATACCAGAGAAATAAATGATACCCAAGGATGTAACCTGATGATCTCTGGATTGCTCCCTTAGAGTTATACGATTCTATCGAGATCAACTGAGTTATACTGAGTAAGATGAAAACAATTTCTCAGTATGATTCGGAAAGCGCTATACCGATACTCTAAAGATTTCTATCTTAGAGATGCAGCATCTGCACAGCTCTTCACCGACGAGGACGGTTTAAAGAACTCTGTCAAAAGAGACCAGGAAGAACAGCCGGGACGAGGAGGCCTTAAAGAAATGCCAGCTGAGATTCCGCTATGCGTCGACAGCTTTGGTAGGTTCCTCCAACGCCTTAGCCCATGCGGCCACGTGTGGCGGCGAAATGCCGGAGAACAGTATAGCCTCTCTATGTTTACGGAGGGAGCAGGCCTGGGGAAAACCACCTGATGCAGTCTGTGGCCCGTACATATTACAACAAAACAAAAATGCCAAGATTCGCTATGTTGCCTCCGAAAACCTTTATTAACGAATTTGTCGACAGTATCCGTCACCATAACTTGTTCGGCGGAATTCAGAAGAAAGTATAGAGAACTGGATGTTCTGCTCATAGACGATATTCAGTTCTTAATCGGAAAAAGAGGAAGGAACCCGGAAGAATTCTTCCACACCTTCAGTGCCTCTCTGGTAATAGAAAACAGATTATCATCGCCTCCCGATAAGCCGCCGAAGAAGATTGACAATATTGAAAGAACGACTCCTCTCCCGCTGAGTGGGACTCGCGTGGATATCCAGCTTCCGGATGTAACGGAAACCAGGATGGCGATTCTTCGGAAAAAGGAAGAGCTGGAAGGCTACAACGTGACAACGAAGTTATCAAATATGTGCAGACAACGTATTGTCAGGTGTCCGGGAGTTGGAAGGAGCCTTAATAACCAGGTGGTGGCAAAGAGTCCCGCCTGAGTCGGCAGCCCGTTACTTTTATGGGAGTCTTGCAGAGGGCTTTTAAGGACAATATCACTCCGGCAGAAAAAGGAGCTTACTCCGAAATGGATTATTGAGGGTAGTGGCGGAGCATCACGGTCCTGAGTCTTTCCGACCTTGTTTCCAAAAAGAAAAGAATAAAGAAATCGTGATTCCCGAGACAGATGCATGTACCTTTGCCGAGGAAATGATAGCTTTCCACTTAAATACTGTGGGAGAACTTTTGGGAGGAAGAGACCATTTCCACCATCATTCACGAGTTTGCGACAAGATATCCAATGAATTGTCCACAAATAAACAATTGCAATCCACACCCAGAGGTTTTACGGAAAAATCCCTATTCTTTTCCTTCCCTCACAGAAAAAAGAAGGATGAAGCATTGAAAAATCAAGGAGAATTTTAGGATATACATCCACATCTAATAACACTACTAAAGAAAAAAAGAACAAAAACAAAAACACGATGCTCACTACAATACTTGTTAAGAAAAAATTAGCGGCTTTCATAAAGCTCCTATAGAATAAAAAAGGACCCTAACAAAATTATCTTTCAAAAAAAAATGATTTGCTTCCACCCTGCAAGTGGTAGAAGGCTACGCCAAAAACCACCTACATTACGGATGCATCCTGGTGGACGCCACCGAGGGCAGATCCGTTTAACAGAAACAAAATGATTTTGGAATAGAAAACATTTGCCCGGGAGACATAATGGAGCCGGAAAGATTGCCTGAGGCAAGTTTCAAGAATTATCAAACGTTGCCACAGACGGGAAAAATATCTTCTCAGTACAGAGGAAAGCAAATTGGCACCATTCAGTGAAAGTCAATCTTTAAATATGGGCAAAATCCGATTTACCTCCTTCCTTCCGAGAAGGAATGTAGAAATTTCTCAACTGAGTTTAAGAAACAGTGATTAAATCAGGCTATTTTCCCACCGCTTCGAGAGAGAATAACAGAAGATGACAGAGAATACTCTCGAAATTATCGACAATCAACTCTCCATTACCACTATGGACGGACATAGACTGCCATCCGAAAGACGAGGCTCTCGAGTCCTAAGGACAATCTGCTCGCATACATTGTTCCCACGAAGTTCTGTCGGAAGCTTTCCAAAATTACTATCGCGGAGGGCTGGAGGGATAAGGGTGGAGATCGGTTTGCACCATGAGCAGAATATTCCGCAATTTTCCTTCCAGAAGACACGCCTCGTGGTGACAGCTGGTGGAGGGAGACTATTTCCATGTTCGCTGAATGTCTGTCCTCGATTACGAAACCAGATCCGCTTAAAATCGTGGGCATTTTGGAAATATCGACGAGCAGAAGTCCTGGCCAGAGACAATGGCGATAACTGATGTTTTAAAATTGACACGATCAGCAGCCTATCTTTGAAATTGTTTCCGCATGGATATGAATGGATGCGGAAATGCCGGTTGCAGGGAAGAAGAAAGGATCTACCTCACGGCTTTTAATCCACCGTACTCTGCGATGGATATGTCAGAATGTGAAGAGGAAGAGGTGGATTTATGTACTACGATTTCCCAACTCTCCCGTCTTTATTCGGGATCTGGAGGAAAAGCTGTCAACTACATGATTTTACTGGTTAACTTTAATCGCGGAAGCCGTGGATGATTATCGAATCCATAGAATTACAAAATTATAGAAATATAGAAAACTGCAGCCTCTGGGAGAGAAGAGACAATATTCTTTCACGGAGACAATGCCCAGGAGAGACTCAAATCTTTTGGAAGCCATTTTCTTTAGGCAGTACCTCGGAAGAGTCCTTTTCGCTTTGTGAGGACAAAAGAATTGATTCATTTCGCGGAGGGAATGCCCATTTAAAATGTACTGATTCCTTGAAGAAAAGGGAATTTCCTCACCGATAGTGACAGCTCACCTAAAAGAAAAATAAAGCAGGAGTGGCTATAGACGGATTTCCGGTGAAGAAAAGCCTCGAGCTTTTCGGTCTGGGAAAATATTATTATCTCCGGAGGGATCTGTCCTTGATTACGGGCCCAAAGGAAGAGAAGAAGATTTGGCTGATTTAGACTTTGTCAGCTGGATAAGACGGTATCCCCACCACTTATCCGGGCGATACTAAAGTGTTACTGAGCAAAGGAATAAGCTTTTAAAGGAACTGTATTTTCTTGGCCAAAACTGGAGGAAACTCTTTTGCCTGGGATGAGGAACTGGTAGCATGGGAAGAGGATGATTTCCCTCACGAGAATTTTGCGAAAATCTGCTATGAGGTGGAAAAATATCCATGGGAAATCAGCGGAAAGCGGGAAGAGCTTCTTCTAAGCTGCAGCTGAGCCTTGAGGGAAAAATTTCTCCTTGCAGTTGGACAGAGGCGGAGAAAAAGCAGCCAGACTACCCTCTCCGGTCCCCACCGAGATGTGGACTGTCCTGTCTCAGATTAATCGGTCAGGATATCCAGCATTTCAGTTCTCCTAGGGACAGCAAGAACCGCCAGCTTTGTCCCTCCAGTGGCGAAATTGATTTGGTGAGAGAGAAAGGAATTCGATGACCCCATCTTGTATTGTTGGATGATGTGTCTCAGAGCTGGATCAAAAAGACAGCACCTATTGCGAGCGGTTCAGAGATTCTACATAAAGCCTGATTATGCAAGCCGACAGGATTGGTAGACCAGCATCGATTCACAGATCATGCGGCGTGCGTGGAAAATATGGACAGGTGCAGTGTCAGTAAAGAGGGAGGAACTCATGTCGATAGAGATGGAAAGAATTTGGAGGAAATGAAGCAAATTCCCTTCATGGTTCTATGAATACGGTGCAGATCAGATCTGAGTTTTGATGGACCAAGGGTCTCTGGAAAAGACCAGGAATGGGGACATCTGAGCACCTCCTGTCTCGCGGTTTGTGCATCATTTGGTTTAGGAAATCGTGGATAACTCGCAGACGAGGCTCTGGCCGGATTGTACGTCAGCCATTACCGTGGGTGAAATTTCATCAGGATAACTCCATTACCGTAAGGGATGATGGACGAGGTCTGGAGATATACCAGAGGCAGGAGAAGAAGTCCGCCTTGGAAGTTGTACCGTGGCTGTCTCGCGGGAGGAAAGTGGAGGAGCCGGACACAAGGCTCTCGGCAGTCTTCACGGTGTAGGGACCAGCGTGGTAAATGCCTTTCTGAGGGTGGCTGGGTGTTAGGTTTATAAAGAGGGCAAGATTTATACCTTATGTCCTCGCCAGGAAAGGTAACAGCTGTCTATCGAGTGTGTCGGAACTTTGCGGCCTTGAAGAGGGCAGGAGACGAAGTACACTTCCTTCCAGATGCAAGCATTTTCGAAGAAAGCGTTTACTGACTGGAAACCTTTGAAGATCGTGTTCGGGAACCGCTGCTGAACCAAGAATCTGAGATTCGTCGTCTGTGTGGATGAGCAGGGAAGGGCAGGAGAAGAAAGGAGTTCCACCTTATGAGGGAGTGAATTGAGGAGTTTGTCAGCTTCTTAAACAAGAGGCAAGAGCTCTTTATCCGACAGATGCGATTTGGGTGCAAAGAGTGAAAGAAAAGATTCTGGTAGCGCCAGCTAGCGCAGCATGACGACTCGTAGCACGGAAAACATCTATACCTTCGTGTAAACAACATCAATACACCGAGGAAAGGAACCACTCTACGTTTTAATGCTTTAACCAAAACCCGTAATGACATACAAGACGAAATAAAGCTTTTAAAGGATAGTGAAGCCAACCTTTCCGGAGAGGAGATCCTGAGGGATTAACCACCAGTATCGCCTGTAAGTACTGAGGGATCCTCAGCCTGAGGCAGACCAGACCGCAGAAGCTGTCCCTCAGAGCGCCTGGTGGGGGTGCGGCGGCGATGTCATCCGAGCAGCTGACCACCTATTTTTCTGGGCAAAATCCTGCAGTTGCCAAGGCGATTTGCGAGAAGTCTCATTTTAGCGCAAAGAGCAAGAGCCATGCAGCCAGAAAGGCAAGAGACCTAACCAGAAGAAAGTCCGCCTTTGGACGGTGCAGGGACTTCCCGGTAAGCTTGCGGATGACTGGTGGCGGCAAGGATCGGAAAGATGCGAAATCTTTATTGCAGAGGAGAGACCCGTCATTGGGACCTGCCACAGGAAGCAGTCCAGAAACTCAGGCAGCACTGCCTCTTAGAGGGCGGTATTAAATGCGCAGTAGGCACTGACCGGATAGAATCTATGCCAATGAGGAAATCGAGCGAAACGATCGCGCCTTTGGAGACAGGTATCCACGAAGATTTTGACTTAAGCAAATTACGTTGCCACAAAATCATCATTACAGACGGATGCGGATGTGGACGAAGCGCTCATATCTCCACTCTGATGCTGACCTTATTTATAACTACTGCCGGGAGCGTATCCGAAAAGGACATACGTATCTGGCACCAGCCGCCGCTACCTTTTCTGCATTCAGAACAAAAGCATTACGCTGCCTCGATGTTGAGGAATCATCAGAGAATTTTCAAAAGAGGAAATCGGTTCCTGATGGAGCAGACGTCCTCGATTCTGAGCGGTCTCGAGAGATGAATACGGAGGGTGCTGGTAAACCACTCTGGATCCGCAGCAGAACTCTGCTTCATTGTAAATAAGGAGTGACTGAGGATAGGCGGAGCTGGATATTACCTTTACGCTTAATGGGAGATCAGGTATGAGCGCCTAGAGAGAAGATTTATCCGAGCAAATAGCCTGCCATGTTACAAATTTGGATAGTTTAAAGACTTTTCCAAAAAGAATTGCAAGTTAAAGGAGGCCAATTTTGGAGCCAAATATGATGAGTGCAGTGATGTGTGGACCTAAAAGACCATGGAAAATGCGTAATCGACTCACGCCAAGGAGTGCTCGTTGTGTCCAGAGCGATTCCTGATGTTCGAGATGGTCTTAAGCCTGTACAAAGAAGAGTGCTTTTGCTGCTTTGCAGTCTGGGCGTTACTCGGAATGACCACATGTGCCACAACTTGTTGGAGAAACCATGGGTAAAATATCACCCCCACGGTGACTCCTCCATTTGCAGCTCTTTGGTTTATAAGTGGGACCAGCCCTGAGTCTATGCGGGCAATGTCCTGATCGATAAGCAGGGAAACTTTTGGTTCTACGGACGGAGACAGCCCCGGCGGCAATGCGTTATACCGAGGCCAAGATGTCCGTTAGCGGAGGAAATGCTGGCAGGCACTCGTCAAGGTCACCGTGGATTCTATGCCGAACTTCTCCAAATGCAAATACGCTGAGGTGAGCCGGTGGTTCTTCCTTCCTGCCTTTCCACACTCTTGCACACGGTAGAGCAGTGCCACAGGCTCATTACGGTAGGTATGTCCACCAGCTGAGTCCCTCCCGCATAACCTGAGAGAAGTGATTAAAGGGTGTGGATTGCGTATTGACACAATAAAATTGCGGGAAGAAAGTTACGGGAAATAGGAAGAACTTCTTCCCATTATTCAGGGACCGGATTACGTTCCTGCAGGGCGATGATTTTAGGAAAAAGAGGAATTGAAAGAAACACAGAATTCAGAGGAGGATTAGATGGAGCGATCTGCGAGATTGAGCATGCAACGGCATCGCACCTGGTAGGAGCTTCTATCTAGTATGCCGTTTCCCGCGTCATCGAAAGATTGCAGAGCTTGTAAAAAGATAAAAGAATTAGACGTGGTATCACTCTATGTATCCGAATGCGGCAGAAAGAATCTCCAGCCACAAAGTGCCATTGAGTGCAGAAAAAGACGTAGAAATCCTACAATGTGATCTTTGCCGCAGCTGTCTAAGCACACCCAGTTACAGAAAACCTCGTGGTGTGATTATGCTTTGTGTATCGTTCGAGGGGAGCGAAGATTTTAAATCTTCTGTCATGGAAAGAAATTTTGACACATCAATTCAGCAGTCACCAGAAGAACGGCATTGACGGCGAAAATGGGAGGACAGAGCCCATATCTTAGAAGGATTGTTAAAGCAGCTCTTGACTCATATTGATGGGATCGCTGCCATTATCCGTGCGACGCATGTGGAAGAGGCGAACGAGAACTTTGATTGCCCGCTTTTGCCTTCACCGAGGTTGAGCCCAGGCTGTACGTGGATGATGCGCGTGCCTGCGTGCTCTCGCCTGGCTTTGGAAAGAGAAACGTCTGGAGAAAACGAGTACCAGGATTTACTGGCAGACTGCCTCACTACAGCAGGAGATTTGCGGAGATGAAGAAGGCTTCTATGCGTGGACGCATGAGAGTGTGATGTTACTGCAGACAAGAATGGAGAGGAGGGAAAACTCCCGCGCTTCAGCTGCGATGAGATATCCTGGATGCGGAGGATTTGACCGTGCCGACGGCGATGTGGGCATCAGCTTCCACCCAGCCTTGGTTATGGTCAAAGAGAATGTCCCTGGAAAATTTCCGTCAACAAAACCGTAGCGAAAGGAATTATTATGGTGCAGACCAGTAGAGAAGGACCGCGCTGAAGACCTCTTTGTGGCACAAACCATCATTACATTATGTTTCTTTACCAATATGGGAAGAGTTTTTCCGTATCAGGGCTAGGAGATTCCGGGAAGCCAGCAGAATATGCAAAAGAGGTACGGCATTTAGTAAACTCTCCTTCTCACTTGCGGGAGGGAGAAAAGGTCAATGCCAGCCTCTGCCGAGATCGATCCGAGGATGAGCAGGACTTTAATCCTCCACCACTCAGTCCGAGATGCGAAAAAGACCGCTCTTTCCGAATATGCCAATGTACGGAAGAGAAACAGCAATTGCCATTGGCTATTGAAGAAGAAGACGACTCAGTTAATGAAGCTAAGCTTCTTTCCAAGGATGAGAAATATTGTCCTGGCGACCAAGAAGCGGGATATGCTATTCAGTTCCAATGAGGAAAGGACAGTGCGTAGAACCGGACGTTCCTCCATGGGTGTAACTCGGTATCCGACTGCATCGATGGAGACAGGGTGAAGTAGTCGGCATGCGAGAACCATCAGGAGAAAATATGCTGGTAGTTTCTGCAGCGAGGTTGCAGCGACTTTACGGAGAATCCGCCTTTGGCGCAGCACAAAACCGTGGCGGACAGGGTATGCGTTGCTACAAGATTACGGAGAAACCGGAGATCTGGTAGGCTTTAAAGAACTTTGTGACCAGGATAAGAGTTCTCCCGATTACCTACAGAGGGTGGCCATTATGACCTCGGATGAGTCTGGAAAAGATCAGTATCGTACGGAAGGAAACGCCTCGGAGCAAACTGAGTGACATCGGTAAGGATGGAGATACCACCATTGCTTCACGTTGCTTGGTAAAGAGAGAAAGGGAAACGATGAAGAAGATCTCAGAAGCGGATCCGGGAGAAGATGCGGACACAGAAACTCGCAGGAAATAAATGGAGAGAGGTTACCGAAGAGAACTGAGCAAGAATAGAATGACAGATCACTGCAGAATAGAAGATAGACGTAGACTAGAACCAAAAGTTAGGCGACATGAAGAAATAGTTAGGCTGAAAAGCGATTCTCTAAAGGTTGGTCTCATTAGCTAAAAATCGACATCGGATCACCGAGTGGATAAAAAGAAACGCTAATAGCACATAATCGGAAAGTGATAAGAAAACATGGAATACAGAAATAAAACTATATCGTCCGGTAGGCTATAAAAATAAATTATAAACTCTTTTCTTGACAGTAAATAAATGAGGGAATTTGCTACTCTAATTAGGTAACCAGAACCAAATGTCTCGGTACGAGAAGAAATTCCGGTGTATAGTGAATCCTTTTGGCAGGGAGTAAACGAGGAGTACTACTCTAGAGGCCGAGAGGCGCCGCATAAGGGTGGTGGGTCAGGCAACCGGCGCGAGGGTTTCAAATCTCTTACTCCGCTTTCGAATATTTTTCGGAAGAATGCGCACACAAAGTTAATCACTGTTATAATAGCATGGGCTGTCCTGGAAAGAGAAACAGTAAAGTCTGAAGAGAAAATATTCAGAAGGAAGCGATTAAAGTTTTATTGACTCGAACAGAAAAACTGAACCTGAAAATCAAAGATCGGAATAATACACAGACCCTGAAGATTCTTGAAAAGAAGTTCTTCTAAGAAGAACAGAAAGCCGGAGTTCCGGCAGAGAAAATTCAGAAGCACAGAGCATGCGGCGAAACAAACTCACAGTAAAAAGCGAAAAACAAGCCAAGCGCGTTTTGACTTGGACTGAACATCAACCGCTCGGAAGCGTGATTACCGCTTTTCTTTGCAGGCAAAAGCACTTTTATGAGAGTTCGATCCTGGCTCAGGATGAACGCTGGCGGCGCGCTCTGCAATACATGCAAGTCGAACGAGATGCGTATCAGAGCGTTTCGGCCGGAAGATACGCTATCCAGGTGGCGGGACGGAGTGAGTAACACGTGGGTAACCCGCCTGTATGGAGGGATAACAGAGATCACTGCTAATGCCGCATAAGCACACAGTGCCGCGTTACAGGGTGAGATTTATCGCCATAAAGATGGACCGCGTCTGATTAGCCAGACAGCGTAGCCTACCAAAGCAACGCGATCGGTAGCCGAGCTGAGAGGATGACCGGCCACATTAGGTTGAGACACATTAAACTCCTACAGGCTGACAGTGAATATTGCACAATGAAACCCTGATCACGTGACATAGCGTGAGTGAAGAGAAGTATTTCAGTATGTCGCTATCAGCAGACAGATGGCAGTGAGCGCACCTGACTAGCCTCGGCCAACACGCGCCAGCGAGCCGCGGCAATACGGTAGGGGCAAGCGTTATCCGGACGTACGGGGTGCAAAAGGGCGTAGACGGAATGGCATGAGTGTGCAGTGCAGCACCCGGGCCCAACCTGAAACTGCTTTGGAAACTTGCTGTTCTAGAGTGTTGGAGAGGGAGAGTGCATTCCTGCGTGGCGGTGAAATGCGTAGATATCAGGAAGAACACCGGAGGCGAAGGCGCTTACTGGACGTCAACTGACGCTGAGGCTGCAGCGTGTGATCGACAGGATTAGATACCCGTAGTCCCACGCTTGCACGATGAATACTAGTGCTGTCAGGGTGCAGCATCTCGCGCTACCGTCACAACGCTACATAGTATTCCACCTGAGGCCACGTTCGCAGAACATGAAACTCCAAAGGAATTGACAGGGACCCGCACAAGCGGTGGAGCATATGTGGTTTGAATTCAGAAAGCAACGCAGAGACCTTTACCATGATCTTTGAGATCCCATTGACAGAGTATGTATTGTACAAATCCCTTCAGCAATGGTGACAGGTGGTGCATGGTTGTCGTCAGCTCGTAGTCTGAGATGTTGGTCGAGTCCTGCAACGAGTGCATGACATAGTGCAGCTGCAGTAAGATGGGCACTCTAATCTAGACTATGGCCAGGGGATAACCTGAGGAAGGCAGATGGTCGTCAAATCATCACGCCCATGCGACTTGGGCTACACGCAATGATAAACAGCGATGCGAGGACTGCAACCAAAATAACGTCTCAGTTCGACCGTAGTCTGCAAACCTGACTACACGAAGCTGAATCAGAAATCGACAGATCAGCGGCATGTATGTTCGGCCCCGGCACACCGCCCGTCACACCACATGGAGCAGTAGCCCGAAGTCAGTGTCCCAAGAAAGGGAGCGCCGAAGGCAGACCGATGACCGGGGTGAAGTCATAACAAGGTAGCCGTGGAACAAGCTGCGGCGAGGATCACCCTTTCAAGAACAAAGTAGGGCTTGTGTGTTATTCATCGATGAAAGGACGAAGTCGCATTTTAGAAGAACCCAACAGTAGCACTTTTAAATGATACCGCTGAGAAGATTGAAAGAATTAATATGAATACCCAGGGAACCAGTCAGCTGGCTAGAGCGCACGCACCGATACGTGAGGTCGGTGTTCGAGTCCACCTGTCCACCCTGCGTTGATGCTTAGAAACACCCGCTCCAATCCCAAACACGACGGTTGACTTGCTACTGAAAATACTTTGCTGGTAATGCACGTAAATACAGGTTGATGATTTTGGGATAACAGAGCACCATTTGTATAAAAAAGCTCTGAACCTTACCCCAATTGGTAGCAGTAATGCAATACTAAAATTTTGAAACTACACAAGAAAATGATTATCTGAATAGAGAAGAACATCCAGAGGGCAAGGTAAAACTTACAAACGAGGCAGTGGTAAAAATGCAAACACTGTACTTGCAAATCAGAAAAAAAGAGATACACGCTATATTCGAACAATTTACAATCAAGTGGAGAATTGGTTACAACAGAGCATAGGCAACGAAAATTAGCCGAAGAAAGACGGATAACAAAAAGCCGTGGGATTGCAAACAACGATTTGATCTCAAAGATATCTGAACAAACCCACCAGAGAAAAGCCTAGTACCGTACAGCCAAACATAACTGTACAGAGGAACCCGCTGAACTAAAACATCTACAGGCGGAGGAAGAGAAACAAAAGAACCTGAAAGTAAAAGGAGCGAAATGAAGAGTCCCAAACCAGGTGCGTGCACCTGGGTTCGCCAACGACCAGTCTGTAAGGAGGAAGACGATGGAAAGCGCTGCCACAGAGGGTGAAAGCCCTTACACGAAGGTAAAGGAATGAGCGGAACCAGAGTACCGTCAGACACGTGAACCTGCAGGAATACAAAACACCACTAAGCACTAACACAATACCAGCACCATAGCGATAGTACTGTAGCAAAGGTAATCAATTCTGGAGGAGAAAGAGAACCTGAACCTGTGTTTACAAACTGTGGAACAGCAAGCTGAAACCGCGTACCTTTTGTAGAACCACCCGGCGAGCAATAGTTACTACGTTGCTCATGGACCTAATACCCGGAGCCGAAGCGAGAGCGAGTCTGAATAGGGCGCAAAGTCAGTAGACATAACCTTGAAACCGCGGACCCATCCATGTCCATGAGAAGAAGTAAAATTTGTGAAAATCTGAACGCACATCCACAGAAAAGTGTACGATGAGCAGTGGATAGGAGACCCAACGAACCGGAGACAGCTGGTCTCCCTGAAAAAGCTTAGGGCTAGCCCCCAAGAGCCCCAACCGTAGTAGAGCACTGAATTTGAGGGGCGCCAAACCACCAAAACAGATATCAAACCCGAATCGGCGTATGATATACAATGGACCTTAGACCCAGGACATAAATTCCCGTAGCCGCGCGGAAACACGATCCACAGCCAACCCCAAATGCTGCTATGGTAAGACGTGATTTCATAGACAACTAGGATGTTGGCTAAAAGCAGCTACACATTCAAAGAGAGCGTAATAGCTCACTAGTCGAGAGCACATCTGCCGAAAATTAACGGGCTAAAACATGACACTGAAGTTAGGGATCCGTGCAAACATCGGTAGAGGAGCAATTGAAAACACGTAAGCGGTACTGAAGCCAGAGACTTCTAATAGAGAATGCCTGAATGAGAAAGGAGATAGTGAACCTCCATAATGAATATCTAAGTTTCGGTACTGATCCGCCCTGTAAGTCGCAAAAGGCGAGGCTGAGAAGTAGTCGATGGACAACTGGTAACCAGTACCAATAAATCAGAAATGGGGACATGAGAAAGAGAGAGCCGAAGAAGACCGGAAAAGGAGGAGGAATAGAAAAGCCACACAATCTGAAGACCTGATGGATCGAAAAGAAGGAGAAGCCCTGACTCGTGGCGAGAAAGCGCTATTGTGTTTAGAAAAGCCCGAAATGCAAACCGACACAGGTAGATGAGGGAGAGGATCTGCCCGGCGGGAGAAGTGCTGAGTGCCACGTCCTGCAAAATGGCCCCGCACCTGGAAGGTGTGCGGCAGGCACCGCCCGCAGCAGAAAAAGGCCTGCCATCGCTGTTGCATAAAACACAGGCCTGTGCAGTGCGATGACCGTGGGCAGTAGTATGTGGGCTGACGCCTTGCCCGGTGCCAAGCAGAGAGGTTAGAGGCAGTCGAAGCCGGAGTGAGGCTGCAGAACGGCGCATGTAGCCTGTGAATGCATTCGTAGTGCAGAATTCCTGTGGTCCGTTAAGTTTCCGAGGCCCGCACGACAGGCAGCACTGATTTTGAGCGCTGCGCCCCAACAATGCACCCGGTGAGATTGAAAAGTCGCCGGTGTGAAGATGCTGGCTACCGCGCCAGGACGGAAAGACCCCGCTGGGCTTTTACTCCAGCTTGAGTACTGGATTCAGTGATGTGGTGCACTGGGATGGGTGGAGACAGTTAGAGAGAGAACGTGTTTTATCATGGAGTCGCTGTTGGGATACCACTCTATGTTATTGAGTTCTACCCGGTACTGCGTCGTGGCCGGTCAGGGACAAAATGTGGGTGAGTTGGCTGCGGGTCGCCTCTGAGAGTGTCTCGGGAGGCGCTCAAAGAGCCTCAGGATGTTGAATACATCCAAAGTGCAGGGCATATGAGTCGACTGCGAGAGGGCGAGGCATTGCAGCAGGTAAATGGCGGACTCAGTGATCCGGTGGTCTGAGGTGGGATTGCCATCGCTCAGCGGATAAAAGCTATCTGAGGGATAACAGGCTGATCTCCGCAGAGTCTACAGCATCTGACGGGGAGGCGTTTGGCACCTCGACAGTCGGCCTCATCGCATCCTGCTGAAGTCGTGCAAGGGTTGGGCCGCCCGCCCATCAAAGGCGGGTACGCGAGCTGGGTTCCAGAACGCCGTGAGACAGTTCAATCCTATCCGGCGCGGGCGTAGGATATTTGAGGAGAATCTGTCCTTGTGCATGAGGGCACGATGAGACTGACCTCGGCTGTACTGTTAGACTTCAATCTAGCCTTGTAGGCAAAGTTGGGAATGGATAAACGCTGAGTGCATCTGTGGCGGAAGCCAACCTCAAGATGAGCATATCCCATCGCAAGAGTAAGACTTGAAGAGAGACGAGGTAGATGCAGGACTGGGGTGCAGCGTAGTAAATACATTCAGCTTGACAGTTGACTAATGGACAGGTCGAGGGCTCATCCAAGCCATCTGGCTTTGTCTAAAAGCCCAGTCTCGGAATAATCTTTGATGTGTTGTTTAATTGTGTATTAATTGTTGTTAGGTAGTGACTTTGACCAGGCTTGAATAGCATTTAGACGAATCCAGCTTCTTATTTAGAAGCAGTACGATACATTTCGGCGGGCTCAGCGCTGGTTAGAGCGCCGCCCTGTCACGGCGGAGGCGTCGACGGTTCGAAATCCGTTCCGGGTCGCTGGCCTTAGGGCCGCCATGGCGGATGGATTCGAGTGATACAGGGCAAGACTGTAAATCTAGTTGGTCACCGGCTGTGAGTTCAAGCACCTCCTCCATCGAGACAATAAGGTCTTATGCAGAGTAATCTACACAGCGGTCATTCCAGCCCAGCTGGAGAGCGCCTGCGCTCAGAGGGCTGCGTAGGTCTATCTGGGTCAGCCATTTGGCGATCATCGCGGGATGGCGCAGTCTGGTGGCTCGCCTGTCGGGCCTCATAGCCCGAAGGTCGTTGGATTCAAATCCATCTCCCGCAGCGAAAGAGAGACTCTCAGAAAGTCTGTTTTCCGTATTAACTTTTCCATGCCTTTTGTTCTGTGTGAAAAGCAAGATCACCGCGATAGTATTAAGGGGGTAAGGATGAGAGTAGGAATATTAACCCAGTGGAGACTGCTCCAGGGTACGCACAGCCATGCGAGGTGTGGGAAAGAGCTATATAGCATTTATTGGCGATGTGAAATGCTGCCTGGATGGTTACGAAAGGCCTGATTTGTGTGAGATATCGCAAGATAGAGCTGCCCTGAAGATCTCGAGGTTTAACTTGGAAGGCGGAACGCATTCTGGGAAACCAGTACACGCCTTCAAACAGATTCTGAGACGGATTTGAGTAAACTGGTTTGATGTGTTGAGGCGACAGTCATGCTATAGAAAGCTGCACTGGATCTGTCGTATGGTTTAAGGTAGGCAATGGTTCTTTAAAAGCAGCTAATCTTTTTATCGGAGTAGGATTGAGTCGTTATCGGCTGTCCGGAAGACCAGCCGGATAATGATTTGTACATTGCGCGATCTGACCTATCGCTTTGATCTGCTGTGTCGCAGTGGCTACCAATGCGTGACGTGTATTCATACTACGCCAGCCAAGGCGGTAGAGTATTCTGCTGCTTGATTATAGGACTTACAGCTAGGACTTGCCACCCTCCATGTGGGACTCGGCGCGGCGGCGCTGATGCATCTTTGGTTCCGGAGACACCTACGATGCACAAATGCGGTCGGTAGAAGATTGCGGAGCGCATGCGCGGTGGTTCCCGTCTCTATTGTAGCTTACTCAGCAGAAGGGTGCCATTTCAAGCTGAATCTACGCTGGCGAAGGAAGGTGAAAGAAGAAGCTGGCGGAGGATAGGAAGCATCCTTCCATAGCCTGCACGGTAGCAGAAGGATAGAAGAAAAACCGGTGCCGAGGCCAGATGGCTTATCTGTCCGGGACCGCGACCTGTGTGGACGAGCCGGTTCCCATGATCAAAGTTTTGCTAAGGCAAGAACTCGTGCGCAGGCCGCAGAATGATGTAAAGAAAATACGGCGTGATGCTTTCTTTAAAAAGAATAATGCAAATCCACAACGTTTCCTTTTGGCAGAGGCTGCCAGTAAATGCGAAAACTAGTGGATCCGGATTCCGGAATTGCGAGCATGCCAGATGCTGGTTGAGTCGGAGGATGAAGAATAGCCGGAGAAGAAAAATTATCTATTTTATCGGTTTTAACGATATAGAAGGCGGGATGGGTAAGAATCGTCGGCACCGCTGGAGTGCGGCATGGAGATCTCAGTTTCTGATGACTGGTTGGACAGGATGCCATCACTCGTGTCCTTTTAAGAATCGAGGTAAGTCGCGGATCATGTTAGTGCATGCTTACTCGTGGTACCAGAGGTACCAGGTAAAACCGCATGGCGAAAATCTTGTCGCGGCGTACGTGCTCTAAATCCAAAGTGCATACAAATCCCTGTACTGAGTGTGCAAACTGTAAGCGCCACTGGTCCGCTTCACCAGTATTATTACATGCAGGCGAAATGGACGCAGCCAGTAGCTACAAGGTGTGGATGGAGGTCTGCTTCAGCAGTTCAGGAACAGGTGGAGTGTCTCACCGTAGTGCGTACATGCGCCGGTAAGGCATATATCACCGACCGAGGTGCAGGTGCTGACAGAGTCAGTCATACGCCTTCTGAAAACCTCGGAAGAGCCGCCGGAAATGACTGCCATATCTCATCCGCTACCATGGGTCAGATGCCCGCCCACCTCTCCATAACCATCTCTTTTCCCGCTGCCGCGCATGACTTTCGTAGAATTTCTGCTGCTATTATTGCGGATGGGTTTGAGACACATCGTGGAAGAGAGACTATGTGCTACATTGAGGAGGTGGTACCATTTCATTATATGCGCCCGGATGGGAGACGCTCCATGCGCGATGACGGTGGAGTCTGGACTCAGTGTGCTTGGCTATGCGATTTTCTGCAGGAGAAATTAGCTGAGAGATAGCACTGAAAATATTAGGAACGGAGGGTGGATACCGCAGCATTTTCCCAAATGTGCCTCCTCTGCGAGAGAGAAAGAGGCAGCAAAGTAGCCACATGACCTTAGTTCTGCAGAGTTTTGGAGCAGGAAAGGAGTCAGCCAATGTACCTGACGGTTGCTGAATCTATTATCCCAGTAATATCGCCATTTAGCGAAACCGTAGAGAGGAAGATTGGCGGCTTGATGCTTTATCCGCGAGTGCTAAAAACAGCTTCTCCGATTTCGGAAAGCCTTTCCATGGAAGAAATGCTTGAGGCATCTCGCTCATTGACAGAGCTTTTACAGCAGTATCGCTTTGCACAGACGAAGCGTGTTCTGCATGGTGCGCACATTGGTTAAGCTGAAAAGCCCATCCGGGATGGATGGAGAGACGGATGCTCTTTTACAAAGATTGCGGGAGCTGGAAGAAAGATGGAGAAGGGAAGCTTTCCTGTATGATGACAGCAGCATTTTCCAAGGAGGAAAGGCTGGAGATGTGCTGAAACCATGGAAGTGAAGTTGTCCTTCCGAAGCCCAATGTAAGGAGGACTATATGCTTTGTAAGCAGTTGACTGGATATTATCAAAAACTATTTTTGGTTCTCCCACGGTGCAGCGGTACCAAGGAACCAGCAGAGTTTAATTCGGCAAAGGATAGAAATCCATGGTACCTGTGCACCGAGCCTGGGCACGTACTTTCCACCGCACTACTGGATTATGGAACCCCTGGAAATCGAAAAGGTGATTTCCGCAAAATATCAAAAAGGAATTTCATTTTGTTTTGCAGAAAGGTGGAAACGGAAGAGCGCAGTGCAAATATGTCTCGACGAAGATTTAAATAAAGATTTGCTATGATCATTGGAGATTAGCGATCAGTGTATAAATCAAGCTGGATCTCGCTAAAATAAAGTTGACATCCTTACACTTAAAGAGTTATAAGATTTCGCATAGATTTATTCTCGATTTCGCGGTAAAATGGTAAAGAGTTAAGTGGTTAATTTAAAGATAGAGGAGGCTATGGCAAAGCATGAGTGGATTTGGCGAACGTTCCAGCATGCGATATGAATAATCTGATGAAAGCGATATCCAGAAGATGTGAAGAAGCTGGAAGAAACCCAGGAGGAGCTGGCAAAAGGAGATACGTTGTTGTAGTGGAGGCTGGTGCCGTTAAGGTCGTGCCGAACAGGGAGAGAAAGGTCTTGAAGTGTCAGCCTGATTAAGGATGCCGTCAGATCTGCAGATGGAAACTTTGGAAGAAATGATTGTTCTGGCAATGAACCCAGCGCTGCTGACATTGCTGGAAAGGAATCAGCGTAAATCAGGGAAATGGGCAAGCTTACATGGCGGAATGGGGTTAGGATTGGTAATGGAGTATCAAGGATGGAGCATCTGCGCAGGAGCTTTCGCAGGCTTCCCGCATGAGTCGAAAGTCCGCACTGAGATTAAGCCTCCTCTGATTAACGGGGAGAGAACAGAGCAGTATACAGTTTTACCGCGCGACAGCATCAAAAGAGCAGAGACAGGCATTCGGCTGGGTGCGATGAAACTGCTGCACCTAATCAGATGGGAGCTTGCACTCGGTATGCAGTAGTGGCGCAGAAACCATAAACAGATTGGTGGTGGTGGAAAACCTGAGGAGGCGTCAGCCCGCGTACGTGGTAGGCAAACTATCAGTTTATCATGTTCTCACAGGGCGATTTCCCGCTTTAGCAGTCGACCGTAGGAGGCAATCCGTTTGAAGGAGCTGATGGTTCGTTTGCAGGAGAGGCGAAGAGTGTACGCGACCAACTCTTCTCTGGAGCGAGAAACCACCCGCAAGCTACATCTAAGCGCCGATTTCAACCTTTAGGAGTGCCCTTAAAGCCGTATTAGCTGCGGTACATCTCCTGTGAGATAGTAGAAATGCTGATGGGCGCCAACTCTTAGAGCATTGGACGGAGAGAGTCAGCTGTAGAGAAGCGGAAGGGTGTATGGACAGCGCACGAGTTTTAGCATCTAGGCAGAACAGATTAGTTGCAGCAGTTGCAGACGCGACTGCAAGGTGCTGCAATTGTGCGGATACCGATTATGACCGGAATAGGGTGCGTAATGCAAACCTTCTTTCTTCCATGTGCGGATATTTATGGAGTACAGGTTCGGAGGCACGAGAGGCTCAAGGACATTCACTGCCATGGCGCTCTGAGAGGCACCAGTGCGGAAAGCGTTTTTCTTTATAACAAGCTTTCGAGCTCGTCCTTACGTTCCGGCTCTATCAGAGGAAGCCAGCTAGATTACACGCGCGAATTCCTGGACGTCAGTCCTGAGGATCCCAGTGATGCGCTGTTCACAGGTGATAGAAGCGCGGAGCCAGCAGGCACTCCCAGCTAGTGTGAATGTACTGGGAACAATTTGCACTGAAAAACTCGAGTTGGATTGAAGGGCTTTATGAGCTGGCAGCTTTCATGGGTGAAGCCGGAAGAGAAGAGGATCGTACATCGCCTTGTGGCAGTAAGATGATTCTTCTCTTTCGGTATGGGAAATGTCTGGATACGCTCAGGACTGAAAGCTTCAGCATCGTCCGAAGAAGATACAAGAAGAGTACTCCGAAAGGAAAGCTTAGCCTTCCGGAGAAGAAGGCCTAAGCTTTCGAAGAGAAAGTTCCCGGAGCTGGATTGGGCGTGTAAGGAGGACAAAGCCCTGTGTAGTAGAAGTTCGGAAGCCTGTAGCTGAAGCGTGGCGCAGCGAAAGGTAAGCTGAAGAAGATCCAGCGGGTGCAGTTAGCGGGCAGAGGCAAATGCTAAAGTCGAGGCTGATGAAGAAAAGCCCAGCTGACGCAGGAAAAGGCGTCGAGGAGCAGAAGCTATCTCAAGAGAAGGGAGGAGAGCTTCCGATGAAGCTTCCTAGTAGAAATTCCAAAGAAGCTCGAAGAGTCTCGAGAGAGAGTTCCGGGAAGCTGAAGGACAGAAAGTTGCAAGGTGGATGCACCTGCGGCATGCACTGATAAAGAATGCTGGAAGAGTCATTTCACCACCAGCGCGAGTTGACTGAAGCGGATGGCACTTTGGAAGAAGGCTTCCAAGATCGCGATAGAGAGAATCACTGCTATCGACTACCGCAGCGCACAGCTTGAATTTAAGGTGGCGAAAAGCCAGTACGGATAAGCTCCAATGAAAGAGTTACTGTGCTCCATTTAGAAAGCTGTTAGGAAAGAGACGAATAATTGAGGAGAGCCGGGAAAGCTAGCGTACCTGCCGTTGTGGATGAAATCGAAAGATATATCCAGAACCAAAGGACGTCTTCATTATATTGGTGGATGTACGACTCATTTTGATCGGAATGGCTGAGACAGACAGATTGCATCGAGCTACTTCGACATCGTCGCAACAAGGAAGAGCTGGAGGCAGAAGAGGATAGCGATCTGGAGGGCACGTGGATCTCTTAAGAGCTTTCCCGTGGCGGAGCCGGAGAAGGAAGAGGCAGGAAGAAACTGTCGAAGAAAGAGTACGTTCCCATAAAGCCTTCCATCGATACCTGTACGTCCCTCATATACTGAGGTTTTCGGAGGAAGTAGCCTGGAGAGGAAGAAGAGGCTGGCGAAAGCAGCAAGCTCCATCGGAAGTCCGTGAAGAAGCTCTTTCCAGGACTCTGAGACTGGAGAGCCCTGAGGAAGAGTATGCGTGATGAGTGAAAATAGAGACTACGACGAGGAAATAGAAGAGAAGCTGGCTGGAGGATGCCCTATCTGTAAGAGAAGAGTAGAAGCTCCAATTAGGGACGAGGAAAGAAGACGTATCCACTGGTTTCCGATGCGGCTGCGCAGCACTCTTGGTCAGAAAAGATGGTGAATGAGCACAGATGAGTGTGCGGAATATAGATTTCCTATGCCGACAGCATTGATCTGCACACGAGGAGGGAATCACCGCCCTGCGCTGAGAATTCCAGCTTATGGAGGACGGAATTCTTCTGAATAAAGCTGAAAGCGCGGAGGACTTGGGTGGAGAAGCATTCTGCAGACGGGCTGAGAAACCCAGCCTCTGGCGCGAGTTGTTCTTTCCGTCGTCAGCACAATGGGACGATAAGTTGATTTTGATGAGAAGAACATTTTATGGGAGTGAAATATGGAATGAGCGTAGAAGTGGGAGTAGGCTTAGTCCTACTCTTCCTTGCACCATAGTGCTGCATGGTATGGCATGCGCTATAAGAAAGGATCTGAAAATATTCTGCGATGACCCTCCTGCTTTCCATTGCTGTAGCAAAGCTGCTTATGCCCTTTATACTGCGCAGGAAGTCTTTAGCAAAATCAGGATTGCAGAAGCTGCGTGCAAAACATTGCAGCATTTTCTTCAGATTCAGGTGGCGGGCGCAGCACTTTCGATGTAGCTGAGGCGGTAATCCTGCCACCGATGTAAGTCCATAGGAGAAAACGATTGATTTTGTTTTATCAGTTTATTGGTTTGGAACAGTGGAAGAGTAGCAAAGTCTCGGAGAAATCTTTCAGTTGGTTTCATAGTGATTTTCTTTGTAAATCATATCTCAGTATTCTCTGCGATTCTTTTGGTGACACCGATTCTGGAGTACTCTTTACGCCGCTGGACTTAACCTGGTGGCTGGCTCTCCGGAGCGGCAAGTTATCCGCTAGTGGTGAATGGAATGTTTTGGCTTTACGGTTGCCTTGGCACTTCTCAGTATTCCGCGCCCAGCTTCCCTAAAGGGATACGATTTTGGAAGGCTTTTTCCCGACCGAGGTATTCTGCATTTTGTATGTAAAGCACTCTGTTTTACAGGTGAATCTGTGAATTAAGAGGAAGACCAAGATACAGGGCACTTAAAAACCAAGGATATAGTTGTTTCCTGAAAATGGAAACAAATTCTAAAGTGCATCGCTTGGCTGAGTCCCATTATCAGTGTTGAGATACAGCAGCCAATGTCACGAAACAAGACAGCACGTTGTGGAAAGAAAAGCATGAAAAATCAGAGCTGTGCCGAGATGAACCGGAAGGCACATAAATGCTAGACTGTGAAAGGTGAGAATCAGCATTGACCACAGGACCCTGAAGATTCTTGAAAGAAGTTGCTAAAGAAGAACGAAAAGCCGGAATTCGGCAGAGAAAGATTCTGCTTGAAATGCAGCGAAAACAAACTTTAACAGGCAAAAGGACAAGCTGAGCGCGTTTTGACTTGGACCTGAACTTACGCACTCGGAAGAGCCGGAATAATGCCGGTGCAGAAAAGCACTGGTAAAGGAGTTCGATCCCGGCTCAGGATGAACTGCTGGCGATGCCTAACACATGCAAAGTGAGACGAGATGCGTGTTAAGAGCTTTACAGTGGAAAGATACGTTATCTGGTGCGGACGGGTGAGTAACACGTGGGTAACCTGCCTTATGGAGGGGGATAACAGAGAGAAATCACTGCTATGGCGCATAAGCACACAGTGCCGCACGGTACAGGGGTGAAAAGATTTATCGCCATAAGACGTGCAAGCGTCTGATCAGGAAGGCTGGCAGGGTAAAACGCTACCAGCAAAGCAACGATCCACGTAGCCGATCTGAGAGGATGACCCGGTACCACATTGACTGAGAGTCGCACCCGAAACTCCGCCGAAACCGGCGTGGGAAGATTGCGCAACGAAACCCGATGCAGCTTGACGCGCCGCGTGGTGAAGAAGTATTTCGCAAGTGTATAGCATCAGCAGGAAGATACCGACAGTACTCTGGACTAGAAGCCCCGGCTAACTGCATCGCGCCAGCAGCCCGCGGTACTACGTAGGGCAAGCGTTATCCGGGTTACTGCATTATAAAAGGGCGCGTAGACGGAATGGCAAGTCTGAAGTGGAAACACCGGGCTAACAACCTGGGAACTGGCTCGGAAACTGTTGTTCTACCAGAGGTTGGAGAGATGCAAGGGAGATTCACTGGTGTAGCGGTGAGTCGCGGTAGATATCAACGAAGAACACCGGAGGCGAAGGCGGCTTTACTGGACAATAACTCGACGTTGGGGCTCCAGAAAGCGTGGTGGATCAAGACAGGATTGAGATGCCCTGGTGAGTCCGCCGTAAACGATAGATACTGGTGTCAGTGCAAAAGCATCCGGGTGCCGTCGCTAACGCAATAAGTATTCCACCTGAGACGTTCGCAAGAACGAAACTCGCGAATTGACGCAGGGGCGCGCACAAGCGGTGGAGCATGTGGTTTCAATTCGAGGCAACGCGAAGAAACTCTTACGAGTCTCAGGATCCCACATTGACAGAGTATGTAATGTACCTTTCTCGAGGCACCGGTGAGGTGTGGAGCATGGTTGTCGTCGCCGAAAATGCTCGTAACGGCCAGATGTTGGGTTAAGTCCCGCGACTACGCAGACCTTGGTAGTTAGTAGCCAGCAGTAAGATGTGTGGCACTCTAACTAGACCTGCCAGATAACCTGGAGGAAGAGGCGGGGATGACGTCAATCATCATGTCTTGGCGCCCTTGTGCCAGGCATACGTGCTACATGTCGGCGTAAACAGCGAAGCAGAGAGGTGACCTTAAGCCAAATCAAAAATAACGTCTCGGTTCGGACTGCTGGTCTGCTTCAACCTGACCACGAGGCTGGAGTCGCTAGTAATCGTCAGATCGCATGCTGCGTAATATTGTTCACGGGTCTTGCTACACCGCGTCGCCACCATGGGCTAGGTAATGCCCGGAGTCAGTGTTCAAAGGAGGCAGTCGCCAGAAGGCCCGGACCGATGACTGGGGTGAAGTCAGACAAAGGTAGCCGTGTCAGGAGGTTGGCTGGTCCCGACTACTCCTTTCTACTAAGGATAAAGTAAGTTTGTGTGTTATTCCTGATTTTGATGAATGGGGGCGACGGAAGTCGCAGCTCTAGAAGAACTATGGAGAGATTTCATGTCTCGAGACAGTTCAGCGTTGAGTAAGTTCATGCTATAGAAGAAGCTAAGAATTGATAGTTAAACTTTGTCCGTGTTGATGCGTTTGGGAGACGCGCGATCCCATCCTGAACACGACGGTTAGGACTTAGGCGGTACCGAAACGCTTCGTTTGGTAACGGCACAGGAGAGATGGAGGTGGATGCTTTGACGTATAATATCGACGCGAAAGCATTTTGGGGATATAAGCTCAGTCGAGGCACCGCACCTGCAGCAGTCAAGAGTCTCGAATCCTTTATTCTCCATTCGCTGTGAGCAATCCACGAGAGTGCATTGACAAGTGAATATCCGAAAGAAAATGATTATTCTAAGTAGTAGATGAAGACATCCGAGGTACAAGAGTCACGAGGCTTTTAAAACAGAGGCGCAGTAGGTACGCAAATGCACTGTCTGCAAATCGAAAAATGGGATACATCGCCAGAGTCTCTCAGTCACTTGATACAGTCAGCGAGAATTAAGTTAAGCAACAGAGAGCATAGGTGAATGCCCTAGGCTGCAGAGCTCGAAGAAAGACGTGATAAGCTGCGAAAAGCTGCAGGTCGGCAACATGCGACTTTGATCTGACAGATATCTGAGATGAAACCCACTCGAGAAAAGCTCTAGTGCTGCGCAGCCACATGCATAGCGCACAGAGGAACCCGCTGAGACTGGAGAGCAATCCAAGCGGCGGAGGAAGTGAAAACAACAGATTCCGGAAAGTGGTGGCGAGCGTGAAAACTCGGAGGCCCAAACGAGGTGCGTGCTGCTGGGGTCCGGACCCCACGTTAGCTGCGTAGTGAGTGGAAGACGATCAGAAAGCTGATTGCCATAGAGAAGGAAAGCTCACACGAAGCGTAAAAGGAATGAGCGGAATCCAGAGTGCTACGCCGACACGTGGAACCTGGCAGGAATACGGGGGACGCTGAGGCTAAATGACACACGCAGTGACCGATGGCGATTAGTACGTGAGAAAGGTGGGCAAATCTGGGAGGGAGTGAAAGAGAAACCTGAACACCCTGTGTTTACAGGCATTGGAAACTAGCGCAAGCTGGACCAGTGTACTTTTTGTAGAGATCTACATTGACGAGTTAGTAGCATTGCGCAAGGTTAAGGACTTAGATGGGAGGCGAGTCAGAGAGCGAGTCCTGAATAGGGCGCAAAAGTCGGTAGATATAGACCCGAAACTGGGTGGACCTATCCAGCGTCTAGGATGTGTAAAGCTAGAGTATTTGGTGGGTCGAGACGGCTGATCTCGTTGAAAAGGGTGGCGATGAGGTGTGGATAGTGGAGGTAACCCAATGAGACGCGGAGATAGCTGGTTCTCCCTCAGAAACGAGCTTTTAGGGCCAGCCTGGATGTGCTCCTAACGCAGGTAGAGAGAGCACTGAATTCTGAGGCGCCAAAGTCTGCAACAGAGTATCAAACTCGAACGTAAGCGACAGATATGCATGGGAGTCAGACTGCAGGACATAAATTCCGCAGTCGCGCGAAACAGCCTGATCTGGTGGGCCATTCCAGGTACGTGCGTACAGGATGTAGTGATGTATCATAGATACAGCAGGATGCTGGCTTAGAAGCGCCACCGTTTCAAAGTGCAAGCGTAGCAGTCACTAATAGTCGAGAGCGTTCTGCATGGCGAAAATTAGCATGGGCTAGGCTTGACACCGAAGCTTAGGGATGGTGTGAGCCATCGTAGAGGGCATTGAGAAACACGTGAAGCGTACTGTGAAAGATCCGGGAGAGTTTTAAAGAGAGAATGCCCGGAATGAGGAAGCCGAGATGGAGGTGAGAATCCTCCAGAGTGAATACTGCATAGGTTTCAGTGAAAGCCTGAGTCTGCCTGGGTGAGTCAGGTGTGCGTGGCATGAGGCTGAGAAGCGTAGTCGATGGACGAATCTGTAGATTCGAGTACCTTACTAAATCAGAAATGTGGGGACATGGAGAAAGAGAGCCGGAATGAGAAGACGCGCAAGGGAGGTAGGAGTGTAGTAGGAAAAGCCGCTGCACAATCTGAAGACCTGATGCGGATCGAGAAAGAAGTAGAGAAGCTCTTTGGACCCTGTGGCGAGAAAAGCCGCCATGTGTTTAGTAAGCCCGTACCGGCAAACCGACACAGGTAGATGAGGAGAGAATCTGGCTACCGCGGGAGGAAGCATGTTAAGGAACTCGGCAAAATGACCCGTAACTTGGAAGAAGTGTGTTGCAACCCAGCCTGCAGAGAAAAGGTTTGACAACCGTTTTAGCAAAAACACAGGTCTATGCGAAACCAAGGTAAAGTATATGGGCTGACGCCTGCCCGGTGCTGGAAGGTTAAGAGGAGAGGTTAGAGCAATCGAAGCTTTGAATTGAAGCCTCAGTAAACGGCACTGTAACTATAATCATCCTGAGTAGCGAAATTCTGTCGGGTAAGTTCCGACCCGCACGAAAGGCGTAATGATTTGAGCGCTGTCTCAACAATGCACCGGTGAAATAGCGCCAGTGAAGATGCTGGTTACCCGCGCCAGGACGGAAAGACCCCATGGAGCTTTACTCCAGCTTGATACTGGATTCGGTAATGTATGCACAGGATAGGTGGGAGACGAAGAAGATAGAACTTCGGTTTTATCAGAGTCGCTGTTGATACCACCCTTGCGTTATTGGATTTCTAACCTTGGTACCGTAAGCCGGTCAAGGGACAATGTCAGGTGGGGAGTTTGATCAGGGCGGTCGCCTCCGAAAGTGTATCTGAGGCGCTGGGAGTTCCCTCAGGATGGTTGGAAACCATCCAAAGAGTGCAAAGGCATAAGGGAGCTTGACTGCTGAGGGTGACGCACCTGAGCAGAGTGAGAAATACGGACCAGTGATCCGGCAGGCGAAAGTGATTGCCATCGCTCAACGGATAAAAAGCTACCCTGGGATAGACAGGCTGATCTCCCCGCAGTAGTCCACATCGACGGGAGTTTGGCACCTCGATGTCAGCTCATCGCATCCTGGGCGAAGCCATTCAACGGGGGTTGGGCTGTTCGCCCATTAAAGCGGTACGCGAGCTGGGTTCAGAAACGTCGAAGACAGTTCAGTCCTCATCCGGCGCGGCGTAGGATATTTGAGGAGGATCTGTCCTCAGTACGAGAGGCACTGGATGGACTGACTCTCTGCTGTACTCTGTTGGGAAATCAATCCCATAGCAGGGTAGGCTAGTTGGGAATGGATAAACGCTGAAGGCATCTAAGCGTGAAGCCAACCTCAAGATGGAGATATCCCATCGCAAGAGTAAGACCCCTTGAAGAGAACGAGGTAGATAGGACTGAGGTGTAAGTGTAGCATACATTCAGCTGACAGTTACTAATAGGTCGAGGGCTTATCCAATGCGTCTGGTTTTTGTCTTGACATCTTTATTTTTACCATGATAAACTCTTTCAATCGGATATTTATTTATGCCCCCTATAGCTCAGTCGGTAGAGCACGCGGCTGTTAACCGCGGTGTCGTTGGTCTGAGTCCATCTGAGGCGTTTCCCATTTCTTCGCTAAGACAGAGAGAATGTGTGGCGAAGCAGCCAAGTGGTAAGGCGCGGTCTGCAACACTTCCGATCACCGGTTCAAACCGGTCTTCGCCTTCGCTCTACTGATAGAGTTATGGCGCCATGGTCAAGCGGTTAAGACACCACCCTTCACGGTGGTGTATCACGAGTCTCGATTCTCGTTAGAGTCACGGTATCCCAAGATGTTCTTGGATTTTTGTATATAAATTTATTTTGGATTTCAAATGGTTTATGTTCATATCTGTATTCATATATATTCTGATGTTATACAGAAATTTGGAGAATTATGGAGCCCTTATCTTCTACAGAAATATTACGCTATTATCGCCTTAGAAATCAGGGGATTTTAGCCTTGGAACCCAATTTACAACTCTTTGATGAAATTGACTCCACCAATACGGAATGTAAAAGAAGAATTCAAGAGCTTCCCATGGAGAAGATATTTTTCTCCCATATTCCGGAGGGTACGAGTCTTTCTTAGCGATTATCAAACCGCCGGACTGGGTAGGATGGGCAAAATCCTTTCTTTTCTCCCAGGGTTCGGTACTGTACTTCAGCATATTGACCAAGCCCAAGGGACAGAATAAGAATCCCCTGGTTTTAACTTGCCATGCAGCGGTAGCGGTAAAACGTGCCGTGAAAGAAGTTTTTGGCATGGAGCTTTCCATTAAGTGGGTGAATGACCTGTTTTATAAGGGAAAGAAGCTGTGGGAATCTTGGCTGAAGGACAGCTAGCGATTCTTCTTTAGCCCATTGTATTATGGGAATCGGATTAATCTTTTCTTCCGGAAAGTGGATTTGAGGAGCTTTCACTATTGCTCAGGGCTGTGTTTGATTACGATGAAGAAAAGAAGGAAAATATAAATCGAAATCAGTTTCTTGCGTCTATCCTGTCTCACTATTTTTCCCTATTAGATGAGGATAAGGTGGAAGAAGAGTACAGGACGGAAAATATCTTATTAATAAAGGATATCCTCTTTACGGAGAATCACTCAGGATTTTCTAGGAAGAGTTGAAGCGATTTTAGAGACGGATTCTTTCCGTGCGTTGCCGGGATGGCAGTACTAAGATTGTTTTCCTCCGGAGAAGTGAAGCAGAAATTTCTGTAATTTATTTCGCACCGGTTTTGTTTTCTCATGCACATCAATATAGCTTTACATACATTTTAAATTAGTTTTCTTTGTAATAAGTTTAAGCTAGGGCTTAGTTCCTCATGGATTGTTCTGCATTTTCATGTTAAAATATGCAAGATTCTAAGGGAAAATGTTTTTGCAAAGGGGTTATAGATTAGGTATGAAGGATCATAGAAAGAAAAGAAGAAGTGAGCAGCATGTGGAGGAGGAAGCCAATTTTATCGGGGATATTCTGAAGCTGCTCTTTGCCTTATCCCTGGCCATTGTGGCTATCGTGGTTTGCTTTTTGTTTTTCAAGAATATTGCAGGCTTTTCTTTACCGAATTTAAAGGCGACAGAAGCTGCCCTCAGAGAGCAGTAAGGAAGCGGTTGTGATTACGGAAGCCACCAAAGAGAGCAAGAAGAAAGAACGAGCCAAGACGGAAAAGACTACGGAAGAAAAGCTCGGAGGAAGAAACATCGACCAAATCCGAGGAAAGCAATAAGGAGAGTACCAAGGAATCTACGAAGGAACTGGAAAAAGATTCCGCCTCCAAAGAAGAAAGCAGCGCCTCCGGTAAGGGCAGCAAGGAAAGCATCGGCGAATCCCTCACCTTGGAGAATCAGAGCGGTAAAAAGAGCAGTACAGCGGCAACGAAGGAATCTACAGCCGGTCAGAAAAGCAGCAAGAGCCATAGTCTGATGATGCGGTAGTAGGGGAATACCTAGTCTGGCGGATGAAGGCGGAGACAATCAGCAGCCCAGCCTTTAGGAGAATGAGGAGCAATGATATACTATATCTGGGGAAAATCCGCTGTGGAAAGGATAGCATTTTCCAAGAGCTGGTGAAAAGAAGCGACTTTAAAAGGATTATTCCTTATACCACCTAGTACCTATGCGCCCTCATGGAAAAAGGGAAGGAGGAATATCATTTTCTTTCTGAAGAGGAGTTTCTGAAGCTCGTATCGGAGGGGAAAATGATGGAAAGCCGCAGCTACGATACCGCCTTTGGACTTTGGTATTACGGGCACTACCTATGAGGAAGGCTTTTCGGGAGGAAGACAAGGGCTTTCTGCATCGGAACCTTGGAAAGCTATAACAGTATTGAAAGACTATCTGGGGCAGGAGTTTATCCTACCTGTTTATATTGAGCTGGAGGATGAGCTTGGTCTCGTTTCGACTGGCCACGAGCAGGGAAATGATCCAAAGGCTTTTAAGGAGCTGGAAAGACGTTTTCAGGCGGATAATAAGGATTTTTCGGAGGAAAAGCTTCGGGAAGCCGGCATTAAGAAACGCTATCACAATCTTGATTTTGACAAATGTGTGGAAGAGATTCTGGCGGATATAAAATCGGGGACGGAAAGAGGGCTGTAGCGGGTCATCCGATTGTGATAAGAAGAGAACAGAAGAGGAAAAGGCAAGGAATGAAGGGGATTTCCATACCGGATCATCGAATCCATCATGCTTATCTTGTGATTGGGCAGGAAGAGGACTTGCTTCGTCAGATGGCGAAGGACTTTGTGGTACGGCTTTTTCATAAAAGTAAGAAGGAAGAATCCGAAAAGCAGTTCAGCCTTCCCCTGGAAGAAGAAAGCACGAGAGAATCTACCTGATTTTTATAGCGAAAAAGGAAGAGCCGGAGGACAGTCTGAGTCTTCGCATTGAAAAGGCGAAGAGCATCCGGATCTGATTTTTGTGGATTATCAGGAGAAGGAAAAACGGAGGAGAAGAAACTCAGCATTTCCACTGATCAGATTCGTCGGAAGTGAAGGGGACGGTGGACATTTCGCGAAGGAAGGGTCAGCAAAGGTCTACGTGCTTTGCCACAGCGATAAGATGACGGTGGAGGCCCAAAATGCCCTTTTAAAAACCCTGGAGGAAGCTCCGGAGCATGTTATCATGATTCTCCTTTGCGAAACTGAAAACAAGCTTTTAGACACCGTTTTAAGCCGTGTGGTTCGAGTCTATGGGGATATGCCCATTGATAAGCAGTGGAAATTGCTACAGGAAATTCCGGCTCTTCGTGCCTTACCCGCCTTTTTAAAGGAGAGATTGCCCATAAGAAGCAGGAGGAAATGCAGAAATACGCGGAGTGAGCTGGACAGCTGGACGGGCAAGAGCCTACTGTTTTCTGATATTATTTTGCGGGATATGACTGCTATAAAGCACGAAAGACCATCATTTGCTCTATGGGCAGAGTGCTGAGAGAGAGCATTATTACCTATGGCGGGAAAAGTATTCCTATTGGACACTGGGGCAGTGGGGAGAATATATAGAACGCTATAAAGAAGGACGGGCGGTAAATGTTGCCCAAAACTATCAGATTTTGTGATTTCTTTTTGTTTTTATCCAATACATAATTATAGAAAAGTACAAAAGAAAGCCAGTAGAAAAAGCCACAAAGAAAGGGTTATGGATGAGTAGAGGTAATTGAATAAAGTTTCACCGCGGGAAAGGTGTAGTATATTCGCCCCCAAGGGCATACGCTACAAGGGAGAGTTTGCTGGTGGAAACTCCAGAGGCGTGGAACATGAGGAAGTTTTGATGTACCAATAAGGAGCCTCGGAGGAAAAGATCGTGATGCCTCTAGGAAATTTCGAAAGGTACCACAGAGGAGTAATTTCCAGAAGCAGTACGAAGTAAACTCATGAGAAGGAAAGGGAAGCTTTTCGATTTGCTCGGAAGAAGATTCTAAGAGCATGGGCTGGAAATGAAGCTGACTGATGTGGAATATACCTTTGACCGGGGAAAGGCACTGTCTCTATTTTACCGCGGACAGCAGGGTGGATTTCAATGCGTTGGTGAAGGATTTGGCGGCGATTTTCGTACCAGAACTCGAACTTCGACAGGTGGGGGTAGAGACGAGACCAAGCTTCTGGGAGGCTACGGCTCCTGTGGTCTGACCTCTGTGCTGTCACAGCTATCTTCCGGAGTTTGTTCCGTGTCCATCAAGATGGCAAAAGGAGCAGGGCTTATCCCTAAACCCCAGCAGCATCTCCGGGGTCTGCGGTCGTTTGATGTGTTGTTGAAAAATGAAGAAGAGGTTTTATGAGTTCTTAAACCCAAGCTACCGGCGGTGGGAGACTATGCTGCACCACCAAGGAGGGCTTTAAAAGGAGAGGTGTTTGCTCTGCCTTAAAACCAGAAGGTAAAGCTGATTGTAAAATCTGGAAAAGGAAGATGAGAAGGAGCCTCGAGTAGGAGGTTTCGGAACTAAGTTTAAGCCAAGACGGAGAAAAAGACGAAGGTAAGAAGTGTCAAAGGCAAACCATGCAGGGGAGAAGCAGCGACCAAGTCTGAAAATACAAACTATGCATAGAGGGAAGTGAAAGACCGGCTTGAAACGTATACGGCTATAAGAGAAAGAATAGATAAGTTTATCATGGAAAGAATAGATGATTTACAATGCAAGGCTACTGGATTATTCAGGATTCGGAAGCCTTTTGTTATGGAACGGATGCGGTGCTGGCGAATTTCGCAAAGCAGGGGGTAAAGAGAGGAAGAGCTTTTCGATCCTCGTACCTGGAAATGGAATTGTGCCCTTGCTTTTGGCGGCGAAAACAGAGGCGGGAAAGCATTTACGGAATCGAAATCAAAGGGAGGCGGTGGAGCTTGCTCAGAAGATCCGCAGCCTTAAATGAAGAGGAGTTATCCATATCCTGAGGAGACCTTTGCAAAAATCCAAGAGCAAAGGACGGCAGAGGGAAAAAGCCTGGCTTCCTCCTCACGGTGGTGACCGCAACTCCTCCCTATATGCAGGGAGACCTGCAAAATCCGCTGGAAAAGAAAAATATCGCAAGACATGAGGTGAGTTGTAGTTTATGGATGTGGCGGAGGCAGCAAGATATTTACTGGCGCCTAAGGAAGTTTTATCTTGTACACTTTACCGAAACGAATGGCGGAGATTATCAGCATTTTACTAGGAAAAGACCTGGAGCCGAAAAAGACTGCAGATGGTCTCATTCTTTGATGGAGGAGAGGTAAAAGCTTTTTCCTCTTGGAAGCGGGTACGGGAGCCTCTGTGGAGCTTCGACTTTTACCGCCCCTGATTCTGTATCGGGAAAAGGAGTCTACTGAAACGGGAGCTACTGAGATTTATGCGGACTGGGGGCATCGGAAGATCGTGGAGGGAATGCTTTCGAAAAAGCCGACTCAAAAAGTGCCATCCGCCGGTATTCCTCCCAATCATTCCTCAAGCAGTAGGAGAGAGAATCAGAGAAAGGGCGAAAACCTATCCGTATACGGATATTATCCGAATATGGAGTCTAGGCAGAGACCCTTTCTTTGTTGGTAAAGGCTAAGACCAGTCAGCATTGTTAACTTGAGAGAGAGTCTAGAGAAGTCTTTTCAAGAATGAAAAATTTCAAAAGAAAGGAGTGAATTTTATCATATAGCTTTTTGCACTTCTGCGTAAAAATGTCCCAAGTAGTAAGCAGTTCCGAAAGGAAGCACATGTGCTGGATGCGAAAAATTGGTATCTGAGCTCAACAGGGTGGAGGATTCCGTCCGATTGCTCCTTATTTTTATCGAAGACCGAACAAAACCTGTGATAGTTGCGCTGACAGCTACCTCTGGGCGGAGTATTGTGACACCCGCATAGCAGAGTGGGAGGACAAGGCTCTTTTTATTCTGATGGAGAAGGACGGAGAGCAGTACTACGCCACAGCCCTATTGTGATGAAGAGGATTTGCCTCAGTACTTTGATTTGATTACGGCATTACTTAATCAGGTTTTCGAAGAAGCCTTTAAAAATCTATCTGGCGGACGAAGAGGCCGTAGTACCGCATTTAGAGGAGGATCCCCCGCTTATCGTACGAAGAGGAGGATTACAGGACTATCTCTATGACGCGAGGAGCTACGAACTCTGCCGGGAAAAGCGTTTTCATAAGAAGAAGAATCTGGTCAACAAGTTCAAGAGAGAATATGAGGGTCGCTGGGAATCAGAAGTATTCGTTGTCTGGAAAAGCAGGCAGTTTGGGGATTTTTAGATCGTTGGTACACCCATCGGGTCAAGGAAGAGGGAAACGGAGAGGAAACCCTGGAATACGAAATCAAGGGAATCCACGAGGTTTTACAGAATTGCTTTTGCTATCGACCATATATCGGCGGTATATTCCATAGATCGGAAAGCTGGAGGCCTTCCATCGGTGCTTATAATCCCTCGTGGAGGAAATACATGTCAGCATCTCTATTGAAAAGGGTAACCTCAAAGTCCCTGGAATCATCAGGTGATTAACCAGGAATTTCTGTTTCATGAATTTCAGGCGAGCTGGTAAACTGAGAGGATGATGGGTCTGCAAAAGGTCCTCGAAAGCGCAAAGGAAAGCTATAATCCCATCGGCTTTTGCCAGAAAAATACATGGTATTGCAGAAGATTTCCAGGGCTATGAGAAGTATCTTACGGATAAATACGAGAAGGACGTAGAAGAGCATGAGTAGAAGAATTCTTCTTCTCCGAACGGAGGCGGAACAGGAAAGAACCAGTCACTTGTATCGGGAGATCTTCCTGAGGATGATCGGATGCCTTTAGTGGACTACTATTATCGTAAAAGACCGAAGAGAATTCTTGCCATGGAGGAAGAGGGAGAGATTGTGGGCATGCTGCATATCAACTTTCAGTATGTCCTTCTTTAAAAGGAGCTTACGGCAAGTTACCCTATGCCATCGGTACCAAGAAAGAAAGAGAAAAACAGGGCATTATGGGAGAATTGCTTCGCCGTGCCTTTTCGCTTTTAGGAGGAGGAGAGCCCTTTTGCTTCCCTGATTCCCGTGGCGGAAAGCACTGACAGCCCCTACGGCTTTCGGACCATAGGAAAGCTTAGCTTGAGCCTTGGAAGAAATCGAAAGTTCTGTACTTTTATGCTCTTCCCACCAAGGAACTTTTAGACAGAAGGGCGGAGGAAGCACTCTTCCGATGAGGAGGATGAACTGCTGGAGGATCCGGTGGTGATGCTGAAATATTGAACCCGGATGCCTTTTCGAAAAGCTCAGCGGCTATACAGACGATACGGAAGATGCTCTTTTGCAGGAGACTGGCAAAGGAGAGGATTTATATTATTGACGTGGACTAATTTTATTGTTGCTATGGACTAATTTTAATGCTTGCAAACAGTAGAGAACTTTGCTATTATTGTTAGCTGTATCACTATTCCTTGCTTTTCCAAAAGGAAAGGCCAGAGACCAAAAGGAGGTAAAAGCGAATGAACAAGCATGAGTTATGCGTTGTTCTCAGTGCGAAGCTCGATGATGAGGAGAGAGCAGCAGCCATTGAAAAGATTAAGGGATTTATCACCCGTTACAATGGTACCGTTGAGAGCCTATCGAAGAGTGGGGTAAGAAGAGACTGGCTTATGAAATTCAGCACATGAAAGAAGCCTACTACTATTTCATCCCGTTCACAGGAGATGCAAAACACTCCTAACGAGCTCGAGTACCAGGTTCGTATTATGGAACCGGTAATCCGCTATCTTGTGGTTAGCGTCAGAAGAAGAAACAGCTAAGACAAAGAAGCATGAGCCTGCAGCAGAAGCAGAAATGCTGAATAAGCAGCGGAAAGGAGTAAAAACATGAACGTTATCCTGATGGGTAGATTGGTAAGAGATCCGGAAATTCGGTATCTCCCAGGGTGAGAATAGGCTAATGGTGCAAGATATACCTCTTGCCGTGGACAGAAGAGTACTCGCAGAAACCAAAAACGATGGACAGCCTACAGCAGATTTTATCGATGTGTCCTTCTGGACAGAGAGCAGAATTTGCAGAGAAGTATATGCATCAAGGTATGCGTATGTTGGTATCCGGCAGTATTCAGACAGGCAGTTATCAGGAACAAAGACGGACAAACCGTATACCACAGACATTATTGTGGGATGACCAGGAGTTTGCAGACAGCAAAGGACAGGGAGGCAACACTTCCTATTCCTGTTCTTCCTACCTATGCATGGCGGCGGAGAAGAGGATCTTGGAGAAGTGATTTAGAACATACCTGATGGGGTAGAGGACGAGACCTCTTCACTTAGGTAGGAAGGTTTCTCAGGATGAAGAGCACAGAGCTGCAATATAGAAGGAGAGCCATGGCATTTCAGAAGTCAGATAAGAGTGGTTCAGCAAGACCAAGAAGAACTGAGCGCAGGCTTCCGCAGCAGAAAGAAAGTTTGTGGATTCTGCGGAGATAAGGTAAAAAGCCGGTAGATTATAAGGATGTGAGGAACATTAAGAAAGTATATCTCTGAGAGAGGAAAGATCCTTCCCAGAAGAATTACAGGTTCTTGTGCATTACATCAGAGAGCAATCACTACCGCTATCAAGCGTGCAAGACACATTGCTCTGTTACCACACCAGGTAGATTAATCGAGAACAGCCCCACGAAAGCGGCGTTGTGCAGATTTAGCGGCGCACGTTTCTACGGGTTAAAGTCCTGAATCCGCCCGGTAGTGGAAGGATATAGCTGAAGGCAAGGGTGTCGAGGGTGACCTCGAATCTGAAGGAAGCTGGATATGAGGAAGATACTAACTCATGGGCAAATCTCTGGTCTGACGAACAGAAATCTCATATGAGGTTAGCATGAGGATAAGACTGCAACACAAGCCAAAGTCCAATAACTACACGGAATCATGCATGATAAATGAGGCAGATATATGGAGAGGAAGAAACGTGGTACTCTAGGGAGGTCTGTGATATGCCTCGAAAGAGGTAACCATTGTCCAAAGCAATGCTGAACACACAGAAGTCAGCAGGAGGTCATAGTAGTCGAGAGACAAAAGGACTGAATCAGTAGGAGTCTCAAGTATGACTGGGAAAGGAGGAATGACTCAGACATGGCAGAAAACACTAAAAAGCAGTGGCTGTTTGCAGAGAGATAGTGCGAACATGAAGGGTATGCAAAGCGCATAGGTCATTCAATCTGATATGGAAAGAAGAGAGGCAGTGGCAGCTGAAGCTTTAGAAGCGATACTGCATAAAGAGACAACTTTAACAGAGCGTATAAGAGAGTGAAGGCAAACAAGGGAGCACCTGGAGTTGATGGAATGACTATCAGAAGAGGCGCTTCCATACCTTCAGAGACATCAACAAGAGTTAACGACACGTATTTATCGTGGAAAGTATACTCCGTCACCCGTAAGACGAGTTGAGATTCCTAAACCAGATGGTGTGCGGAAGCTCGCACACCAACAGTGATAGACCGCACTTCAACAGGCGATAACAGCAGTTGGCGCCAATCTATGAGCCACTTTTTGCAGACGGTAGTTACGGCTACCGCCCAAACAGAGACGCAAAAGGAGCAATACGCAGGTTAAGGAGTACGCTGAACAGGGCCACATATGCGGTAGTTCTAGACCTATCGAAATATTTTCGATACAATCAACCACGAGATTCTTATCAACCCTGAGGAAAATGTAAAAGATGAACGTGGTGCAACTCATCAAGAGGTATCTGAAAAGTGGCGTAATGGAAAAATGGAGTGGTTATTAAAACAGAGGAAGGGTCGCCACAAGGAGGGAATCTATCCCCTGCTCGCGAATATCTACCTCAATGAGTTCGACCGAGAGTTTTTGAAAAGAGGTGTCCATGCATAAGGTATGCAGATGACATAGTGCTTTTGCAGCGCAGAAAGGCATCAGAGAGACTCTAGAGACAGTACGAGGTATCTTGAGGAGAAACTGAAACCGCAGTGAATCGAGAGAAAAGCCGCACTGTCAGTGTATTGTAATCCGAAATTTTAAATTCCTGGCTTTGCACTGGGAAGGAACAGGTGGCAAATATGTCCGAGTTCATGCAAAGTCTTGGGAGAAGCTTTAAGTCGAAACTGAAAGAGAGCTTTCTTCCCGTAAGCGCATCAATCAAGCCGAGCCTAGAAAGAACTGCAAGGTATGCAGAGGGTGGGTTTAACCACTATGGAATAGGAGTATGAAGAGCAACATGAATGATGTTAACGGATGACTCTATCACAGAATACGTAGTGTATATGGAAAGCAATGGAAACGTGTGCGAACCAGATACCGAAACCTGAGGGGCATGGAGCTCCCAAAGACCTGGCATGGAAAGCGGCAACAGCAGACGAGGCTACTGGTTTACAACAGCATACAGTTGTCATCTAACATGGCAATGATAAAAGAAAGACTGATAAACAGTGGCTTTTATGATTTAGCCACAGCCTATCAGTCTGTAGTCAACTATTGAAAGCGCTGCATGAGAACCGTACGTACAGTGTTAGAGAGGACGGCGTTAGTCACCGCCTCCTACTCGATTATCCAAATTTATATTTCCAACTGTCCTTTTTAGTATGCCCAAGGTACAATAGTAGAAGAAAAATCTACGCTAAAACACTATAGTGCAGAGTCTTTGAGAGAACACTATGTTTAGCAGGAAAGATTGCAACTGATGATTGCGAAAGGAAGGAGCTACCCATTAGCTAAGAACAATGTTATTTAGTTACTCTTTTGTTTGAAGATTATACTCAAAGCCAACTGAATCCATAAAGGGTTTGATAACGTTCTGACACACTTGAAAGCTTATTTGATTAACATCTGTAACTCTCATTTTGAGTGTTTACACAAAATTATTTGACAGATCACTTTCAAAAGT
>BNJU01004882.1_pt1 | contig 39476 bp, 67 predicted proteins | sample 8539281 | NCBI WGS metagenome assembly BNJU01 (sample SAMD00202456, study PRJDB9452) | human saliva metagenome | isolation source: human saliva | place: Japan
GTGGATCCTCGATCCCGCCCGGCGTCGACTGCTCGGGCCTCGTCTACTGGGCAGCCCACCAGATGGGGAGCAATATCCCGCGCCTGACGGCTGCCGGCTACCAGGCGGGCTCTACGCCCGGCGGGTCACTGAATACTCCCGGAACCTTGTTGTTCTGGGGGTATCCGGCGCACCACATCGCCATCGCCTCCGGCAACGGCATGATGGTCGAGGCCCCAACATTCGGCATCCCCGTGCGGGAAACCCCGATCTACGGCAACCCGTCGACCGGCCTCTACAAGTTCGATTCCGGCGGCCTTTTGCAGCCTGGGCTGACGACAGTCCTCAATGCTACGGGCAAGCCGGAACCGGTTTTCACGGGCGGCCAGTGGGACAAGATTGACGACCTCTTAGCCAAGGGGAACGCCGGTGTGCCGGCAGTCCTCGAGGTGCGGGACGTCGACGGCGTCCTGATCGGCCGGATGCAGGTGGAGGCTGGCCGCGCGGTCGACCGCGTCGCGTCGGACCTGTCCGGCCGGCGTATCCGCTAACCGGGCGGGGATCGCCACACACCAGCGATCCCCGCCCCCTATTCCAGGGGGTATTGAATGGCGCTGACTGAAATGCGGGTCAACCTCTGCCAGAACGGCTCTTTCACCAAAGACACGTTCTGGTGGTGGAGCTGGGAAGTCTGAGATCGCCGCCGAGAACGGGCGACTGCGGATCAAGGCGCAGGACGCCAACGGCTTCAACAAGGTCGCGATCACGCAACGCGTCAACTTGGGTGGGCCTGCCGCGACCGACCAGCGCTGGGCGTCCGTCGCTGCCGACTTCGACACGTCCCCCATGGGCGCGTCCCTACAGGATGCGGCGATGCTCGCCCTGCGCTTCTACCTCCCGGGGAAGCAGACCGTTCACTACGCAGTCATGATCGGCCAGACCGCGCCTACTGGCCGCGGTCGGCTAATCATGGAGGTCCCGCCCGGCGCGGAGTCGTTCGACGTCTACGTGGGAGTGACCAACCTGGGCAACCGGGTCGGCACGATCTACGCGGACAACGTGCTCATCCAGCTGGGTCCGACGCGTGAGAGCGTCGCCAACACGGACTACTTCGACGGCGACACCCCAACCCGTGAAGACGGGCGGTCCGGGATCGGCTGGCAGCACCAGTGGACCGGCGACAAGCACCGCTCCGCGTCCCGGGCGATCCGCAGTGTCCTGCCCGGTAAAGAGATCGCCATCGAGGACATCAGCGCGGGCGAGGGACACCCGGCGGTATCCCTCGCCGTCCACGGCGACGGCACCGGCTACAGCGTAACCCGGACCGTCCGCGGGTTCACGACCCTGATCCGCGGCGGCGCAGACATCCGCATCTCCAACCTCGACTACCTCGAGGACCACGAAATCCCCCTGGGGGAGACGGTCACCTACACGCTGCGTCACGAGGTCACGGAGCAGTCATGGTCGGCGAGCGTCCGCCTGGACTCGCCGTCGGCGTGGCTGTCCGACCCGCTGGACTGGACGTCCGCCATCGAGCTGGACATGGGTGACCAGCATCGCGATGACCTGCCGCTGCTGACGGCGGGCTCCCTGTCCGGCCACAAGTGGGGCGTGGGCGGCAAGACGGTCCTGCCGCTGGGGGCGCGCCTGCCGGTCCAGCTCGGAGCCGCGAGGACCGCCCCCGAGGGCCTGAAAGCCATCATCACGACCTGGGACCAGCGGCAGGCTGACCGGGTCGCGGCCCTGGTGGAGCAAGCCGGCGTCCTCCTCCTGCGCGTCCCTCATGACCCGCAGCGGGCGACCCTGTGGGGCGGCTACCTGCCGGCCGACATGCAGGTCGAGTACGTCGCCGAGGGCATCACCCAGTGGGACCTGTCCGGGGGTGTGATCGCGCCACCGGCGCTGCCGGTCCTAGTGGTCCGAGCCACCTACGACCGCTCGAAGGAGCTCGCTGCGGGCGCCACCTACGACGCGATCAAGTCCCGCCTGGGGACCAAGACCTACGCGGACATCAAGCGCCGTCCGCTCCAGATCGGAGGCTGACATGCTCGCGATGACTGACGCCGCCCGCCAGTCGATCACCGGCACCCGCTCGAGGGAGTCGGTGCAGGTGGACGCCCTACCTGGGCGACGACCTGGTGCGGGCTGGCCTGCGCGTGGAGTCCTGGTCCTGACCTGGGACGCCGGCCGCGCTGTCCAGTGCTCCGGCACCATCAAGATCATCGACGAGGACGGGACGCTCCAGCCCTGGGTGCTGGGTGACACCCTGGGGCCGGGGCGCGCCTGCGCCTCACCTGGATCGCCGAGGACGGTAGCCGTATCCCCCGCGCTGTCCTCGTCGTCACCAAGCCCGAGCCGGAGCAATTCTGGCAACTCACCCGCGCCGGGGGTGTCGAGCGGTGGTTGCCGACCGGCGGCGTGGTCACCTGCTCCGTGGAGGACACCAGCATCCTCCTCCAGCGCGACAAGCTCCAGGCCAAGACTCCCGGGGATGAGCGCTCCGACGTCGTCAAGGAGGTGCGCCGTCTCCTGGCTGGGGCGGTGCCGCTCGTGGACGACTCGAAGAACTTGACGCTGGCGAAGGTCGCGGCGGGGACGATCTACGAGAAGGAGCGGCTGGACGCGATCGACGATCTCCTGTCCCACGGGGGCCTGGCTCGCCGCACGGACGGTGAGGGGACGATGCACATCATCGACCCCAAGAAGGGAGCCGACAGCCCCGTCTGGAAGATTCAGGGCGGGGATTTCATGGCCGCACTCGTGTCCCTGTCCCGCTCGATGGACCTGGGCACCGTCTACAACTCGGTCGTGGCCACGTCCCAGGGCGGGCAGGGTGAGCACATCGGCCGCGCCTACCTGGACCACGGGGTCTCCCGATGGGGCGGGCCGCTCGGCAACAGCACCGAGTTCTACAGCAGCCCGCTGATCGACTCGACGACGGCGGCCGAGCGCGCCGCAGCCACCCGCCTCGCCGAACAGACCGGCCCCAAGACCACGCGCCTCAAGGTCCAGTGCTTGCCGCACCCCGGGCTCGAGATCTACGACTGGGTAACCGTCGCGGTCCCCACCCGGTCCGGGCGCGCTATCGACGTCACCGGGCAGGTCCGATCCATGAGCCTCGGAGGAGACGCGCAGAGCGGCGTCGCCGCCAGCACCTAGAGGTCGACGTCGACGCCAGCGAGATGCGCGCCGTGATCCTCGGGGACAAGGCAGCATGAGCGGGCTCGCCGAGCTGATTGCGGGGATCGGCCAGCAGGGCGGCACCAGCGTCGTCACCGGCACTGTCGGGTCCTCCCAGGGGCGCCTGGTGGTGACGATCGAGGGGGTGCAGGTGCCTGCGTCCTGGCTGGACCCCGTCAGTGTCAATCCCGGGGACGCTGTCGTCGTGGCTCTCACGCGGGGGGCGGCTGGCCAGTCCTCTGCGATCGTCCTGGGGCGTGTGACGGATGCGCCCAGGCCGACGACCGGCACCGTCATCAGCGCCGCCAGCGGCCAGGCTGTCGTCCGCACCACGGCCGGCAATCTGTCTGTGACTCACTCCTGGAGTGCGCCGTCGGTCGGGCAGACCGTCTCCCTCATGTGGCAGGACGGGCGCGCGACCACGGTCGGCCCTGTCGCCTGGAAGGAGACGCCCGCCATGCCGGACGTCCTGCCGGCCCCGCCGCTACAGGGGCTGGGCCAGTCTGAGGGGGACGGCGGTGATCCGGCCTGTCTACTCCGCGTCGTGGTCGACGCGCCGCTCTGATGGCCACCCGTGGACGGAGCGCATCGTCGCCGGCGGCAAATTCCAGTCCGTCGGCGCATGGGGGTACGGCGGCCAGTTCGCGGCACTGAAGGCGATCGCGGGCCTCCGCATCGTGGAGGCCAGCCTGCATTTCGGGGAGCGGACCGCCGACGGCGGTAACACGGCGGTCACTCTCCAGGGGCGCTGCCACTCGTCCGGGAGCCTGGGGCGTCAGCCGGCCGCGGCCGGACCGTCCCTGTCCGTGCCGCTCGCCCAGTGGGCGCCCGGCGGCCAGGACGTCACCCTCCCGGCAGAGGTAGCCCAGTGGCTCATCGCCAACGGGGGCGGCCTCCTATGGACCGGAGGCGGCACCGAGGGTGGCGTCTCCGATATTGGCACCGACCCAGATAGTGGCCGCATCACAATCAAATGGAATGCACCCTGAGAGGAAACAGGTAGATGTCTCGCACACTCATGAATGGTGTCCGCGTCCCCGAGGGGGACGGACCCTTTTAACGCTCAGGGCGATATGGATACCCTGGGCCGCTCGATCAAAAGCATTATCTGGGCCTCGGATTGGCAGGATGCCTACCGGAAGCGGGATCGCGCGAAATGGGATCTGGGGTGGACGGCTACCCCATCCGACCCGATTTTCTTCTGGGTCGAGTCAATCAGCGCCATGATTCGCTACGACGGCACCCGCTGGGACGGCACCGGGGGCATGCGAATCGAGTCCCAGCAGGCCGGAGATGTCGGCCTGCCCTACTCCCAGCCGTCCCCCAACGAGGTCATGATCGTCAAGTGCGGTCGCCTCGCAGGGTTCACGGGCAGCCTTCATTACGGGCACGGCTACATGGAGGAAGTGCATTTCCCGACACCATTCCCGAATGCGTGCTTGTCTATTGTATTCCAGCCGATTTGGAATAACGCGGTGAAATGGCAATTCACGGCCACCACGCAGCCCGCCGTCGAAACCCTAACGAATAAGGGTTTTCGGATCATGTTCCCTGGCGAGAATGATAAATCGCACGCGCACGCGCTCATGTGGATCGCCGTTGGATTCTGACCCAAGCAATCGCCCAACTACAGAAAGGAATCGCGTGTCTCTACACACCGTGGCGGCCGCCCAGGCCCGTTACTGGGCCGAAGCTGGCCCAGGAAAAGCGTACGGCGGCGCGTACAGCGTCGGCTACTCGCAGCCACACCGCCGGACAGTCTATGCGAACAGTGACGATGCCGGGTGGCTCACCGCCAACGCCGACGCCGACTGTTCGAGCCTAGTCTGCGGAGCGATCAACTTCGGACTCCACGGAGCTCACGGCGTCCCATGGGGGCACCCGGCCCTGTTGGAGATCGACGACTTCTGGACCGGCAACATGCGCGGCGGTCTCGAGGCTCGCGGCTTCTACGAGGTCTCCTGGAACGACTCGGACCTGTACCCAGCTGGCGGTCTCCGTATCGGCGACGTCCTGCTGTCGGCCAGGAACGAAGGCGGCCGTGGCCACGTGGTCATAGTCACTTCCGACGGTTACGTGTCCGAATCGTGGGTCAACTCCCAGAACGGCGACGGCTGGGACGAACCGGACGAACCGGTCGGCGACCAGACCGGGGGCGAAACGCGGACAATCGCGTACACCGCACACCCGGACACGCTCAACGGCCGCTGGACCTCGTGCCACCGGTTCGACGAGTCTCGCTTCCTGTCTCAGTGGCCCGAGTTCGCCAGGGGGGAGCGCCCCGGCACCGGCTCCTGCGCCTGCCGCGCCAGCAAGCTCGAGCGCCCCCGCCCACGCGCACGGGATCGACGTCTCCAGCCATCAGGCCGGTATCGATCTCGCTGCGGTCCCGTCGGATTTCGTCATCGTCAAGGCGACCGAGGACGACTACTACATCAACCCGCACATGCGGGAGCACGCCAACGCCACGCTCGCCGCCGGGAAGCGACTCGGGCTCTACCACTTCGCCCGGCCGGGCGACGCCAACCAGCAGGCCCAGTTCTTCGTGGACGCCGTCAAGGACTATGTCGGGCGCGCCACCCTGTGGCTGGACTGGGAGGCTGACGCCGTCCCACAGGGTGCCGGGTGGGCCGCGGCCTTCCTGGATCGGGTGTGGCACCTCACCGGCGGGAAGATCGCCGGCATCTACATGAACGGGAGCGCCGCGAGCGGCAGCGATTGGTCCTACGTGGCCCAGTGGTACCCGCTCTGGTATGCGGGCGGCCCGGACTACAGCGACTACGGGATGGCCTACTCAGACCCCGCAGTCCCGTCCGTGCCCTACTGGGGTGCACCGCTCATCCACCAGTACACGGAGGACGGCCGCCTGCCTGGGTACGGCGGCAGCCTCGATCTCAACCGGCTGCGTGACCGCGCAGCCTGGGACTCCATGGCGGGGACCGCCCCCGCCGCCACCACCACTACCAGCACGACGACAGGAGATACCGAGATGATCTTCATCTACACCGAGCGCGGCGACGACAAGGTCCAGGAGTTCACGATTCTGCGTGGCGGTTTCCCGCCGCTGCGGGTCGCCGGGATCATCGAGACGTCCTACCGGCAGGCGTGTGGGAACCCGATTTTCCAGTGGCCTGACTTCTACGACCGGACGGTCGCCGACTGGCAGGCCGCCTATGACCGACTGGTAGCGGACACCGCCGCTGCCACCGCTGCTGCAATCAAGGAGGCTGCCGCGTGAGCAAGCTCGTTTCTGACCCCTTCGTCACCACCGTCGTCCTGGGGGTCCTGTGGCCCCTGGTCCAGGCCGCCCTGGACCGCCCCTACTGGACGCGGGGGCGTCGCGTCGCTCTCGTGATCGGGGCCGCCGTAGTCCTGACCGTGGGCGCTTGGGCGCTGTCCGCCTACCCGCTCCAGGCTGACGTCCTGGCCGCCCAGGCCGCGAAGTTCTTGGGCTTCGCGTGGGTCGCCTATGAGGCCCTGTCCCGCATCAAGATTGGCGGCGTGAGCGTCCTCTCCTGGGCCGGCATCGTTACCCCCGGCGGCGAGACCCGGGAGACCTACACGCCGCGCCACGAGGCCGACTGATGGGCCTGGGCCGCCGCATCTGGGGGACCCTCCATGAGCCCCGTATCGTCACCGCCCTGATGGTGGCGACCTATGGGGTCGTGGCGGCCGCCATGGCCCTCATCCTCACCAGCCCGCGCGTCCAGCCCTGGGACGTCACCCTGGGGTGCGCCGTCACCATCATCGGGTGTCTGCTAGGCGCCCCGGCGGCGTGGCGGGGATGGTGGGGAGTCGAGGGGGCCAGCGGCGGCCCTCGCCGCCCTCGGCCTCCTCACCGTCGCCGTGGAGGACGCTCTCCGTGCGCTCACCACCGACCGGTGGCCGGGCTGGCCGCTCCTCATCATCGTCGCTCTCCTCCTCATGATCGCCCAGCGGATGGCCCGCACCTGGGGCCGCACCTGGGAGCCCGGACGCGAGCCGGACACCCCGCTCCGTCGGGCACAGATCGGCGTGACCGTCGCGAAGGCTCACGAGGCTGATGCCGCGGCACGCGCTGTCGAGAGGGGAGATACGGGATGCGGACAGCCGACCTGATCGCCGTCGTCATCACGAGCGGCCTCGCATCCAGCCTCCTCGGCTATGTCGCCTCCGCCGCCCGAGCTATGTGGCATGCCCGGCAGGGGCGGGAGACGGAGGTGCAGGCCGCGCGCCGGGAGGCCGCCCAGTGGGAGTGTGTGGCGCGCAGGACGCGCGCGATCGCCCTCGACCGCGGGGCACCCTTGAGCGACCTGCCGCGCGGCCCTGGGGAGGAGCCGATCAGGGACCTCGCTGACGACTGAGAGGCCCATATAGGGCCTAGGCGCCCCCGCTACCCGAGTAGGTAGCGGGGGCGCCTTTTTCGTCGTCTCTGAGGGCTGTTTGTGGCGCGATTCCGGGGGATTCTCGGCGTCTCGGAAACATTGCTATCTAACTGCTATTTCGAGGGGGTCACGGGGGTTGACGTACCGCATGATTCTGCGCATACTGGTGCGTGTCAGGTAGTTCTCATGAAGAACTGAGTGCAGGGGTAGACTGGCCCGGCGGGCGGCACGGAACCGCGCCATCACGCCAAAACCATCACACCCAACATGAGTCCTCATGGGCTACCGTAGGCTACACACTGCTATCCAAACTGCTATCCACTGCTACCCGAGGAGGACCCCATGGCATACGGAGAAGGCAGCATCTACCAGCGCAAGGACGGGAAGTGGGTCGCCGCCCTCCCCGTCGGCTACACCCGCAGCGGCGGACTCAAGCGAGCCACCCGCATCCGCAAGACCGAGGCCGAAGCCAAACGCGCCCTGAGGCAGTTGCGCCGCGACCACGCCGCCGGCCAGACCCAAGGCGCAAGCCCCCGCACCACACTCAAGACGTGGTGCGACCAGTGGAAGACCGCTGCCGCCACGCGCCTGCGCCCCACGAGCCTCGACGTCGCCTCCCGGATGATCGACCTCTGGATCGTCCCCACGATCGGCTCCAAGCGCCTGACCGACCTCAACCCCGCCGACATGCGGGCCCTCGACAAGGCGCACGAGAAGGCGGGCTCCAGTCCGACGACGGCGCACCGGTGCCGCGCCATCCTCCTCAAGGTCCTCCGAGACGCCCGCACCGAGGGGTACCAGGTGCCGCAGGTGGTCTTCGATGTCCCCCTCCCCAGGAAGGCGCCCAACCGCCGGCGCGCCATCCCCGCCGCCGACGCCGCCACCCTACTCAAGATCGCCACCGAGCCCGACGCATGGCCAGCCCTCGACGTCGACGCCAGCAGGCGCGAGCGCAACGCCCGCCGCCTTGCCGGCGAGCACGACGCCTCCCGGTGGGTGGCCGCCCTCCTCCAGGGCCTACGGCAGGGGGGAGGCGCTGGGGCTCACCTGGGACCGCGTAGACCTCGCCGCCGGCACCCTCAAGATCGACCGCCAACTCCAGGCGGTCCCCAAGCGCGCTCGTGACGCGGGCCTGCCGGGCTGGTACGACGCCGTGCACCTGACGGGCGCCTATCACCTCGTGCCGACGAAGACGGCGGCCGGGTCCCGCGTGCTGCCGATCGTGCCGTGGATGGCGGCCGCCCTCTCCACCTGGCAGGACCACTGCCCCGAGTCCCCCTATGGGCTGGTGTGGCCACGCCCCGACGGCGGCCCATGGTCAGCCACGGACGACATGGAGGCGTGGCGCGGCCTCCAGGACGCTGCCGGCGTCCACAAGGGCGGCAGCGGCACCCCAGGCGACCCGTGGGGGTACTATGTGACCCACGAGGCCCGCCACTCGACGGCCACGCTCCTCATGGCCGCCGGCGTCCCCGCCGCCGTCATCATCGCCCTGATGGGCCACACCAGCGTCACCACCACCCTGGGCTACCAGCACTCCGACTTGGACCAGGCCCGCAAGGCCCTCGAGGCCGTCGCACCCCGCCTCGGCCTCACCTCCACCCCCAACCCCCTGAAAGGAAACCCACCATGTCACTCCTCTACGCCGCCCAGATCAAGACCGACGACGGCAAGATTGGCGTCTACCACGACGGCTCCCTCAACCTCCCCAAGCGACTCACCGTCGTCCCCGCCACCGACGTCGTCGACATCGCCATCGAGGACGGGAAGGCTGCCAGCAAGCGACTTACCGCGGCCCGTGTCGCCGCCGTCGGCGTCCTCGCCCTCGCCATCAAGAAGACGGTCGATGCCACCAAGTACATCGTCATCGAGACCACCGAGGACGCCTACGTCTACGAGATCAGCGCCAAGCGCTACCGGGAAGCCCGCGAGTTCGTGAAGCGGGCGCAGGTCGCCGTCGCCCGCGGCCAGGAGTGCGCCGCCAAGAAGGTCGAGGAGCCCGATCCCATCCCGGAGTCGCCCACCCCCGCAGAGGACACCCCTGCCGACGATGTCACTCCTGCACCGAAGCGTTGGTGGCAGAAGACCACTGGCGACCTCATCAACGAGCGCCGCGCCCGGAAGGGGAAGGAGCCGCTGCGCTTCGACGCCGCGTGACCGTTTCTCAACCAAACTGATACCGATCGGTCGGCTGTCACCCCTGATGGCCGTCAGTGAGATCAGACAACCACACACAGAAGACCCCCGCCCAGGCAGTGCCGGGCGGGGGTTCTCCTCTATGCCTACTCCGCTGCGGTCAGCAGGAGAACTGGGGGACGCGCTGCTCCATCGCCAGCCGCTCCTCAGCGCGCGAGATGATCGTGGAGACACTGACCCCAAGAGCGTCAGCGAGCGCGCACAGCGGCTCAAAGGTGATGGGGCGCTCGCCCGCCAGGAGGCGCATGAGGGTGCGTAGGGGGACGCCTGAGGCGGCAGCGAGTCCACGTACGGTCATGCGCTTCTCCTCACGGAGCGCGCGAAGTTCGGCGGCCGCCGCGGCATTGAGGCCGATCTCTGGGTTCGTAGCTCGTGTGCTCATGCTTCGAGTGTGCCACATTGGGCAACAAGATGACGGATTGGTAACGAAGTTCTGAGGGGATTCCCAGGCACTTGCCAGGTGCCCAAATGGGCACCTACAGTTGCCCACATGGACAACAACCCACCGCCCATCATCCGGGCGATCACCCACCAGATGGAGGCCACCGACACCAGCCTCCTCCAGCTCAGCCGAGACGCCGACATCCCCCGCTCCACCCTCCAGCGCAGGCTCCGAACCGGCCGCGGCCTCCAACTCGACGAAATCAGCCGCATCGCCACCGCCCTCGGAACCACCCCAACCCACCTCATCACCCAGGCAGAAGCCGCCTAACCCCCAAGGAAACCCCCATGTGCCACCCCACCACCCAGCACCCAATCTCAGAAGCATCCCCCCTCGTGAACGCCCTCATCGAAGAGGCCGAACGCAACTGCATCGACATCCGCACCGTCGACGTCTTCGCCCACACCGGAGGCCGCTTCACCATCGACCTCATCCCCTACGACGGCGGAGCCCAGGCCCTCCTCGACCTCCTCGACCTCCTCGGCCTCGAGGCGTCGACCGTCTACACCTCGAGCGGCCGCGTCTACGAGTCCGCGAGCCGCAGGGTGGGCCGCTGGATCATCACCAGCCGCCGCTACCTCGGCGCTGAGGCGGCCGCGGCATGACCACCTACACCCTCGGAGCAGCCGCAGCGGCCGCCATCCTCACCGAGCTTGCCCTCATCGCCGCGCTCGGTCACCACACGGGAGTCCTCCTCCTCGCCGCCACCCTCACCGCCGCCACCGTCACCCACACCATCCGCACCGAGAAGGAGCCCCGCCAATGACTGTCGTCCTCACCTACACGCTCAGCGGCGCGGCCGCCGTCACCGGCCTGTCCGTCGACTACATCCGCAGGGCCGTCAAGTCAACCGACCCCGACCTCCATCTCCCCGCCCGCATGGCAGGCACCAAGTACCTCATCCGCAAGGACGACCTCGAAGCCTGGATCGACCGCCTCCCCGAAGCCTGAAAGGAACCCCCGTGACCATCTCCCCAGCCTCCAAGATCTCCCCCATGGGCGGAGGCGAGTACCGCTACCTATGGCCCATGCTCCCCAACATCCCCGTAGCCCACCAGCGCGGCGAAGCCACCGCTGACCTCATGGACCTCCTGCGCACACTCGGCATGGTCCTCCTCTCCGAGCCCAGGGCATCAATCCAGCACGTAGCCAAGCCGATCATGACGCTCTCCCTCCGTGCCCGCTACGCGAGCGACCAGGAAGCCCGCCAGCTCCAGCAGCCCCAGCACCCCCACCACAACGACCAGGAAGCGACCGCAGCATGACCACCGCCAGCACCATCCACCCCCGCGAGCGCGGCTCAGTCCGCGCCACCGACCCCGACACGTCCCAGTGGGCGGCCGACAGCATCACCGACGCGACGACGTCGCAGGACTTCGTTCTCATGGTCCTCCGCGACTTCACCCGCCCCGGCCCGTTCACGCTCGCCTCCGTCGTCGCCTCCACCGCAGGCTCCCTCTCCCCTCCCGCGCCCGGACCGCCGTTCGGGAGCTTCAGGACAAGGGGTTCATCGAGGAGACCGGCGAGTACGCGATCACCCCCTCCGGCCGCCGCGCCCGCCTCCTCGCCCTCACCGAGCAGGGGAGGGCCGCAGCATGACTGTAAACGCAACAGTGTCCCTGCCCCTTCCGGAGCCGGTGGAACTGCCATCCAGGTTCGGGCACCTGACCAGGATGCGAGCCACCTACGTGGAGGCCAGAACCAGCACGACATTAAGCGGTATCAGTATCCACACCACCTTGCGTGGTCCTGGGGTCAAGAAGGACGGTAGTGACGCGGTCAAGCCTTCCTTTGTCTGGTTGAGCGAAAAGGACCGGGATGGCAGCCCGCTCCTCGGCGAGCGCTACTACCTGATCCCGGATGCCGACTGGGATGTCATCCACCGAGCCCAGGACATGGTGCGGGCGATGCTGGATGCGGCCCGCGAGGTCGAGGAGGCCGCAGCATGACCACCCTCACCATGGAACAGCGCCGCGCCGACTTCGAGGCCATGCTCAGGCGGGCCAACCGGGTTCGGGCCGCAGGCCAAGAGCGGTGGGAGATATTCCCCGAGGCTGACGGGCTCATGCTCGCCAGGCTCACTGAGGAAGTCTCCAACCTCTGCCGCGGCTGGCATGAGGCCGCCCACCGGGCATCCCTCGGGAAGCTCGCCCCCTACACGGTCGGCCAGGTGAAGAAGCACGCCCTCCAGGTTGCCGCCCACAGCCTCGCCGCCCTTCGAGACCGCACCACCGAGAGCTACCTTGCGCCCATCCGGGAGATGGGACACCAACTCGACGACCGAGACCTGGGCATGGACCCCGCCGAGCGAATCGGCTGGCTCCTCAGCACTCTCGGCGACCTCGGCACCTGCTACCACCGGAACCTCGACCCCAACGGCTCGATCACCGTCTTCCGCCTCCGCAGCCTCACCGTCGAAGCCCTCTGCGCGGCACTGGCTGCCGACCGCGGACTCTGGCAGGAGGAGTCATGACTCGCGTCCTCCTGCCGGGGCGCCTGGTGCGTCACATCGCCGACGTCGAGTGGGAGAAGCCTCACCAGCACCCTGATGGCGTTTACTACCCGACCTGGCGAATCTGCAACGGGCTCGGCAAACTCGAGAACGCCGGGTTTCTCACGGAGCGCTGCGAGGACGTCGAGAGCGCGGACCTCACTGGCCCGCTCGTATGCCCGGCCTGCCTCGCCGCCCACCAGCCCGCCGACGACGTCGACGAGACCATGGGGACCATCCCCCCTCTTCGACCTGCCATGACGCAGGCCAGCCTCCTCGACCTCCTGGAGCCCGCCCCGCCGGCCGTGGTCCACGCGCTCATGCCGAGCATGGGCCTGGCCTGCGGGGCCGACCTCCTCACCCTCCTGCGTCGACCGCACGAGCGTGGCCGCGTCTACGCCATCCGCTACGAGCAGGTCACCTGCGACGCCTGCCGGCTGGCCGCCGAGCCCTATGGCGGCTTCCGGGCCTGGTGCCGCGAGCAGCAGGGCCGCTAACCCCACCCCACCTAAGGAAAAACCATGGATTCGTTTAGTTTCTTCGTCCCCGGTGAGCCGATCACCGAGGGTAGTACCCGCGCGTTCACGTCAGGTCAGCGGGTGGTCGTCACCCACGACCGCGGCCCCGAACTCGACGCCTGGCGAACCCGCGTCAAGCGCGCCGCCCAGGAGGCCGCCCGAGAAGCCGGCTGGGAGCCACGCTACGACGGCCCCGTCGCCGTCGCTGCCGCCTTCTTTCTTCCTCGCCCCAAGAGTGCCAAGAAGCGACTCGTGCCGCACGTCAAGCCCGACCTGGACAAGCTCATCCGCGCCGTCGGCGACGCTCTCGCCCCCTACAAGCAGCCCGGCGTCCTCAAGGATGACAGCAGGATCGTGACATGGCGCGCAACCAAGGACTACGCCGACGCCTACAAGCCCGGCGTACTCATCTACGTCTCCCGCGTCGATGAGGAGGGCCTATCGGTCACCTACGACTGTGCCGAGTGGTTGGAGGCCGAGGAGCGGAAGATTCAGGAGGACGCAGAATGAGCGCGATCATCCGCGAGAGGTCCCCGCGGTCTCGGGGGTGCGTCCGGTGCGATGACTGCCGCCGCATCATCCCCGAGGGGGGAGCGGTACAGCCGGTCGACTGCCGTCGACGGCGGGACGATCTGGGAGTGGTGGGAGTGCCAGCCATGCATGGCCGCGGTCCCGCATGTCGTGGAGTGGCTGGGGCCGTACTACGACGACGCGGGATATGCCGCCGAGGACTTCCACGAGTGGGCGCGCGAGACCACGGGGTACACGCCCATTGACGACTACCTGTTCGCGTATGCGGACGTAGGCGGGTGGACCTACTACCTGGAGGACCTTGCTGACTCCGCTGCCGCGTGCGCAGTCGCCGACGCCGACCCCGCTCGGTCGTGGGACGGCGAAGCATGGGCGGCCTTCACATGGCGCATGCAAACCAGTCCCGTAATAAACGCTAGGAGGAAATGATGATCGGAATGACTGCGCGGCTCTCACTTGACGATGACGCGATCTCCCACTCGGACCTGATGACGTTCGCGATGGCGGTGCTCCCCCATAAGGACGCCGTGATCGGCCTGGACTACGCCGACGACAGTGTGGCCCCAGTGGCCCTGGAAGCCTACTGGGAGGTGACCGGCGATGACTCGCAGCAGTGACCGTCGCGTGTGGGCACGGCTGACGGTCGACTTCGCGGACTCCCCGAAAGTCGCTGGTTTGTCGGATGCGGCGTTCAGGACGCTGGTGGAGATGATCTTGTGGAGCCGGAAGATGATGACCGATGGGGTGATTCCGGCGTCGGTGGCTCGCCGTCGGTGGGGCGCGAAAACCCGAACCGAAACCCACTCGGTTACCGACTCGCTAACCGACTCGGGTACCCACTACGTAACCGACCCTGTAACCGAGTTGTGCACCAACCACCCCACTTCGCCATCCCTGGTGCGCACGAGTGACGGCGACTACATGATTCACGACTTCCTGGACCACCAAGAGTCCGCCGAGGAGGTGAACGCCCGTCTTGCCCGGAATACCGCCAATGGCAGGCGCGGTGGCCGCCCCCGCAAAACCGACTCGAAAACCCACTCGGTTACCGACTCGGGTACCCAAACGAAACCCAAACCGAAAGCAGAGACAGAGACAGAGTTAGAGGATGAAGTACTACGTACTTCATCTCTCTCTCCGACACAGTCGGAGAGAGGAAGCGTGCACGACTACGAGGACGCCCCCGAGCCAACTCCGATCGCCGAGCACCGCCCCGACGTCGATGCCGTCTGCGACGCCATGGCCGCGAGCGTCCACCGCCGCACCGGCCGGGCACCCCGCGTCACCACCGCCTGGCGCACGCAAGCCCGCCTCATGATCGACCGCGACGGCCGCACCGTCGAGGAGATCACCCGCATCATCGACTGGGTGGAGGGCAACGACTTCTGGCGCGCCAACGTCCTTAGCCTGCCCAAGCTTCGCCAAAAGTTCGACACCCTCCGCCTCCAAGCCCAACGCCCCCAGGGGCGACCACAGGGCGGCCAGGTGTTCTACGACCTGGCCGCGCAGTTCGCGAAGGAGGGCCTGTGATGGCGACCGCAACGGGCGTGAGCCTGGCGATCGGCATCCTCGTGGACGCCGGGATGCTGCCCGGCATCGTCGACGCCGAGGGCGGCAAGCGGCGCATCCGCGCCTGGATGACGCTCCTGGACCAGGACATGACCGACGAGGTACTTGCCGAGGCAGTGCGTCGCGTGGCATCCGGCGACGTCGAGACCTACGGGGCAGCGAAACCGCAGCACGTGAACCGGGCCGCGAAGGCCGTCCGGGGTGAGCGGATCCGGGCCTGGCGCGAGCGCCACAGCCTGCCAACGGAGGGCCGCAGCGGCTTCGAGCAGTCGGCGTACCTGCGGGGGTTCCTGCGGGCGATCGGCAACGGCGTTGACGACGTCGAGGCGGACCGGCACGGGCGTGCGGCGCTGGCGCAGGCGGTTCAGGTGGCTGAGTTGGAGCCGGCGACGTCGCTGCCGGAGGTGCTGGCTAGGATGGATCACGCCCTGGGCGTGGGGCGTGTGCCGTGGGCTGACGCGCTTCCAGCGGCCCGTCCAGTGGCGGAGTTGACGGCTGCACCGTCGCCTGAGTCGTCGGGTGATGGGGCGGCTCGGGCTCGTGAGGTGCTGGCTGCCCTGGCGCGTTCGTCGCGCCCTGGGGGTGACGGTGGGGCTGGAAGCACCCCGAATCGCGCGCGTAAGGCCCCTAGAGCGGCCTAGCGGGTCTCGACTGCACCCCGGTGGGGTTGCATGTTTTCAAGTCGAATTCACGCGCGTTAACGCGCTGTGCAGTCAGCCCCACCATCCACCCCCGTCACGAACAGGTAACGACGTCCGCCCCGCCTTGACGGTGCCCATTTGGGCACTTACTGTTGTCCACATGGGCAACACGGGCACCCTCAACCCAACCCACCCAATCCCCAGAACAAAGGACCGTGAAAAATGAGGATCGAAAACCTCTACCCCAAACCGGTGCGCGACGACTTCGCCACCTGCGCCCAAGTCCGCGACCTCCTCGACCGCTCCGGCGGAGACGCCATCGGGGCCATCAGCCTCCTCATGCTCGCCGCCGACCAGCGCAAGGCCCAAGAGATCAGCAAGGCCACGGAGCCCACCCTCAGCGAGCAGGCCCTCGCCGCCACCGTCCGCGAACAGCGCGACACCATCGACACCCTCAAGAGCCAGGTGAACCTCTACCGCGACCAGTGGAAGACCGCCGCCAACAACGCCGCCAGCCTGAACGCCGACCTGGCACAGCGCGAGGTCGACGCCGAGCAGATCACCCGCCTCCAGTCCATCCTCTGCGCCACCACCGCCACCGCCTACGGGCGAGCCCGCATGTACAGCGAAGACCTCCACGTCCTCCCCATCGGAACCGTCATCCGCGACGAAGCCGACCAGGCATGGACGCGCATCGACGACGAGGACGGCGGCGTATGGGCCACCCCAGCCGAGGACGACACCCTCTCTTCTGCCGACCTCGTTGCAGGCTCCTCCGTCTACCTGGCGTGGGTGGCGGACAAATGACCCGCATCGACCACATCGGCGGCGACGGCATCGACGTCGGTGACGCGGCCGAGTTCCTGTGCGCCTGCGCCGACTACCAGGACTCAGAGGCCGCAGCCCTCGACGAGCGCGACCGGCAGCGCCGAGGGGCCGGCCGGATCGACGCCAACACGCCCTGGGGCGCGATCGGCCAGCACGCCCACCACCGGTCCAGGCTCCTCGAAGCCCTGGCCACACTCCTCCGCGTCGACGCCGACGCCCTCACCAACGGCCTCTAACCCCTCCCCGGAAAGGAAACCCCATGTACCCCGATATCGACATAACCGCCTCCAGTAGCGAGGGCGACCAGACGGTGGCCCGCCTCCGCGTCTACGACGCCCGATGGGTCCCCACCTGGGGCCCAATCGGTCGCCACAAGGTCCGCCGCCTCCAGCGTGACGGGTGGAGCCACGTCGGCTCCCTCCCGACCGGCCTCATCCGCCGCGAGCACTGCCTCCTCCGCATCACCGAGAGGGGCGACCGGTGAGCGACCGCTACCAGCCGAAGCCCGGCGACGTCGTCGCCTACAGGGACGCGCACGGCACCTGGCACACTGAGAAGGCCACCGCCGATAGCGCTGAGGCCATCGCCTACTGCCCAGAGGTGATCCTCCTGGAGGTCGCCCCAGTGCCGCCCGCGCCGTGGCCCACCGCACCGATGATCCTCGTCGTCGACGGGGAGCGCCGCCCCACCGGGCAGCCCGGCGACCTCACTGTCACCTCGCTCAGCGGGCAGATCCTCCTCCGCACCCCCGAGGGCCACTACCGGGGCGTCCGGTCCCGGCTCGTCAAGCAGTCCCGCGGCGACCAGATCCGCAAATGGGTCGACCTCGCCGCCGTCGAAGACCGGGCACTCCGGGACCTCGCAGAGCTCACCGTCAACGGGCCCCTCGCCGCCCTCGATGGCGCTATCAGCGACGTCCTCACGTCCGCGGACATGGTCAGGGACGGGAGGTACCTCCCGGTGAGAGTCACGCTGGACTGGAGCGTCCCGCAGTACTGCCGGGAGTGCGGGCGCCGCATGCGGGTCTCGGGGACGACGATCGCCGAATTTCCTGGCACCACCGCTCACTCGGGGCGGGGTCTCTGTCAGGCGTGCCGAGATGCCGCCTGGCGCGCCGAGATCCGCCGGGGTGACTGCGTACGCGTCAAGCCTAAGCGGCGAGGCGGAAACCCCACCGTCGCCGAGCTGGCCGCGCAGGGGCACCCCTGCATCGAACCCGCACCCATGCCATCCCGAACGAGGAGCTACCCGCTATGAGCCTGACATTTGATGAGGCCCGCCACCGCTACAGCCTCGACGGCAAGCCGGTGACCGGGGTGACGACGATCATCGGGAAGGGGCTCCCGAAGCCTGGACTCCCGTACTGGTCCGCGAAGGTGGTGGCCGAGGCTGCCGCCGACGAGGCGGTCACACTGGCTGCAACCATCGGGGCGCAAGGCCGGGATGTGGTCGTGAACCGACTCAAGCGCACCCCATGGCAGGCCCGTGACCGTGCGGCCGTGCGTGGCACCAGGGTGCACGCCCTCGCCGAGCAGGTCGCCCTGGGAGAGGCCGTAGACGTCCCCGCATCCCTGGCCCCCTACGTTGAGGGGTACGTGGATTTCCTCGATGGGCACGACGTCGAGCCGATCCTCACTGAGGCCCGCCTGGCGAGCCGAGCTCACTGGTACGCGGGCACCGCTGACCTCATCGCCAGCATGGGTGGGGAGACCTGGCTCCTCGACCTGAAGACCAGCAACAGCATCCACGGCTCCTACGCGCTCCAGTGCGCCGCCTACGCCCGCGCCGAGTTCCACCTCGACGCCGACAGCCAGGAGGCGCCCATGCCGCCAATCGACCGGATCGGGGCTATCCACGTCCAACCCGACGGGTGCAGGCTCGTCGAGTTTCCATCCATCCTGACCGCCTGGAACGCCTTCCTCGCCGTCAAAGCTGTCGCCGACCTGACCACCACCATCGACTCCTGGGGAGACCACAAATGACCGACCTCACCGCCACCCAACCCGCGAGCGCCGACGTCGGCGCGCCCGCACCGCAGGCCCCGGCCGCCGCCGTCGAGGCCGGGAGCGCGCAGGCCCAACTGCGGTCCTGGGCGCTCGCCATGAGCGACGCCGGGAACCTCGCCCGCGTCCTCTGCGCCTCAAGCTTCGCGCCCGCCCACCTGCGCGGCAACACCACCGACGCCGGGGTAGCGATCATGAAGGGAGCCTCCCTCGGCCTCGACCCCATCGCCGCCATGGAGTCCATCTACGTCATCAGCGGCAAGCCCGCCCTCTACGCCAGGACGATGCTCGCCGTCGTCCAGCAGGCCGGGCACGACGTCTGGGTCGACGACCAGTCCGACACGTCCGTCACCGTCTCCGGCCGGCGCAGGGGCTCCCAGCAGGTCCAGTCCTCCACCTGGACCATCGAGCGCGCCCGCACCGCCGGATACCTGAGCAACAAGAAGTACTCCCAGGAGCCGCAGGCCATGCTCAGGGCCAAAGCCACCGCCGAGGTGTGCCGCATGATCGCCGCCGACGCCCTCATGGGCCTCTCCTACAGTGCCGAGGAGGTCGAACTTGACGGCCTCGGAGACGACCGGCCCACCGTCAAGGTCGCCCGCAAGCGCAAGCCCAAGGCCGAGCCGGAGCCCGTAGAAGTGCCCGCCGCCGTCATCGACAATCTCCCAGTGGAGGCGGAGTCATGAGCCTCCTCGAAGCCGTAGTGATGACGCTGGCGGTCATGCTCCTGGTGCTCATAGGCCTCCTGTTCGTCTGCCTCGGGTACGCCGTATGGATGCTGGCCCTCTCGGTATGGGTACGCGTGCTCTTGGAGGCGGTGGTCATGTTCTTCGGCCTGTTCTCCACGTTCGTATTGTCGGCGCTCGTCGTGGATGCGGTGCTGCGATGATCCAGTTCATCCCCGTTAGGCAGGCGTATGTGTCGCTGTCCTGTGACTGGCCCGGCTGCCCGGAGCAGATCAGCCTCTCACCGCGCCCCGCGGACTAGACCGTGATTTCGTCGAGATGCGGGCGCTCAGGCTCCTCGCTGAGCGGCGTGGCTGGGACCTCGACGACGACCAGGCCGTCTGCCCCAACCACGCCACGGAGGCGTCATGACCGTCCTCCTCATCACCGTCCTCCTCATCACCCACACCTACCGGAAGGAACACCAATGACATGCCCGTTCACCGCGGATGCGGTGCGCTACACGCATGACGTCCGAGAATGGGGGATCACCACGTCCCCACTGGTGAGCGTCACCGTATGGCACGAATCGCTTGGCGCGCTGGGGCGCGCCATCCACCGGAGCGCCGACTTCCGCCCCGGCGACGACAGCCCCGAGGCGCTGCACCTCCGCAAGATCATCAACGGCAAGGCCAAGGGCGCTCTCATTCGCGTTGTCACCGAGTCGACCCTGCTGCTGATCCACCTGGGCGTCGAGGACCCGGCGGCCGCGTTCGTCGCCGAGTATGAGCGGGCGGCGGTCAAGCACCCGGGGATGACGTTGGATGCGGGCGGCCACACGGACGAGACCCGCTTCTACGCGCTCGCTGAGGAGGTGGGGGGAGGTCGCCGCCTCCCTCACCTACGACAACGCCAACAGCACCGGCCACGGGGCCGACACCATCGCCGAAGTCACCCAGGTCGGGGCACTCGCCCTCGCCTGGCTCACCCGCTACCAGGACGGAGAGAACCGATGAGTGCCGACGACAAGCGCGTCCAGGACTGCCTGGAGCAGATTAATGCACGCATTGAGAACTGGGCGCGGGGTGGCGAGTACGGCCCCGGCGGGTTCCCCAAGTGCACCGCGGAGAAGGACGTCGCCTTCCTCCTCGCCCACATCGCCGACCTGGAGGCTGAGCGCAAGGAACTTCGGGAGCGCGTCAAGGAGCTAGAGGTCTACGAGGAGCGGGAGATGATCGGCGACCCGGCCGGGATGGGTGGCCCGAGCATCAGCGACTCGCTCAGGGATCGGAACGCGGCCAGGGCCGACGCCGAGAACGCCCGATGGGAACTCAGACAGGCAGAGTCTCGCATTCACGAACTCGAAATGGACATCCGATCCCACAAGCGCACATGCCCCATGTTCCTGTGACCGAAGGAGAAGACCAATGAGCGACAACCATGCAATCGCCACCAAGTTAGAGGAGTACCTAGATGCTGACTACTTTGCCGGGGCGATCAAAAATGTGCACGCCCTCATCAACCACATCGCCTTCCTTGAGAAGCAAGTGGCCAGCCTGAAAGACACAATCGCCCGCATGCAGGAGGAGAAGATCGATGAGTGACAAGACCACCATCCTTGACAAACTCAAGGAATACGAGAAGGCAGGTCACTACGATGGGGCGGTCGAAGACATCTACACGCTCATCCATCACATCGCCGCCCTCGAAGAGGAAATCGACGACCTCAAGGAAGCCGCCGTTCCGCGCACGGTCGAGGGCGACGGCAGCGACCTACCCGCTGGGACCGTCGTCATCGACAAAATCGGCGACGCCTGGCGAAGGTACCGTCTGGAAGGGTGGGTGCCGACCGGAGACGGACCCTATGACTCCCTCCCGGAATCGGGCGGCCCCTACACCATCGTCTACACCCCCAAGGAGGAATCATGACCCCGTGGGAGGTATTCGCGGCCGGTAACGACGAGATCATTCCGATTCGGCTGATTGATTTCGACGCGGATTTGCTCTCAAAGTATCTCGCCCCGGCGTGTCCCGATTCGCGAAAACCGCGCGAAAACACGACAATATAGCCACTCCCCAGAAAGGAAAAGAGAATGGCTGCAAGGCCCCAACTTGAAATGACGGTCACCGGCTATGCGGCCGCCGACCCCGAAATGCGGTTCACCCCATCCGGGAAGCCCGTCGCAAACGTCAGCGTCCCCTACACGCCCCGCCGATACGACCAGCAGGCACAGCAGTGGGTCGACGCCGGTGACACCGTGTGGGTGCGTGCCAGCGTGTGGGGAGACCAAGCGGAGACCTTCTGTGAGCACGTCCAGAAGGGGAAGCTTCTCACCCTCACCGGCCGCCCGAACGTGCGCGCCTGGGCGGGAAATGACGGCCAGCCGGCCGCGGCCCTGAACCTGGCCGTGGACACCTGGGGGCTGCACCCGAAGCCCGTTCAGCACGGCCAGCAGCCCCCGCAGCCTGCCGCGTTCGGGTCGGGGAACGTCCCCACGGCGGCGCAGGACCCGTGGGGGGCCGGGGGCGCCCAGCCCGGCGAGCCCCCTTTCTAATCGAGAGAGGAGGACACCATGGGAACAGTCAAGCGCGGCCTCATCGCCGCATGGCACTGGATCAGGTCGTGGATCTGACACCCCAATAACCAGGTGGCTGGCCCCATTGCTGGGCCGGGGCCAGCCACCACCCCCACCATCCCCAACCCGCACAACCCCAAGGAGAACCCATGAAACCCACCCCCACGTTCTGGCAGCGCCTCGGCCAAGCTGTCGGCCTCACCCTCGCACTCACCGCATGCTTCGCCGTCATCAGCGTCATCCTGTGGATCATCACCGCCACCTGGCGCGCAATCATCGGAGGCTGACCGTGGCGACATACGACCCCGACCAGCATCGAATCCGGTGCGGTGACCACTACTTCCAGCCGGAAGTGACGGCCGAACTCTACGCGGTCGGAAACAGTGAACGACCGCACCGCGTCACCCGAGTCCACTGGGGGCAAGTAGCCATCATCCGCTGCAAAAAATGCGGCCACGAAACCAGCACGGACAACATCACATTCCGAACCCAGTAACCCCAGGAGAATTGAAATGACCAACTGGCCCGACAAGCCCCTCATCCGCATCATCCGTGGCGAGATAAATGGGAAACCTATCGTCAATAAGATAGCCACAAGAACAGAAGGGGGGAACTTCGCCATCGCGAACCGTCTCTGCGTGAACAACCACGACGGTGACAGCATTTCAGAGTGGGAGGAGGTTACGGCCGTCCCTACCGCCGCGCTCAAGCGCCTACAGGATGAGTTCCGGGGAGTCGACGTAATCAAGTCCCTGGAGCCGCCCCTCCTGGAAGTCCTCTCCTACCTGCCTGCCGACAAGCCCACCGCCCTCGACAGGGTCGTCACCAGAGTCAAGGACGCGGGCGGCCCGATGATCTCAGGGGGAGACTCGAGCGAGAACCGACTCTCCCTTCTCTTCGACGCCCTCACCTCAATCGCGGTCGCGACCAATAAGGCCGCCCCGCTCGCCATGGTCGCCCGCATCTGCGTCGACTGGGCGAACCTCGAGAACCCGCGCCGCGACTCCCTGGAGGCCGCACGAGAGAGGACCAAGGTGCTTTCCGACCCAGGAAGCTTCATCGTCCTCTCCACCCTCGTAGGGGACGTGACTACCGCCCTGTGCGACAACTTCTCGCCGCGTCATGACCTCATCGACGTCGCCACCTACGCCCTCGAGTGGGCCGCCCACATCATCGAGGAGGAGGACAAGTGAGCGCCTGGATTCACTGGATCCTAACGGGGCTCGCGCCCCTGTGCCTGAGTGTCGCCCTGTGGCTCGCGCTCATCACGATCAGGGGCCTCCGCGAGCGCGCCGAGACGGCGGAGCGGGCCGTCCAGCAGATCGCCGACGCCATCCGCGACGCCGCCAAGCGCGCCAACAACTCAACGAAGGAGGACACCCATGACTGACATCTCTCGCGAGGTGGCCCTGCACTACGCGGCGAAGGCGATGGCCGCTCGCATGATCGAGGGCGCGGTCACCGACATCGAGTCCGAGCATTCGATCCTCATCCCATCCCTGACACGGGAGAGCCGTCAGACCATCGCTCAGGAGATGCGAGCCATCGCCGCCAGTGTGGACTGCGAGCAGACCCAGTACGACCTCGCTAAACGGGCGCTTGAGGGAGAGGCGCTGGCCGTAGAGCGGGCGCGAGCCGGGGTATCCAACCTGGAGCCCGTCCGGCTCCCTGCCCACCTCATGGAGGGCCAGGACGGTGACTGAGGCCCGCTCCTGCCCAGTGACGGGGGAGCCGCTGCGGGGTGACCGGTACGTGAGCGCGACGGCCTGCCAGCGGCTCGACGAAGCCGCCCAAGGCATCGTGGCACTCATGGACGCCCTGGACGCCGCCAAGGCCGGGCTGAGGCGCGGCCAAGGCGGCGGGGCCAGCGTCACCCCATGCAGTCGCCCCCCGGTGCGGCTCGGCATCATCCAGGCCGCGAGCGCACACGAGAGGACCCTCCTCAAATGGGCGAAGTGGATGGCGCACGACCTGCTCAGGGCCACCACCCCGCAGACGTGGGGAAGCGTCGCCTTCGCACTCAGGGGCGCGTCCGCGCACCCCGGCCGGCCCGAGCTAGCCACCCTCATCCCCGAGGTCCTCGCCGCCATCCGGGCGCTCACGGCGCTCGTGGACGTCCCCGAGGACCACCGGTTCTACGGGCGGTGCCTCACCGACCTGGGGGACCGGGGAGTGTGCGACCAGCCCATCTACGCCGCACCAGGATCCTCGTGGGCCAGGTGCCCGGCCTGCGACACCCAGTGGGAACTCCAGCCCCTCCTCGCGAGCCACCTGGAGGCGGCCGCCGACTGGCTAGTCACCCCCGACGAAGGCGCGAGGCTACTCACCCAAGCCGGATACCCCACGCGGGCGGCCACCATCAGGCTATGGAAACACCGAGGCCACCTCACCGACCACGAAGGCAGATACCACGTCGGCGACCTACTCGCCGCCGCATCCAGGCGACAAGCCGCATAACAAAGAGGCGCCCCACCAAACCGGTGGGGCGCCTCCCTCGTTTGCGGTCAGCGGGCGTGCTTCTCGACGATCTCCCAGAACTGGCCGCCATCGATGTCGGAGTCCTGGCAGTAGAAGACACCCCCGCCCTCAGTGACGAACATGGTGATCGTCTCGTCAGCGATGGCGTCAATGTCGAAGGCCTCATCGATCGGGCCAGTGAGGTCCGCGCTCGGCTCCAGGGCCGCGCGAATCTCGCGCTCAATGGCTTCGTTGCGCGTGGCGTACAGGGTCATGACTGGTCTCCTTGGGGCGATGGGGTGGGTCGTGCCCGGCGGGGGAGTCGAACCCCCGCTGCGACCATCCGGGCGGATAGGCGGGTCAGTCGGCGATCTTAGGGTCGTAGCCTAGGAGGGCGGCGACGGCGGCGCGGAAGTCAGCGTCGGTGGGGTCGTCGTCCGGCCCGGCGGCCACGCGCCCGTTGATGATGAGGCCGAGGTCGCGGCTCTCCTGGACGTACTGGCCGCGGGGGCCGACGGCGATCGCGCCATCCACGAGGTCGGTGACCTTGATCTGGCCGGCGGCGGCGTAGTCGGTGTTCTTGATGGTGTTGAAGGCCTTGTGGATGGTGCTCATTTTGGGGTTCCTTTCGTCGTTCCCGATGACTTAAGTGTATGCCCGCATACCCAATTGGGTCAAGCCATCAAGATGTGCGCTGCCACACACCAAGCCAACGATCCACCGACTGCCGAGTCACCCCAGCCGCCAACGCCACCGACGCCTTCGACGCACCGCCCCGCACCGCAGCCACCACCGCAGCCCGACGCTCAGCCTCCACCGCCTCCAGCGCCTCACGCACCGCCTCCACCTCACAACGCAGACGATCCAGCTCCAGCAGACTCGGCCGCTCAGTCTCAGCGCTCATCATCCCTCTCCTTTCGGGTCAGGCCCGGCCCCGTCGCGGGGCCGGGCGGGTGGGTGTCAGTCGTCCAGCATCGCCCGTCGGTAGGCGTCGATCGCCTCCGTCACCGCCGGGTCGGGGTGGCGCATGGACGGGACGTCTAGGCTGCCGTACATCTCAGGCGTCCACTCCTCGCGCGGAATGTAACGCTCCACCGCCGGCCAGCAAGACGACTCCTCCGTCGTCACGAACCGGCCGGGGCGCGTCTCGATCACGAAGGCAGCCTCGACCTCGTCGTCGAAGGCATCCAGGTGGAGGCGGATCGCCGCGCCGTCGTCAGCGGTAGCGACCAGGACAGCGCCGGGGTAGTCGGAGGAGGTGGCAGGGTTCCAGTTGTAGCGGGCCATGGGGTGTTCCTTTCTGGGGTGCCCACCCCATTTCGGGGCGGGCAATGGGGGTGTTCAGTTGGTGCGAGCGTTGGCGAGGGCGGTGGCGATCATGCGCTCCACCACGCCGGGAAGATTGAGGAGGGTGGTGTCCTCGTAGGCGAGGGCGCAGTTCACGCGGTACATCGCGCCCGGGATGGGATGGATCGTGGCGAGGCCGCCAGCCCAGTGGACCTCCACCGCCTGGCCCTTGCCGCCAGGGTTGTCCTGGATAGTGACAGTGTTGCCGAAGTGCCTGATGAGGTAGCTCGCTGCAACAGTGACGGGGGTCATTTCGGGGTTCCTTTCTTGGGGGGTGGTGTCAGTCGACGTCGTAGATGCTGAGGTCCATGCCGACGATGGCGGCGGCCTGCTCGTCGTCCATGGTGTCGCCACCCATGGCGTTGGCGAAGCGATTGCCGTCCTCGGTGCGACCCCAGGCGGGGATGTGGTAGAGGCCCTGGGCGTCGTCGGCGTACTCGAAGAGCGCGCGGGCGATGCCCTCGCCCTGGCGGTCCTCGTCGACCTCGACGTTGAGGATGAGGCCAGTGGTGTGGGCGATGAGGTAGCCGACCTCCTCGCCGTCGTCGATCATGGAGTACCGGGTGCCGGTGAGGTTGTCCTCGCTGTAGTGGCTGGTGGTGATTTCCATGATCGGTTCCTTTCTGTCCGTTCCGATGGCTCTAGTGTATGCCCGCATACTGAATGGATGCAAGCCCGGGGGGTGCACACAAACAGTGGGGTAGGCCACACTAAAGGGGTGGGGTTGCAAGTGAGGGGCGCCCATCACAGACACCCGCCCCTCTCGCAGCAGGGGCACCCCCATCAAACAAGGGGCGGGGTGTCGATAGACAGGGGAGGGGCGCCAGAGATGGGGGGCCAACAGACAGGGGGCACCCCCATTGACAACCACCCCACCCATCGACACCCAACCGTGACACGCCACTCACCATCACCACTTGCACACCGCGACTGAAACGCGCATCATACGAACATAGGCAAACTGTCAGAGCCCAGCCAGACCACCAGTCTGCTGGGCTCCACTGTTGCCACCCTTCTGGGGAGAAGGGAATGGGGAGAAGCGACGCGGGCCGCACGTGCACAGCAGCACGTCGCGGCCCGCGTGCGCACACGCGCGCGAGGAGGACACGTGACCACCTCACGCACCGGCACCACACGCTGGCTCCACAACGCAGCAGCAGCCAAACGCTCAGCGCGCGCGGCAGGACTAGAGCACTGTCCCATCTGCCACGTCCGCCTCACCTGGGACGCTGGCCTACTGCCTAGTAGCCCTGAGGCCGACCACATCGTGCCTCACAGTCGAGGCGGAAACGACTCATTAGACAATATTCAAATCATCTGCCGAAAATGCAACCAGAAAAAAGGAAACGGCAGAAAATCGCGGCCACCGAAACGCAAGCGCTATCAACCGGCCCGAATCCAACAGACAACCGACCACGAAACATGGTAGAGTAGCCGCACAAACACCGGGACAGGGGGACATACCCCGCCCGGCCGTATCGCCCCGTGGGTATAGCGGCATCTCTCCCCACTGTTTTTTCCCAAGGGGGTGCTTATGAGTGCCGCACGTAAGCTCCGTGCCGTGAAGGATGGTGAGACGGCCCCTAAGGCCCCTGAGGGCGTCCTGGGGGCGACGGAGCACGGGGATAGTAGGGACGTGATGGTGGCGATGCGCCGCCGCCTTGCTGCCGCTGTGGACGCCCCTGAGACACCCCCGCGCGACCTGGCTGCCCTGTCCCGTCGCCTGCTCGAGGTGGACAAGACCATCCGGGAGATCGACCTGGCTCGCGAGGAGCGTGAGCGGCAGACGGCGACGGAGGCGACGGAGGATGAGGATGGGCTCGGCGACATCTGAGCCCCGCCTGTCCGACATCGCGAAGCACTTGATCCTGCCCGAGGGCATCACGTCCACGGGCTGGCCGGCCGTCAGGGACCGCGCCAAGCGCTTCGGGTTGACCTTCGACCGCTGGCAGGATGGGCTGGGGCGCGCGATCCTGGCGAAGCGGAAGAGTGGGCTCTACGCGGCCGGTATCGACGGCGTGCAGGTGTCGATGCCGCGCCAAGTGGGCAAGACCTATACCTTCGGGGCGGTTGTGTTCGCCCTGTGCACCTTGAACGAGGGCCTGTTCGTCCTCTGGACGGCGCACAGGACGCGGACCGCGGATGAGACATTCGCGTCGATGCAGGGGCTCGCTCTGAAGCCGGAGATCGCCCCGTACATCGACGGCCGCCCGAGGCAGGCGAATGGCCAGCAGTCGATCAAGTTCACGAACGGCTCCCGGATCCTGTTTGGCGCTAGAGAGGGCGGCTTCGGTCGTGGCTTCGCTGGCGTCGACATCATCGTCTTCGATGAGGCGCAGATCCTCGGCCAGCGGGCACTGGATGACATGGTGCCCGCGGTCAACACAGCCCCGAACCCGCTGATCTTGCGCCTGGGCACGCCACCGCGCCCGACGGACCCGAGCGAGGCGTTCACGACGTTCAGGAAGCAGGCGCTCGCGGGGGAGATGAGCGATGGCCTGTATGTCGAGGTCGGCGCGGATGACGACGCCGACCCAGAAGACAGGAAGCAGTGGCGGAAGGGCAACCCCTCCTACCCGCACCGGACGCCGGAGTCGGCGATCCTGAGGATGAGGCGTCAGTTGGGGCCTGAGTCGTTCCGGCGTGAGGGCATGGGTATCTGGGATCCGGAGGTCGCTAGCCAGGCGATTGGTCGTGAGGCGTGGAACGCGCTGACGGTGGATGAGCCACCGTCTGGGCTGCGCTGGTGCGCCGCCGTGAGATTCAGCGTGGACGGCTCCACAGTCGCCCTAGCCCGTGCCGGCCGGAAGCCCGAGCGCAAGAGCGAGGCTGTCTACGGCCAGTTGTGCACCTCTCAGGGGGTGCGCAACATGGGTGAGGGCGTCCACTGGATCCTGGACTACCTCACCGAGCACCGGGACCGCTGGGCGCAGATCGTCGTCGACGGCAAGTCCGGTGCCGGCGACCTGGTTGACCGGCTCCGTGCCGCAGGATTCAGCCCCAAGACCATCTGGACGCCGACGACGGACCAGGTCATCGCCGCGCACGCGATGATGGACGCCGCGATCCGGGACCGGTCCCTGTCGCACCCGGACGACGCCGAGCTAGAGGCTGAGGCCGCCGTCATCAGCCGCCGGAAGATCGGCGCGGGCGGAGGTTTCGGTTGGACCGCCCCGGAGGGGATGACGTCGGCGGGCATGGACGCACTGACACTGGCCCACTGGGCCACGAAGACAACGAAGCGCAGGCCGCGCGAACTGGCCGCTAGAAGTGTGGGGGTGGTGATGTGATGGACTTCCGGGCCTACTACGCCCCTGTCCCTACCGACGTCCGTGGGCTCGCCGAGGATGATGCCGCCCTCATGGTGCGGCTCATCAAGCAGTGGCAGGCTAAGCGCTTGCGGAATGCTCTTCGTCGCCAGTACCGGGACATGCGGGTGAACGTGGCGTTCCTGGGTGCCTCCGTGCCCCCCCTACATGAGGGACCAACTGGACATCGTCTGTGGCTGGCCGGATAAGGCGGTCACCTCTCTGGCGTCCCGCTGTATGTGGGATGGGGTCACGTCGCCGTCGGGCGAGGAGGACCCCCTAGGGGCCATGACCCTCCTCCATGAGAATCGCTTCGACCTGCTCGTACCGGAACTCGTCGACGCCACGCTCACCTACTGCTGTAGTTTCGTCGTCGCCTTGCCTGGCGACCCGGCTGCGGGTGACCCTGACGTGGTCGTGACGGGCGCTGACGCCCTGTGGGCGACGGGCCTGTGGGACGTGCGCCGCAGGGGCCTGGAGGCCGGCCTGCTGGTGGACTCCGCTGACGATAACGGCAAGCCGACGTCGGTGCTGCTGCTGACGTCTGAGCATGTGACTCGCCTGGCCCTGGGGGACCGGGGGTGGGTGGCCGTCGCCCGCATGGATCACTCCCTGGGGCGTGTCCCTATGGAGCCGCTTCCGTACCGGCCGGCCCTGGGTAGGCCGTTTGGGCGGTCGCGTATCAGCCGTGAGGTCATGTCCATCACCGACAGGGTGGTCAGGGCCGGCTTCCGCACCGAGGTGTCCTCGGACCTGTACGCGGCCCCGGCGCTGCTGCTGCTGGGCGCGGACGAGAGCATGTTCCAGAACGCCCAGGGCGACAAGGTGCCGCTCTGGTCCTGGTACATGGGTCGCCTCAAGTCGCTGCCGAAGGACGAGGACGGGGATAAGCCGGACTTGCAGGTGATCCCGCAGCAGTCGATGGAGCCGTTCCTGGCGATGAAGAGGGCGCTGGCGGCCGAGTTCGCTTCGGCGACGTCGCTGCCGATCTCCGCGCTCGGGATCGCCCAAGACAACCCGTCCTCGGCCGAGGCGATCTACGCCGCCAAGGAAGACCTGGTCATCGAGGCGCAGAACACCACACGGTCGATCGGCTACGGCCTGAACCGGATCGTGCAGGACGCGATCTGCCTCCGCGACGGCATCCCTGTCACCGAGATGGACGATGAGGTGCGGAATTTCGCGACTCGCTGGCGCAACCCGGCCATGCCGTCCGTCGTCAGCCAGTCCGACGCCGTCGTCAAGCAAATCTCCGCGATCCCGGAGCTTGCTCAGACTGACGTGGCCTAGAGGAACTGGGCTACTCGGCGGAGCAGATCGTCAGGATTCGGTCGCAGATCAGGCGGGCGCAGGCTGGCGGGGTGCTGGATCGTCTGCTGGCCGCTGCCCCGGCTCCTGCTGCACCTGCGCCGCAGGAGCCCGCGGAGCCTACTGGGGTGACCGCTGGTGACGACGCGGGCTGACCTAGAACGGCTGTCCCGCGGCCTGGATGAGGCCACGCGGATGGCGCTGGCGGCCCTGTCGTCGGCGTTTGGGCGACTGGACCTGTCTAGCCCCGAGAGGGCGCGTGACGCCCTCCTGGTGGTGATGCCGGCCATCGCTGCTCAGTATGGGGACCTGGCCGCATCGTCTGCCGCGGAGTGGTATGAGCGGCTGCGTGCTGACGCCGTCGGTGGTCCCTACTCGGCCATCCTGGCTGACGGGCCGTCCGAGGTGCAGGTGACGCAGGCGACCCGCTGGGCGGTCAGCGGCCTGTGGGGCGCTGACCCACCTGGGGTGCAGGCCACCCTGGGCGGTGTCCTAGGGCGCCTCATCGGACAGCAGGGGAAGGACACGGTGCACCGAAACGTCGCCGCCGACCCGGCCAAGCCGAGGTGGGCGCGCGTGCCCGGCCCCGGCGGCTGCTGCGCCTGGTGCTCGATGCTCGCATCCCGTGGCTTCGTCTACGCCAGTGCTGCGACAGCCGGGCAGGGGCACGCCTACCACGATCACTGCTCGTGCGTCCCGACGCCACTGTGGAAGGGGCAGACACACCGCATCGACGGCTACGACCCGAAGGGCCTGCGTACCGCCTACGACAAGGCCAGGGCGGCCGTGAAGGCGTCCGGTGCCACCGTCGATGACAAGGCGATCGCCGCCGAGATGCGCCGCATCACCCCCGAGTCTTTCACTGACGGGGTTTCCCCCCGCCGAGTGACCCAACACCTACCGAGCCCCTGCCGCGATGGTGGGGGCTTTGTCGTGCCGCGATGGCACCTATCACCGAGGGAGAACCCAATGGACAAGACCGCCAAGGCCGCTGAGGCCGCGGAGCCGACCGAGCCCACCGAGACCACGGGGAGGCGCCCGCGACGGGCGACGCCGCCGACACTCTCGGAGACGCCGGGAAGAAGGCCCTGGCCGCCGAGCGCGCAGCCCGCCGAGAGGCCGAGAAGCGCGCCAACGACCTCGCCGCCCAGATCAAGGCCGCTGAGGACGCCGGCAAGACCGAGGCTCAGAAGCAGGCCGAGACCCTCGCCAGCCTCCAGGCTGACCTGGCTGCGATGCGGGCCGAGAAGGAGCGCGCCGAGGTCGCCGCCAAGACCGGAGTCCCCGTCGACATCCTCGCAGGCCCCGGCGACGACCCCGCCGCATGGGCCGAGCAGGTCAAGGCGTGGGCCACCGAGCAGGCCAAGCCCGCCGATGCCCCCGCCCAGCCGGTCGTGCGCCACCACGGTAACCCGCCCGGCGCGGGAGCCGCCTCCCTCGATGAGCAGATCGCCGCCGCTGAGGCGGCCGGAGACCGGACTCTCACGGCCTCTCTGAAGGCCCTGAAGCTCGGCTCCCACTGATGAGCCATCACGAACGAAGGAGCCATGATGCCCGGAATCACCGGCATGGCAACCACCTACAACTGCCCGAATTACGTCGGCGAGCTCTTCGCCGCCAGCCCTGAGGACACGCCACTGCTGTCCTCGATCGGCGGCCTGACCGGCGGAGTCCCCGTCGGCGGCACCGTCTTCTCCTGGTCCGGCTACGACCTGCGCGACGCCGAGGACGGACGCCAGCGCACTGAGGGCGCTACCGCCCCCGCCGCCGAGGGCCGCGCCCGCTTCGCCGCCAGCAACGTCGTCGAGGTCCGCCAGGAGAAGGTCAGCGTCTCCTACACCAAGCAGGGCGCGACCCGCCAGGTCACCCCGGCGACCGGGGCGACGACCGTCACCATCGGCGACACTGTACTGCCCGCCGACGAACTGGCCTGGCAGATCGGCACCGAGCTGAAGCAGATCGCCCGCGACGTCGAGAAGACCTTCATCACCGGCAAGTTCGCCAACCCGACGGACAACCAGACGCCCCGCAAGACCCGCGGCCTCATCGAGGCGATCACCACGAACGTGGCGACCACCACCCACAAGGCCGCCGAACTGACCGAGGCTGACATCCTCGACCTCATCGAGAAGGTCTGGACGAACGGGGGCCTCCAGGAGGGCGAGACCCGGACCATCATCGTCAACTCGAAGATCAAGCGCGCCCTCACCCGCATCTTCATCAAGGACGCCAAGTATCAGGAGGGCACCCGCAACGTCGGTGGCGTCAACCTGAAGACCCTGGAGACCGATTTCGGGGTCATGAACGTCATGCTCAACCGGTACGTGCCGGCCGACAAGCTGATCGTGGCTTCCCTGGAGCAGCTGGCTCCGGCGTTCCTGGAGATCCCCGGCAAGGGCCACTTTCGCGGAGCCGCTGGCGAAGACCGGCGCGTCAGATGACGTGCAGATCTACGGGGAGATCGGCCTCCAGTACGGCAACGAGAAGGCTCACGGTGTCCTGACCGTGGCTGCTGACTGACCGGCGTAGGGGCGCCCCGCGCACTGTGGGGCGCCCCGCCTGTCTGAGAGGAGGGGATCATGAGGATCACCTGTGAGCGTCACCCGAATCTGCTCATCACTCACCCACGGGTTGAGTTCGTGGACGGGGGTGGCTGACGTCGACGAGGAGACCGTCAAGGCCCTGTCTCCACTCCTGGATGCGTTCGGGATTGACGCCGCCGACATCGGTGGCGAGCACGCCGAGACCAAGGAGACCCCGAAGCGGGGCAAGAATGGCTGACGCTTTCGCCACAGTGGAGGACCTGGAGGCGCGGTGGCGTGGCCTGTCTGAGCAGGAGCGGAAGCGGGCCGGGGTCCTCCTGGAGGATGCAACGGACCTCATCAAGTCCTCTGCGCCGCGCTGGCAGCACGCGTCTCTGTCGACACTGAAGCGCATCACCTGCGCGGTCGTGAAGCGGGCGCTCCAGGCCGAGCAGGGGGCGGCCGATGGGCTCCCCGAGCCCAGGGGCCTCCTATCCGCCGAGATGCATGTGACCGGCCCGTTCACCGACCAGTACGCCTACAGCAACCCGGAGGGCGACCTTTTCCTCAGGGCGGCTGAACTGAAGCAACTGGGCGGCCGGCGGTCGGCGGCCTTCGAGGTGGACCTGCTGGCTCCGGCGGTGGCCCCGTGATCGCCGCCGGCCTGGTCGCCGTGACAAGACTCAGGGCGGGCGACGGCGGGCGCGACCAGTACGGTGAGGCTGTCCCCGGACCGGTCGTGGAGACGCCCCTGCCGCCCGCCCTGCTCAACCCCGGCGGCACGTCCGAGCCGGTCTCAGCGGGCTCTCTGCCGGTCGTCAGCCAGCCCACCCTGTACTGGCGTGGCCAGCACCCGGACATCCGCTCCAGCGACCTCCTGCGCATCGCAGGCGTCACGTACAGGGTCGAGGGCGCCCCGGCGCGCTGGCCCAAAGGCTCCGTGGTCACGCTCCACGCCGCCACCGACCCACGACAGACGGGGGGCACCTAATGGGCGTCGTGCGATTCAAGCTCGACCGCAAGGGAATCCAGGCGCTCGTGTCCTCCGATGAGGCCCAGGACGTCGTCAACGAGGCCGCCGAGGAACTGCGCGCCCGCGCGGGGGACGGCTTCAAGGTCCACTCCTCCAACAAGGGGAAGCGCGCCCGCGCCTACGTCCACGCCGGCACGAAGGAGGCGGGCCTGGAGCAGATCAAGCACCACACCCTGGAGAGGGTGTTGGGCAGCATCGGGGGTGGCTGATGGCTGGCACCTCGAGGGACACGAAGGCCCTGGTGATGGCGGCCCTGAAGGGCGCCCTGCCTGACGTGCAGGTCGTGTCCAGCGTCCCCTACGCGAATGGGGATCCGCCGGAGCCTCTGGTCCTGGTGATCGCTACGGGTGGTCAGGGCCAGCACCACCGGGTCCTGAGCACTGGTCAGGTCACCATCGACAGTTTCGCTCCCACCACGGGCCAGGCAATGCGCCTGGCCCTTCGTGTTGACGCCGCAATCAACGCCCTCGTGGCCGGTCACGACTGGCCGGTCACGAAGGTCACGGGGAACGCCCCATCCGAGTCGCCCGACCCGACTATCGCGGCCGCCCGATCGACGGCCACCTACCAGATCACCACACGGAACCAACCGTAAGGAGAACACCAATGGCAGTGAATGCCGACAACGTACTCGGCTTCGGGTCGGACGACGACAGTCTCTACCTGGGCGCCTACGACCCCGCCCTCGCCACCAAGATCCAGGGCCTCACCACCGCCGTACCCACCACCCTGAAGGACTGCGGGTGGCTGTCCGACGACGGTATCAAGCTGACGATGGACGACTCGGTCACCAAGATCAAGGGCCACCAGGGCCACGGTGTCGTGAGGACCTTCATGGACTCCTCGGAGACCGGGCTGGAGGCCGCCCTGCTCGAGTCGCAGTTGGACATCGTGACCCGCTTCCTGAACGCGACCGCGGAGAAGATTCAGGAGCAGATCGGTGCCGGCCCGCAGAAGACGGACGTCGCGAAGTTGACGGCGAAGGCGCAGCGCACGGTGACCGTGCTCAGTGGCGTCCTCGACGTCTTCGACACCGCCTCCACCGGGGACGCCCGCACCCGCATGCGGATCGTCTTCCCTCGCCTCGAGCTCGGTGAGCGCGGCGAGGTGGCCTTCAAGGTGGGCGAGCTGACGGCCTGGTCCTACAAGCTGAGTGTCCTGGGTGACTACGTCATCTACTCCAACGCGAAGTCGCTGATCCCGGCCTGATAGGCCCTCATTCTCCCTGCCCGGCGCGGATGGTCGGTCCCTGCGCCGGGGTGGGGTCACCACACATTCTGGGACCGCCAACCACCGAAAGGGACCGACATGACTAGCAAGAAGACGAGCAAGACAGCCGAGCACGCCCGCGAGATCGGGGCCGCAACCCCGAAGGACTTCCAGGAGGCCGAGGCCAACGGGGGCCGCATCGTGGAGGTGACCGTCGACGGCCTCACCGTCGCCGTCGACCCGACCGCGTTCCAGTCCGACTGGGAGGTGATCGAGGCGCTGGCCGCCATGGAGGATGGTAGCGCCTCCCCGGCCGCGATGATGCGCGTCACCAAGGCCGTCCTGGGTGACGCCTACGACGACGTGAAGGCCCACGTCCGCAAGGACGGGAAGGTCAGCGCCGACGCCATGGGGACCTTCCTCCAGCAGGTCTTTGAGGTCCTGAACGCGGGAAACTGATGGCCCTCCCCCGCGCTCCTCAGGGAGCATGGGGAGGAGATCGAAGCCGACCTGCTGCGGGTCTATGGGGTGGACCTCCTGGACCTCTACCGGGGCCGGCTGACGCCTCGCCGGCTGCTGGTCCTCATCCGCGGCCTACCTCCAGGGAGCGCCCTGGGGAGGGCTATGGGCGGGGACGTCGCCCTCTCAGATGAGGTGACCGCCACGCGCATGGCCGCCTGGCAGATCTGCTGCTACATCGCCTCCGCTGTCGGAGCCAAGCGGTCCGACCTGCCGAAGCCTCCGCAGCCGCCCGAACCGGGCTGGCAGCAGAAGGCGCGGGAGGCGCAGGAGCGGCAGGACGCCAAGGGGCTCCGATGGCTCGCCAGGCACCCAGAACTGGCCGCGCAGGCCAGCGCATAACCAACACGGGGGGAGGCCCCGCAGCACGCCGCTGTGGGGCCTCCCAGCATATAGAGGAGGGCCTGAATGGCTGGCAGCAAGCCCACGGGACACACCATCGGCACAGCCTGGATCCAGGTGGCCCTCTCCACCAAGGCGATCTCCCAGCAACTCAAGGAGGCCCTGGGGGGCGTCGACACCAAGCCGGCCGAGCGGCAGATCGTCTCCGGCCTGGGCGGGGCTTTCCCAGAAGGTCGGGAAGATCGCCGCCGGGGCGCTCGCCGTCACCGGCGCTGTCGGCCTGGCGGCCAGTTTCTCGGATATCGCGAAGCAGGCTATTGATGCCTCCGACGCCACCAACAAATTCAAGAACACCTTGGGCTTCGCGGGTAAGTCCGCGGCCGATATTGATCGGCTCACGAAGTCCACGAAGGACTACGCGGACAAGACCGTCTATGGCCTGTCCGATATCCAGTCGATCACCGCCCAATTGGCGTCGAATAACGTCGCCGGATATGACAAACTCGCCGAGGCTGCCGGTAACCTGAATGCGGTCGCCGGCGGAAATGCCGAGACTTTCAAGTCGGTCGGCATGGTGCTCACCCAGACCGCTGGCCAGGGGAAACTCACCACCGAGAATTTCAACCAGCTCGCTGACGCCGTACCTGGTGCGTCCGGGAAACTCCAGCAGGCCCTCCTCGAGGCCGGTGCCTACACGGGTAATTTCCGTGAGGCGATGGAGAAAGGGCAGATCACCGCCGAGGAGTTCAACGCGGCGGTGATGGACCTGGGCATGACCGACGTCGCCAAGGAAGCGGCGACGTCGACGGCGACGATTGAGGGCGCATGGGGCAACCTCGAGGCCGCCCTGGTGTCTGGGGCGATGGGTATCGTCGACCAGATCAAGCCGGCGCTGACCGGCTTCATGGGGAATGTTGCCACCGGGGCCGAGAAGGCTTTCGGGTGGATTAACGACAAACTGGTGCCCGGAATCCAGGGCGTCTGGGACATTCTCTCCAAGGGCCAGTTTGATGGCTCCTCCAAGGTATTCGGCCTCGAAGAGGACTCCGGTATCGTTGACTTCCTCTTCAAGATCGGGGAGTCCGCCCGGGCGGCCGGGGATTGGATTACCGGCACGCTTATCCCTGGAATCCAGGGCGTCGCCAGCATTCTTTTCCAGGGCGACTATCAGGGGCCCGCATCGCTCTTCGGACTCGAGGAGGACAGCGGTGTCGTGGATTGGCTGTTCCACATCCGAGATGCTGTCATCGAGGTCGGCAACTGGGTCAATAACACGTTCATCCCGTCACTCCAGAGCGTCACGTCGATCATTTTCACGGGGGATACGGACAAGCCGCTCTTTGGGCTCAAGCCTGATTCGGCCATCATCAGTTTCCTGGAGGGGGCTGCGTGACGCCGTCGGCTGGGTCGTGGATGCTGGCCTGAAACTGAGTTCCTGGATCGTCGACAACAGAGCCCTTTTGGGCGGCCTGGCGGTCACGGTCGGCACTGCTGTCGTGGCCTTCAAGGGCATGCAGGTGGTGATGGCGGTCTCCGCCTTGGGTGGCATCACCCCGATGATTACGTCCGCCGTGACGGGCTTGATTTCATTCGAGAGGGTGACCAATCTAGCCAAGAGTGCCCAGCTCGCTTTCAATGTGGTGTTGAACGCGAACCCGATCATCCTTGTAGTGACGGCTATCCTCACTCTGGTCGCCGCCCTGGCGTGGTTTTTACCCAGACGGAGACGGGCAAGAAGGCGTGGGCGGCGATCACTGACGAGTTCAAGAAATTCTTGGACTGGATTGCACCCTATTGGGATGCGACCCTGAATGCGCTCAGTTCGGCCTGGAATACGGTGTGGAACGCCGTCAGTGGGTTCTTCACCTCCTACGTGGTCCCGGCTATCACTGGCGCTGTGAGCGTCCTGGGGAGCATCTGGAGCGGGCTTGTCTCCATCGTCACTGGCGTGTGGTCGGGTATCCAGTCCGCGGTGCAGACGGTGGCCGACTGGTTCACCGCATATGTCGTCCCTGTTTTTGAGGCCGTGTGGACGGGGATCAAGATCGGCGTCTGGGCGATGGCGCTTCCGTTCGTCGTGGTGTGGGCGCTTATCCGCGCGGCCGTTTTGGTCGTCGTGGACTGGTTCATGGCCTATGTTGCCCCGACACTGGCGACCGTCTGGTCGTGGATTGTGGCTGGCGCTCAGGTCCTCTGGGTCGGTATTCAGACGGTCTGGGGGTGGATTCAGGCGGCTGTCGCTGTCACGGTCGACTGGTTCAGCACCTATGTGGCACCGGCGTTGGCGGCAGTCTGGGTTGGCATTCAGACCGGGGCGCAATACCTTTGGACTGAGATTGTCGCCATCTGGAATGGCATTCAATTAGCCGTCCAGATGTCCGCAGATTTCTTCACGACCTATATTCTGCCGACCATTTCCGCCGTATGGACCGGAATTCAGATCGGGGCGCAATTCCTATGGAACGGGATTGTGACGATCTGGAATGGCATCCAGTTGGCCGTCCAAACCGTGGTCGGCTGGTTCCAGACCTACGTGCAGCCTGTCATTTCGGCCGTCTGGGATGGGATCAAGGCTGGAGCCAATCTCCTGTGGACCGGAATGGTGACCATCTGGGATGGCATCAAGAGCACCGTGAATACGGTCGCAATGTGGTTCCAGAATACGCTCAAGCCTATTTTCGACACGGTTACGGATAACATCAAAACCGCGTTCGACAATATGAAGAGCGGTATTCAAACCATTTGGGATGGCGTGAAATCGGTCGCCGCAAAGCCCATTAATTTCATCATCAATACGGTTTACCGGGATGGAATTAAGAAAACGGCTGACAGTATCGCCGACAAGCTGGGACTCTCCCTGAGGCTCCCGGACGTCTCCGCAATCCCAGGATATGCCACCGGTGGCGTCCTCCCCGGATACAGTCCGGGGCGGGACATCTACCACTTCTACAGCCCGGACGGCGGCGGCGCTATCGCCCTCTCCGGCGGTGAGGCAATCATGCGGCCCGAGTGGGTGCGCGCCGTCGGCGGCCCCGCAGCAATCCACCGCATGAACGCCGCCGCACGCGGCTCCAGCGGCGGGCACATCCCCGGCGGTGACCGGGGAGCCGAGTTCGCCGCCTTCGCGAAGGGTGGCATCTGGGACAAGATCAAGGGGACCGTGAGTGCCGGGGTCCAGAGCGCGAGCGACTGGATTAGCAGCGCCGCGGACGCGGCCTCCTCGATCATCTCTGACCCGCTCGGGGCGGTTGAGAACCTGATTACCGCGCCCGTCAAGGTCCTGATGCGAGGGCTGCCCGGCTCGGGGTTCTTCCACGATTTCGCGGCCGCTATGCCACAGAAATGGATCGACGGCTTCGGGGAGTGGCTGAAGGGCAAGACGGCCACCATGGCCGCCAGCGACATCGTGAATGCGGCCAGGATGGCAATCGGTGCGACCTACGTGTGG
>BNJU01000062.1_pt1 | contig 39455 bp, 50 predicted proteins | sample 8539281 | NCBI WGS metagenome assembly BNJU01 (sample SAMD00202456, study PRJDB9452) | human saliva metagenome | isolation source: human saliva | place: Japan
TTTCAGATTATAGCAGTGACAGTAATAGAAGAGACCCTTTATTAAAATGATTTTTGTATTAATTACATACAGAAAAGATCCGAGTGAATCATTTTGAAACATTCGGGTCTTTTTCGTCTTAGTTTTTATTGATTACACGCATAAAAAAACTTTCAACATATAATGAACATGTAGCCGGTGAGCAATTATTTAGTATCAATGAATCAGGGATTCGTTCTAGTGAATTTGATCTGTAATTATTGATTTACTGGTATATACTGTGGTTCATGATTAATGTAGTTATAGAATGTGAGGTTATGTATGAACATGAGAAAAAAATGGATTTTTAAAATTATAATATTGTAAATAGTTTTTAAAGAAAGGAGGGATTTGCATGTTACCTTTATTAGCCTTAGTAGCTGTGCCAATGGCATGGGAAGGTTTTGCATCAGGTGTGGCCTTAGGGCTTAGTGTATATGGTGCTTCACGTCGTCGTCGATAATAATGTATATGTTGGGGAAAGGAAGGTGATTAGTGTGTACCATTTTATAGGTTTTACTGTAGCAGTTGCACTTTGTGCATTTTTAGAAGATTAGATTATTATTAAGTACATTGTTTTTATTAAATATGAGGTGAGAAAATATGGATGAATTATTAGACTTAGTGATGGATGTAGCTGTTGATGCAGTGGTAGATGTGTTATTAGATGAATTATTTGATGATTTCTAGGAGGTGTATAATATGTTATTAGCTGTAGACTTTGGTTTAGTACATGTATGTGTTGAGGGGTAAATTTGAAAGTAACAATTGAATATAAGAATCGATAGACCTATTCGTATGATGTCATATGGATAGGTCTTTTTTGTATAAAATGGAGGCAAAAAGGTTTTCTATAACCAAAAATAGCAATAAACCCAGATATTACTCTACATTTTGTGAAAAATAGGTCTGTTGGAAAACCCTATCCTCATATTGACGTAATTTTTAGAAAACCCTTTATAATTACTGTATCCTTATAAAAAGGTTTTTCCACCAGTATTTACCAAGGTTTCTAGACCCTTTAGGACCTAATGTGGCGAAAATTTACCGTTTACGGTTTGAGGTTTTCCAAAACTAGCTTTTGAAACCGTATGAATACTGGCTTTCTAGACCCCGCTGTTGCAACAGTGCTTACCGCTTGCGGTATTGAAACGCCTTGATGCAACGAGTTCTGAAACTCTTAGTGCTGGTTGCAACAGTGCTTACCGCTTGCGGTATTGAAACCCTCTGGATCCTCAGCGACAAAGGCGTTTTTCTATAAGTTGCAACAGTGCTTACCGCTTGCGGTATTGAAACTACATTATCCGCTGTTGTTACAATGGATAACTATAAGTTGCAACAGTGCTTACCGCTTGCGGTATTGAAACCTAACGCCATGCCGCTGATCAACTCAAATTTTGGTTGCAACAGTGCTTACCGCTTGCGGTATTGAAACTTATCTTTTTTGGATCGGCGTACTTCTGTTTCAAAGTTGCAACAGTGCTTACCGCTTGCGGTATTGAAACCCCAATGTACTCCAAACACGTCCTCATCAGACCATAGTTGACCGTTGCAACAGTGCTTACCGCTTGCGGTATTGAAACAACAGATACCTTTCCTTCGATTGAATTAATGTTATGTTGCAACAGTGCTTACCGCTTGCGGTATTGAAACACTAACCATTTGTTCTTCTGTAAAATTTTTTCATGGTTGCAACAGTGCTTACCGCTTGCGGTATTGAAACGATATAGAGGTCTTTGCATCTATATCCGCTATACCATGTTGCAACAGTGCTTACCGCTTGCGGTATTGAAACGTATGGAATTACCATTACCGAAGAAACAGTTGTTATTGAAGTTGCAACAGTGCTTACCGCTTGCGGTATTGAAACATTTTATCGCGGACTGGTTGCAACTTAGGAGATTTGGAACTGTTGCAACAGTGCTTACCGCTTGCGGTATTGAAACCGGTGGTCGGGCGCTGAGACTGCTTGCTCAGGAATTGTTAATGTTGCAACAGTGCTTACCGCTTGCGGTATTGAAACGTATGGAATTACCATTACCGAAGAAACAGTTGTTATTGAAGTTGCAACAGTGCTTACCGCTTGCGGTATTGAAACATTTTTATCGCGGACTGGTTGCAACTTAGGAGATTTGGAACTGTTGCAACAGTGCTTACCGCTTGCGGTATTGAAACCGGTGGTCGGGCGCTGAGACTGCTTGCTCAGGAATTGTTAATGTTGCAACAGTGCTTACCGCTTGCGGTATTGAAACCAACTTGTTTAGATCATCCATCCAATGCTCTAATTTATGTTGCAACAGTGCTTACCGCTTGCGGTATTGAAACTTTAAATAAATTTCAACATCTTCAAATGATGCATTTGCTAGTTGCAACAGTGCTTACCGCTTGCGGTATTGAAAACGAATGTATGGTGATTTACGCAATACAAAAATAATTTTATTGTTGCAACAGTGCTTACCGCTTGCGGTATTGAAACTCTATACACTTCCTCCCAGTCGTCAACTTGTTTGAAAGGTTGCAACAGTGCTTACCGCTTGCGGTATTGAAACAAGTACAAAAGCAAAAAACTAAATTAGACCCATTGGTTGCAACAGTGCTTACCGCTTGCGGTATTGAAACTAGACTTCTTCTACTTCTTCAAACTCTTTCATCCAAGTTGCAACAGTGCTTACCGCTTGCGGTATTGAAACTGTTAAATTATTTATTAAAAAGTACATCTAGTGTAAGTTGCAACAGTGCTTACCGCTTTGCGGTATTGAAAACCCACAATTTCATGAAGTACATCTTCAGGAACTGTGTTAGTTGCAACAGTGCTACCGCTTGCGGTATTGAAACTGCAGAAGTAGCTAATCAGAATATCATAAAGAATATAGTTGAGTTGCAACAGTGCTTACCGCTTGCGGTATTGAAACCTGGTTTTTCTTTAGCATCTTTAAGATTTCTCTCCAGTTGCAACAGTGCTTACCGCTTGCGGTATTGAAACTTTAACGTAAGCTTCTTTCGGTCAAGAATACCTAAATTACGTTGCAACAGTGCTTACCGCTTGCGGTATTGAAACGAAGGAACTACTGTTGGCTCATTTTGAGCTACTTGTGTTGCAACAGTGCTTACCGCTTGCAGTATGTGATGAAGGGTGCGAGGCAGCAGAGGAGCGAAGCGACGATGAGGGCCGCACATCTCTAGTCCCTGACTGAAAGGAAGGGAAAACAAAGGTGATGAAGTAACAGCGCTTACCGCTTACGGTATTGAAACGGCACAGTTTTGAATCCATTAAAGTCAGTTCAGTAGACAAAAGTTTATTAGAGCATCTAGAGTCATTGCACTCACGCATTAATTACATACGAAAAGACCCGAATGAAATTATTTTTGAAACATTCGGGTCTTTTTCGTCTTAGTTTTTATTGATTACACACATAAAAACTTTCAACATATAATGAACATGTAGCCGGTGAGCAATTATTCAGTATCAATGAATCGGGATTCGTTCTAGTGAAGTTAATCTGTAATTATTGATTTACTGGTATATACTGTGGTTCATGATTAATGTAGTTATAGAATGTGAGGTTATGTATGAACATGAGAAAAAAATGGATTTTTAAAATTATAATGGTGTAAAATTGTAAAATTAAGGAGGGATTATATGTCACCTTTAGCAGTAGAGGCTGCAGTCGCAGTGCTAATAGCGGTGCTTGATGGCATTGATGATTAATACTAGATAATATTGTAAAATAGTTTAAAAGAAAGGAGGATTTGTATGTTACCTTTATTAGCCTTAGTAGCTGTGCCAATGGCATGGGAAGGTTTTGCATCAGGTGTGGCCTTAGGGCTTAGTGTATATGGTGCTTCACGTCGTCGTCGTCGTTAATAATGTATATGTTGGGTGAAAGGAAGGTGATTAGTGTGTACCATTTTATAGGTTTTACTGTAGCAGTTGCACTTTGTGCATTTTTTTAGAAGATTAGATTATTATTAAAGTACATTGTTTGATTAAATATGAGGTGAGAAAATATGGATGAATTATTAGACTTAGTGATGGATGTAGCTGTTGATGCAGTGGTAGATGTGTTATTAGATGAATTATTTGATGATTTCTAGGAGGTGTATAATATGTTATTAGCTATAGATTTTGGTTTAGTACATGTATGTGTTGAGGGTAAATTTGAAAGTAACAATTGATTATAAGAATCGATAGACCTATTCGTATGATGTCATATGGATAGGTCTTTTTGCATAAAAATAGAGGTAAAAAGTTTTTTGTCTTAGTTTTTTTGAATATATCTACATTAATCTTGGAAATATAATAAAGGTATAGTAGATAAGGGTTGTATTTATATTATGAAAGTAGGTGATTCTATGTCAGGCTTTTATGCCTCCTCAAACAACACTTGGGCGTCGTTTGCAATGCTTAGGCATAGCCTGTTTCTAGTTTACTAGAGGTGTGTTCCTATGTGTTGTAGATTTAAAATCGTAGTATATATTGCATTAGAGCTTAATAGTATGGGGTAGTTGAACCATATTATTAAGCTCTTTTCATTCTATTTATGAAGATAAGATGATAGAATATAGATAATAATATGTATTTATGTATTTAACGCTTTATATTTTTATGTGTCTACTTTGTTACTATATCTATTCCGTAATTCTTCTAGATTATGAGGGTTAGACGTAGTGAATTTCTTTCGTAGTAGTTTGTTTATAGGGGTTACAATATGATTACGATAGCGATTGATGAATATGGGGATTTTAATTTTTTAAAACCGAATAGCAAAAATACTGACAACAAAAAAAGAATGTGTTGTATATATCGGGGATTGTCTATAATGATTTAGATGATTCTCAGGATGCTAATTTTGAAAGACAACGTTTAGATCGCTTTTTTAGAGTTATTGCAGATAAAGAAAATGTTTCATATCCAGAAGCTTTTTATAGTAAACGGAAAGGTGAAGTTTCAGAGTCAGATTCAGATGATCTACCTACTGAGACTATGTACTTAAATATGTTAGATTCAGAAGAGGAAAATTCCGAAGAAAATCCTTATGCAGCGAAGAAAACTGTATACATTTCTGAAAAGGCTAAGTATAAAAGAGCTATTGCAGCTGCATTACCTGAATTTTTTGCTCACGGCACATACAATGGGGAAGAATTGGTTCCAGTTCCTCGAAGAGGATTTTATTCTATTGCAGTTATGCTCAAGAGTGAAAAAGGCAAAAGTATGTTTAATGATGAACAAACAGGTGTACTTTCACATGATGATACAGTTAGTAATCTGTATTGGCACATGGCTGATGCTACAGTATCTAGACTAGTCTTTCACAATCCTTATAATTTAGATGTTAATCGGGTTCAGTTTGATTTGCCAACTCGTATAACAGAGGTTGCAGCTGACAATCCTATTAAAATTGAAGAGTTCAAAGCGCTTGGATTTAAAGAGTATGTATTTCCACGTGGAACTAAACCGAATCCTCATAAGGTATACTTTCAGGTAGCTAATGAGTTTAACTATCGGGCAGCCTTGGAGCTAAAATCCGTAGATTATAATCGTCTAAATATGGATATTAAGACCTTTAAGGCCTTGTCTATCAACTATGATGCAAAAGGTCGTTTAGAAACTGAAAAGTATGCATTTTTATATTTAGCTAATTTCTTGTGTGGTCATTTTAGCTTTTATGGAAAGTTACATACATTAGTTAGCGATATGAGTCGATTTGAGGCTATTCGTAAATTAACCGATGAATTAAATGGATCTGCACCGAATCTCCTATTCGTATATGACGATGTAGATATTAACTATGAGCAGGCCATGATAGAATTTTTGCCGTCAAAAATTATGTGGCTGCATTAAGTTACTTGTATGATGGTGCTCATGGTGAAAGTAATTTTGCTGAATTTTATCGTACAGAATGGTTTCCCGCATATTGAAGAGTTAATTCATGGCGAAATGGATGTTCGTGGTATTGAGCGGGCTATTCAGGATTTAGCATATTATGCGGATGACACAAATTGTAATGCTAATAAATTAGTCTATATGTTTAAACACCTAGAGCAATTAGTCATCAGCTTTAGAGAATCAAGAATTATTAGATGGACGCATTGCGTATGCTTTCTATGATACGGGTATGACCGCATTTAACCATGTGGAGATAATTCTTTGGCCGAATATTGTTTTTCTTGAATGCCGACACTGGTCTGAGATATGTGCCAATAGAAGATTATTTATTGACGTTAAAACGTCATGTAGTGAGCTTTGTAGATTGTTATCTATATAACGATGCACTTCAAACATCACGTGATATTGTATCTATGGAAGAACATATTCAAACATTGCGTGCTAAACTGTATGGCTCAGATATTGGTGCTTCTATTAGTTTAGGGCAAGCCTATAGCCAATTGGGACAAGTGTATGCGTATTTGCAAGACCCTGATGCAGAGAAGTTTTTTTCAAAAATGCGCTTTCTATTTTTTGATGATACATCATCTGATGCATACCAGTACACAATCTTACTTATTGCATTATTATATCGAGGTTGGCGATAAGGCATCTTATGAGCAATTAGCGGTCGATTATTTTGGTGGCAATCATACATTGGCCGATCAATTATCTTATATTCAATCCCTTCCTGAACAAGAGGTACATGTACAATCTATGGCTTTTTGCCTTATATGTGTATGTGAAAGCCTTGTATGTTTTATATGAGATGATATTGGTGCGTTTATTACAAACCAATTGCATCGTATAGAGCAAGATATACGTAAAGCAGTTCTTATTAATAGTCATCCTTGGGAATTGATATATACATATTTATCTCTCATTGCGTTACAAGTTGGCAATAATCCGTTAGCTATTGTGTGGCGTGATAAGATTAAGAATTCTGTTTATAATCCTGGTAAACCTATTACGCATCGCATGATCTATGGGTTGATGCGGTTCTATGAACAAGTAAATGATACTAAGACGGCTCAAAAATTATCGTGAAAAACTAATAAAAGACAATGTAGATATTGAAAAATATATGACTTATATGAATCGATAATCGAATATGATAAAAGGAGCACACCTTCTTGCTGTATTAAGAGGTGTGCTCCTTTGTATATGCGGAGAATATATGCTATTGATATCTGTAGGGTATCAGATTTTTGTATCCTATTAGTTACGATTATATTGTATCAGTTACTAGGCGCGTGTATAAGAGCAGTTTTGTATATCATCTCTAATCTTTCACGCAAAGGACATTCGTCTACGATGCGTACAGCACAACCCAATTTTAATAGGTGCCGTAAAAATATCTTGTTCTTGGAATGGCAAGTAACTTACTTCGATAGTAAATTCTCAGCAATGACATCTTGTGCTTGAATAGTATAGTTACTAAAGTAATTAAAACAGCGGTCAACAGCATTATTAGAGTCGTGTAAGACGAACGTAAGGGTTTTCTTGGATTCATCCCTATAGCTAGCATAGATTGTTTCCAACTCGGCGAGACGTGGTGTGTCGAGTACCATGATATTCTCTATATTCCGTAATGAATATGCCAAGAATGTTTGATCTTGATGGTCATAAGCGATGAGGGAATAGCCGTTACTGCCAACAGAGTATTCTAATCGACATGGGGATAGCTCCTTATCTCCTATTGTAATGCGTACATTTTGCTGTATCGCTTGCAAGCATTTAATGATGACATCCATTGTAAGAGGCGTATCGTCTGTCATGGTTGGAATGCTGCTCCAAGCTCCTTTTGGGAATGTTGTATCTATGGATTCTAATTCTTCGCTTAATTGTTCTCGTAATTCTTGTGAAAGTAACCAGTTTGCACGCTCATCGTTAATGAGGTCTTTTAGAAACATTCGTTCTGCATCAGAAATAATGACGAGTGGTAAATTGGAGAAGATAGATTCAACATAGTCTGTATCGTTAATAGGTGATACTAATGAGAGGGCTAATAGTTGTTCGTAATCATCGTTTCGTCAAAAGCTTTTTATATATATCTGTTGTGAGTAGTCGTCGATGATTGATTAGATTATCAATATCTTGTTTTTGTGTAGGACACTCCGTTTACCAAATCGAGTTGTATTTGGTATTGTGTGGTAAACGTGATGGAATTGATATCATTAAGAATAGGAGATACATAGCTGAGTTCAACTTCAGATTCGCTTTGCTTTCTCTTTTGTTTCTTTTTCTCCAAATCATCTTCTTTTTGTTTTTAGATGGCGGAGGTTGTAGGAATGGATTGAGTTTTTTTCTTCGTTTTATAACCTTCTGGTTCAACAAATTCTATACCGAGAGAGGCATAGAGATTATTGTAGAATTTAGTCTTTATACTCGGCTTATTACTAGAAATAATGTATAAGTACGGTAAATAGCTACGTAATAATGGTAATAATTGTAAAAGATCGGGTGCCTCTAATTGTAGCTCAATATATTCCTCCGTAGTTCTTAATACAGTGAGAAATTCCTTGAAATGCCGCGTAAATTGGTCGTAGACTTCTTCATATCCGTCGGACATTAAGAAATGAAGAATACAAGTATTATGTGGTTGTTGTGATGTTAGAACAGGGTGGTATGAAAATCGGAGCTATTGAATTTAGTTACCTCTAGTGATTTGATGCGGTCAATGCGATTGATTTGTAGTCGTCCATTATTAATGCTATATAAAAGATTTTTGTTTTTCCCCATAATAGGTATGTAATGATAAGGGCGTAACGATCTCTTTTGGCTTTCCTGGCTCATAGAATGTGAGGCGTACTTTTTTGACGATATAATGCATCGGCTAATGGATAAAAAAATATCGCCATCGATGACATTATTTGGATTATTATCTTTGAAAGTAAAGTATGTATTGTTAAATCCGTAATTAATGAAGTCTTGTTGTTGTTTTAGCGAATGTCCGTTGATCGAAATACATGATTTTTTTGTAGCAATATATGTCCCGCTGCAGATGTAATAGATACATTCGTAAAAAAAGAATACCGCTAATGCAAGTTCTTCTAATTGTTGTTTTGTTAAACTATCTATGATGGTATTTTTTGAGAGCATATGAATACCCTTTACTCTGCTCAGTTTTTCTCGATAATACCGATTGTTTCTAAGGTTTTTACTTGTCGTTGAATATATTGTTGATCGATATCTTTGGGAGGCGTTTGTTTTTTTATTTCGTTTTTGAACAGTACATTGACCAAGTCTTTATAGTGCTCTACATATATATCTAGATTTATATTTTCATTCAAATTAACAATCGTTAACTCATCATTGTCTGCTAGTTCCGCCAAGATACATGATTGCACAAAAATCTGTTCTGGCACAGCTGCATATAATTCATATAGGCTATTTAAATAGTTATAACCGTCAATAAAATCATCCTTATTCAAATGATGAATCGATGCTTTTACCAATTCGTTGGGTATACATATGAGGGATGATGCCAAAATAATCAAGGCGTCGAATGATATCATCGTGTTGACTTCCTTTGATACCTCGCGCATTTACCTTGCCTCTATTATGATTTCCAAAGGTTAAACTGCGGATGAATTGCCGCATACTGGCTAAATCTTGTATATAATTAGTGGTTGTTGCCATTGTTACCTCCCTTGTAGTTATATCCCCTATATGCTTAGGCGTTCTTAATTATGAATATAACATGATATAATACAAAATGTAAGGAGAACATAATATGAGGTCTTAATTTAATAGTACCAGACTATTCATTTTTATATGGGGAGTATAGTATGGCTAAAGATGTTTATAATATTTACCTAACTTTTTCCTAGTGAGGTAAAAACTAATAAAAAGAAAAACTAATATAAATGCTAGTACGGCTACAAAGCTAGAGTTAAAGAATAACTTCGAGAAAAATACTTACCACTAGTGAAACGGCCATTAAGTATTTATTCAAGAAAAAAATAGAAGAAGAGAAGGAACTTGATTTTACATTAGATAAAAGTATTTCTACTACGCAGTAAATTGGTAGGAGGGACAGTTGGTTTTGCTCCTGAAATAGCAACAACCTATCCTGAATTCAATACAAATACAAGGCATTTAGAGGTTTTATGTAGTCAGATAGATACTTTTTATAAAGCTTATTTTGAACAAGAGATTACCCCACTATTTTTCTACAGTTATCAAAAGAAATCCTTGTGGTGATAGCCTCGATAATACAAAAGAACTTGGTGATAATATCATCAAACTTTGTAAGAAATAGTAGCTTATAAAAAACATTACCTGCTAGTAGTAAGATTAGATTATATATTGATACTTCTGGCGGTTTTTAGAAATGCGGCGATGATTTTTAATTCTTGGTCGAATTATGTCGTATTTAGGTATCGAAGTGGCTGATGTATTTTATACAAGTTGGAAGGAAGGAAACTGCTCTGTTCACCCTATAAAAAGATACATATGAACTCCTCGATTTAGTAGCAGGCTTTGAAGAGTTTAAACTATATGGTAGTGCAAAGAAATTGAATGCTCATTTTAAAAGCAAATCAAGTTGATGAGGATGGACTAGAAAAGCTCTGATTCGGGAAAATAGGAGAATAATAATTCTTCTATTCATGAGCTATTATCTGCCATGGATAGTTTTTCAGAAGCAATTAATATTTCTAGCCGTGGTTCGTTTGAAAAATCTATTAAACGTCTTGATGAAAGTCTAGCCTTAGTTCGTAGTACAACAGATAATCCATCAGCTAATAAGAATTTTTGATCAAGAGTTAGTTGAACTTTTACAAGATCCTATTGAGCAATCCTATGACACATTGCTAAATCATCATAGAAACAATACATCAGATGAGTTGGCGTATATCGATTGGTGCTTGGATCACGATTATTTGCAGCAAGCCTTAACATTATTTTTGTGAATACGTGCCAGAGTATGCATTAGACAAAAGGGATTGTTGAAATAGATGCTTCAGGCTGTCTGCTGAAGATGAGGAAACAGCAAATGAAATATATAATACCGCTGATCTGAGATCCACTTCAATGCGAGTGTTCAATGCCATAAATAAAGCACGTGGACAAAACGCCAAATTTGGTAGTGAGGGGCAAAAGAGGAATTATCCCTAAAAATAGATAAAAAGATACGTGAGGCTTTTACATAAAATTACTCAAAAAAACGAGGAGAAATTATTAAAACGGAATTTGATATATCTGTCAGAACAAAAGTGTTTAAATACATTCGTTGATGAAGTAATACAACAGTTGAAACTGATTGCGAAAAATGCTGAACAGTAAGGGCTTTACATTATATCCTTCCGAAGAGGGTGAAGTTAACAACTATACATTGATTGACTGGATTTCCTTTTTTAGGGATATTTCTAAGAAATCATCAAATATGGAGTTCATTAATACTGTATTATTACCTTTTACGATTGCATTTTATAAAAGCTGTATTTAAAGTAGAACCATGTAATAAGTATACAAGTGTACAGGCTAATCAAAAAGAACTACGCTTTTAATGCTAAATCAGATTTTGCTTTCAATGTAGTACGAAAACACATTTGTTGACTATATTAAAGGTAATTTTGATGGAGAAAAACAATATAAATCATTAATCCTTTTATAAATCTGATATGCCGGTTGTAACGCCGCGACAATATGCTGAGCAACTCATTGCATCTAAGAACTGTCGTAATGGTAAGGTGGAAAATCTATAATATGCCTGGGATTTTTATTCCTCATAAAAAAATATAGAAAATGTAAGTGATACAATATATTTTATAGAGCAGTATTTTGAAATTAAAAAGGCACGTAATGATACAAATCATGCTAATAAAGAGGCTCAATGTAAATATAAGACCTCCCCAGAATTACGTGAGAAATACGAAAAATGTATTGAAGTGGCAAGACGGTTGAGTAAAAAAATAGTTTATTTGATGTAGATTGTGCGTGTTAGAGGAGTCGTATTATGGCAAAAGAATGTTTATAACATATACATGACATTTCCCAGTGATGTGAAGACAGATAAAAATGAAAAGAAAGACATTTCTGTCAGTACAGTTGAAGGCTTTGAATTGCAAGGTGAATTTGGACACATATTTACTACTAGTGAAACGGCTATCAAATACTTGTTAAAGAAGAAAAATAGAAGATGAGAAAGAACTTGATTTTACCCTAGATCGAGTGTTTTTACTTCTCAGCGATACTGTTGCAGGTAAAATTGGCTTTAAACAAGAAATACTAACAAATCGCTGAGAATTTAATTTAGAAACAACACATTTGGATGTATTAAATTATCAAATGGATAACTTTTATAAAAACTATTTTTGATAAAGAGATTACACCTCTATTCTCGGACATTACAAAAGAGATTCCTTGTGGAAATAGTTTAGATGACACTAAACAATTAGGGTATAGTATTATTAGACTTTGTGAGGCAATCGTAGAGTATAAAAAGGCTTACCACCTGATGCTAGAATTAAACTATATATAGATACGACTGGTGGCTTTTAGAAATGCAGCAATGCTATTTTTTAATCATCGGACGAATCATGTCTTATTTAGGCATTGAAATCGAAGATATATTCTATACGGGCTGGAGTCAAAAAGTGTACGGTTCACGAAAATAAAGGATACTTATGATTTACTTGATTTAATTTCTGGATTCGAAGAATTTTTTAATGTTTGGTAGTGCAAAAAAATTAAATGCTCACTACAAGCTTAATGAAGAAGATAAAAAAATAATTCATGTACTCTAAATCAAAAAAATCAATAGATGAATTGATAAAGGCGATGGATAGATTTTTCTGATGTTGTTAATATTTCAAGACGTGGTGAATTTAAAACTGAGCTTAGTTTTTGAGTCAAAGATTATCGAATATTTCTTTTTGATGATAAATCTTCTTCTGAAGATTTTAACTATCAGTTAATTAAGTTTTTACGTGAGCCTATTGAAAGAGAATATAAGTCATTAGTTGACTATCAGGCCGAAACAACAAAAGATGATTTATCATATGTGGAGTGGTGTTTTAAAGCACGATTATGTACAACAAGCGTTAACACTGTTTAAAGAGTGTACCGAGTTTCCTTGTTAATAAAGGGACTCATAGTAATTGATGAAAAAGAAACTTAGTGCATATTTAAAAGATGAGAGTCTAAAGGAAAATAAGGCTATATTGGAAACGGCATTCAATAAGTGGAAGGATACAGACTCTACATTGAAGGATAATACTCTTGTTACATTTAATGCGTTCTATAAGGAGTATACATCTGTTTTTTTCAACCTGAAGAAGATGTACGTGATGATGTAGATTTAGCTTTTAATGAAATAAATGCACATAGATCTCAATTGATTTTAAAATATAGTAACAGAGAGCAGCTATTTAAAAAATTTGAAGAAGTTGCTTAAAGAGTATGTTACAGATGTTCAAAATACAGAATTTATAATTACTAGAGATAGTAAGAGTACTCAAGAACGGAATGAAAATTTAGAAACTGTGTTAAAAAGTAAACAGGTTGAGTTGTTAAAAACATCTTTTCGATGAAATTACAGCTTTTAAGTTGGTTCCAGTTAAGGATGATTCATCAAAAGCCAAAAGAGTTATATCTTTTTTAACGGCTATAGCTATGAATGCAACGAATTTGAAGGATGTAAATAACTACCAATAAAAAGTAAGAGCGATGATATATAATGGCAATGTTAACAAACTAAAGCCCCTATTTAGCTAACGAAGAAGATTTTTCAATTTGTGTTTAATGATGCAGATCATAAAAGAATTGCGACTTAACTTTTATAAGATACTTAAGAATCAAATAAAAGAAGATGTTTTATTTGGTGATATTACTAAAGGTTTTTATTCTAACTGAATATGACTTTGAACGAGAGGCAAAAGATATTTATAAAACTTGTGATACTTCATTATATAATATTGAAGGTTTAGCAATATCAGAGCAGTTTAAAAGATTCGTTAGCACAGGTCATCAAAATATTGGCATATTATTTTTGAGATAAAAATCACGTAATGATAGTAACCATGCACGAATTGAGGAAAGCAGCCAATTTACAACTTCTAGTGAAATTAAGCATGCTATGGATGAATGCATCAAACTAATTCGAGAATTAATTAAATAGTAGATAACTCATTAGCTATCAGAAACGATAAACCTATCCATATATGTTATATGAGTAGGTTTTTGTTTCTAGTTTTATTGATTTTTGTATTCCTGTTTTCATCATATAATCAAATTGTAGCCAGTGAGCAATGAGAACTAGATAGAGGATACGTCCCTAGTTAAATTGATAAGAAGTTTCTCTAGTGCTGGTATATACTATGTATGTGATTAATGTTGTTATTATAGAATGTGAGGTTATGTATGAATATGAGAAAAAAATAGAGACTTAAGATTGTAATTTTATTAATTGTTATGAATGTTAGGAGGAATTTGTATGTTACCTTTATTTGCAGTTGCAGCTGCGCCAGCAGCTTGGGAAGGTTTTGTAGCAGGTGTAGCCCTAGGGCTTTCTTTTATACCTGTACTGTACATCGTCGCTAATATAGTAATTGTAGTATGAAAGGCAGGTGATTAGCATGTATCCATTTTTAGGGCTTTGCGGTAGCAGTAGTTCTCAGTGTATTATTAGAAGATTAAATTATTAGATTATTGTCAATTGGTTTGCAAGGGATTAGTGAAAAATCAAAGGAGGTATTAGTATATTGCTATTTACAAGTTTTGGTTTACGGAAATGTTAAGAGGTAATTTTGAAAGTAATAATTGAATATGAAAACGATAGACCTATTCGTATGATCTCATATGGATAGGTCTTTCGTGTCTTAGTTTTATTGAATATATATATAGTTGTTTTTCTAATATACTTACATTGTAGCTATGGGAGTGGGAAATCAAGATATAGGATAGGTCCTAGTAATTTTGATATGAAGTTTTTCCAAAACTAGAGGTATACTATAATTAGTTGTTTTTAGTAGTACATGAATATAAGTGTTCCAAAAATGTAATTAATATGTGTTTGTGATTGTATGAGGTGGAATATGGAGAGATATTTCAGGGATGAATTTATTGGTTATAACTTAACCGCAAGCCAAAGGGAATTAGTAACTCAGCTTGAAGCGTTCTTAAAAAATGATGCAGAGCATGTATTTATTTTGAAAGGCTATGCTGCAACTGGGAAAGAGCTGATTTTAAAAGGGTTAGAAAACTATTTACACAAAATTGAACGTGGTATGAGCTTAGCGACACCGACGAATAAGTCTGCATCCTGTCTAGATAAAATGATGGATGGATATGTATCTACAATACATTCTATGATTTATGAATATATGGAAACGAAAGAGCCTGAAGATGGGCAACCGCAGAGGCATCTAAATTTATTTATAAGTTAAGAAATAATCTTGATTCAATAGATCAGTGTATGTGATTGGTGAAAGCTCTTTATTGAATGATGAAATTTCAGATTGTAAATATCTTTGCTATGGTACTGGTAAACTATTAGAAGATTTGATGAACTTTATCGACCCTAATGCAGCTGGGTGTAGAAGAAAGGTTATTTTTATTGGTGATGATACCCAAATGGCACCAGTAACATTGAGTGTATCGCCTGCACTTACGCCAAGTTATTTCAAAGCTATGTATGGTGATGCATTTTCGGTTAGAATATTTCAGTTAATGGATGTGGTAGAGAAACAATTAAAAATTTAATTCTTAAAAATGCAGTAGCAATTCGTCATGCTATAGAGAAAGATCGTCATAATCGATTAGTATTTGAACGAGATGCATCTACCATGATAGAGCTGGATAAAAGTCAGTTTTTACCAACTTATTTAAAGGCGTATCAGGCGGTAGAAGATAACAAACCTATTATTGTTGCCTCTATGAATGAAACGGCAAAACATATAATGCACAAATCCGAGAGCAACTCTTTCCTGGTAAAACCTCAGTTCAGCCTGGTGATTGGATTATGTTCACTAAAAATGTGTGGATAGGGGATTATCGAGCATTTAATGGTGAGTTTGCTAAGATTCTAGCTGTTAAGGGTTCTGAAAATAAATATATAAACTTTGCAGGCCGTAGTAGAGAGTTAAGATTTAGGTATGTTGTTATTGAGATTACCAATCGGTATGATGAAAAAAAGAAGTTATCATGCACATTGTTTGAGAATCTTTTAGATGCATCAGGCGCTGTATTACAAGATGATGATTGGTTGGAAGACTTTACTAATAGATTTTATATTCATGAGGTACATGCTCAATATGGTTATGCAACTACAGTTCATAAGACTCAAGGTGGTGTGTGGAACACCGTATTCTTTGATACCGAGTTTTATCAGAATATAAAAACTAAGGCTGGATTTAAATGGCTGTATACGGGACTTTCACTGGCTAAAGATAGATTGTATTTTACCAATTGGACTGATATGGGATCTAAATTGTTGGGAACGATGTTATCTCTTTCTAATAACTCATTTAGTAATACCAATAATGTAACATGGTCTCAAGGTTCTTCTGTTGAAAGCTATGCAAGACCCTACAGTGCCATCTATAGCGATACCAGATATTGAGGGATCTACTGCTTATCGAGTATGTGCAGGAGGTTAGTGAAGAACTAGCTATAGCTCTGAGTCAATTAAATATTCAAATTGTGAAGATTAATAATATGTCTTATCGTATTCGGTATTCTTTCAGACGTGGCAATAGTCATGCATCACTAGATGCTCTTTATAACGGAAAACAAATCATTACATCGGTAGAGAATCATAGAAATCAAGGTGATGATGAGAACCCTAGCCAATGAGATTCAGGCGATTATGGATAGACTAGTGGAGTAAATAATTATTACATAACAAATCGGTTGGAATACCAGCGTTTGTTAGTATATGTTTGTATTGTATAGTGTTGTGTTGTAAATGAAAGAGAGGGTATGTATATGGAACATACAGAACATGTAACAAAGCCGTGATGTATTCGATCTCACGCCGTGAGGGCAAGTTAGATGAAGCCTATGCAATGGCTAAACGATTAATGGAGAATCCCAATTATACCGTATGGGATAAGCGTGCATTTGCTTGGTGCCTAGTTGATTTAATTAAACGTGCCAATGGAGAGAATAATCAAAACGCTGCTGAGCGTTATCGGAATGAATTGAAAGGATTAATTATCACCGAATCGGATGGAATTCTTTGTAAACAAACTGAATATGTACTACGTGTTGCTAGTCCTGTGGTGAAAGAACTTACTGCTATTAAATCGCTTAGGAGGCGGGCCGAAATCAAGAAGCCTTGGATAAGGTGAAAGCCTTATATGCACAAAATCCACAAGATGAGTCTGTAAAGAATGCATATGGATGGTGTTTGCACAAGGTTATACAAGTAGAAGCAAAGGGAAAAATCATTAATTTTGAGCGAATCAAAGCTTGTTTAAATGAGGTCTTTACCTTAGGGCTTCATAATGATATTAATTTTTATGCGTTACCTTTGGGGACCAATCCTAACTATTAAAGAGGTGGAGCAACATATTCCATTATATCAATATGCTTTACAGCTAGATTTCACCAAATTTGAACGAGAGGATTATGAAGTCAAACCTTATAAAGGTTCAGATGGAATGATGCACGACTGGCCATCTCTCGTTATACGGGTGCTAAGAAAATCCTTAAATAGCCTTGATAAATCTGCAGATAAGGAATCGATTATTGCGTTACTTAACTTAGCTATAGAACACATGGCCTACTTGAATGAAAGCACGTATTACTTAAAATGGTCTATTGCCAAGACCTATGTTATGTTACGTGAATTAGATAAGGCTCAACAGATAATCCTGGACCTATTACAAGCGAAACCGAATGAGTTCTGGCTTTGGAATGGGTTGGTGAATACCATTGAAAATGATCATCTATTGGTACTGTCTTGCTACTGCAAATCCTTATTGTGTCAAAACAGATTACAGTTCAATGGAGCCGCTAAGTTTGGTGTGATTAAAGAACTAGTTGCATTAGAACAATACGATATGGCTAGTGCCGAACTTCATGAGCTCGTTACATTTAAAATTGATAACCAGCAAAAGATTAATGACCAATTGAATGCATATCTTCATGCAGATTGGTATAATCCTGATGCTGAAAGCCTTCCTAAGGACTTTTATAGAGAGCATAGTAAAATGGCCGTAGAACTCTTGTGTCAGTCCTTACCAAAGACCATTGGTATCGTTAACTATGTTTCTAAAGCACAAAATAGAGCCTTTATCGCTGCTGATGGAGATATATCCTTGATGTATCAATATGATTCAAAAGAACCGTTGCATGAAATGGATGTTGTATCTGTTATTTATACTCGCTATGAAGATCAAGATGGCACAGTAAGATACAATGTCGCAGCTTGTAAAAAGACAGATGAAGAACCACCTACATCCCTTGTAATGAAATTTAAAGAACCTATCAAAGTGATAGATACAGGACTGGCTTTCACAAAAGAAAGCAATGTATTTATTGAAAATAGAATGGTTCAGACCCACAATCTCATGAATGGGCACGTCGTTTCTGGCGTTGCGGTTCGCTCTTTTAACAAGAAAAAGAACTGCTGGGGCTGGCAAGCGACCGAAATACTGGCCGTTGATGACGCTAATCATTAAATCGTATAACAGCCTAGATACCTCTAATATAAGGCTAGTAACACCTAATGTAAGGCAGTAACCTGCAATTCCTGTGGATTTACATTAGCAGTAAAGAAAGACCTATCTGTCAATCTAGATGGATAGGGTCTTTTCTCTGCATAAAATCGAGGCCAAAAAGGTTTTCTGCAACCCTAAAATAGCTAAAAATACCAATAAACCCAGATATTATCCGCATTTTGTGAAAAATAGACCTCTTGGAAAACCTCCCCTCATATTGACGTAATTTTAGAAAACCCTTATAATTACTGTATCCTTAGAAAAAAGGTTTTCCACCAGTATTTACCTAGGGTTTCTAGACCCTCTAGGACCTAATGGGGCGAAAATTTACCGTTTACGGTTTGAGGTTTTTCAAAAACTAGCTTTTGAAACCGCATAAATACGGGCTTTCTAGTCCCTGCTGTTGCAACAGTGCTTCTTACCGCTTGCGGTATTGAAACCCGCCTACAGCTGCGCCGATATGAACGCAGTCCAAGTTGCAACAGTGCTTCTTACCGCTTGCGGTATTGAAACTTTCAATGTATTAACCACATCTACTACAAATAGGAACGTAGAGTTACAACAGTACCTACCGCTTGCGATATTGAAACGTTTCTAGCTTTTCTTTAACAACTTTATCTTTAGTTTGTTGCAACAGTGCTTACCGCTTGCGGTATGCGAAGAAGGGTGCGAGGCAGCAGAGGAGTGAAGCGACGATGAGGCCCGCACATCTCTAGTCCCTGACTGAAAGGAAGGGAAAACGAAAAAGGATGGAGTAACAGTACTTACCGCTTGCGGTATTGAAACGTATTGCCATAACAAGTCGTATTTACCGACCTTAACGGTTGCAACAGTACCTACCGCTTGCGGTATGCGACGAAGGGTGCGAGACAGCAGAGGAGCAAAGCGACGATGAGGTCTGCACATCTCTAGTCCCTGACTGAAAGGAAGGGAAAACAAAGGTGATGAAGTAACAGTGCTTACCGCTTGCGGTATTGAAACACGAACGATTGTTTGATAAATTCTGGTTTATCTGCTTATTGCAACAGTGCTTACCGCTTGCGGTATGCGACGAAGGGTGCGAGGCAGCAGAGGAGCAAAGCGACGATGAGGTCCGACATCTCTAGTCCCTGACCAAAGGGAAGGGAAAACAAAGGTAATGAAGCAACAGCACCTACCGCTTGCAGTATTAAAACCTGGAGGTTTCCCTCATTTTCATCGACCAGTCGTTTCTAGTTGCAACAGTACCTACCGCTTGCGGTATTGAAACGTCACAATCGACACCTCTATTTCTGCACCATCTTGTTGTAACAGCACTTACCGCTTGCGGTATTGAAACATTTCAAGAACGAGGGAAGATTTGTTTACATATTTCCCGTTGCAACAGTACTTACCGCTTGCGGTATGCGACGAAGGGTGCGAGGCAGCAGAGGCGCAAAGCGACGATGAGGTCCGCACATCTCTAGTCCCTAACTGAAAGGAAGGGAAAACAAAGGTGATGAAGTAACAGTACTTACCGCTTGCGGTATTGAAACGTTTGCACTTTTACATCGCTTAACATTTCTTCTTTTGGTTGCAACAGTACCTACCGCTTGGGGTATGCGACAAAGGGTGCGAGGCAGCAGAGGAGCGAAGCGACGATGAGGCCCGTACATCTCTAGTCCCTGACTGAAAGGAAGGGAAAACGAAAAGGATGGAGTGACAGTACTTACCGCTTGCGGTATTGAAACTGACAATGCTGTGTAGATATTCTTCCACGAGTTTCATGGGTTGCAACAGTACCTACCGCTTGCGGTATGCGACGAAGGGTGCGAGACAGCAGAGGAGTAAAGCGACGATGAGGGTCCGCACATCTCTAGTCTCTGACTGAAAGGAAGGGAAAATAAAGGTAATGAAGTAACAGTACTTACCGTTTGCGGTATTGAAACGGCCCTAATTGTTGTAACTTCTCTTGCGTGCGTTCCAGTTGCAACAGCACTTACCGCTTGCGGTATTGAAACACCCATTTGACGATTTCAACTGCTCCAATATAATTAGAGAGTTGCAACAGTACCTACCGCTTGCGGTATTGAAACCTCTTAAATCAATTGTTCCCCGTTATATTTATAATATGGTTGCAACAGTACTTACCGCTTGCGGTATGCGACGAAGGGTGCCAGCAGAGGAGCAAAGCGACGATGAGGCCCGCATATCTCTAGTCCCTGACCAAAGGGAAGGAAAAACGAAAAGGATATAGTGAAAGTACCTACCGCTTGCGGTATGAATCGAAAGATATAAAACAGTAGAATCATATTTCTTCAACAATTACATATGAGCTCACAGCCACGGCATTGCCGTGGTTTTTGTTCCTAGTTTCTTTCTGATTACCTTATTTTTCCTAGACCTCTATAATGAACTCAACCAAAGGCGTTGTGTTAATCGGAGGTGTGTTATGAGTGTTTTTATGTTATTGGTGATACTCGCGTTACTTGTTGATTTTTCAGAATCAAATCGATAGGAGGGTACTATGGAAAATTTTCGTGAAGAACTAAAAGCAATGTTGTATTTGTCAGGTCGTATGAATCGTCGCTCTTATGTAATGAATTTACTCATGATATTTGGTATAGGCTATCTTGGGGGATATCAATTTCTTTGGAACGCGTATCCGAATTTTTTTCTGGGTGCTTGGATGGCTCATCATCGCATATTCTGTGGTTCGAGAGCTGGCAATCGCATCACGGCGTATCCATGATTTGAATGGTCCAACATATCTAGCTTATATCTATATTGCAGCTGCTATAATAGCCATCTTTGTACCGACCTTGGCTAAGGTTATGGTTTTGGTGAAAGTTGGTTTAGCATTAATGCCTGGGGATAGAGAGGCCAATGAGTATGGTGAAAGACCTGCATCTATGATAGTTGTGTAATAAGGAGGATAGTGTAATGACTGGCATATTGGCAATATTTTTGGAGGTTTAGTTTTGTACATGATTATCGATACTCTTATGAATGATAACTAAAGGGTATAAACAAGAGATATAAAAGGTAGACATAAGAATGATACAAGATAATGAAAGGAGGCTTTTATGCAGTATCTTATTTCCTATGATCTTTCAGATACAAAAATTAGAAATAGGGTAGTTAAGTATTTAGAATCCTTTTGTTATCGAGTGCAGTATAGTGTATTCTTATGTGTTCATGCCCGTATTCGTATAGAGACGATTATAAAGCAGCTAGAAATACTTACCAGAAATGATGAAACCAAGCGACTGCTTATCGTTTCTATATCGGATACGGCTAAAACACCTATTTGGTGCAATGAATCTTTGCCATTACAAGAGGAGCAGATATTAATAATTTAATTGAAAATAGGAGGGTTAGATTGTGGTAGAAACAATATATGTTACGACGCCGGGCGTATCCATTCATCAAGATGGCGGACTATTAGTGTTAGAACAGGATCATCAAGTATTAAAAGAACTGCCCATGGCAACAGTGGGTAATCTCGTATTGGGGAGAACAGTGCAAAATCTCTACAGTTATTTTTCTCTTTGGTAAAGCAAGGCTCGTTGATTCAATTTGTAGATTATAAATACAATGTGGTGGGTACCTTTAGGGGATGAACACACAACCTTATCAAAGCTACTGTGGCAGGCAGAGAACTTTCAAGATGAAACCTTTGCATTGCGAGGTGCTAAATATATCGTTCAACGAAAGGTGACAGCACAGTTATCCATACTGAATCGATATAATAAGACTAAAAGTATACCGAAGTATGAATTTGTACGTAGTACATTGGAAAGATTGTTGAATCGCATTAAGCGTACGAGAACGATTGACGGGCTTCGAGGCATTGAAGGTCTTGCATCTAAAACATATTTTTCCGCGTGGGGTCAGTATTGTCTACGCCTTGGGAGTTTTCTGGTCGGAAACGTCATCCTAGTCCCGATCCAGTTAACGCCATTCTTAGTTATGGCTATTCGTTTCTTGAACGTGAAGTTCGGGCCTGTTTAGTCACAGCTGGTCTTGATGTGCGTATCGGAGTGCTCCATAGTACAAACAATCGCAAGGATAGTTTTGTTTACGATGTAATGGATTTACTGCGACAAGAGGTTATTGATCGTTTTATTTTTGAAAAGTCTTAAAACACCCATAGGTTAGTGTTTCAGATTTTGATATATCTAATCGAGGCTGCTATATGGCAAAGGAATCGAATAAAAATGGATTCAATTATATGAAGAATATATGACGACGCCTGTTACACGTTTTTGGGGATATAACACCTCGGCAGTGGATTCAACGAGAAATAAAACTCATTTATGGCATATTTACAATCTGTTGAGCATAATCGCGTTGCATAATGTATGAATATATATTTAATACTCAAGGGGGCTAAGTATATTCAAAAATATTCAAAAAAATATAAAAATTTTAAATGGAATATAATCGATTAGGAAATTTATATAAATTGTATCTTTATAAGTGATTTTTTCTCATAATTTGATATGATTAAAACATGAAGAAAGAATGAATTTACATCGAAAGATTTCATAAAGAGAGGGGTGTTTATGTTTATTAATCATACAAACCATTTGACGCAATATTGGTCACAGGAACAACTTGCTGCAGCGCATCAATATGGGGAGATTATAGATTTGCCATTTCTAGTATCGATCCACAGGCATCATCTTCTGAGGTGATGGACCTCGCTCAAGAATATGCAGGACGTATCATCGCCTTGCATCCGTCTGCTGTATTGTGCCAAGGAGAATTTATCTATTGTCATGCTCTAGTGGAAAGACTACTCGCCGCAGGGATTACTGTATTAGCAGCTACTAGCGAGCGTGTGGTAGAGGAGTTTTTCACATAATGGTATAAACGAAAAAAGGGTTAACTTTCAGTTTGTCCAATTTCGGGAATATATTCGCTAATTGTAGTTGTTTGTAGTTAAGGAGTGAGCCTATGCAAGTAAATGCTATTTTGTTTGATGTGCAGTCTATTCAAAAGTACATCTTTGCAAACAATAAACTGAAGGCCAATGTTGGGGCTTCGTATATTGTGGATAGATTATTTGAGGATGTATTATGCAAAGACGTCATTGAAAACATTGGTGTAGAGGTTGATACTACATCGTGGTTGACACGTAGTGATAGTATTACATCTCTATCTCAAACCGGTGTATATTGCCTATATTGGTGGCGGAATGCTCTTGTTCTCGTAGATAATGAGCATGAAAGTTTAGTTCAAGATATCGTTAAGAAATTCACGACGCAAGTCTTGATTAAATATCCTGGCTTTAAAAGTTGGTGCTACCACAGGTTCTATTACTCTTGATGGTACACAATTTTCAACGTATCTTAGTCAGCTATATAAACAGTTGAAAGCAAATCAATTTACCTTAAATCCGATTGTGCATCCCTGCCAACACAGGTTTGACGACTATTTGTGATTTCAGTGGAGATGTGGCAGATACAGTGCAAAGCTTTGGTAAAGATAAGCGCTTGGTAGCTACATCTTTTACATCTAAATTTGAAGCTTTTTGAGGCTGCAAATACACGACTCAAAAATTTATTCAATACCGAAGCTATTGATTGGGTATTCCCATCTGAACTTGAAGACTTAGGGCAAAAATAAATCTACTGAAAAAGAGCAAGACCGGCATCAATGATATTGCCATCGTTCATATCGACGGTAATAACATGGGGGCTCATTTCAGACAGTGTAAAACATTAGAAGAGCGTAGCGCTTTATCTAAACGTGTAGCAGCTAAGACTTTGGAAAGCTTTAAAGCCTTAATAGAATGGATTATTGCTAAATACGATATTCTTGATGAACATCTAGAGTTAGCTGAAAACATGTTGCCAATTCGTCCAATCATTGTTGGTGGTGATGATATTACCTTTATTTGTAATGCTCGAATTGCAGTACAAGCTTCACATTATTTGATGCAACAATTGTTAAGTGATGCGAATGGCATGTCTATTTCCTCTTGTGCGGGTATCGCAGTTATCTCAACATCTTATCCATTCTTTAGAGGGTACGAAATGGCAGAGCAACTCTGCGATAGCGCTAAATCTAAAATGCGCGCTTATAACGCAGCTCACGAGGTTAATGAATCTTGTTGGATGGATTTTGCCTTCCTTCATGGCGAAACGGCGCCTACCTTGGAACAGTTCTTTGCTAATGAATACAGCAGCTTAACAGGTAATATGCACTTTGGTCCATATCGTGTATATAGTGCTACAGATACTAATGCGACTAAGGATATGGAAGCATTATATCAATTGTTAGATTGCACAACGCAATTTAACGAAGGCAAGGTTATGGCGCAAAAATAAAGTCAAAAGAATTACGCTCCATATTGCAAGATAATGAGCATATGTGGACCGTGTTCCTTGAGCAATTGCGAAATATTGATAAATCTATGCCTACTGTAGCTGGTTGGGATGCTTTCCAAGAAAAGCTGTGGGCTAAGGTAAATGGTAAAATGCGTACACCGTATGTAGATGCTATCGAATTAATGGATTATATTTTTGCCTGGATTGGAGAAAGTATGTACACATTAACTATTAAATTATTGTCGCCAACGATGCTTATGTCTGGTCAAGGTGACGTTAATACGGACAGCACCATCGTCCATGATCGTTACGGAATCCCATTTATTCCTGCTAAACGTGTACGTGGTGTTTTATATGAAAGTGCCCTTGAAGTGGCAGAGATGATGAAGGCTGCAGGAATGGGGCTTTCACCATTGACGATGTAAAGGGATTATTTAATCGACTTGAAGGTGTAGAAGATAACCCTAGAATGTCTATTTCTAATCTGAATATTGCCGACTATGATGTGGTGGCTAGTGAGTTAGCAAGCCTTGAGGAAAAACATCCAACGGTATTTACAAAGGAACGTGTTCTGGAAGAGTATACATCGATGCGTTACTACACATCTATCGATAAAGAAACTGGTTCTACTGTTGAAGGTACATTACATAATTCACGAGTTCTTAATCGTGGCCTTACTTTCATAGGCAAGATTGATGTAGTGGATATGACTGATACAGAAGGATTCATTTTGAGTTGTGCTGCACGAAATTTGACTGGCATCGGTGGAAAACGAAACCGTGGTTTTGGTCAAGTTGAATGTACGATTGATGATAAAGCTTTTGATTTAGAAACTTTAGGGGGTAAGCTATGGAACAAGTAAAGGTTACAATTACTGTTAAATCCCCCAACATTGATTGCGAATTCCTCTACGGCTGGCGTATTGACTCGCTACGCGTGGTTCTATGGATGGTCGAATTTTACGTGGTATTTTTGCATCTCAGTTTATTAATTCTCATAACCTTGGTAAAGAAGCGCATAAGAATCAAGAGTTCATGGACTTATTCTATGGTGATTTGCGCTTTGTATCTGCTTATAAAGATACTGTGAAAGGTACATCTTTCCCTGCGCCACTAAGCCTACAAAAGTGCAAAAACGCAGAAGGTTATAAGAGTGATGACGTAGTCGATTTTTATACCGGTAAAGATCTACTTGGATTTAAAGGTATTAAAGGTTTTATCGTCCAAGATGGTAAGGAATGTAGTCAAGTACAAATTGAAACGGCAATAAAACTACACATGTCCCGCTCTTTAGAACAAGAACGTGTACAAGGGCGTAGTAAAGAGGGTAATATATTCAACTATGAATATTTAGAACCAAATCAAGTGTTTGTAGGGGCTATTATTGGGCCTAAAGAATCTCTAGAGACTTTTGTTCGTCAATTTCCTAAGGCGTTAGATTGCTATATTGGTCGTTCCCGTCGCACCGAATATGGTCATTGTGTAGTAGAAATTGGTGATGTTGAAACTGTGCCATCACCTGTATGTAATGGCAATTCTGTATATGTGCGACTTCATACACCATTATTATTAGGTAATGAGTCTATTGCCACTGTTGTAAATCGTTCTGTAGAAATAATTGGAGCTGATATTTCTTTGGGAGCTATATTTGCATCCTATCAAGAGGAACAAAGCTTTAATAGTATTTGGGGTGTTCGCAGCACTAGTGAATCAGCTGCATCTGCAGGTAGTACTATCGAACTTGTAAAAGCATCTGGCTGGACTCAAGATGATTTGGCTAAATTACAAGACCTCTTATATAACGGTATGGGAACACGGTTACAAGAAGGTTATGGCCAAGGTCGCTTGTGGGTGCCTGGTGAATTTAAGATGGTGAAATTAGGCAAGGCAAATCCGACTAAAATTACATCTTTACATACATCAACGCAAGGTATAGCTAAAAAAGTACTAGAAAAACAAGTCACCCTAAATGCTCGTTTGCGTGCTGCACATGATGTAAATACATATATTAAACGTACTATGCAAACCAAGTCTATATCTAGACATTTTGCATCTGTATTATTAGTCGAACTTGGTACTAAAACACGATTGTGGTCATAAGCAATTACAAGCGTTCGTGGCTCAAACAAAAGAGGATAAAAAGGTTCTAGAAAAGAATTTATGAGAGTTCCATTTAGATCATGCGTATACAACTAGCGAAACTAAGCATGTTAATTTGATGGATTACATCATTGACTTTGACCCTAACGCACTAGTAGCTGCTTGCTTAGCTAAATCTGGTGAAAGTGGTGCATATTACGAGATTCCTGCTGAATTAGTCGATATGGTAGGTATTAATAAACATAAACTTTCAAATATTGTAGCCTACGAATATTGGACATATTTCTTTAGACATATTAGAAAGATTAGTAAGGAGGACCGTCATATGTTAAACTCTGCAAGTATTATAGGACGGTACACTCTGACTGGTACTGTCAAAACCTACAAGTCCACTTATTATTCGGGCTGGTGTAAATAATGATATTTTAAATGATACGGTAGATGATATCGTGGTGACTTATCATGATGGGCAACCATTCATTCCTGGCACATCCTTGGCCGGCGTATTGCGCCAAGCCTTGCAAGGTCTTGTACCCTGATGCGGAACTGGTGCTATTCTGATCCATCGATGATAAGGGAACTCAAAGTGCGTTGCAAATCAACGACATTCCATTAGAAAATACGAATATCGTCGTACGCGATGGCATTCGCATCGATGATGTGCGTGGCGTTACCGTAGATGGCGCTAAATATGATTTTGAGGTTATCGAATCCGGTGCTACTGGCCAATTGCGTATCGATTGTGTCATCCGTCGTTGTCACGAACAGCAAGGTGAGAAGCTGGAAAAGGCCCTCGCTGCCTTGGCGAATGCTCTGCAACACGGTATCGCTATCGGCGCTCGTACGGTGAATGGTTTTGGTCGCGTTGCCTGTATGGATATTGCCTTAGAACACTATGACTTTACAAAACCAGATCATGTGAAAGCGTGGTTAACTGGCAAATCTGGCGCTGCTGTAGCCATTCCTAAACAAGCCCTCGTAGCTGACCGCGATTTAGTCATCAATATGGATGCCTATTTAGAAGATACGGTGCTTATCAAATCCATCTTTGAAGAAGCGTGGGAAGACAGATCGGTTGCACTTTTTGTTCCGGGTACATCCGTTAAAGGTGTATTGCGTCACCAATGTAGTCGTATTCTCCAAGCTATCGGATCGAATGATGAACTCGTTAATATGCTCTTTGGCTATAGTAATGATGACAATAAGGACAGCCGTAAGGGCCGTGTCATGGTAGATGAAATCTATTTTTGATAAGCACTCAACCAAGAGGAACAACCTCGTATCCGCGTGGATCGTTTCACCGGTGGTGCCATGAATGGCGCCTTGTTCCAAGACCATCCGGTGCGTAATACTAAAGGTGATGCCGTGACATTCCCATTGCGCATGACCGTTAAGAACTGCAATGATGCGGAGGCTGGTCTTGTCATGCTTCTCGTGAAGGATCTCATGACGGGTCAAGTTACATTGGGCGCAAATCGTACGATCGGTTATGGCCGTGTGCAAGGCAAATCTGTTGCCGTTCAGTATCATGGTGAAAGCTACACCATCGACGGCAACGGCAAGGTAACATCTGGTGAGGCTGCTCATCTTGAAAAACCTAGTGATTGCGTTGCAACAACGTATTAAAGAAACTGTAAACGGCTAAGGAGGTTGCCATGAGTAAAGAATTACAACGCCAAGAAGGCGTATATACAAAAACTAGCGGCACCTGTGGCACTCTAGCAGATGTGAACATCGCTTCTGTTGCGAAGGAACATATGCAGCACGATGGCCTCGTCGTTATCTGGTCTGTGCACGAAGTAAAATGGGGCCATTACAAGAATGGTGCATTCCAATTCTCCGATGGTACCAATGCCATTGAAAATGCCTATTTGCAAGAAATGCGCATCTTTAACGATACAGAAGAATTGCGCATTACCGTTCAAAATGGATCCGTAGCATATCGCTATATTTCCGATGCATCTGGTGAAAGCGTATCCTATGTGGATTCCACATCTCGTATGATCGGTGAAAATGATGCGGGCTATGCACAATTGCACAACATTGACGGATTTACCCATTTGGTTGACACGGGGCGTAAGCTTTCACAAATTATCCCTGTCACAGCAACGAAACAATATTGCTATTTAACAACGCGTAATTACATTGGATATTTAGATAACCATCAAGCGAGCTATACCGATTACCGGTATGTGAGCATCGTAGACAAGGAGGCGTAGTATGGCTAAGAAAGCAAAGAATAAACATGCGGCTAGTGCCGCCTTCTTTCAACGTGTAAATGGTCCAGATTTTGATATTAAAAAGGCGACGGAACCGCGTGGCGGTGGCCGTGGTGGACAAGGTCGTTCCGGTGGTTATAATAATTCCTATGGTAATAGCGGGGCTAGAAGCAATGGTAATAGCAAATATCCGTCTACACCTGCCAGCGCATCGTACAATTTCGTGCGCTTGCCTAGCCACGTGATTCCTGCTGAATTCTATGATGGGAATTTTGAAGGTGTTACAAAGGATGTTATGGATGCATACCGCGACCATGTTACGCAAACGGGTACACATACTGGATATATTGACCTCACTATTACGACGGAAACACCATTATTCATCGGTGGTCCATCGAAACAAGAGGATACAACGCCTCTCGAATTCTACGGTGGTCAAAATAACCCAACCATCCCGGGATCTAGCCTTAAGGGCATGGTAAAAGAAATCTTTAAAATCGTAACGGCTAGTAGCTTTTAGACCGTACCAACGCGGTACAGGATTGGGCGATTTTGAAGATAGATACCTCTATTTCCGTGATTTTTGCGAGTGCCATTAAATCTCTCAGGAATATTATGCGGAACGCATGGTGGGTATGGAGAAAAATGGTAAGGGCGAATACAAGGCGGCTACTAAGGCGACACCTGGTTTCATCATTCAAACTGTAAATAATGATTATTTCGCCGTTCCTAGCGAGTCTAAAAAATGCTCTTATATGGATAATGATGGCATGGAACTTAAGAAGGATAAGGCGTCTATCGATTGGATGAATACGTATGTAAACATTCATACCGGTCCTATGCGCTCTAAAAATCCTACATGCGCATTACCAAGCCTGGCAATTTTGATAAACGCATTCCAATTCCTCAATCTTGTATTGAAAAGCTACGCAGATGACAAGAACCGCGGCACATTAGATTTACTAGATAAGAAAACGGGTAAATCCGGCGAAGCGGCAAAAGAGTACACCCATTCTACGGATGTAAAATTCGTTGTGCCTTGTTTCTTTACGGAAAAGGATGGCCTCGTTGAACATTTTGGTCATGGTCGTTTCTATCGTATTGCCTACGATTTGAAGATTAGTGATCATTTGCCAAATTCCTTGGAACAACATAATAATGGCGTAGATTTGTGCGATAGCGTTTTTGGTTACGGAGATAACTGGGCTGGTCGTGTGTCCTTCTCCGATGCACATGTGCAAGGGACGTTAAAGATGTGCCCATCCGATTATCCTCATCCATTGATGGGACCAACCCAACATCGTTCCAACTTTATTTGGAACAAAATGTGGATGACCATAATACGTATAATCATTGGGGGCATGAACATGCGTCCTTACGTGGGTATAAGATGTATTGGCATCAACCACTTGCAAAGGCGAAGGACTGGACGCGTACAGCCGAAGAAAAAGAGATTAAAGGCACACGTAAAATCCGTCCTGTGGATAGAGGGGTTACTTTCACCAGTCGCATCCATTTTGAACGTCTTAGTGATGTAGAACTTGGTGCGTTGCTTATGTCCTTTAATTTAGATCAATATTCCGGTGGCCAACGTCGGACATATTACAAACTCGGTATGGGGAAATCCATCGGTTTCGGCAGTGTTAAACTTGATACAGAGGTAACGATTTTTGATAACAATAGCCGTTACGCCGTTTTGTTTGCTGATGGGGCATGGAATACCGGTAAAAGCACAACGGATAGCAAGCACTATGTACAAGCGTTTACAACCTATCGCGATGATGTGCTCGGTACCGATAAACCCGCGTACAATGCAATGCTCGACGATTTGTATATGATGATGGATTGGAATATTGCCAATGGTCCTAATGCGGCTAAGAACTGGAACGAAGGTATATCCATGATGACTATTAAGAATAACAAGATGGATGAACGCATTAAATATCGCAGTAAACTCGATATGCCGAAATCCTTCATCGAAAAGTGGTCTAAATAATGTTAGGTACTGTAACATTAGCCCTAAGGCTAAGAACTCATTCAAACTTCCTGAATTTCCAGGACGATTCCTCCATGCCGCGGTATTTTTCTCTCATCGGTTCTATCGATGAAGCGGCAGGTACGTATTGGCATGATGTATCGGGTATCAAACCATTTACCGTATCATTGCAATATGGCAGAAAACGCCGTGATGCTACAATCCAAAAAGGGGATATGGTTTACTTACGAATCCGTGTGTGGCATCGTGAGTTGTGGTATATTCTCGAAGAGATGCCGCAACCACTATCCCTACAAATTGGACCACTTGAGGCAATGGCTGTAGATGTGCAATATGAGGCACCCTTTCGATCTCCCTTTATCGGTGGAGAATACATTAACATTGGTAGAGCGGTGCCTTACAGGGAAGCCAACAAAAAGGGTGGAAATCGATTTTGTTACACCTACATCGTTTAACGGGACCTATGGAGACATTACATTCCCTACGGTGGAGCTTATCTTTGCATCCATAGTGGATAAGTGGAATGTTGGTGATGAGGACCAAACCTTGGACAAAGCACGCATTAAAGAACTGTGCGAACGTATCGTCCCAACCGATTGGAAAGGCACACTAAACGCGTGTATTTTTGGTCTATCGAGGCCTTACCGGATTTGTGGGGGCTTTACATTCAATCTGTCCAAACTAAATGACGAAGAGCGTCAACTCATCACGATTTTGGCAACCTTTGGTCAACACTGTGGTGTAGGTCGATTGTCTAGTCAAGGTCTGGGGCAAGTGAGGGTCACATTGCATACGAAATAACGGGAGATTATAGATAAGCCTATTTGGATTTTCCATAGGTCTAGATATAGTATCTCCCAATTAAAGAAACCTGTTGGTTATCGATTTTGATATGCAGCAGGTTTCTTTTTAGTTCCTAGTTTTTGATTATCCCCTTAGGTGAAAGCTACGTATAATGAAATCACAAGTTAAGCCTACGAGTTAGAGCATCATGTAGCATGGTCGTTACCTCCGCGACCCATATCGTTACAGCGTAACGGTATACAATACACAGACCCTTTGATCGGAACCGCCCTTGTGGCGGATGCCATGGTGCTTTAGCTGGTGGGCTTAATCTATTTTCATTTTGCTATATTAGTTGTGAAGTTTGCATAGTAAAGAAGTCTGTTTATTACTGTAATAGAATCTCTTAAAATAAATGAAAAGAAAATGAATTAAATTATTGACGTAAAATCTATAAACCCTTATAATAACTGTATCTTAAGAAAAATCATTTTCTTCCAGTATTTACCTACATCCATAGGCCTTGTGCATCAAATGGGAGCACGTTTTTGACCGTTTACGGTGTGAGGTTTTCCAAAATCTATTTTTAAGCCCCATGAATACTGGCTTTGTAAGGCCTGCTGTCGCAACAGTACTTACCGTTTACGGTATTGAAACTCAATGCCGTAACATAAGCGGTGAAGGCTCTTACGTCGCAACAGTACTTACCGTTTACGGTATTGAAACTGAGAGAATAGCTCTCAGCGTCACGGACATCGAAGGTCGCAACAGTACTTACCGTTTACGGTATTGAAACCTACGCTGAAGATAGACTTTCTGCAGTCTTCTAAAAGTCGCAACAGTACTTACCGTTTACGGTATTGAAACTGCTCTAATAGCTCATTTTTTGGTTTCGCTGCCATCGCAGTCGCAACAGTACTTACCGTTTACGGTATTGAAACCATAATGACCTCCTCGGGCTTACACCCCTAACAAAAGTCGCAACAGTACTTACCGTTTACGGTATTGAAACTCAACTCAGAAATATTTGCAAAACGAATTGATACATTTGCGCCAGTCGCAACAGTACTTACCGTTTACGGTATTGAAACAATTGTAGACTTCAAGAATGAAGATATAGGGGAATTATTAAGTCGCAACAGTACTTACCGTTTACGGTATTGAAACTGTCATAATAGCTACTTTGAGAAGGATGGTAACTATCACGTCGCAACAGTACTTACCGTTTACGGTATTGAAACTGAATTGCCTTGATTTTGCCAAACGTAAGTTTATCTGCGTCGCAACAGTACTTACCGTTTACGGTATTGAAACGTGTCATATTGTTCATAATAAATACTCCTTCTGCTATCGTCGCAACAGTACTTACCGTTTACGGTATTGAAACACTCATATCACTGAAGATCATGATACAATCCTTAGACAAATCGTCGCAACAGTACTTACCGTTTACGGTATTGAAACTTTTACAAAAGCAGTCAAGAAAGAGTTAATGTTTTGAGTATTTTCGTAAGTTGTGTTCATGAGTCGCAACAGTACTTACCGTTTACGGTATTGAAACTCTTCATAACCCAAATTATCAGTTGCAAGACTAACAGTAGGTCGCAACAGTACTTACCGTTTACGGTATTGAAACCTCCTCTCACTACATGTAGCTCATAGTGATGTGGTGTCGCAACAGTACTTACCGTTTACGGTATTGAAACGTTGGCGAAATAACGCGAGATACCATCTTTAATTTGTCGCAACAGTACTTACCGTTTACGGTATTGAAACTGTTTTGTTTTTGCTTCTTCGGTCATAGTAACCACTACGACCGTCGCAACAGTACTTACCGTTTACGGTATTGAAACCCTATATCATACAAGGTAAACTACATAAATAAAATAAAGTCGCAACAGTACTTACCGTTTACGGTATTGAAACGAGACTCTAATTGCTTTTCTTCACTAGCATGTTTCCATGCAGTTGCAACAGTACTTACCGTTTACGGTATTGAAACCCATTAATAGTAGGATCGCAGAATAGATATTCGTCACTACTTAGTTGCAACAGTACTTACCGTTTACGGTATTGAAACCTTTTCCTTTCCTCCCATCAATTAGACATAGACATTGTGAGTTGCAATAGTACTTACCGCTTGCGGTATTGAAACTCCCAATGGACACCAAACACATCTTCGTCTTCGAGTTGCAACAGTACTTACCGCTTGCGGTATTGAAACACACGAACGATTTCGCCAGCTTGGAATTTTTTCATGCAAGGTTGCAACAGTACTTACCGCTTGCGGTATTGAAACATTAAAGATATTGCCCACACTATAAAACAGTGCGAACATTAAGTTGCAACAGTACTTACCGCTTACGGTATTGAAACACATACGTGTTGAGCTTTTGTGCCTTGCCTGGTGTTAGTTGCAACAGTACCTACCGTTTACGGTATTGAAACGATTGTACATAAGATCAGTAGTCGTATATGGAAGAGTGGCAACAGTCCTTACTGTTCACGATGTATGACAAAAATCTCAATAATCTGATAGGAAATACCCTACAAGACACAAAAACTCTACCCTAGATTTCCTAAGGTAGAGTTTTCATCTATAAATCTCTATAATACGATACTTATTGTATCGTATGTTTGTTTGATATATAATTAACATAAGATAGTTAGGCGAGGTTGGGCCTCTCTTCGTCATTGAAGGGAGGGGTAAGCCTATGAGTGATTATGAAATCATTATGCTCCTATTACAGGTGATGACCGTGGTTATCGCCTTTTGGGGCGTTAATAGCGCTTATTTGTCTAGGAAAAGACAAATAGCCCTTCATTTCCACTAACCCGGAGATTAGTAAAAACGAAAAGGCCATTTCTCAAAATTTAATGTTTTCCGAGATGAGCCTGACGTCACTACTCGTCTGACTATCTTCTTATATTATATCGATGGTTGCGTTCATCGTCAAATATAGATGATCACAGTTGTTGCTGTTGGAATATTAATAGAGTTTTTTGTGTCAGAAAAGATAAATACCCTTTCGTTATCCTTGATAATGAAATAAACCCCAAAAATTTAGTGCAATTTTTGGGGCTTATTTGATAATTCGATAACTGAAAGGCCATTTCACATGTATATGTAATTTAGAGATGAGCCTGACGTATCCACTGTCTGAGTCATCTTCTTATAGTATAACGACGGTTTCGTTCATCGTCAAACACAGATGAACAAGTATGTCCTTGTTTATATTATTATATGTTCTGCCATTAAGTATGGAGGACATGAATTCTGAGCTGTTTTAAAACGGCTCTTTTTTTGTTCCTAGTTTTTTTGATTATCTCCCCATAGAGAATCTCCGTATAATGAACTCACAAGTTAAGTCCATTGGTTGTAAATCAGTAGCATGATATACCTCCTTTGAATAAGAAATAATAATAGACTCCTTTCTGATAGAACATGAATCGTGCAGATGGTGAGCTGGTTTCTTCCGATGGGCTTAGCCTAGTATGTTGTTTGTATTACATGAGTTATATGAGTTTTTATACACGGAGGTTCGTTATGGAACGATTTACTATTCAGAAAAATGATTTTTTATCCCATGATTGTACCGGTTACTTTCACCTATATTATGTAGGGTACGGACAACCAGGCAATCCGGATTATTTGAACACGTTGAAAAATATATTTGTTTCTACACATCCAGATACGTTGCGAGCCGCCTCTAGGCAAGCAGCAGCGTTAATGATACAGGATATTCCGCAGGTCATGGATGTTGAAGGTTTGGATACGGCCATTCTCATGGCGGTGCCACGGTCCAAGTCGGGCATGTGCAATTGGCAACTCGGGTTTAAGGCTGCTGTGCGGACTACTGTGAAAGCCCTACAGGCCGATAATTTATCCGTCATTGACGGTACGGATTGTATTTTCCGCCATACGAGTACCAAGATGACGCACTTGCGTAAGCCTGTGTCTAATTTTGAGAATACTGGTAGTGAGCCCTACCCAGGGATTACCAAGGATACTTGCGATATCCAGAACGAGTACATCAAGGGTAGAACGGTTATTTTAATCGATGATATTTATACAAAAACAGTCAATGTTGACGAAGATTGTATTCAAGCATTGTACGATGCTGGTGCAGCGCGCGTCGTTTTCTACGCCGTAGCCTACACCAATCGAAATGCGTATAAAAGAGGAGCATAATATGAACATTTCACCTATAGCTTTGAAAATTTGGGCTGTTCAACAAGCCACCAACCAGATCAAATCGAGAGCTAGCTTTCACAATACGTGGAAAACAGCCGATGAATTCCTCGCCATGATGGACGACATCCCTCACATTGATGAGGCGGTGCACAGCTTGTCCGTGGCGGCGGACGATATGGACTGGATGGATGGCGCCGTGTGCTGCTTTGATGCGGATTTTCCCATCGTGAACACCAGCGCACCCAATGGCGACCGGCCCTATCTCTTGTTCTACAAGGGCGACCTTAGCCTACTTGACGATTTGAACCGCAATGTGGCGGTCATCGGGTATCGACGCCTACCGATGAGCAGGTGGCTCGTGAAAGCAAGATTGTTGAGCAATTAGTCCATTACAATCAGCATATCGTGAGTGGTCTCGCTAAGGGTTGCGATGGTATTGCCCATACGGTATGCATGGATTGTGGTGGAAAAACTATTGCCATTTTGCCATCACCTTTGAATTCCATATTCCCGGCTGCTCATCGTGATATGGCGCAGCGCATCGTTGAAACGGGGGGCCTCATCATTACCGAGTATTGCGACGAACCGCATAGCCGTCGCGAAGCCATCAACCGCTTTGTAGAACGAGATCGATTTGCAAAGCTTTTATTTGCTAAGGCGGTCATCCTCATTGCTAGCTATGAAGGTCGTGATGGGGATAGCGGTTCCCGTCATGCGATGGCAAAGGCTAGCAAATATGGTCATATGGCATGTGCCATGTATAATGCTGCCACCGATGACAATGCACGGGATATGAAGTTAAATCGTAGCTTACTAGCATCGCAACAAGCGCGACAACTTGTGGTGGCGAAGGGAAAAGCAGATACATTGGCAGTCACTGTCGAGGATATCGTTCAGCTCGTGAACCCATCATTGGAACTGGCAGATACACTATTTTAAATTCGGTAGTAGGTATCTTTGGTGATTATAGTACTATTACAGTACATTTAGAAACAATAGGTATAGTTTGATAGAGGAGGTTCTATGTTTCACATCGTCGATGTAGATAATACATTAGTGTTTACCAATCAATTAAATACAGCCGGTTATGTGTACGCCTTGGCCCAGGTGGGACTAGAACCACGTACTGTTATACCGGACCGCATTACGCGGGATGTGGTGCGCAGCTGGTATCCACAGCTCACAGACCAAGAATTAGGATTTATCACATCCCATAAGCAAAGCTTAGTGCGCACCCATTTGGAACAAAACCACGCTTAACCTTGCAATGGCGCATTTACTGATTACCCAAGGTAGCGAGTATTGCGCTTTTGTGGACCGCCGCTGATCCAGAACGAGTGCGGTTGCTGTTGAACTTTCACAATGTGACGGATTACAAGGCCATCCGGTTTAGCGATAAGTCCGTCGGAGATGTGGTTCACGCTATTCAAGATTTTTGCGCACTATTTCAATGTGGGCCACAGGATTTATGTTTTTATGATGATGACCCCGCCGTAATTCAGCGATTGCTAGATTACGGCGTATACGTCATGGCTGCGTAGGTAAGGAGGAAATACTATGCGTCACATTACGATTAGCACAACGGGCATATTTAATGCTATCCGGCCGTCCTTGTTCCCGCCGATAGAGGGGAAGGAAATGACGACGTTTTTACTTGGCTTGGATTTTAATACAGGCGGGATCATCCCATTTTTATGATGAGGAGCAAGATGATGTGGTTGTCAATGGTCCTCATGTTGGGCTGGAACGGCAGCGGATTCGCGCGTTCGTCAAGGCTGTATGTGAGGAGATGGGCAAGCCCTTTGAGGAGTGTCGCAGTGCGTTCTTGTTTTCTTTGCCCGAATTTATCCGCTATGGTACGTATAACGGACAGCCTCTATTAGAAAAACCCCGTACGGGTGAGTATGAGGTGTATGTCTTGTATAAAAGCCACAGAGGTCGCAAGTTATTATTTCAAAAGGGCCGCCCACCTAAGGATGAGGCGCAATATGTATTTGATAACATGCTACGCCATTTCATAACGGCCTTGTTTTCCGATGAGGGACGTATGGCTATTTAGCTGACGTTAAGCATATAGAAACGCCCCTATCCCTTGGCGTGTTGCAACAGGCTTTAGAGGACATATGGTCTGCGGACGAAGATATATTCAGTGAAGGGGTTGATGCCTTTTCGGTACCGAATCACTACGTGATGACCGAGCCTACACAGGTTCATTCTGAATTTTTACTCCTTGCCGATGCGCTTGGTGCCTATATGGTGCAGGCTATGGACGGAGAAACGGAATTGGACGCGCTCAAGACCTTGTCGAAGGATGTATTGTTACAACATATTTGTGAGTCCATGTATAAAATGTACATGGCGCCTTCTGAAGAGTCAGCTATTGACGTCTATGATGATTGTGAACGCTGGCTTAATCCGTTGATTCGGCAATGTTGGAATAGCCAATATACGATGGTCCGTCGTACCTTAAAGCAGGTGCCTACTTATGATGATGGTGTGCTTGGTTATGTGAAAGAACAGAAGGTATTTCCTCTTGTGGCACACGTGATTCGGGAACTTTCAACAGAGAATCTGGGCGTCGAATTGCATCCAAAGGTGCATCAGTATAAGCAGTATTTGGATGTCCTCGTTCCTTATGCAGACCGCGTGGAGGACCTGTATCGCAAACGCTATGTTGGGGTGGGCGATGAGATCTTGTCCGTCATGGATGAATCCAATCCGTTTGGTCTAGGTGATTCGGCTGACGTAGATAATCCGTTTGGGTTTACTGACCCCTTTGGCATGAATAAAGCGGATGATATGCCGCCGGTCGATGTGGAATTATGTTGCCACGTGTATTGTGCACTGGATGCGTGTCAGCGTGCCATACGAGGCGAGCGCATGTACCACAATGTGATTCCTATCGTGAATTTCCTAGATGATTTGGTCGCTCATGCAGATATTCCTTCGTCGGATTCGTGGCAGTACGAGTATATGTTGAAAGTAGGTCGTCTGTCCAAGTGGTATCGGGCGCTAGCCTATGCTTTCACAGGGCGTAGTGAGGCTGAAAGTCTATTCAAAGAGTTGATTCAGGCTCAGGAAAAGGATCCAGTAGAGTATGAAAGTTATTCGGATGCATTCATTAATAACTTGGCAAATCCGTCGAGTGCCTGACCTTGACTATTTGCAACTTGCGTTATTGCATTTTTATGTAGAAACGGACAATCGCGTTGGTTATAGAGCGCTATATTGAAACTGTATCCACCGCTCTTC
>BNJU01004001.1_pt1 | contig 39449 bp, 57 predicted proteins | sample 8539281 | NCBI WGS metagenome assembly BNJU01 (sample SAMD00202456, study PRJDB9452) | human saliva metagenome | isolation source: human saliva | place: Japan
TCGCTAAAGAAATGACGGTAGATATCAGAAGGCCCTGCAATGGTAGCGGCCTATGTGCGCGTATACCGTCTATATTATTTTGAGATATAGTAAAGCTACCGGCTGTGAGCCGGTACTTTTATGTTTATGCCAGGAACGGGACGAGGACAGGAATCTGCATCTTATGATTACTCCTGTTACGATGAGGCACTCCAGGCATAGTCATCCCATAATATCTCTCTTGCACTGAGACTCCGCTGGGTACGAGAGCCGGAAGAGCTCCAGAAACGGCTGAAGCATACTCTGTCCATGCATCACATGCTCTGGCCATAGCTGACACTGCAGGAGAAACACCAAGAGAGTTTCCGTAGGCACTACGATAGGAGCCTCGAACAACTCCACTGTCCTCCACCTGAAGGCACGACAGCAGTTTGACAATACCTGCTGAGAGGAAATGTGAAACACGGGAAGGTAGTCTGACGGAAATATTTACGAAGAAACTCGAGCGTATGCACCTGCAAGTGAATGTCCGTTTGGACCCGCAGCGGTCACAATACGGCGATACCTGTATAGAACGGGGAACTGCTATATCATTGCATGGCATTCTTTGTGCAGCTGTAATAGCCTCTGCTAGGCTGATAGGTGTCTCCGTGGAATATAATTCCAGTGTAAGGAATATAAGATTTACAATATTAAGTAGCACAGGTTGAGTGTCCTTGCACGGTAAAGTTGTAAATCAAACTATACTATGGCAGTGCTGCTATCAAAGATAATACATATAGGGCTGTTTTCAAGCTTTTCAGCCGGTGTTGTCGCCTTGTTTCAACTGGCTTGCAGGATCAGCTAAAAGCTTTAGGATCTACAGTGAATCTGGCCTCGTGTAGGATGCATCTTTGAGTTAATAAAGGCAACTCTCAACACTATTGCACCATAATTATAATATTCAAACAGAAAGACATTAGTCTGTGAAGTAGGAACAGATTCTGTGATAGCTCCCAAGTGCTGCCCATTTATCTTATCATTGTAGGAAGGCGGAGAGGTATAGAACCTGAGAACCTGCACTGCCATACCTTCACGAAACCTGAATGTGCAGATGATAAGCAGTCTGTAGTCAACACCTTTAACTTTTTCTGGCAATTTCCCTCTGCACGAATTGCGCTACTACAAGGCCGTAGCCCCAGTTAAGCTGCATGCAAATCATTGAAACTACAGTAATACGATTGCTGAACTCTGGCATGTCTTTGGAACCCTGGCAGCATTTATAGCTCTTTAACCAGTGGTGCGGTAGCGAGCGCTGTACCGAGAACCAGCACCAAAGCTTCATCCGCATAGAGAAACCTAAAAGATCCCAAATTTTTGAACAGGAATTAGCTAATTGAATAGGATTCATGCCTCGTAACAGGCATTGCTACGATAAATACTAGGATGGTAGCATGATACATAAAATGCATCCGGCAACATACTTCTGGAACAATATACGATGTTGTTTGTAAATTCTCAAACATTTATCTGCTTTTGTAAATTGGTTTAATTATTAACATTATTTACATCAATCCGATATCTGCTCTTTCCAGTCTCTATAACGAAAATGTGTATGAATATATTTGAGATATACTGCCATTATACTATAATCTAGTATTTTCTGACACTGAAGTCATCCGATATGAGATTAGAGACCGAAATGCCGATCTCTAAAGAGAAGAGTCTTTAAATATGGCATCCTGGTCATGGAATTTGAAATTATACCAAAACAACTAGAATGTCTTAAATCATCTGCAAACCTTAAGCGCTCTGTCTTTGCTATAACATCTCAACACAACAGCTTCAGCTACTTGTAAGCACAGACCTTCATCGGTAACCTTATTACAGTCACCTGGAGACGATTTCTGCTGAATCGCATGAATAGCGGTAGCAGGGAGGTGATATCCTCTAAAATCTTTGAGAACTGTCTTTGCGGTATGTGTCTAGCAACAACAACCTTTTTGAAACCTAAGTAATAAGGTCCATAGCACCGCCCATACAGAACCATCTACCCGAACTATATGGCTTTATGAGATTTCCCGAGCATCTACCTGCAATGCACTTAAAACAGTCATACAACATGGCTGCCCTTGAATAATCATAAATGAGAATGCACTGTCAAGTATGCTGCACCCGAGTAGCAGTAACATTTTGTCCACTGGAATTAATTAGAATGCTTATTTGCTGTCGCACCTGAAGCCAAATGTCCCATACTGAGAATTCTGTCTCTGACTGAAGTGTAATTTATACTCAGGTACATAAGTCAGTCACCATAGGGAAGTCCATACCCAAGTTTGCACGTCACCATCAGCGACTCTGCAACACGTTCTTGCACCCTTCTTTGACATTATGACTCACCCTCCTACAAGATAATCTACAAATATTGCAGGTATTACACATTTTCAGGCTGATATCGCCTACAGGAACTATAAGTTCGGCACCCGCATAACAACATCGGCAGCGGTCTGCTATAACGTATTGAAGTTTTTGCTGGTAGCCGTAAAGCAAAGATTTCCTTCATCGGCTATTGTAGCACCGATAAGAGCAAAAGTCGGTCTTAAAGGTCCAAAAGATAATTCACCGTCAATTTAAAACCTGCTACTGGCAACCTCGTACCCACACCTGCAGGTGGCATACCGCCAAGTCCTGCGCCGCCTGAACGTATTCTTCTGCAAGTGTACCCTGAGGAGAAAGTTCAACTCCATAGTACCGTCATGCATCTGGTTATAGGATTTGTGTACTTTACATGTGTTGCAATAACTACCTGATTGTTGGCAACCAGCTTACATATACCTGTAGAGTAGCAGGGCATTACAAAATAAGTGTTAAGTCCTTTATACCTTTTTCTCAACTAATGCATCAATAATCGGCTCGGTACCGCATACAAAAATCCGCCCACCATGATTGTAGCGTCATTGATACCGTAATAGCATCTTTTGATTGAAACAGTTTTCATTTTGTCCCTTCTACAACAATTACAGCCTATCTCCACCACCTATACATAGTGCAGCAAAGGCCACATTTAACATCTCTTTGCATCTCAAAGAGTAAAAGGGTGAGACTCTTGCACCTGATGCTCTGATAGATGTCCCGCGCTGATTACCTGCCGTTTACATTTGTGATTTCTCTAACCAAGTTCGTTGCATACTGCAAGAGCTCTGTGCCGCACAAAAGCTCTGTTTGCTCTCTTAGGTTCAAGATCGTCGGTTGTGATACCTGCTTTTTCCATTGCTTTTTGATGCCGAATTACCTGAGTCCCATCGCTTGGGTCAACACTCCTGAAGACATCCCTTATAGTAGCCAGATAGGAAAGTTGGCTCAGGCTCTTTCTCGATGCGATGATGAACACTGCGGCACCGTCATTGATATCTCGAAGCATTACCTGCAGTTATGAAAATTACCTTTTAAATGCTGTTTAAGCTTTGCAAAGATTTTGACTGTAGTATTGAACTTAGGATATTCGTCTGCACCAAATACTCTAGGATCGCCTTTTCTCTTGAGGAATAAGACAGGAACTATTTCACCTTTAATCTTCCGGTCCCTATAGCTACCTGTGCTCTTTTCTGGCATTTCAACCGAGAATACATCCCGATCTTCTCTGTTATTCCTTTTTGTTCAGCAATATTTTCCGCCGTCACGCCCATGGATAATTGTTAGTAAGCATCCCAAAGACCGTCTGTAATCATCTCGTCAATCAATGTTTGATTACCCATCTTAACTCCGAATCTTGCGCCTTTTACTAAGATATGGAGCGTTTGACATGCTCTCCGTGCCGCCTGCAAGAATGATATCCGCATCACCGGCCTTTATAATCTGTGCTGCAAGTTCAACAGTTCCCAAGACCTGAACCGCAAACCTGGTTTATTGAAAATGCGGGTGTTGTATTTCGGCAATCCTGCCCGAGCATTACCTGACGAGCGATATTCTGGCCAAGTCCTGCGGCTTCAAAACATTTTCATAACGGCTCTGCCGATAAGTAGCGTCAATTCCCGCACGTTCACTAGCCCCTTTGCGTGCGTTATACCGAGATCAACTGCACTTGCTACACCTGCCAATGAACCGCGAAACTACTGATAGCTGTTCTTGCAGCACTGACGATAACTCACTTTTCATATTTTCACTCACTTATTCTATAAAAAGTGGACAATACCAATTGAGTAAACTTTTTGTATTGTCAGATATATGTCACTCATAGCATATCACAAGTGAAATCAATTATCCACCCCTTGTTATTCAAAATTGCTATATAATATGTTTTTATATATATCTTATTTAAACAATGTAGTAGTAAAATAAATGTATTGATATGTAGTATTAAAGACGAGCTTTAATCTTTGCGGATAATAAAAAGAACAGCAAAATACTTTGCCCACATAAATGGATATATATTTTGAGTATGACAATATTTTGACTTTCGGAATACAGTTATGCATTGATATAATAATTAGTTAAAAACTAATTGATTGTCGGACACATATGTTATATTTATATATGATTAACACGTCAAACATGGTCTCTGGACATGCAATATTGACAAGGAGGCGTTCGATGGGTTTTGTAAGGTTTGACACAGAAGGTGCTGTAGGTATTGTCAGACAATAGATAGACCGAAGGCGCTCACGTTTGAACCTCTAAGCACTGGCTGAGCTCGATGCTTGCTTGACAGTATTGACACTATATAATCAGAGCTCATTCTGACAGGAGAAGGAGATAAGTCTTTGTCAGCAGAAAGCTGATATAGGTGAAATGAGCAAATTGAGCCCGAGCGGAGGGTGAGGCTCGGTAAGAAGGGAAAATGATGGCTCAGAAAGATAGAGACTCTTCCCTGTTCCTATAGCCGCTAGTGAACGGATTTGCACTTTCTGGCGGAGGATGATGATATGAGCCGTGATATTCGTATGCTCGGATAATGCAATGTCCGGTCAACCTGAAGTAGGACCTGCGAATCACACTGGACTTTGGCGGAACACAAAGACTTGCGAGAATAGTCGGCGTAGGAATGGCAAAGCAGTAGCATTTATACAGCAAGAACATGCAGCTGATGAGGCGTTTAGAATAGGGCTTGTTAACGCTGGGATATTCACCGGAGGAACTTATGCCTGCCGCAAAAAGATGACTATAGCACAAAAACGCTCCCTATAGCAGTTCGTGCATGTAAGAAAGCTATCAATGAAGGACTTTGATGCGAAGATGGATGATGCAATTGTGATTGAGGAGAAACTGTTTGCAAGTTGCTTTTGAAACACATGATCAGATAGAAGGTATGAGTGCTTTCTTGAAAAGAGAAAAGAGAAGAATTTTACTAATTCATAAATATAGGTTTAATTTAAAAATTATAATGAAGTTTAAAATATAAATTTTTAATTCGAAAGGATAAAAATGAAAAGTTGGTATTATCGGTGCAGGTATAATGGGTTCAGGAATTGCTCAGGCTTGCAAATGACGGAAGGATATGAAGCAAGACTTTGTGATATTAAAGAAGAATATGCACAGGCAGGTTTTTGCAAAAAGATTCAAAAGAACATCAATTTCCTTGCAGGAAAAGAGAAAATATCAAAAGAGGCCGGAGATGCAATTATTTCAAAAATAAAAGTAGGCCTTAAACGATATTCTGCAGTGACTGTGGATTTGATTGTTGAAGCTGTCTCGAGAAGATGGAAGTTAAGCGCAGATTTTCAAAGAGCTCAGAATATAGTTCCTGAGTGATTGTATTTTCGCTCAGCATACTTCATCACTTTCTATTATGAAAAATCGGTGAGGTGCTTGACAGACCTGTAGTAGAAATGCATACTCTTCAATCCTGCATGACAGAATGAAACTTGTTGAGGTAATCGGTAAGTGAACACACACTGTTGAGCTTGTTAAGAAGATAGAAGAGATTGCCGTTGAAAATCGGTAAGACACCTGTACAGGTTACGGAAGCCTGACTGCAGTAAACCGTATCTTATTCCAATGATCAATGAAGCAACCAATGTATGGATGAGAACGCAGACGCTGAGGGTGTTGATACAGTTATGGTTTTGGGATGCACGATCCTATGGGACTCTCTCACTTTGGCAGACCTTATCGACTTGATATCGCCATGATGGAAGTTATTCACAATGAGACAGGGATGACAAGTGCTTACTGGCTCCAGTTAAAAAGAGCTTCAGCTGCAGGTAAGCTGGTAAGAAGACCGAGAAGGAATATTCTATAAGTAAATATTTATCCCCTTTACAGCGTTAAAATGTAAAAGGGGTTTTAATGTGAGATAGATACAAAAGGCGGGTTTGTATTTACTATTATAAGGTGAAAGAAAACTAAGAAAGGATAACGCAAACAAAAGACTTTACTCATTTATGTTTGCACTTGGATTTATTCAAGTAGGTATGATCATGGATTTTACTTAGACAAGAAACATGAGATGGCAAGATCCCTTTCAGAGAGCTTGCTGAAAAGGCGTAAAACCTTGTAGTAGAGGTGGATGAAAATAGAAATATTTCCAAGAGAAACTGCAAACCAAGATGGCAAAATACGGTTTTGGTATTCCCTAGTAAAGGAATTTGGAGGCTCAGGGTGCCGATCCGTTAGTATATGTTATGTGTGTGAAAGAGATATCACAGGTCTGTGCCAAAGCAGGTGCTATTGCTCAGCTCATACATCACTTCTGTGCAGATCCCATCGCTCAGGTACGGTACACTGGAGCAGAAGGGAAAAGTATCTGTGTCCTTTGGCAAAGGAGAGAAACTGATGCTTGCAGCTTTACAGAGTCTACCGCGGGTACGGATGCTCAGGCGCTGTTGCTATGCGGTGCTTGACGGTGACGAGTATGTACTTTAACGGTTCAAAGATTTTTATTACAAACGGTAAAGAGGCTGATATCTAGCGTTGTAAATTGCATGTACAGAGATAAAGGCGGATGCAAAAAGGGAAGAAGAAGAAGATTTTTCAGCATTTATAGTTGAGAAAGATACACCGATTCGGATTCGTCATGAAAGAAGATGGGGTATCAGAGGTTCATCTCACTTATGAGCTTATTTTTACAGACGTGCAGAGTTCTGGAAGGAAAATATGCTCGGTCCCGCAGGTGGATTCGGATTGCAATGACACTCTGACGGGTGGTCGTATCGGTATTGCCGCACAGGCGCTTGGTATTGCTGAGGGAGCACTTGAGAGAACTATAAAACTCATGTAAAAAGAGAAAGCAGTTCGGAAGATCTATCGGCATTCCAAAATACTCAGTTTGAACTTGCAAATATGGCAACCCAGCAAAAGGCGGCACAGATGCTTGTATACAGAGCAGCTTGGTACAAGGCAACACAGAAGACATATTCAGAGTGAAGCGGCTATGGCTAAGCTTTACGCCGCAGAAGTGGCAATGGAAGTTACCACAAAGGCAGTACAGCTTCACGGTGGATATGGATATACAAGAGAATACGAAATTGAAAGAATGATGCGTGATGCAAGATTACAGAAGTATATGAAGGTACAAGTGAAGTACAGCAATGGTAATTTGCGCATTGCTTAACATAATTGTGCTACATGAATGGAGGACGATATGAAGATAGTTGTTTGTATTAAATAAGTGCTGGATACAAAGGGTGGTGTTGTTTTTAACCCTGACGGCACATTAAACAGAGGAGCTATGGCTAATCATGAACCCGGACGATATAAGGGGTCTTGAGGCTGTTTCTAGACTTAAAGATAAACACGGTGCAGAAGTTACAGTGGTTACTATGGGACTCTAAAAGGCTGATGAAGTGCTTAGAGAAGCTATGGCAATGGGAGCTGATAGCACAGTGTTATCAGACAGAGATGTGCGGAGCTGATCATACAGGCTACATCACAGACTATAAAGGGAGCACCTCAGAAAGCTTTGAATATGATCTTATTATCACAGGTCGTCAGGTCATAGACGGAGATACGCGGTAGGACCATGATTTCAGAACATCTTGATTTACCTGTTATCAGCTATGCACAAAAAGAGAGAGATTGATGGAGACAGGTTGTGGTAGAGCGCTCGCCTGATGATGATATCATGTTTTAAAAGCAAAATGCCTGTACTTATTACAGCTTTTATCAGAGCTTAATGAGCCAAGATATAGTGACCGGGTGGTATTTTTGATGCTGACAAAGCAAGCAATTGTATTCTCAAGATGCAACCTTGTAGGTGTGAGATGATCTCAAATACGGTCTCATGGTCTCACCGACACAGATTGCAGCATCCGATAAGGTAAGAAAGGGTGCAGGAGAGCAGGTAAACCTTGGCATCAGAGTCTGTTGACTACATCATAGGCAAGCTAAAAGAAGTACACATCATCTCAAAAAGGAGTCGTTTGATGAGACAAAATACAGAAGAATACATAGGGAGTGTTTACATTTGCCCAGCAGGTAGACGGCAAATTGAGCGGTATTTCCTGAACTTATAGGAAAAGGTATGGATTTGGCCGTTGATCCCAATACAGAGGTTACAGCAGTATTACTTGGATCTGATATAGGGATCCGATGAAGAACTCGCTGAGCATGGCAGATAAGATAATAGTTGTAGATGATCCTAAACTTAAAGAGTACCAAGCAGAGCCGTATACACAGGCACTTGCAGCAGTTATAAAACGAGTTTTAAGCCTGAAAGTATGTATTATCGGTGCAACAGCTATAGGTAGAGATTTAGGACCTAGAGTTTCGCAAAAGAGTCGGAACAGGACTTACAGCAGACTGTACACAGCTTGAGATCGGCGATTATCCTTTAGTGGCTATTGCAGGAAGAGAGCAGAAGCATACTCAGCTTTCTATGACAAGACCTGCATCTCGTGGAAATACTATAGCTACTATTGCATGTCCTGAGAACAGACCGTAGATGGCAACAAAGTTCGCCGGGAAAGTGTACAAAAGAAGTGAAGAGTGGCAGGAGCAAAAGCACAGGCATAGACTTGATGCCAAGCTTGAAGAGAAATAGTGCAAATATGTTGGATCTTTGAGATAGTAAAGTGCCAAGACAACAGAAGATATCATGGCTGCAAAGATTTTGGCATCAGGAGGCAGAGGTGTGTCGGCAGAGAACTTATAGCAGTACTTTAAGGATTTGCAGATGACTTTTACGCAGTACAAGCTGTTCAAGAGCGTAGTTGATGCAGGTTGGATGTCAAGGATATCTCAGGTAGACAGACAGGAAACAGTTCGTCCACATCTTTATTTTGCACAGGTGTTTCAGGTGCATACAGCATTTGCAGGCAGGAAGAGATGGATATTATCATCGCTATCAATAAGGATGAGAATGCCTATCTTCAAAAGTGTTGCAGACTATGGTATAGTAGATGATTTGAACAAGATAGTTCCTGCATCTTACAGAGAAGATTAAAGGAGCTTACAAAGAAGATCATATACATATAATAGATCGCTATAAACTGAAACGTTTATAGCGATTTTTGTTTTAAAATAGTGCAAAATTCTAATTTGACATGGAATGAAAAATATTTTATAACTCAAAACCTCAAAACATACTAAATTAATAGGTAAATAGGTTGTAGGTTTCTTGTTGTAAAGTAGGAAGGAATGCTCATGGGAAAGAAAGAACACAGTCACGAACATAATCATAATCACGAACACAATCACAGTCGCGAACATAAGCATGGAGTTGACCATTCGCAGCCATAGAAATTTGATAGGATTTGATGAACATGGAGCACTGACAATTACTACTAAAAGTCGGACCATGAAGAGGACTGGAGACGATAAAGCTTTTATCAGAGATTATATGAATGCTGTATCTGAGTACAGAAAGACTTTTCCGTCAAAGGATGAGGTTTTGGAAAATACTCCGGATCCGGCAGTAAAAGAGATGATTTTGCGTCAGAATCAGCTGGGATTTGATACCATTTTGACAGATTTGACAAACAGCAGCCAAGTGTGGTTTCGGTGGCAGGAATCTGCTGTAAGATCTGTAACATGGGTCCATGTAAGATAATCTCAAAGAGTCCTAAGGAGTCTCAGGTGCGGATGGACCTTATAGTGGCAAGAAATTTGTTTGTTCCGCTGTTGCAGGTGCGGTTCCAGCACAGGCGTATGCAGGTAGAGGTTATTCTATCTTTGAAAGTGGGCTGCTGAAGGAAACTTGATTTCAGCTATACTGGACAGCAAAAGATAGGATACCGCAAAATTAGAATATCGGAACAGACTGAGAGAAGAAGTATAAAAAGATTGCATCGGAACCTTGATGTGCTGGATATGAGCGTACATGCGCGGGGATTATAAGATCATAGAGGCACTTGGTTCAGAGGAAAGAAAGAAGTGTGAAGGAACTGATATTATACCCATTGACCTTTCACCATGAAGTAAGGTTTGAAGCTTATCACAAAACAGGTGTTGTACTGACGGTGACTGAAGAGCATTACAGCAGTTTTTACGCTGCGGACTTGCATCACATACCCAGTGTTGCAAGTACATCAACAGCAACAGACGGACTTTTCGGAGTGGGTGATAGAGTTACATCAAAGGTAAATATCGGTGCTTTGAAAAAGGATATGTAAATATTGCTGTTCACTAGGTCATCTGCCCACATTTGTAAAGTGAGATTGTAAGAGTCGGTCAGAAGAGAAGTTTATAACTTGCAAAAGAAGCTGGGCAAAGGGAACTCGATTCTACGGCATCTGCTGTTCAGGACTCTTCTGCAGCAATGTATCGTTATGCAGGAGTTATTCCACTTCAAAATGCTGTATCTGGTGAGCTTGTACTTGGTACGGGAGCGCTTGACCTTTGGATTGCTGATGCACAGGATGTAGTCCGTCAATTATGGAAGGTAAAATTGCTTCAGAACTACAGTTGTTAATGACAAGTGAATCTGCAAGATTGCGAGTGCTGAGAGATTTGAGAGGACCACCATCATTCAACATATAGGAGAGACAAGAGAACCTGCAGAAAAATAGTACCCAGAGGTATAGAAAGCTTTTGAAAGATGACAGGGTATACCTGTATATATTCCGCCATATGAGGTTGATGTCAGTCGGATTTTCACCTGAGTATGCATAAACACTACGGTTCTATGAAACCTTTATACTGAGGCCGCAGAGAAGGCAAAATACTTGGGCAGTGTAAAATAGAGGATGTAACAATCCTAAGGCTGTATATGAGAAATGTGTTATTGATGTAGCCAATGCACTGCTTAGAAACAATATCTTGATACTTACAAACGGATGTGCCTCATCTCCCTGCTATGAAGATGGGACATTGTAAACTGTTTTCGGGACAGGAGCATGCAGAGAGAGTTTAAAAGAGTTCTTGAGATTTACCTGTATGGTACATGGGGTGAGTGTATAGATACTACAAAATCAAGGGAATCTTTGCAGGAGTTGGTGAGAAGGAGTAAGTTTTATGAAATGCCTTTGCATTTTCATCTCGGAGGAGCAATGAAAAAGGAATAGATGGGCCTTGGTCTCAGGACTTTATGGGTATAACCATCATCATTGTGTGGAGGCTCAAATTCATGTCTGAAGAATGTACAGAATTTTGATGAGGGAACTAAGGAATTACTTGGATCTGTTATGAGTCGTAGATACAAATCCTGACTCTCTGGGAGATAGTTGCAGATATCATTGAAAGAGAAAAGCCTCTTGGGCTGCACCTGATGAGATGAGTTCATAAAGAGTAAAGATTTAGCTGTAGTATAGTATGTGTCAGTTAGAAACAGCTTGGATTAAAAATATTTTGACGATTTTCCTTGTATAGTACTATAACAGTGACATATCTTGTGTACATATATATTGATAATAATCTCCAGCAGCAAGTTCTCCAACATCATGGAGCCAGCCGAGCCCTGGAGATTTTTGCTTTATGGCGAGTGAGGAAATATAATAGCTGCAGCTATTGACAACTGATTTATAAGATGTACAATGAAGTCACAAAAGCTTTCGTGAAAGTTTTGTATGGGGAAATGAGGAGTGAATCTTTATGGACATGCAGTTGTTTTTGGGACTCTGTAATAACAGTTGTCAGTAGTCGGATATGTAGGATATTTTGTCGCTGTCGGACTTATTGTGAGATATCTGATAGTAAAGTCAAAGAGGTAAAGGCTAGTCTATAAGTTACAAGCATTTTATAACGTTGATTTGGTGAGTTGATGACAACTCACCTTTTTATGAATATGAATGGTTTTGTAGGTACAATGTAAATATTATAAATTATACCTTTTATTTGTTTAAAATAGAATTTTAACATAACCTATCGTTGTGAGAAATTTGAGTTATTTTATAGTGGAGAGGTTAATAAGTGAGATAGTAATGGCTATGATAATAAGAAAGAGCAGGAACGAGATGAGCTTCATCGTGCAATATGGGCAATAGTGGATGAACTTAGAGGTGCAGTAGATGGTTGGGACTTTAAAAATTATGTACTGGGCACTATGTTCTATAGATATATATCTGAAAAATATAACAGATTATATAAATAAAGGTGAAATAGAAGCAGGAAATCCGACTTTGATTATTCAATGATGAATGATACTAAAGCAGAAGAAGCAAGACAGAGTCTTGTTGAAGAAAAAGGATCTTTTATTTCTACCGTCAGAACTGTTTTTGCAAATGTAAGAGCAAAAGCTAAAGGTGATGAAAATTTGAATGAAACTCTTGAGAAAGTGTTTCGACATATTGAAGAATCTGCAAGGAAGTGAATCTGAATCTGACTTTGCAGGTCTTTTGATGACTTTTGATGTGAACAGTAATAAGCTTGGTCTCAACGGTAGCAAAGAGAAATGAAAAACTTTGCAAGCTTCTTGATGGTGTTGCCGGTATGAATCTTGGAGATGTAAAAATCATGATATTGATGCTTTTGGAGATGCCTACTGAATACCTTTATGACAATGTATGCATCAAATGCAGGTAAGTCAGGTGGAGAATTCTTTACACCTGCAGATGTCTCAGAGCTGCTTACAAGGCTTGGTACAGTTGGAAAAGACTGAAATTAACAGGTATATGACCCTGCCTGCGGATCAGGGTTCGTTGCTTTTGAAGGCTGAGAAAGTACTTGGAAGAGATAAAGTTCGTAACGGATTCTTTGGACAGGAAATCAATATAACAACCTATAACCTTTGTCGTATAAATATGTTCTTACATGATATAGGATTTGATAAGTTCAGTATTGCATGTGAAGATACTCACAGCACCTGCACACTGGGATGATGAGCCTTTTGAACTTATTGTTTCAAATCCGCCATATTCAATAAAATGGGCAGGAGATGAAAATCGTTACTTATAAACGATCCCAGATTTGCAACCTGCTGGAGTGCTTGCACCTAAGAGTAAAAGCTGATTTGGCATTCATTATGCATAGTCTTTCATGGCTTGCATCAAATGGAACTGCAGGCTATTGTATGCTTCCCTAGGTATAATGTATCGTGGAGGTGCTGAGCAGAAGATCAGAAAGTATCTTATAGATAATAACTATGTTGATTGTATAATTCAACTTCCGTCAAATCTTTCTTCGGTACATCTATTGCAACCTGCATTATGGTTTTAAAGAAGGGAAAAGCTGAGAGTAAAACTTTATTTATAGATGCTACAAACGAGTGTGTTAAGGTTACAAATAATAATAAACTCACTCAGGAAAATATGAATAAGATTGTGGACTGCTTTTACAAAAAGAGCTGAAATCAAGCATTTTTCACATCTTGCTACATATGAAGAGGTTTCAGGAAAATGAATACAACCTTTCTGTTTCTACTTATGTAGAGGCTGAAGATACAAGAGATTGATATAGTAAAAACTTAATACGGAAATTAAAGAAATAGTTGCTCGTGAAGAAGCTTTTGAGAAAAGCAATTGATGAAATAATGCAGAAATTGAGGTGTAAATAGGATGAAAAAAATGTTTTTATTGATACAAATATATGGCTCTTTATATCATTTTACAAATGATGATCTTTCAATTTGAGAGATTTAAGAACATGATTAATCAAAATATAAATTTGATAGTTCCTCAACAAGTTTATGATGAAATAACTAGAAATAGAGAAAATAAAATTTTTGGATGCCCTTAAAAGTTTTGATTTAAAAATACCCTAAGGATCCTGTATTTTGTAAAGGATATAATCATTTTGCAGAGTTGAAAGATGCTTTAACTTCTGTTAAGAAAAAGTTTGATGAATTTAAAAAGAAATTGAAAAGACATAATTAATGAAGAACTCCAGCAGATAAAGTATTAAAAAGTTTTTGATATTGTAGAATCTATACCTGTGATAAGTATGTTGAAAAAAGCATATAACCGTTATAAGATTGGAAATCCGCGGGAAGAATAACAGTTATGGTGATGTAACAATTAGAATGCTTATTAGATAATATAAATAACGGAGAAGATTTATATCTTATTAGTTCAGATAAAGATTATAGTTCATTGATTTGTAATGATAATATGAATGAATTTTGGTTAAAGAGTGGAGAAATAAAAAGAATCGAAAGTACATTTTTATTCAACATTAGCTGGATTTTTGAATGAACATGTGGAGGAAATACAGCTTAAGGAAGAGATTAAAAACAAGAATATATTAGCATGTTAATAAATAGTAAATCTTTATGGAAACACATGGATTGGTAGCCTTACTATATTCAGTTGGACAAAAAGCAGATATTGCAAAAATTTGCTGTGCTCTAGTATATAATGCACAAGTAAAGTGGATAATAAGAGATGATGATATTTTGATTTTTATAATACTATATTATCAAATGTTAAATATGATGAAGTAGAAGTGAGCAAAAAGCTTTTGAAATTATAAAAGAAATAGATGTGGAAAGTTCAGAAGGAGACTGTGAAACAGAAATAAATGATATACTGAATAATACAGTAAATATTAGGTGATAGGATAGCAACTAAAATGAATAGATTAAATAATTTAATAAATAGGCTATGTCCTGATGGTGTAGTATATTTTCAATTGTCGCATTTAGCAGATATTGGGACAGGAAGACATAATACTAATGAAGGGCTTAATGAGGAGAGTTTCCATTTTTGTTAGATCTCAAGAAGTAAGAAGATTAAATGATTACGACTATGATGAAGTCGCTATTATAACATCTGGAGATGGTGTTGGTGTGGTAAAATTTTTCATTATATAAATGGAAAATATGCATTGCATCAAAGAGCTTATAGAATTCATATTACAGATAGCAGGTTAAATAGATTCTTGTTCCATTACATGAAAGCAAAATTTTTGAATATATTCAAAAACAGCTGTGAATTCATCTGTTACTTCTGTGCGTAGACCAATGTTGAATAGATATCCGGTTCCTGTACCTCCTATGGAGGTACAACGTGAAATAGTCCGCATTTTGGACTCTTTCACATTGCTTACAGAAGAACTTACAACAAAAGCTTACAGCAGAGCTTACAGCTCGTAAAAACAGTATGAATATTATAGAGATATGCTACTAGTACCACCATGTGATGATGTGAAAATATACCATTGTCAGATGTTGTTAATATTAAAAATGGAAAAGATTATAAACATCTTAAAGATGGAAAATATCCTGTATATGGGTCAGGTGGTATTATGACATACAAAAGTGAATATACTTATGATAAGCCATCTGTATTGATTCCAAGAAAAGGATCATTAAGTAACTTGTTTTATGTAGAAGAACCATTTTGGAATGTAGATACAGTTTTTATACTGAAATTAATGAAAGTAAACTTATTCCAAAGTACTTATATTATTTGTTACAGAAGGAAACATTTGGAATCTTTGAATACAGCAGGTGGAGTGCCTAGTCTTACACAATCAGTATTGAATAAGTTGAATTTAACAATACCATCATTAAATAGACAAAGAAAATATAGCTGATTGTCTTGATAACTTTGAAAAATTTGTAATGACCTTAATATAGGACTTCCTGCTGAGATTGAAGCCCGTAGAAACAGTACGAATACTATAGAGATGTGTTGTTGACATTTACTGAAAACAGGAAGCACAATCTTAGCAGACAGACAGACAGACAGACAGACAGACAGACAGTAATTAAACTGGTTCAGTATGTGTTTGGCTATGTAGATGTAAGCTTTGAAGAAATTTGTAATAAAGTATCATTAATTAGTTGGAATAATAGAGACTGGAAATAAGTATTATGTTGACTTGACTTCTGTTAGTAGGGAAAAACATTGTATTAATGATGAAGATGTAATTCTAATTTGCAAGGACAATGCATCGAGCAGGGCAAAACAGATAATAAAGAAAAATGATATTTTGTTTGGTGGAACAAGACCTATGTTGAAAACGATATTGTGTTGCTACAGAAAATATGAAAAATCAGATATGTAGCACAGGATTTTGTGTATTGAGAATTAATGAACAAATGTCTTTAACAAATTATATTTATCATGTTATAGGAACCAACGATTTCTATGCATATATTGAAAGCAAATCAACAAGGAGCCAGTTATCCTGCGATTTCAGATAGGTTGTTAAAACATTATAAAAATAGTGTTGCTCTACCATAGAAGAGCAATCAAGAATAGTATCTATTTTGGATAGATTCGATTCATTATGCAAATGATATTACGAGGGGCTTCCTGCCGAAATAGAAGCCCGAAAAACAATATGAATACTATAGAGATAAATTACTGATTTTAAGTAAAGGAGGAAAGTGCTGTGTCATATTTTTAATATTATCGCACAGACTACAGAAAATACGAGTTGTTACAGAATATGAACCGGTAAAAACACGTTACGTAGATTACCAATCTGAAGCAGCATTGGAAAAAGAATTTATTTATATGCTTACTGAACAGGGATATGAATATCTTAAAAAATACATAAGGAAAATGATTTGACTAATACCCTCGTGTTCAGCTTGAAAAACTTAATAACTATAATTTCTCAGAAACTGAGTGGAACAGATTCTTTAAAGAATGTATTGCGAATCAAAATGAGGGAATTGTAGAAAAACTCGTAAAAATTCAAGAAGACAATATTCAGGTATTAAAGCGTGATGACGGAAGTATAAAGAATATTACTCTTATTGATAAGAAAATATACATAACAATTTTTACAGGTTATCAACCAATATGTAATGAGTACTGCACAAGGTGAAAAGCGTGATAATAGATATGATGTTTTATACTGGTGAACGGTTTTCCTCTGGTACATATAGAATTAAAACGTAGAGGAGTGGCTATTCGAGAAGCATTCAATCAGATTAACAGATATCAAAGGGATTCGTTTTGGGCAGGAAGCAGTTTGTTTGAATATACACAGATTTTTGTTATATCTAATGGAACAAATACAAAGTATTATTCAAACAGTACCAGATTTAATGCTATCAAAGATATAAATGCAGCAGCTATGTCAAAGAAAAGCAAAACAAGTAACAGCTTTGAATTTACTTCTTTTTGGGCAGATGCAAACAATAGAGTTATTCCTGATTTGATTGATTTTTACAAGAACATTCTTTGCTAAGCATACTATTCTCAATATTATTACAAAATACTGTATCTTTACATCAGAAAATATGCTTTATGGTAATGAGACCGTATCAGATTACTGCTACTGAGCGTATTTTAAATCGTATTGATATAGCTAATAACTATAAAAATATGGTGATGTAGCCGGTGGAGGATATATATGGCATACAACAGGTTCAGGTAAGACGCTTACATCATTTAAGACTGCAAGGCAAAGCGTCATCACTGTCTTATATAGATAAGGTATTATTTGTTGCTGACCGTAAAGACCTTGACTATCAGACAATGAAGGAATATGACCGTTTTGAGAAAGGTGCAGCAAATAGTAATACTTCTACAGCAATACTAAAGAAGCAGTTGGAAGATGACAATGCACATATTATCATTACCACTATTCAGAAACTTGCAACTTTTATCAAGAAAAACAAAGAACACGATGTTTACAATAAGCATGTGGTTATTATCTTTTGATGAATGTCATAGAAGCCAATTTGGTGATATGCATGCAGCTATTGTAAAAAGCTTTAAAAAGTATCACTTATTCGGATTTACAGGAACTCCAATTTTCCCTGCAAATACCGGAGGTGTTCGCAAATCGCAGTTTTTTACAACTGAGCAGACATTTGGAGATCAACTTCATACATATACGATAGTGGATGCGATCAATGACAAGAAATGTACTTCGTTTCAGGGTAGACTATGTCAAGACTATGGATTGGGGTGAAGATATAGATGATGAGCAGGTGTGGGATATTGCACGTGAAAAGGCAATGATGGCACCTGAAAGAATAAGACTTATTACCGAATATATATTAAACAACTTTGACAGAAAGACATATAGAGGTGATAAAGACTTATATTTATAATACACTTACCAATATTTCAGATGTTGCATCAGGTAAAAAGGGTGCAGTGGAAGAGATAAAGCAAAAACAAAGAGTGAGCGGATTTAATTCAATTTTTGCTGTTGCCTCTGTTCCTATGGCAAAATTATATTATCAGGAATTTAAGAAGCAGATGGAAGACGGATCCGACTAAGAAATTGCATGTGCCACTATCTATAGTTACGGTGCAAATGAGGATGAATATGATGGAGTGATAGGGGGGATTCTTGATGAGGAGAACTCAGGAAGATACATCTGCACTCGATAAATCGTCAAGAGATTTTTTGGAAGATGCCATTAAAGATTATAATGAGATGTTTCATACGAATTATTCGACAGATAGTGATAAATTTCAAAATTATTATAAGGATGTTTCACTTCGTATGAAGAATAAGGAACTGGATTTATTAATTGTTGTAAATATGTTCCTTACAGGTTTTGATGCAACCACATTAAATACATTATGGGCAGATAAGAACCTCAAAATGCATGGACTGATTCAGGCATTTTCAAGAACAAACAGAATTTTGAATTCTATTAAGACCTTTGGAAATATCATTTGTTTTAGAAATCTTCAAAAGAGAGTAGATACTGCTATTTCACTTTTCGGTGATAAAAATGCAGGCGGTATTGTTTTGATGAAGGGGTTCAAAGATTATTACTATGGTTATGAGGGCGTAGACGGTAAATTATATACCGGATATTTGGATATGATAGAGGAACTTATATCAAAGTTTCCGCTTTCAGAGCCTAGAATCATAGGTGAGCAGAATCAGAAGGACTTTATTGCCCTATTCGGTGCTATTCTTCGTATGAGAAATATATTATCTGCATTTGATGAATTCTCAGGTCAGGAGATAATTACTGAAAGAGATTTCCAGGATTACCTTGGAAGATATCAGGATTTACGTGATGAATGGAATGAAAAGCGTAAAAAGGGTGAAAGCACTGATATTATTGATGATATTGTATTTGAGGTTGAACTTATTAAGCAGATAGAAATAAATATTGATTATATTCTTATGCTGGTTAATAAGTATCATGACAGTCATTGTGAAGATAAAGAGGTGCTTATTACAATTAAAAAGGCTATTGATTCAAGTCCTGAGCTTCGTAGTAAAAAGCTTCTTATTGAGAATTTTATTTCAGGAATCAATGATGTTGATGACGTGATGGCTGAATGGAGTGATTATGTAAATAAAAATCGAGAAGAAGAGCTTATCAGATTATTGATGAAGAAAAAGCTTAAATGAATTGAAACCAGGAAGTTTCATTGAAAATGCATTTCGTGACGGTGAAATCAAAGACTACAGGTACGGAAATTGATAAGCTTTATGCCGGCAGTATCTCGTTTTGGAGGTGGAAGTCGAGCTGCTAAAAAACAGACAGTCATTGATAAGTTGAAATCTTTCTTTGAAAAGTATTACGGTATCGGTGGATCGTTTGCTGATGAAAAGCCAAAGATTGTGAATTACGATGTAGACAGTCAAAAACATCTGGGTAATGTTGCAGATAAGTTGAACTATGGGGTGGAGGCGTCATGTATGACTTATATTGTTTTATTGACAGAACAGGCTGCCATACGAAATTTACTCAAATCTTTTGTATTGATGATATAAATTATCTAATTCATAAAGGCAAAAAGTAACAGGCAGTACAGAGCAGCGTGAGAGTGGTATACAGGTATTATCTGATGAGCTAAATAATGGATTACACTAAGATTTATGATAAAAGTATATAAGGAAATATTCTTGTTGAAGTCTCTTAACTATTATGATAAAAATGTACAGGAGGAAGAGTATTATGGATAGTATAGATAGTCAGACAGCTTTTAACCAATATTACTACTAATATAGCTGAAGATTGTATAAAAACTGCATATGGGAACAAGATAAAAAGTTTTTGAGGATTTGGATGAAGGATTCTATTTCGCTATAAAAATGCTTATGAAAAATATCTTATAAATACAGAACAAAAGTAAGCAAAAATTAAGACAATAATATATGAGAGCACCTCAAAGATCTTTATTCATTCTATGAGTGCACAGGTGTTAGGTATAATGGAAATACTATAAATACAGAAAATATCAATGATATATTAAAAATAGGAACAAGATTATTGTTTTCTGGAACAGGTGGCATAGGAAAATCCATTCTATTTAAATATTTATTTCTTAATACGATTGCAGAAACAGCGTATATCCTCGTCTTAATCGAATTAAGGAGTTTTAATACATATGATACTACAGGACATATCTATTTATACAGCCATATATAAAGGTTTGGTGGATAACGGGTTTGAACTAAGTGATAAATATTTTGAATATAGTTTTAAAGAGGGGCATACATACTCTCTTTGATGGTTAGTGAGTGAGGTTAATAGAGACAAGACAGAGAAATAACAAGAGAAATAAAGGAACTATCAGAGAAGTATAAAAATAAATTTTTAGTTTCATCAAGACCTCTGAAGAATTTATAGGATGGAAATGATTTTTGTGAGTAGAAACACTTAAATTGAATAGCAAGTACATTAAATTTGGTAAAAAGTTAGAGTTTGATGAAGTGGTGAAAGACACTTTTTATAAAGAGTTAGATAGAACACTTTTATGATAAATATGAGTCATTTGCTTCATCCTTATTACTAAATATTATGTTACTTACATTTCAAAAACATGCATCTATACCTGAAAGATTGAATGATTTTTATGGTGAGCATTTGTTACATTATTTAATGCTCTATGATGCAAACAAAAGATTCATATATTAGGGATATAAGAAGTGGATTAGGAAAAGAGGACTTTAAAACTGGTTTTTCGTATATTTGTTTTTAAATCATATTTAATGAAGAATTTTCAATTTTTCGGAATCACGTTTAAGGATTTATATTCAACAGGCTAGGGAAAAATTTGATAGGTTTAATTTTCACTGTTGAGAATTTTCAGGAGGACTTAACACAGTCTGTATGCATGCTGGTAAAAAGAAGGTGGGGCTTATCGTTTCTCTCATCGTTCTTTTCAAGAGTATTTTGCAGCAGTATATACATGTAAGCTAGTTGATGATGAGCAATCAAAATTATTATTGACTTGGACACAAGAGTCGGATTCTTTATTTTCAGATGCCTATTTTTACTATGCTATTTTGATTTGACAGCATGAAAAAGTAAACAAAATAATTTTATGTCCAATTTTGAGAGAAATTAAGAGCTTATATTCACAATACGTTCTCAACAGAATTGTTAAATATCATGTATGAAGGAGAACATTTGTTAAAGATCCATATAGAGAGAAAAACGCTATAGAACATCTTTAACTATAAAAGATCAATATTTGTTTTATGGATTAATTCTGAATAGTCGATTAAAACATGTTTCGATATTTTGGGCAACAATGATGAACGAGAAAAGCAGATATATATATAGAAAAATGTATAGCAGAAATATGTATGAGGAATAATAAATGTGGAAATTGGCCTAGTATTTTTAAAACTAACATTTGATGAAGTATTAGAGTTTTCTAATCCGGAGGAGTTGCTTGAATATTTAGATAAAGGTCAAATTGAATTTGCACATACAAACTGTGGAAAAATATGATGATAGAAAGATAAGTCGAAAGAAAAAGTTGCTACAATTTTTAGAGGAATTATGATATGAAGTTCTGGTGACTGTAAATATACTTTTGAAACACAAATTGTTAAAAACAATAGAAGGATATTTCAGACATTTATAGGATAATAGACCGTTGACTAAAGGTTATACACTCTACATTGATGTAATGCATTATTCTGTTCGTGATAATGTAGATATAAGGAAGTATCACGTATAAAGGACGAATACCTGAATAAAATATAATTTTATGAGTTAAGTGGCAGCCACCCTCATATTGATATGCTATTTTTACTGTATATATAACAAGAGGAAAGATTGCTTACCTCATCATATTTTACATTCTCCCACTTCCGCCTGTAACATATTTCCCTACTAAATGATGCAAAATTATCAAAGCGATTTTACCTTTTACAAAACTTCTGCCGAAGATTTTTGAACATTCGGCAGGTCGGCGTCATCGCCGGTAAAGGCACAGAGGACATAAATGTTTTTCAAGCTTTGCCTTATGCACTAAGCTCGGTCATATCCTCTATAGCGATATCACCGCTGTAATTTCTTGATTTACCCTGACCTCAAGCATATCATTCGGCTTTTTATATCTGTAAGCTCATATCACAACTCTGTGAGAAGCATTGTTTTTCTTCATCTGTTCCATTAAAGCGTTAAGCGCAAGACCGTCTCTGTTGGCACCTGTGGTAAAAGAATCTGAATATTTCATTGTTCTTTTGAGGTCTCATTGTAATCTCTGTAAAGATTCATTACGTGTAGCGTTCATAGATGAATATCCCCATACCCTTACAGGAACATGGCAGTTAGTCAAGGGCTTTTGAAATAATATAGCCCTAGTGTGGATACTCGTGTCCATACGATGAATCTGTGAAGCTGAGGCATCCAGTAAAAATATCGACACTTATATTGCCGCTGCCTTCCGCCACCTGTTTTTCAAAAATCTTTATTATTGTTAAGATACAGAGCCTTCCAGACAAGAGCAGGATTTAATTTACCTGTCTTTTGAATAAACTGTAGTAGGCTCAAGCTGAGTCCATGAGCATTTTTGATACGATTTGTAAGTTCCAAGATGACTGCATTATTACTCTCTGATATTGTCAAAAGAAAAATGCTTTGTTTTTAGTATACTGCTTTTGCATTTCTTTTTTCGCATCTTTGCGGCAAATCCGCTACCTTTGTCTTCACTTTCACCTCTTGTATATTCTGGTACCTTCTTGATTACCGGTACAGCACTTTCTTTGTATTTTCTCTGAAGTCTTATCATCATAGATGGACTCTCCGAAATAGCTGACTGATATATTTTTCTAAGTCCTTCTTCCGTGATTCTGTTAAATTTTTCAGAGTCTGTTTCAAATGCGGAGCGTCGTTCCTCCCTGATTTTCAACATAGCCAGTACAAGCTTGGTGACGCCTTAATTTCATTTGATACCCCGGCCTTTGCTGCAAGAAGAGTCTTGGAACAGGGATTTTGAAATCTGCGCTTTTGCCCTTTGCACTGACACCCGGGAAGATAGGTAAAATACTTTGCAAGAGTATTTGGACAGACTCCGAATAAAAGCCTTCCGTATCCACTTCTGGCACCGATTTCAACCTCACTTAAGAGCTTCCTGTCCACCAAATCGGCAGTCCGCTGTCCTCACCCATAGAGGTTCTGTAATGTCCTCAAGTATCCATCCCTCTCGCTTTCGGCAATACTCGGCATAAACTCATGAGCTTTTTGTTTGCAGTACTCTTTTCCTAAGTAGTGAAGACTTGGTCTTGAATCTTTTTCCTTTTTCAAAGGTGGAATTTTCAGTGCAATCAAAACAATGCTTCCATAGGTTCCCTGCCCTAGTGTTTCATGGAAGGTATTGTAAAACTCTTTTAACCTTTTCCAGTCAAAATGTGCATAGCTGCCGCCAAGTATGGTATTCCAGTAAAGATCCGCTTTCGCATCATTGTCATACATACGAAATCCGACGGAAACATCATAATTTCCTGCAGCATTCCAAATCATGTTTGCGGCTCTCTTTTTCAAACTCCGTCAAGATCATGAAAAGATACTCTCCCAAAAAGACTTTCTCAGGTAATCTAGCACTCACAATATCAAGTACAAGCTGTCTTTCATACTCATCAAAGCATTTATTGATAAGTCCCATTTCAGAGCCTTTTGTAACTCCAAGTCCCTTTTTCATCATTCCTATACAGGAGATAAGACCTCTAAGATCAAGACTTCTTGTAGAGATTTCGCCGCCCTCACATTTTTTTCTTATTTCATCAAAGAGAGTGGCAAATTGGGATGTGTACTCAGGTTTTAGAGTAGGATATTTATCCTTTATAAGCTTTTTGTAAGTTTTCTGCTCGATATAACTAGGCATATGAGTACCATAAATCGTGAAGCAAGAGCTTCATTCATCTCTCTGGTGCCGGCATAGCTGTAGTTCATTGTACCTATAAATCTTGTGGCTTCATGAAGATTTATTCTGTCATATCCCGGCAAATCAATGGTTCTTCTAAGTCAAGTACCGCATGAAGTACGGCAAGAGATTCATTCTTTGCCATATTTATTTCATCAAGCACTGCCGAAACCTCCCTTTATGGGCACAGTTTAAGTATAGGTCCTTTTCTAGCTTGACTTCCAGTTTTCAAAGGTATCGGAGCTCTATAAGAGATGAAGCATCGGTATTTATATAAAGTGATATATCCCACTGAGGTCTTGCAAATGCCATGGCAAGATTTTTGTGCCATACATTCTTTCCTGTAGCTTTTAGGACCGTCAAGCAAGATATTTTCACCTGCTATTATAGCTGTAGCCGCTTCTTCCCAAATCTCTTTTCCGTAGTAAAGATATGAATCTTTCGAGGATTCTTCTTTCATCCTCGGTTTCAAGCTTATAAAAGCTTCTGAATGACTTTATTTCTGAAATGATTTTTATCCGATATATTTTCCTGTTTTAAAAATTCTAAAAATTTCATATTTCTCTGTCTAATAAAAATAATAAAAAACTCCCAAGACAGTATTATATTACAACCGTCTTGGGAGGTAGCAATATTGTTTACTTTTACAGGATCGAGGTGGATACCACCCTTTTACCTCTCCAGATAGTAAGAACTGCGTATAAAGCGGCAATTACAGCACCGACGATATAAGCAACATTCCAGCTGAACCAGCTAGCTTGCATTCAAGATATAGCATGCACAAATAAATGTGTAGAAGACACCCGGTATGAGGGTCATCCATGCCCATTTCCTCTCTTATTTATTATTAAATAAATAGTAGCGGCAGCAAGTGGGAAGAGTGCCATTGTCTGGTTAGACCATGCGAAAATATCTCCAAAGAATATTGAATCCTTTAGATCGATCTTTGCCCAAACAAGATTGCACCTACTATAACGAAAATAGGAACGGCAAGACTGAGTCTTCGTGCATTGTTATCCTCGCTTGATGTGGAAAGATCCGCACAGTAAGTCTAAGTGCACGAAGTGCTGTATCTCCTGATGTTATAGGAAGGATAATGATACCGATAAGTGCATGGCACCTCCGATAGAGTCCGAGTGCATATCTACATACCACACCCTACAACACTGGTAGGAGAAGAAGCGACAAAGCTCGCCTCCTTTTTGAATCATATACCGCTATACACCCTTGTCACTAAGCTGCATTGTGATACCGCCGTGCTGAGCTGTGAAACTGGATAAGTGCCATTGTACCGGCAGCCCATACCATAGCGATAAATCCTTCAACAACCATCATAGTGTAGAAGTCATACGACCTTCTTTTTCGCTCTTAATTGTACGAGCTACAAGAGCTGTCTCGTGATGAGTGGAACTCTGAAAGGATACCGCAGCTACAGTAACGAAGAAAATCGGAATAAAATGTCCTGCTTTAAAATATGCGGCATAGTCAAATGACTGTGTTGCCCAGCTTCCCCAAACATTTACAAGCGGATAATGGAAGATAACCATTGCAGCGAATACACCAGTGCGGAGAATACCAAAAATCGCACCGAAGATAGGATATACACGTCCGATAATCTTATCAATCGGGAATACTGTTGCAATAAGGTAATAAGCAAAAATCGCAGCGTAGATGACCCATGTTGAAATCTTCTGTAGGAGCACCGCTGAAACCGAATACCTGAGTTGCAGCATATCACCGGTGTATAAATAAATGCAGTACCTACAAGTAAAAAGCAAGAGACATACAAATACATCATAAATCCAGAATACTGTTTCTTGTATATTTTGCGAACCATCTCAGGTATCTGATAGCGCCGTCTCTTGTAGCAAATCATACCGCAAAATAGTCGTGAACCGCACCGCCGATTACATTACCTATCGGTACGACAGTGCATAGGTCCGAAAAAGAATACCCTGGATAGGTCCGAGAATCGGTCCTGTCCTGCGATATTAGAGCAGGTTGATAGTGCATTTTTCCATGTAGGCATGGGACACAGTCTGCACCGTCCTGTAGAATAAGCCGGTGTTTCTCTGTCGTCGAGGCTGGATGCATGCGTCCCATAACTGCCCAATCGATACGCCCGCTACGATTAGAATCACAAGGCCGATCATAAATGTTGCCATAGAAAAATACTCTCTTTCTATCTATGTTTAATTAATACATAATAAACATACTACTTGAAAATGAGTTTTTCAAGTTTTTAATAAAACATGGAAATATCTTTCATATAAAAATTTAAGAAAAACGGACAGCTGTCTTTTGATTTGAGCAAAATAATAATAATGAAAATGTATGGTTAGAGGCGACTAACTATGCTAATATAACATAAAAACTTGCAGTGTATTCGGAAAGGAGGAATATGTGAAATAGGAGATATTCTGATAAATGAAAGGGAAAAGAAAAATTCACACTTGGGAATATAAGGAACAGCTTTTTGTGGAAGAAAATACAGGAAAAACTTTAGTTATCACCGCAGAGTACATGGCGGGAGAATATGAATAGAAACTGCTCTAAGACTTATGAAAAGAACTTGAAGCTGAAAAATTGTCTGGAAAATATTATTATCTGCCTGTTTTAAATACCGACGGATTTCATGACGGAGTAAAAACGAGATATCCACATCGGATTATAAAAGAAATTTAAACAGGGAATTTCCGGGTGATGAAAAAGGTACAAAGAGCACAAAGGACTTGCTTTTGACATAGAAAAATATCTCTACCCGACAGCTGATTTTATAGTGGATTTGCATGGGGGAGATATTAATGAGAATCTCATTCTCTTATCTTCTTTCCTTACGGTTCCGGTGAAGATATGAAAAACTATGTGAGATATAGCTTCGAGAATGAGCGTGAATTTTTAGAGTAGATCCTACGCGGATCCAACGGACTCTACAGCTATGCTACAAAGAAGAAACATTCCCGCAATGTCTCTATGAAAGAGACATGGTATATGGAGTGAAGAGGATGTGCTTGCCGAAAAGAAGATATATAAGCTGATGGAAATACTTTGGATAATAAAAGATGGGATGTATGATATCAGGTAAATACAAAAAGAGATAGCGTGAGTGTGAGTATGTAGAGGCGGGAGTGTGACGGCTTTGGTATCCTTATGTTAAACAGGGACAGAGAGTAAAAAGGAGAACTGCTTGGAGTATTAAAAATATAAGGTGAGAAAGCTTCAGGAGTTTGCAAAAATTTGATGCGGATATTTTATACTATACATTATCCTTGGGGGTCAGAAAGAAAGATGCATTAATAGCATACGGAACTGAATGAACAAATCACTTGACAAATTTATGAGTAAAATTAAAAATACTTTGAGTATCAAACTATTTGCTGGTATTCAAAGTATTTTTATTTTGATGAAAGTCTATGAAAAGGACTTATGAAGGATGAAGATACGCTTGCAGGAACAGGCTCAAAGCTGCCTTCTAAGGTTTTTGACAAATGATGATTTGAGTAAAATCGTAGATACAAGTGATGAGTGGATCAGCCAAAGAACCGGAATCAAAAAGAAAGCATATCATAGGTGAAAATGAAAATCTGGTAAGTCTGGCATTTGCAGCCGGAAAGAAGCATTAGAATCTGCAAATATTGACGGTAAAGTTTGGGACTTATTATAGTGGTACATCAACTCAGGATAAGAGACTCCCAAATACCGCATGTGAGTTGCAACCGCTTTTCAGGAGCAAAAGGACTGTGCATGTATGGATGAAGCTCGGCATGTTCAGGATTTATATATGCACTGAGCATTGCATATTCTATGAGTGAATACTCTGGATATTGAGTATGCTCTTGTAGTAGGCGGTGATGTACTTTTCAAGAGAGATGGATTGGACTGACAGAACCACCTGTGTACTTTTCGGTGACGGTGTGGGAGCTGCGGGTACTGAAAAAGGCTGGATATAGAAGAGGGATTTTTAAGCTTTGATATAGGAGCTGACGAGGTAAAGTGATTTTGCACTGTATGATAATTCTTACGGTGATGACAGACATATAAGAATGGACGGACAAGAGGTCTTTAAATTCACTGTCGAACTGGTGCCTCACAGCATTGAAAAATGCTATACAAAGGCCGGGGTATATAAGGATGATATAGATTTATATCTTTTACATCAGGCAAGTTTGAGAATACTTGAGGCCGTATCCAAAAAGCTGGATATACCTCATTGAAAAGTTACCTCACAATCTGGAAAATACCGAAATACTGGCAGAAGTATACTTTTACTCTTTGATGAGGGTAATAGGTATTGCAAAAAGGTGATTTGATTTTGCTTTGTGGATTCAGGGACAGGATTAACCTAGGGAACTTGTGTATTAAGATTGTAATTATTTTTACAACTTAAATATAAATAAAATAAACATTTAAAAAGGATGGAAAATTATGTCAGAGAAAATGAAATCAATTATTGCAGAGCAAATTAAATATCGATGCATCAGAAATCACATTGAGTCAAGCTTCAAGGATGATTTAAATGCAGATTCACTTGACCTTTTTGAGATGGTAATGGCACTTGAGGATAACTACTGGTGTTGAGATACCTTCTGAGGATTTAGAGAGCTTTTAACTGTAGGTGATGTGGTAAATTACCTTATGACAAGGGCGTAGATAATTTATAAAAATAAAAACGCCTACGGGCGTTTTCTTAAAAAAGCGAGAGGAAATTAATGCAAACAGAAATAACAAAACTATTAGGTATAGAATATCCGATAATTCAGAGGCGGTATGGCATGGGTTGCCGAGCATCATTTGGCTGCAGCGGTAAGTGCTGCAGGCGGACTTGACTTATTGGCGGAGCAAATGCACCGGCAGAGGTTGTAAAGAAATGAAATAGAGAGGCAAGAAAGCTTTCACAGATAAGCCTTTTGGAGTAAATGTACTGCTTATGTCACCCTCATGCGGAAGAAATTGCCAAGGTAGTTGTGGAAGAAGGTAGTAAAGGTAGTTACTACAGGCGCAGGTTCACCTGAGAAGTATATGCAGATGTGGAAGGAGCCGGAATAGTGGTAATTCCGTAGTTGTAAGTGTTGCACTTGCAAGAAGAATGAAAGATGCGGAGCGGATGCCGTTGTAGCCGAAGGGTACCGAAAGTGGCGGACATATAGGTGAAGCTACTACAATGACCTTTGGTTCCACAGGTTGTAAATGCGGCAAATATTCCTGTTATTGCGGCAGGAGGTATTGCAGACGGAAGAGGTTTGGCTGCGCACTTATGCTTGGAGCAAAGGCTGTACAGATAGGACAAGATTTGTGGTTGCAAATGAGTCTATTGGCTACATGAAAAACTACAAGACAGAGTAATCGCTGCAAAGGATATCGATTCTGCCGTAACGAGGCTGAAGTCACGGACATCGGTAAGAAGTTTAAGAAATGCTATGACCAGAGAATACACTGAAAGCTTGAAGCTGAAGGAAGAGTTTTGAGGAACTTGAGTATTTGACTCCCCGGTACACTCAGAAAAGGCTGTTATGGAGGGTGATATTGTAAACGGAACCGTTATGGCAGGGTCAGATAGCAGGGACTTATAAACAAAAAGCAAAGTACAGAAATCATTGACGAGATAATGAGTGAGGCAACTCATCTTTTAAAGAATGCAGGGAGCTTAGTATAAATTATGAAGATAGTATTTTTATTCCCGGGACAGGGAGCTCAAAAACAAAATATGGGCAAGAGTTTTTATGAAAAATGATGCGGATTCAAGGGCGGTTTTTGACAGTGTAAAAACAGTCACGGGGATAGATGGCATTGATCTGATTTTCAAAAGAAAAATGATGAATTAAACAATACAAGATACACAGATATCATGGTGGCAAACAGGTATTGCCATGTTAAAGGCTGTAGAAAAAGCGGACTTAAGGCTGATATAGTGCAGGTTTAAGCCTTGGAGAATAGTGAAGCACTGTATTTAAGCGGTGCTATAAAGTGCTGAGGATGCTATTTCGGTAGTGGACAAAAGAGGTCAGTACATGTCGGAAATAAAGGGTGGTGCAATGAGTGCCGTACTTTCACTTTCTAACGAGACCATCAAGTCTGCAGTTGATGAGATAGACGGATGTTGGGTGGCAAATTATAACTGCCCGGGACAGACTGTAATATCAGAACCGAGGAAGCGGTTGCCTTGCAGGCAAAAATTAAAAAGAAGCCGGGCAAAAAGAGTACTGCCTTTAAAGGTAAGCGGTGCTTTTTCACTCAGGGACTTATGAAGGAAGCCGGAGAAAAACTTTCGAGTACTGGACGGTGTTGAGATAAGAGATATTCAGATACCTTATGTGGCAAAATATCAATGCGCAAATTGTTACAGATAAGAATGATATCAAGAAAATTTGATAGATCAGGTATCCGGAAGTGTACATTTTGGAACAGAGCATAAGAAAAATGATTGAATGGGGTGTTGACACCTTTGTAGAAATCGGACCCGAAAGACCATGGCGTGTTTTGTAAAGAAAATTGATCCGAGGTAAAAATCTTCAATATCGAAGAGTATGCGTGATGTGGCAAGTGTTTGTAGTCAGATTTTGGAGGCAAAATGAAAAAGATTAGAAGGCAAAACAGCTCTGGTAACAGGTGCAGGAAGAGGCATCGGAGCCGCTATAGCAAAGAAACTGGCAGCTGACGGAGCACTGGTATAGAGCAAATTATGCAGTATCAAGTGAGGCTGCAAAAGTGTTGCAAAAGAGATAGAGGATAAAGGCGGAAGGGCAAAAATCTGCCAATGGGATATATCGGATTATGAGAGCACTAAGCAGATGATTGAAAATATCATTTCAGAGGACGGTGCGGTGGATATATTGGTAAATAATGCCGGTATTACAAAAGATAATCTGATAATGAGAATGAAACCTGAAGAGTTTGATGCGGTAATAGCTACCAATTTAAAGGGAAGTCTAATACCATGCAGTGCTCTCAAAATACATGATTAAGAAAGAGCCGGAAGAATAATAAATATTTCTTCCGTTAGCGGTGTGATGGGCAGATGCGGGACGATAAACTATGCGCGCATCAAAGGCAGGAGTTATAGGAATGACAAAGACTGCAGCAAGAGAGATGGTGCGCAGAAATATTACCGTAAATGCCATAGCACCGGGATATATAAGAACAGATATGACGGATGCCATGACAGATGATGCCACAGGCAAAAATCAATTCTATTTATTCCGTTGGGATATCAGGGTGAGGTAGAGGATATTGCAAATATGGTAGGCATATCTTGCCGGTGAAGAGGGCAGATATATTACAGGTCAGGTCATCAAAAATAGATGGCGGAATGAGTATGTAATAATAGGATTGAAAGAACAACCAAAAAGAGTGTGACTATGAGAAGAAGGTTGTTATTACAGGGTTTGGGAGCTATCACACCGATAGGTCTTAATGTCAATGATTTTTGGAAAAATATAAAAGGGTGTGTACACGGTGATAGGACCTATAATATACTTTGATACAACCGACTATAAGGCAAAGTTTGCAGTTGAAGTAAAGGACTTTTGATGCCAAGAACTATATGGATCCAAAAATCGCCAGAAGAATGGAGCAGTTTTCACAGTTTGCAGTAGCGGCAACAAAAGAGGCTATTGAAGATGCAAAGCTTTGATATGTCAAAGGAAGATCCTTATAGGTGGTAGGAGTTGCGGTGGGATCGGGAATCGGATCGCTGCAGGCTATGGAAAGGAATACGGAAAGCTCGGGAAAAAGGACCAAGGAGTGGCACCCTTTTGGTACCTGATGATGATTTCAGATATGGCGGCAGGGTAATGGAGCGATTGCCTATGGATGTAAAGAAAGAATATAAATGTAGTAACGGCTTTGTGCCACAGAAACAAACTGTATAGGTGAGGCATTCAGATCCATCGTTTTACGGAGAGGCTGATGATGCTTGCAGGAGGTATGGAAAGCCCATCACCCTACTCGGTGTGGCGGGATTTACTTACTCACAGCACTTAATACAGTAGATGATCCGGATAGAGCATCAATACCTTTTGATAAGAGACAGAAACGGATTTATCATGGGAGGGAGCAGGCGTTTTAGTTTTAGGGAGAACTTGAGCATGCTAAAAAGAGGTGCACATATATATGCCGAGATGGCGGATACGGTGCAACCTGTGATGCATTCCATATTACTCACCCAGAGAAGACGGCCCGGGCGCTGCAAAGGCTATGGAGCTTGCAATAAGCGATGCAGAGTGAAGCCTCGAGGATATTGACTATGTAAATGCACATGGTACAGGGAACCCACCACAATGATTTGTTGAGACCAGGCACAGACCGCCCATGGTGAGCATGCAACAAAGTGGAATAAGTCCCAAAGCCAATGGTCGGACATCTCGGTGGCCGGAGGTGTTGAGGCAACTGTATGCAAAGTCTATAGAAGACGGATTTATGCAGAATGTGGGACTTATAACAAAGATCCGAGAGTGATCTGGACTTTTTGACAGAGTCAAAAGAGGTGGAAGTCACGGAACAATAGCAATTCCCTTGGCTTTGGCGGTCACAATGCAGAGTATAGTTATATTCGTGGAGTAAACCTATGAAGAGGATGAGATTATAAAACCTATAGAGACAGTAAAAGTAAGAATGATGTTGATACATTAAACTATGCTACAGATTCCGAAAAATTGTTAGAAAGAAAAATAAAACAAAGCTTTGTAGCAGGAGAGGTTCAGGCCGTACCGGTGGCACAGAGCGTAAGTTTTGAAGCTGCAAACACGTAGAGAACACAAAGGTTGCAGGTCAGCTACCGTAACATCACCGTTTGTAGGAACTTCTCACAGTGCACCTTCACCTGATTCACCAAGCTTTTGTAAATGTAGGTGACAGAGTAAAGAAAGGTCAGGTAATAGGTATCATTGAGGCAATGAAACTGATGAATGAGCTTGAGAGTGATTTCTGACGGTGTTAAAAGAGATCCTTGTTAAGGATGAGGATGTGGTAGAGCCTCGGACAGCCACTGTTTATTTTGGAGTAAAGATATGTTGAGAATCAAGGAAATTCAAGAGATATACCTCACAGACATCCATTTTTATTTATGACTGTATTGAGGAGCTGAGCCGCAAAAGCGTCGGATACAAATGTATAACATATAATGAGTCTCAGCTTTTGGAGACATTTTCCGAGGAGCCTGTAATGCCGGGCGTACTTATGATAGAGGCGCTTTGCACAAACAGGAGCGGTTGCTATTCTCTCGTGTACCTGAAAAATAAGGGAAAGACAGCATATTTTTCGGAGCTATAAATTCTGCTAAATTCAAAAGAAAAGTTGTTCGGGAGATAAGTTAAATTATCTTGTGAGATAATCAGATCAAAAAGGAAGAATTGGAATAGGTAAAGCTATAGCAAGCGTGGACGGTGAGATAGCGTTGACGCCGAACTTACTCTTATCACTGGAGACTAAATGTTTAGAAAGTGCCATTGATAGCAAACAGAGGATAGATTGCAGTCAGAATAACTGAGCGAGAAATGGGTCTTAGAGAAAGTGTTGTGTATTCTATATGATAGAGACTGCTGCATAGTCTGAGGCGTGATAGTGACAGCTGAGGTTAGTTTAGATAGATGCTCTGCAGCTGCGCGATGTATAGGACCCACCCGCGATGGAAGAGCTATCTTGATATGGAGAGGATACTCAGCGCAGGCTGTTACAACAGGTGCCGAGGCCATTCATCCGGGATTCGGATTATCGGAAAACGAAAAGTTTGCAAAGACTTTTGTACTGCAGCAGGAACAAAGTTTATCGGACCTAAATCTGCAAACAATGGAAACTACCATGTTTACGACAAAGCTGCAGCCAGGAGCAACAAAATGCAGAAGCGCACATATTCCTGTAATACTGGGAACTGACGGGTGCGTCAAGGATGTGAATGAGGCACTAAAGCCACAAAAGTAGGGCTTTCCCGTAATGGACTGCAGGTTGGCTCTTGGCGGAGGCGGAAAGGCATGGAGAATACTGGGAAGCCGCGAAGACGATTTTCGCCGAGGAATTTTATGACCGCAGCGGAGGCGTTGCATGCTTTTTCCGACGACCCATGTATATTGCACAGTACATAGAAAGATCGAGACATATAGAGTTCCAGATTTTGGCCGACAGCTATGGAAATGTAATACATCCTGGTGGAAAGAGATCGTTCATACAAAGAAAAGACATCAAAAAGTCGAGGAGGCGCGTGTCAGTATCTTGACAGTAAGCTCAGAAAAGATGGAAAGAGCTGCCGTCAAGTGGGCAAAAGGCTGCAGGATATGAGAACGCCGAACCATTGAGTTTTTGGTAGATAAGAATAAGAACTTCTACTTTATGGAAATGAATACAAGAATACAGGTAGACATCCGCAACAGAGATGATTACTGCATGGATCTGATAAAGGAGCAGATCAGAGTAGCTGTGGAGAGAAGCTTTCCGTTACTCAAAAAGGATGTGAAGATTGAAGGACATTCCATAGAGTGCAGAATAAAATGCCGAAAACCCTCGACAAGAATTTTTACTACTCCGGGAAGAATTGAGAGTATGCATTTGCCGGGCGGTAACGGTGTAAGAATAGATACATATTTATGAAGATTACACAGTATCACCTTTTTGATGATTCCATGCTTTTAAAATTGATAGTTCATGGAAAGAACAGTGGAAGCTATTGCAAAGATGAGATCCGCTCTATGAGATAGTAATAGAGGGTGTGGATAAAATATAGACTTTAACTATGAGATTATTAATAATCCGTACTTTATAGATGCTGATATAGATACTCATTTATAGAAAAACAGTTTAAAATGTGCAATGAAAGTTTTGAGGTAGTTGGTCACTGTTTAGAATATGTTTAAAAGACATATGCAAAGATAGAACCGGAAAGTGAAAAGATAGATATCCTGGAGGACTTTTGGAAAAAGTGCAGAATCTGTAAAGAGCCGATTTTTGCTGAAGAGTGTAAAGTCAAATTTTACACATGTCCGAAATGTGGCGGATATTTTAGAGTTCATGCATACAGAAGAATAGAAATGCTTGTGGATGACGGAAGTCTCACTCGAGTGGAATAAGACAATGCCTATATCAAACTCCCTTTTGGATTTCCGGATTATGAGACTAAGCTTTGAAGAGGAAAGACAAAAGAGCAAGCTCACTGAAGCTGTAGCTACAGGAGAGGCTACTATAGGTAATGTAAGAACAGCTATAGCTCGTATGTGATGCAAGATTTATGATGTCTTCCATGGGAAGAGTGGTTGGAGAAAAGATAACGGCAGCAGTGGAAAAGGCTACAGAAGAGAAAATGCATTATTATTTTACTCCTGTTCAGGCGGTGCCAGAATGCAGGAGGGTAGGATTTCACTTATGCAGATGGCAAAAGACCTCAGCAGCATTTAAAAAGACACCATGAGGCAGGCAGCTTTTTACAAGCTTCCTCAGATCCTACTATGGGAGAGTAAGTGCTTCATTTGGCAATGCTTGGTGATATCACACTGGCAGAGCCTAAGGCTCTATAGGGTTTGCAGGTCCGAGAGTAATTGCACAGACCATAGGCACAAAGCTGCCGGAAGCTTTCCAGAGTGCAGAGTTTCTTACTTGAGCACGGATTTATAGATGCTATAGTAGAAAAGATCGGAGTAAAAGAAGTGTCTTTGAAGAAGATACTAAGAGCTCATACCTCAGATTTTAAGAAAGCTACGTAAGGAAAGTCAGGATGAAAATACTGAAAAGGTCACAGAGAAACGCACAGAAGGTAAAGGCACCGAAGACTGCATGGGACAGTGTACTCTTATCAAGAAGACCCGACAGACCTACCAGCAAAGGATTATATCGACAGACTGTTCAGTTTCTTTTTGGAACTACATGGAGACAGACTCTCAGGAGATGACGGTCAATTATCGGAGGTATAGCAAACTACTATGAAACCCGTAATGGTTGTGGGCAGAGCAAAAAGGTAAGAGCATAAAGGAAAATAAAAATCAGAAATCCTGTATGCCCAATCCGAGCGGATACCGTAAGGCTAAGACTTATGAGCATGCGCAGAAGTTTAATATGCCAATCATATGCATAGTGGATACTCCGAGCATTTTGCGGAATGAAGCCAGTGAGAAGGGACAGGCCGAGGCAATAGCAAGAGCAATCTTTTGAAATGAGTGATATGACGCACCCACTTTCTGTTGTAATAGGTGAAGGGAGGATCCGAGGTGCACTTGCACTTGCCGTAGCCAATGAAGTTGGATGCTTGGAAAGATTCCCATATATTCAATACTTTTGACCTGAAGGTTTTGCTTCAATACTTTATAAAGATGCAAAAAGAACAAAGAGAGTGCAGAGGTTATGAAGATTACCTCAAAAGAACTTTTTAGGCTTAGGAGTAACAGACAGAGTTATAAAGGAAGAATTACCTCGACTGTAGATACTATGGATACTGTAATGAAGAAATGGTTTCAAATATGGACGACTCTTTGAGAAAGAATTCTTCAAAATCCAAGGAAGAAATTGCAGTGACAGGATATAACAGATCAGGAAGTTTTAAATAGCTGAAGGGAAATATGATAAAAATAGGTGATAAAGTTTTCTCACCCCATTATCCAAGTGAGAGCAGGGTGCAGGAATAAGCTTTCATCCCTTGCGCACATGTGGCTGGCAATGGAGGAAAATGGAATTATACCAACGGCACAGATCGGATTCAGAGAGGATGATTTTTATATCCTATAGAAGCGAACTCGCTGCGAAAGACCGAACTTCAAAAAGCCAGAGATATAGCGGCGGGAAGTATTTGAAAAACAGATTTAAGGTTTCAAAACAGGCTTTCTAAATTCTGGAAAATTAAAAATTATAATCCTTTTTATAGGCTCTAATATAATGGTGGCAACAACAAATATGCGGACTATGTAATGAGAAGCTGTAAAAGCCGTGCGGATATTATAATATTCGGAGCCGGACTGCCTATGGAATTGCTTGGACTGGTGGCAAAAGGACAGTGCCTGTAAGCGAAAACGCAAAAAGACCTGTGGCACCGATAGTATCAAGCAGCAGAGCGTACAAAAGTCATTTTAAAGATGACAGAAAATATAACACTACAGCGTGATGCTGTAGTAACAGAAGAACCCGCTTGCGGGTGGATCATCTTGGATTTTCCTATGATGAGCTTCATGAGCTTGCGCCGATGCATAAGGCGAGTAAAAATTATAAAAGAGAAAGTGGTTGATGTCGAAATAAAGGGATATAATAGAAGTAGGAAAATCTATGAAGAAAATTCGGCAAAAGGTCGCAGTGATTGCGCAGCGCGGCATATATACCAAGCAGATGGTTACGCCATAAGTCTCGAGTGCGGACGGAGCACAGATGGGTACAAGATTTGTTACCACGGTATGGCGAATGTGATGCACTCGGATGATTACAAGCAGACCCATATTGAGTGCAAAAAGAGAAGATATAGTCACTGCTACAAAAATCGCCTGTAGGTATGTGCCAGTATTTAGAGCTAGAAATGACTTATGGATAGACTGAAAAGAAGGGTCCGATACCGATGAACATTGTCACAACTGCTCCGTCATTGTCGGTATGCGTGTGACAGACGACTACCGTATTGTATGTCCGATGCTGCTGTATGTTGTGCACAAAGCGTCGCGATGAGAAAGCCATGCCATTGCTTTTGCGGTTCAAATGCTCCTAGAGCAACAGCGCTGGAGCATGTGGAAGATATAATGAAAGAGCTACCGGAAAAATAAATACTAAAGATTTAATAAGATTTCGGACCCCAGAAACGGTTCGAAATCTCGGCCGACGCAAAAGCATGGAACAGCATTTAGATATAAATGGTAAATTGATTTTCACTGGACTTTTTGACTAGACTGTTAAAAGATACTACCTCTAAAATGTGGTTTTTAGCATAAAAGCACAGGTATGTAAGGTTGTTTAATACATATGTTCAATATTTGTGATATAGTGTTAATGGGTTAGGAGGGTAAATTTTAAGAAAGCAAAGTGAGTATAAAATGAAAATCACGACAGCCGGCGGCCCGTCGATGTGTGTCGTCGGTGGAGTGGTGATAAACTTTTCCGTGGAACGGAATGGCAACATATGCAGCTAGCCTCCTCCAAACATAGCATCACAGGAGCTGCACTTTTACACTGCAAATGCAGGTGAGTTTCTGCTGTGAGAGGAAGCCAGCAGTTTTCCCCGCCTCAATCACTACGATGGGCGACGGCATAATACGCTTGCTTTGGCAGGCGGATCTTGACGACACGCGTGTTTTCAGAGCGCCACGACAAATCTGAATCAGGGCACGCAAATCTTGGTGTGTGGTGGAAGGTGACGAGAATAAAGGTAAGAAGCACTTTTCACGGGAACTATGCTTGCATCCGCAAATGAGGCTGGCAAAACGGACCTGCGAGCATGTGGGAGGTTCAACACCATGGCTTTGCAAAACATGCATTGAATGCGAGCCAGAGAGCTAGGTGCAAAAACACAAATTTTGTAAATCCGAGCGGTTTGAACAATCGAAAACCATAGAACAGCCAAGGATATGGCATTGATCGCTGCTGAAGCGTTTAGAAACTGCAGTAATTTGCAGAGCTTATTGCCGGTACAAGATATTATACATTTCCGGCAATCAGAGAAATCCTGCAAAAGTCACCGCACGCATCGTCGGATGATTCTGTACCAATGACAACATGGTGCTTTATCCGGTGTAATAGGCGGGAAAGACTCGGATGCTACAAAGAGTGCAGGACACTTTGGCACATGTGCGGAGAAACGGTGTAAAGATTTGGTGGTCGTAATACTTCAGAGTCAGGAACCTGGTTGTACCGACACAAGCGCACTGCTGATTACGGCTGTGCGATAGCTTCGCACAGGTGGTGTGGATATTGCATCAAAAGACGGGCGTGCAAAAGAGTATTGGTGCCGCAGTGCAGGCTGAGGAAGTTGTTGCAAGAACAGAATCTGCGCAGCAAGTTCAGGTGTCAAATGCAGACTGATGCGGTGATTGATGCCCGCACTCGAAGTCAATTTGACCACATCTGATGTATAGAGCCGAAAACCACGGTCCGCGCTATGGCTGATAGAGGTTGGAAAGAGCAACAGAGCTGGTCGTGCGTAAAATCAGATAAAACAAGTGCCAGAGCGGAAGTTTTAAATAATGTGGAAGAGAA